>Ga0134103_1001490_pt1 | contig 21479 bp, 17 predicted proteins | sample 14_taG_2_FD_94445 | JGI IMG/M metagenome (GOLD analysis project Ga0134103, IMG submission 94445) | Switchgrass degrading microbial communities from high solid loading bioreactors in New Hampshire, USA - 14_58_20_212_A1 metaG | ecosystem: Engineered > Bioreactor > Semi-continuous > Anaerobic >...
CTGGTCTTAATATTGCCCGGGCCAGCGCCAGGCGTTGAGCCTGACCTTCTGAAAGTCCCAGACCATTTTCACCAATTACAGTATCTAATCCATCCGGAAGTTTTTCTATAAATTCCCATGCACAAGCTGTTTTTGCCGCTGCAATAATTTCTTCATCCGTAGCATCGGCATAACCGTTTCTGAGATTATCTGCTATAGTACCACTGAATAGAGTATTTCCTTGAGGTACATATGCTATCCAGTCTCTAGTAGAAGCACTTGCCGGAAATTCATTTCCACTGGAATCAAAAAACTTTACACTACCATTGTCTGGTTTTAGCAACGCAAGGCACAACCTAATAATCGTAGTTTTTCCTTCCCCGGAAGGTCCGGTAATTGCCACTACTTCACCTGGTTTTATTGATAAAGAGACATTTTTCAATACCGTATCATCTTTGTTGTATGAAAAACTTACATCTTTGAAAGAAAGCTCCACACTTGTATTTGGATCCAGTTTATCCTTACCTCTTTCCATTTCCATCTTTTCCAGCTCCATAAGCCTTTCGGCAGATGAAATAGTGGTTATCACTTGAGGTAACGTGCGTGAAAGGCCGATGAACGGAGCCTCGACCTGGCCTATGAGCTGAAGGAATGCTGTAAGTGTACCATAGGTAATAGTTTTATTTGCAAGGCCAATAGCCCCCCATCCAAAGGCTATCAAATAACTGAGCCAGTAACCGCCTGCCAATATCATACTTGCTGCAACACCAGTTCGATTACGTTTTAAAACCCATTTCATCCGGTCATTATGTAAGGTCTCTACGGTTTCTACAGCTTTTTCTTCCATTCTGAAAGCTTTAACTACGGTTATATTCTCTAAGGATTCCTGAATATATGAGCGATATGCACTTTCTGCCTCTTGGATCTTTTTATGAAAAATCTTTATTTTTCTTCCCCATAACCGGCTGACAATTATTGAAAATGGAGAGAATATTACTGCGAATATAGCCAGATAGGGCTCATAATAAAGTAAAGTAGCAAAAGATGCGATCAGACTTACTCCAAGTGATATAATACTGGGTAAAACATTAACAACTCCATTTGAAATCGTATTAATATCGCTTGTAAGCCTTGTCAGTAAGTCTCCGGAATGATATTTCGTTATATCCGACCATTCTGACCCGGAAATCCTTGCAAACATACGCTGTCTAAGACTATTTGAGAATAATTCATTTGTGCGCGCGTTAATCAGAGATGATATGGCATTTGAACCAAGGCTTAATATGATTATACAGCCAAAAGCTATTCCGTAATAAACAACGTAATCGATTTTTCCCTCAATGGCATGATCTACAAGGTTCTTTGAAACAATAGCCATACCTGCTCCGGTAAGGGCGCTTATTACCTGAATACTAAGCAATATCAGCAACGATTTTATATGACCTTTTGTTTCCCTGGCTAACCATATAAAACATGAAAATAATTCATTAATTTTTCTTTTCATACTTACCATAATCTAAATAACTTAATCTTTTTCGGTATTTTTATTTTTCTATATCCAACCATTTAAATAACCTGACATATTCATTAATACTCTTTACATCCGGAATTCTATCCTTAAATCTTAAGTCCATTCTTAGAGCATTCCTAAGCAATCTGTGAATCCATGCCAAAGGGAGAAGAAAAGTATGTCTTTTAGCATATGAATAGTGTACGTCAAGTTGATTTCTTGATGGGAAAAGATACTTTAATGTGTTTATTGTTTTACTGTTGTTATTATGGATGTATGTTGCCAGCACTCTATCATTTACGATTTTTGGATTTTTTCTTCCAAAAACACCTGAGTCTAATATGGATTGAATTAATAATTCTATATCCGATATATTATCTTCAAATTCTTTTTTTATAAAATCGGGAATTTCGAGGGAAAAAAGAGTATGGCAAACATATAACATTGCTTTTGTAAACTTTCCTATACCATATGAATATGCACGCTCTATTATATTATCCCAATCCGCATCTTTACCTAGTTTTCTTGCCAACAGATAAAAATCAGCTAACTGTCTTAAACCAAAGCCACCTTTTCCAAAATGGTTAGTCATATGAATACAACAATATAGCAAGTGATTTATATCATTAGGCACTAAAAAGCTGATTTCTTCTGTTTCATAATATATTGGCAATTCCCATATATCGGTATTCAATGATTTAGCCATTTTTCTTCTGGATTCGGTAACCAAAGAAACATGTAACTCAATGGGTACATAATGTTTATGATAAAAAATTAAATGCTTTGGATCTTCTTTTGCCGATTTCTCATATCCAAGACTCTTAATAATATCAATAGCACGATCCAACGAATCATGTCTTATGAATATATCAATATCACTCATTGTTCTTAATTCAGGCTTGGGATATAAATATTTGATAAAGAGCCCTTTAAGTGCCATTACCGGAACATTTGCTTCCTCAAAAGCTTTAAATAATACTCCTAAAATGCTGAATCTCCTATAGTTTTCAAGAACCTCGTATATCGTTAGTCTTTTCCATTTATCGAAAAGTGCTGGATTAACCGTTTTCCCATATTTATTTGCTTGTTCAAATATTATGAGATGAACTTGATGAGCTACAGCTTCTTCGTAAAGTTGCTGCCATTCCTGGGAATTTAATTCGACATAAGAAGATGGGGAACAATTGATTGACGAAGAAAGCAATTTTAACAACGCATCATTCACTTTATTCATAATTTCCCCTTCCAAAAAATTCACCAATTTAAGAAACTATAGGAGATAGTAATTTAGATGGTTGCGGCAACCTCATCTAATGCTTTATTTGCGTTATTCTCTCTATATCCCTGACCTGTGCCGTAATATATGAAGCCCTTTTCTTCCATAGCATCTATTTTGTATAGATTTCTGAAATCAAAGAAATATGGTCGTTTTAATAATGTTTTTACTCGCTGCAAGTCCAAATTTCTGAATTGATTCCATTCGGTTATGATAAGTAAAGCATCGCAACCCTTCATTGCTTCATATTCATTTTCACAATATGTTATTTTATCATTGATGTTTTTCAGCCATTTTTTGGCTTCATCACACGCAATGGGATCATATACTTTAAATTTTGCACCTTTTTTAGCTAGCTCATTAATTATTGTTATAGACGGCGCTTCACGCATATCATCTGTATTGGGTTTAAATGATAAACCCAGAATTGCTAATTGTTTACCGGTTAAATCCCCCATCGCATCTTCTACTTTTTTTGCTGCCAATAGCTTTTGTTTCTCATTTGCTATAACAGTTTGTTCAATCAATGTTACAGGTGAACCATACTGTTTGCCTATTTCAACAAGCGCCCTGGTATCCTTTGGAAAACAACTACCACCAAACCCAGGTCCGGGATGCAAAAACTTAGGGCTTATTCTACCATCTCTTCCCATAGCTCTTGCTATATCCTGAACATTAGCGTTAACCTTCTCCGAGAGATTTGCTATTTCATTAATGAAAGTAATTTTCATGGCCAAAAAAGCATTGGACGCATATTTTATCATTTCAGCAGTTTCAATATTTGTTTCGATAAATGGAGTTTCATTAAGATATAAAACGCTGTATACTTGTTTCATATATTCCAGGGCTTTCTTTGATTCAGTACCTATTACAACCCTGTCAGGATGGGTAAAATCATAGATAGCGGAACCCTCACGCAGGAACTCGGGGTTTGATACAACATCAAATTCATATTGTACTCCCCTCTTTTCTAGCTCCTCAAGAACCCATCGTTTTACTTTTTGTCCAGTTCCGACTGGTACAGTGCTCTTGTTTACGATTATTTTGTAACCATTCATGTACCTGGCAATATCCCTGGCAACCGATTCAACATATTTCAAATCAGCACTACCATCTTCTTTTGATGGAGTCCCAACTGCAATAAAAACAATATCGCTTTCTCTCACAGCTTTTTCTATATCTGTTGTGAAACGAAGACGCTTATAATAACAATTCCTTTCTACAAACGCATCTAACCCAGGTTCATATATTGGAATAATACCCTTATTTAGTTTTTCAATCTTTTCGGAGTCATTATCTACACAAATAACATTAAGCCCAAAATCAGAAAGACAGGCACCGGAAACTAAACCGACATAGCCGGTCCCAACGACTGCTATACTACTCATACTAACACCCCTTATTTATTTTTGAGTATGAAATATTAAAGAGACACAATTAATCGTTCTCCACTTTGTTATCTACGCAATTCAGAATAGTATATATTTCTAGAAACCAGATGAATTGTTTCCGTTAATAGTATTGTTATAAACTTCTATACTTTTAAAATCACTATTATATATAAGACTAGATTTCTTATTTGTAACATCAACAATTTGGTTATCTTTAAATTCCAGGTTATTTGATTTTACTCCATAGAATAAATATCCAAAAGGAGCAGTTATTTTATTATTATTAACTATTACACTATCTATAATATCATTACTTTTTTCTCTATAATCCACAACACGTACTAGTGTAAATGGTTCATCGGTTTGTTCATCAATTTCAATGCTATTATTCATAATTTCAATTTTGCCTGTCGTATAATCGTCTGTTAATCTTACAATTGCTAACTTCCCAGAACCTTTTTTCGCTTTTACAGTATTATTTGAAAATGTATAGTTTCCTATCATAAGACTTGATTTTGGAAATCGAATATCATATACATAAAAATGATTGTTATCAATAATGTATGATTCCGTGTACTGCGATAAACTGATGAAATCAATTTTCAAGTTATTCTTTGATTGTCCCAGTTTTTCGGCAAAATTTTCTTCTATAATAAAGGTATTATTAGAGTAATTTCTTTTTAATGGCTTTTTTCCTCCGCCCTTGGATTTCAATAATGTATTATTTTCTTTTTCTTCTGCAAAGCATATATTATTTTTCCAAGTATTATTTGTATAATTAACAATCTCCGCGTTTATATAAGCATCATAAAGGGCAATATCTTCTAAAGCTTTCATGCCCTCAACATAATTGTTTTTATACAGCACCTCTGTTCCTTCATATAATACAAAGGTATAATATGAACCTAGCGAAGTTTTCCCCCACCAATTATCCTCGCATATTACGGTGTTTTTATCAACTTCCAAATATTTAATATGATCGTACAGTTTTTGTTCAAAAGGTATACCGTTAGTAATTGCTATTCTTAAAAATGAATAATTGAAATTCCTAATAATATTATTATTTACTATACAGTTAGCTACGGGTATATCGTCTAAAACAATAAATGACAGTCCTGTATTAAATATTTCATTGTTACAAAAAGTAAACGAATCTATACCATAATCCGTGATATCAGGATCAAGCGTAATGTCTCCGTATTGTCTATATAATGATATGTTGCCTTTAAATATACAATTTTGGATACTAACACTATTAACTTTTGCATTTGTTCTTATAGGGTTATATATAATTAAGAACTCTCTAGTTTCATTATTATTAGTGAATTTGATGTCTTTAATAGTAATACTATCTAAGTTATCAGGAGAAAAAAGTTTTGTATTCGAATTTATTGCAGATATTAGTTCGCCATTTTCTGCCCCTAAAATCACTACATCTCTTGAAGTAAGTTCTTCCGAAGGTGTCCCTATGTAATAAACATCGTCTATAACTATACCACCATATTTATTTAAAGTTTGAATAAAAAGATTCCCATTCTCTTTTGCCTTACTGGCATCATTCGGAATCATCCCCGCATCCTTTGCATTACAGTACATGCCTTGTGGAATGTCATCATCTATTATAATCTCATCTTTAAAAAATACCTGACTTATAATTATCCCTATTATTACGATAATTGTAAGTAAAATGGCCAATTGTCTACTTAGATGCCTTTTCTTCATTTTTACCCCTATATATTGATATCGCTATATTATCTCCTATGATATTTTATGTACCAATCTACAAATTGTCTCAAACCTGTTTCTATAGGGGTAATTGGCTTAAATCCTATGGCTTTCTCTAGGTCAGTTACATCAGCATATGTTTTGGGAACATCTCCTGGTTGCATGTCAACATATATTCTATTTGCTTTTTTTCCTATGATTTTCTCAAGTATAGAAATAAATCTCTCAAGTTGTACTGCCTGGCTATTTCCAATATTATATATCTTATATGGAGCAAAACTCCCACTCAGTTCATCACTTGCTTCACTCCATTTTGGGTTAGCCTTTGGTGGTAGATGTAATAATTTAATTATCGCTTCTATGATATCATCTATGTATGTAAAATCACGTTCAAGTTTACCGTGATTAAATAATGTAATTGGTTTATTATTAAAAATAGCATCAGTAAATAAATAATATGCCATATCCGGTCTTCCCCAAGGACCATATACAGTAAAAAATCTTAGTCCTGTAGTTGGAATTCCATATAAATGGCTATAAGTATGAGCCATAAGTTCGTTAGATTTCTTAGTTGCCGCATATAAACTTACAGGATGATCTACATTATGCTCTGTAGAAAATGGGGTTATTGTGTTTCCTCCATATACAGAACTTGAAGATGCAAAAATTAAATGTTCTACCGGAAATTTTCTGCAGGCTTCTAATATATTATAAAACCCAATAATATTGCTTTGTATGTATACATCTGGGTTTTCAATAGAATATCTTACACCTGCTTGTGCTGCAAGATTAATTACAATTTGAGGCCTGTATTCATCAAATATCTTTAATATAAATTCTTTATCAGCTATATCACCTTTTATAAAGGTGAAATTATCGAAATACCTTAGTTGATCCAAACGCCCAAGTTTAAGATTTACATTATAGTAACTATTTAGATTATCGATGCCAACGCAAGTATAACCTTTCTCAAGTAATTTTTTGTTTAAGTGGAAACCAATGAATCCACAGGCACCAGTTGCTAAAATTAATTCCAAAACGTAAACCTCCTGAATATATTTACATGTATTTTATGATTTCGCTTTTACTATATGTTTCATTACGGATAATATATTTAGATAATCTTTATAATAGAAAATGATCTGTACAATTAAATTTTCTAATAAAATGGTGCAAGTTATTATAACTGCCCTAACAATCCATCGTTCATAAGAATCTATCATTACCTGTGTCAAAATAGAAAAAATATATATCATTAAGATTGCATTAAGTGTATTAATTACTATCTTTTTTATAAAGTCTCCTATTCCAACATTAAGAATATATTTACTTGCATAAATAGCATACTGAATTGTTCTGTACGCCATAGCTATGCAAGTTCCAATTGCTACTCCAGTAATTCCAATAAAATTAATTAAAATAACTGATAATACAATATTAATAATTGCTTCACCTAACGCACCATTTCTTGTTTCTTTATATTTACCAGCTGCCAACGTTACTGATTGATATGGTAATCTATAACAAAATACAGCTTCAGCTAATATAACAAAAACAGCCAGTAACGGTCTGTAATAATTAGCATCAGTTATACCTCTTATATATATCGATACAAAAGGCATAATCATAATCCCTGCAACAGTAAAAACAGTATTAGTAATTATAGAATTTATAAAATTGAATATCCCGAAATTACGTAATAGAGACTGTTTTTCATTATTTGATATCATATTTCCGAAAGCGGCCTCAACTCCAGAAGAAAATACCCTAACAATTTTTTCTAGTGCATTAACAATCATATAATAGACTGAATAGACCGATACTTCTTTAATACCAGAAAACATGGTTATAACTACCATATCTGTATTTCTATGAACAAAATAAGCTAAATGATGCCACATTCCATCCCATCTTGTACCGATAGCATTATTATCTGGATCGCAATTACTTATAATTCTATATTTTTTCCTTACGTAAATGTTAAAGAAAATAGGTCTACAAATAAAAACTAATGCACTTCCTAGCTTTACTATATGAATATTTGCTCCGATAGTTATTAATATTAGAATTAAAATAGTATTTACGACAGTTGTTAGAATTTGAACAATATTAGTAATATACTGTTTCTGATCAGCATTGATAAGCATCTGATATGTAATTCCAAAGTAGTATTGTACAAATGTACTTATGCCCATAATAATTATGAGTAAAGACGTATAAAACTCTTGAAAACTGTTCTCCACTAAATAAGGGTAGGCTATAGATAAAACCAGTACATATCCAACAAAAATATATGCTACTTTTTTAAAAAAATTTTCTGTAGCCTTGAGAATGCGGCTAATTGCAACAGTATCAGCCTTGGCTAAAGGTTTATAAAGAGAAGCACGCACAACGCCCCCTACTCCACCTTCAATTAAAGCTATGTATGACAAAAATTGATTAATAGAAGATATCAGTCCATTAATTTCAGATCCAAAAGAGGCAATAATGATTCTCGAAACAACAAAACCACATATAGCTGTAATAATATTTAATAAGAAAGATACTATAATGTTCGCAAGTGCTTTTTTTGCTCTCATTAATATTACTCCATGACAAGCTATTTTATAATATAGGCGGAATTATAATCCTCTCTGCAAAAAATCTATCCATTTTCATGTTTTTATATCTAACAAAACCATTGTTTGGGAAAAAAGATATTTCGCCAAAATATATTCTCCCATCAATATTATAAAAATCTATTCTAGAGAATGGGAATTCTTTAGATAGTAATGAACCCTTTTCAAGCATTATGTCGTAATTAATTGGTTTTTTTATTTTATCGGGATAATTTTGATGATCAAACCTTTCAATGTCAAGATGATTCCATTTGTCATCAAAGTAATCGACAAAGAAACCCTTCTTTCTATCTGTAATCACTTGTGTCGCAATGAATTCACCATAAGTAAAGTACATCTTATAATCAGTAATATTAGCGCCAAGAAATTTTTCGCATATTAATTTATATGGTATGTCCTTATAAATCCATTCACCTGTTATTTTGTATAAATTTTCGTTTTCCCATCTTTTCATTATTCTTTTTGATTTTCGAATATCTAAACGCTCTTTATCTTCACAAATTAAAATTCTTCCTGACGAATTGTTAGGTTTAAAAACAAATTGATTTGGAAGAACTGAAAAATCTACTTCTTCAACACTATTATATACAAATATAAACTCATTTAAAAAATTTATACCTATTTTATTGGCTACATATTCTCTCACATTTACTTTATCAGCACATTGAACCATTAGATCATTTCGATAATTCAATTTTAGCCACAAAATTTTTTCTGAAAAAGTTATTGGATTATCCAGATTAGGATATTCGCCAAATAATTTTTTGTATTCATTTCTTATAAAAGATACAGGAAAATGTTGAACAAAAAAACTCTGTTTTACTCTTCTAAAACTTTTATAACCATTATATAAAAAGCTTTTTTTTATCATATTTTTCAGCATATACATCTCCACTCATGTATTTAAATGGTACTGAAAATTACAGATTTTATAGTTATACCAGATTTAATAATACCTATATATTTGTTTCTTTAATTAATATTTTTATTAAATATTTAATTGCTGTTACCTGAAAAGGAAATATTTTAACCGCTTCAAACCACTTTTTAAGTGCTTCTTTAAGACCAAATTTTACATTATAATATGGAACTAATTTTAACTTTCTCATTGACATCACTCTAGGATGCTTACTTAAATAATCAATGTTTATTTCATTTAATTTTTCTAACCCAGAAATCTTATTTTCTATATTTCTACTAATTCTTTCTCCTTCATGTTCATAATAATTTACTAATGGGATATCAACAAAATCCACCTTGTATTTTTTTGATATGCGTAACCACATCTCATAATCTTGAGCAGATTTCATAGTAGTATTGAAGAGACCACATGTATTAAAAACTTCTCTTTTAACAAGTACAAAAGATGTTGAACCAATGAAATTTTCAATTATTAGTTTATCGTATACCCAACCATTTATCCTGTATGCACGAATGTATTTTTTTTGGCTACCATCATCTTTTGTATAAATAGAATAAGAATCGCAATAGACTAATCCGATATGTGTATCTTTAAACTTCATAATTTGTAATTCTAATTTATTTGGCAACCATTCGTCATCATCATCCAGAAAAGCTATATATTCACCTTTAGCAATTCGAATACCAGTATTTCTTGCTTCACAGCCACCTTTATTGTATTCATGCTGAATATACTTTATCCTATCATCATTTAATGTTTTAATTTTATTTTCTATTTCTTTTCTGTAAATATCTTCTTTTGAGTTGTCATCAACTATTATAATCTCAATATTTGAGTAACTCTGATTAATCACACTATCAATTGCTCTTTTTAACATTGAAAAAGGCCTTTTATATGTTGGAATTATTACACTAATTAAATCCACCGTGTTCCCCCATAATCAAAGATATTATTTAAAACCTTTTTTTAATCCCGTTAACATCAATTCTCGATGTGCTTCGCACTCAATATAATTCTGTATTGCTAACAATTTCTTTTTGTTATATTTATGTCTTACCAATAAATTGTTTAAAAAGATTCTATCGAATCTTGATAATGCTTTACCCATTCCCGCAAGTTTTCTAATGTAAGATAAAAAATTGTTTAACGCGAATTCATTATATTTCTTTTCTATGAATCCTGATTCAACTATTTCACTTGATCTTCTTTCAAAATCTTCTAGTATCTCTTTTGCTTCAAAATCTTCTGCTAGTCGAATACTATTTCCATTTTTCATAATTGGAATATAATTAAGTTTAAGTTCTTTATTTATATCAATTCTTACTAAAAGGCTTGTCTTCGAAAAATCACTTTCTGAATGATCAAATATAAAATTACCTTGCCCATAAATTATATTTGAACCTTCAAACTCTTCATAGCATCCAATACAGTGGCTATGTTGGCAAATTACTACATCTGCTCCTTTTTGAGCTATCTTTCTACATATCTTTTGTAGATATGGAGAAGGATATCGATAATATTCTTTACCACCGTGATATAGTACTATTACATAGTCACATTCTTCCTTTAAATTTTTGATGTGATCTAAACTTTCCAAAGGATCAAATGGATTTGCTCCTGGGGTATCCTCACTAGCTATTGAAAACTCATGTTCTGCACATGCATATATTCCAATCTTAATATTATTCTTTTCTATTATGTATGGTTTACTTGCCTCATCTAAGTTATAACCTGCTCCAACAAAAGGAATCCCATTTTGAGATAAGACCTCTATAGTTGATTTTAACCCTTGAACTCCTTGATCTAGAATATGATTATTCGCTAACGTTACCAATGAAGGTTTAAGGGCTTTTATACCGACTGATGTATTGGTAGGAGCAATAAGATTGCGGCCGCACTTTTCGATTGGATCTTCATTATCACAAAGAGGAACTTCTAAATTAAAAATACGAATATCCGCAGAATTCCATAGGGTAAGTAGTTTCTCACCCATGAGGTTCGTAATATCACCATGCACAAAAATATCAATATTTGATTTTGTTGGTACCAGATCTGCACCGATAAGTAATATCATTTTTTAATAACCTCATCTAAAGAAAGCCAACTGCCTAATAACTCATCATATGAATCTGGGACAAATCTTTCAAATCCTGAAGCCGGAAAAAAAGTGATTTCACCAAAATATAATTTCCCCCTTACTTCATAGAAATCTACTCGAACAAAAGGTATATCTTTAGCTAATATTTCAGCAAGTTCTACCATCAAAGAAAAGTTCACTGGTTTGTTTATAATACTATTAGAACGGCGATTTTTCTCTCTTTCACATGGTATAGGCTCCCAATTCATATCATATATATCAATGTTTGTTCCAGTTACAGAATTTCGATTTGAACAAATAAATATGCATTTTGCTTTCCCATTAAAGCACATAAATTTATAGTCTATAAGTCCAGTACCAGATTCATCTTCCATATATTTTTCACAGATTATCCGCGGCTTTACATTCTTATATGGCCACTCACGACCAAACCAGAACCAGTTTTTTTTCATCCATTTTCTTAGTTGACTCTTAACCTCTTCTTTATTGAGTGTATTTTTGTTTGTGCAAATAATATTGCTATGAGATCCATGCGTGCATTTAAGCACAAATTGATTTGGTAGTTTATCAAAATCAATTTCATCGACAGAATAATAAATCCCTAATAGTGGTATAAGATACTCTTCTCCAATAGTTTGACTAATATAAGATCTCACTTCATATTTATCAACATATTTTGTATATTCAGGCTTCCTATCATATAACTTCAACCATTGAAGTTTTTCATTGAATGTCGTTGGATTCTTCAAATTAAGTCTTTTTCCCATTTCACTCCAATAGACAAGTTTTAAATAAGGTTTATCTGGAATCCAATTAAAAATATTTTTTTCTCCTAGAATACGAATTAGTTTTCTTGGAGAGTTAATATAGCGTCTAATTACTGAATACTTTTTTGTAACCATTAATTTGCTCCTTGTTAATAATTGCAAATGCAATAATCATACCAAATGCAATACTTGAGGCCATATCATAAAAATGTATAATCCCGATACCAAGGAATAATAATATACATAACAAACCTAGCATTGCTCTTGACTGCCTAATTAGTCCAACATTTAAGTTTTTATTATAAAATAAAACACTATACTTAATAGTAAGTGTTATATATGGAATAAAATATATGAATACACCTATTATACCAGTACAAGCTAATGCTTCAGCATACGTTGAGTGTGAATATGTACCATACACCGATAAAGTTCTATAGTTGTTAAATCCAATTCCAACTATGGGGCTTTGTTTAAAAAATTCAATTGCTTCAATATACATGCCTGTTCTCGTTTTACTACCACTTTTAAATAAAACATCTAATCTTTTAATAAGAACGGAGTCTTGAATAAAATTGTATATAATACTATAACCTACAATAAATATTATGGTTAAAAAGAATAAGACTTTTAGTTTTGCTCTCTCTTCTTCTTTTAAAGCTATAAATAATATCCAATATACTAATATTAGTACAATACTTAAAAATGACTTTCTGGATCCGGTCAATATAGTTGCATATAATAATAAAAAAATTATGCCAAACAAAAAAACAGACTTAAACACCTCTTTTATATTTAATTTATAAAAGATACAACATACTCCTATGGCCAATATTATTCCAACTACATTGGGATTATTGTTACTTCCCATGGATATTCTTCCATCTTTATATTCAACTCCAAAAAATATAATAGTTACTGCGCATATTATAGAAAATATAATAAATAAATCAATAAAAAAATTTATACTATTATCTTGAACCGAAATATACACTATAGCATAAATGAGAATCAAAAACTGAATATAAGTAAACAATGAATCAGCCATTAAAACAATATTACGTGCAACAAAAAAACCCGATGCTAAAGATGTAAATGCAAAAAGTATCCACATAAAAAGTTCTATTGTAATATATTTTAGAATCGTTGTTTGATTTATATATGCATGTATTAATATACATGACATTATAATTAACCCTAAGACAAAAAGCATATGTGGAATCTGAAAAAAAACATGTTGAAACCATCCATAATATATTACAAGCAGTGCAAATGAAATCTTTGAGAGAATTAAAAACATATTATACCTGCTTTATAATTTTGAGTTCATAAACTCAATTATTCTTTCTGCTCTTTTTTGAATATTGAGTTCGGAAGCACTTATAATTGCTCCCATGGATAATCTATCTCTCAAATTTTTATTATTTTTTAATTCCATAATTGCTTGCTTTATTGCTTCGACATCATTCTCATCGATTCTAATCGAGTTTTTTTCATTCAAAATATCATCATTAAACGGCTTATTCGACGATACAATAGGAAGTCCACATGCCATAGCTTCTATTATTGCATTACAACAACCTTCAGCTTGAGTAGGTAATACAAAAATATCTGCTGCATTTAAGTATAAATAAAGTCTATCATGAGGTACTAACCCCTTAAAAAGTATATTTTTACATTCTGGTTCTTGAGGTCCGGAACCTACAAATATTGAAAATACATCATCTAATTGTTCTAATGCGTCCGATAATATTTGGGAACCCTTCCTCTCAATAAAATGGCCTACAAATATTACAACAAATTTATTTTTATCAATATTAAGATATTCCCTGGCAATATCTTTTTCAATTTTATAAAATCTATTATGATCTATCGCATTTGGGAAAACTCCGACACGATCACTATTTTCAACTAAACCCATATCAAGAAGTTCTTTTTTATTTGCATTTGAAACAGATATTATTCCGCTTAAATTTTTAAACATTTTATCAAGTATTTCTCTTGATACGTGAGAATATTCAGAAGCAGAACATTCACCATAGGCTAAAAACGAAGGCTTGTTATACAACTTTCCCAAGTCCGCGGCACAAATACCTGAAGGATAAACAAAATGTCCATAAAAAGCATCTGGTTTTAGATTATATTTATTTATTACTTTTATTACCGCTTTTTTAAATAAATTATATGTAAATCTAGATGTTCTTATACCAAATACTTGAGTTGATAATGAGATATATCTAGGAGAATAAATCTTAAAATTATTATTATTTATTGTTCTCTCAATCCGTACCTTTTTGGGGATATATGTTTTCTTTTTTACCCATTCAGTAATACTATAAGGTGATATTACAGTACAATTAATACCACAATCAACTAAGCCTCGTACTAATTGATCAATAAAAGTATGTACAGGCTTCTTATCAGTTGGATATCTCGGGCTAATTATACATAGATTATTAATCATTTTCATATTATACTTCCTAACCATTAGATTAATTATCAAATTTTCTTATAACATATCGAACCTTCCCATTCTGGGTCCGCTCAAGATCATGCTTTGTTGTATATGAAATATTAATATCTCCTATATAGTTTTTAGCATTTCGTATAACTATGTCCATGCTTTTTTCTTCAAATCCTTTATCTGGAACAATCCTTATTTCAATATTGTCTTTATCAATTTGTACAATTTGGCTTATTAACACCCCTTTAGCCGGTTTCATAATATGGCTTAATCTACCTAATTTTCTTCCATCCTTTGTAATAATATAGTCATCAACTCTGCCTACTACTTTTTCTAGATATTTTGTACGTAAACCACATTGGCAAATTGATGTACCTATGCTTCCAATATCCCCTGTATTGTAGCGAATAATTGGAAAACCATGAGAATTTAAATCTGTTACGATAATATTACCTTCAATTCCTGGTGATACTGGTTGATTATTTTCATTTACTATTTCTACGTATACATTATCTTCAAATATGTGATAATGCCCTTCTCTGCACATTACAGAGAACATATTAACTTCTCCAAGGCCATAAGTTTGATAAACATTGCAATTGAATATTTTTTCAATATACTTCTGTTCTATACCAGATATACCTTCACTATCAGTAACAATTGCTTTTAAATTTGGAGGTTTAATTCCTAGTTTATCAATTAATTGCGCCAAAAAAAGCCATGCAGTAGGATAACCTGTACCATAAGTAACCTTATATTTTTTCATAGCATCAATATAATAAGGTACCGTACTTTCCATAATATGAAATGATGAACATTGTAGTTGCCGATAATAATCTATGTATACCCAGAAAGGTGGATTTAATTTGCTAAATGGAGTTACTTTCACTCCTGAGAATCTAACAGATCTATCCGTTGTTACACATCCTATCTTATTTAAAAAAGCTTCATAGTATAATCTACTAGCTCTAATACTATTTCTATCCACAAAGAAAGTTAATGGTGTACCAGTTGATCCACTTGTTCTTCCCTTGTATAGGTTCTTATAAGATCTGGATTTAAATATATCTCCATATTGTTTATAAGTCGTTTTATTAAGTATTGGAATACTATGGAAATCTTTAAGCGAATGTATAACTTTTGGAATCTTATTTGAATCATATAAACCTTTTTGATATGCGCAATTTACTAAAATGTTAAGCTTCTCTAATAATACTGTCTGGTCTATACTATTGGATATTATATCTTTATTAATTGCCTCCGCTAGTAGTTTTTTATATGGACCGAACTTTCTATATCTATTACGTCTTATAGCTTCTACATTTGCAAGCACACGTTTAATTATTGGAGGAGATTGTAAATATAAATCTTGCAGATCAATTAAATTTTTCATTCTCAAACAACCTCGAAACCCACTATTTGTATTCCATTATCATTTAAAATCCTAAGTAATTCTTTATCACTAAAGAGTTTATATTCATAAATCCTAGCTTCACCTATATTACCAAAGTATTTACAATCTATGGATTTTGCGGGATGTACTATTAATTCAATGATATTTCGATTTTTCCATATAATATCTTTATACGAATTTTTAAAATCTAACTTCTGTAATTGGTTTTTATACAGAATAAGCCCTTCAGGTGTTTTAGCGCCTTTCTTCCGAGCACTGGGAAACCATGATTTACTTATAAGTGATTTAATCGGGTTTAGAGCTACCCATATATAATCATTAACAGTCGAAGGATTGAACTTTGTATATATTCTTTCATGACTTCTAAATTTTTTAATTCCAAGGGAGTTAGCAAGATCAACAAAAAAATTAAAATAGTTAAACGTCATGTGAACATTTTCATGAGTATTCCAGTAATCCGGCTCACCAACCAGACTAACGAATTTTTCATATTGTGCAATCAGTTCATCAGTTAATTCTTTCTTTTTTATCTTACCTATTGTTGTTTGTACTCTACGTGAATTGAATTTTCCATTACTATCCACCAAAGATGGTACTTTGGAGGCTTCTAATATTGGCGAACCACATGTTATATTCCAGTGTAAACCAATCGAAATATTAGGATATTTTTTTCTTAACGAAATGCATTCTTCAGCGAAATCCATATTTACCATTATATTTGTACTTTTGATTAATCCAGATTCGATGCATTCTTCAATTGCTCGGTTTACAGACTCACTCATTCCATAATCATCAGCAGTAATTATTATGTATTTCATGATTCTAACCTCAATTTGTAATCATTTATACCGTTATATAACCATTTTACTATGTCAAAATAACTAAATTTACGATCAAGCCTTTTATACATTTTAAATCCTGAATATAAAGTAATTATTTTTGCATAGCGTGGATACATTGCATAATAGAGAGCTCCTTTGTCAAAAAAATACTTTTCGTTATAGCCAGTAAACCAAGAAGAATTTTCTTGAATAATATCTGCTATTTTTTTATTATATGAATAAACATTCAGCCCATTCTTATATAAATCAGAAATAAAAATAGTATCCTCTCCTGATCCGTAAGTTGCCCCTCCGCCAAACATTAAAGAAAACCAAATATTTTTACGTAATATACTTTCACGCTTAAAGGCAATCCTGCAAGCACCATAACGTATTGCCCTCTTTAAACTTATTTTTCCAGTGTGATTCATAGTGGCTAAGGGCCTTTCAGGATTCAAACTATTAACTTGAAAAATAATAGCATCAGCTCTTCTAAATTTATTAAAAGCTTCAATAACTATATTCTCATAACCGTCAACATAAATCATATCCTCATCCGCCAGAAGACATATCTCACCACTTGCACTCATGAGCGCATGATTTCTACTTCTACCTACGCCTCTTTCAGGATATGAATAAAATTTCACATTCTTTCCATTTATACATGTTTCATATCTATCCAATTTATCACATTGATTGATAATTATTGCATCTGTTTTCAAGTTCATTTTCTCATAAAGAGAAATATCTTTATTCATAGCTGCTACTAATACTTCTACTTTTCTCATTTAATATCACCAATGAATACCTTCATTAATTTATCTTGTACTATTAACTTTTTTCAATTCTTGAGTAGTAACTAATTACAGATCATGCAGAATACTCACTTGAACATGTATAATTCACATTAAAAATAATGTTTTTTTATTGCATTGAATACATAGAAAAAAAAGTAATACATACATCTGGGTATTGACAACTTCTCTATTTCTCTGCAATTATGCCAGTGGTTTTTTGCAGCTTTAATCTTATTATTGGATATTGATCCTTTTACTTTACGATAATAAGCTAGGCTTTCATTCAATCCGTACGCAATAGTCCCTTTTCTCAATAATTTCGCCCAAGTCATAGAATCATGATCTTTCATTACATTGACGAATCTGACATCTCCAACATGTTTTCTACTGAGCATTACTGTTAATGTTCCGATAATAGTGTTTTTCATAAACTGGTCGTAGTTTAATGTATCAGGAACTTTTATTATTTTGTTTTTCTTATCTCCTAGAATCTCATATCCAGTAAATGAAAAACCTATGTCTTTCTCAATCATAAATCTTAATTGTTTTTCTAACTTTTCGGGTTTCCAAATATCATCGGAATCTAAAAACGCTATGTAGTTACCTTTAGCTTTTTCCAAGGCTTTATTTCGTGCTATTGCTGCACCCGAATTTGTTTCTAATTTAAAATATTTAATCCGGCTATCAGTATATTTTTTTATTATTTCAGCAGATTTGTCTTTTGAACCATCATCAGCAATAATCATTTCCCAATTTGTATAAGTTTGTGCCAGTACACTATCAATTGTATCTGATATATATTTTTCTGAATTATATACTGGGGTAATTATTGATATTAATTCATTCATTGAAGTACCTCAATACTTGTCATCCTACTTGAATTTTTTTACTCTTTTCTAGAGCCTCATTATATTCATTATAAGTTATTTTATTTAATCTTAATAAATAATCCCCATAATCTTCCGCTGTGTCCATCCCCTCAGCACTAATGCCTTCCCTTTTAAATACCTTTCTAATAGTTAGTAAAATGATCTTTATATCATTAGAAAAAGTAACGTTGTTAACATACTCCAAATCTAATTCTAACTTTTTCTCCCACTCTACTGCATTGCGTCCATTTACTTGAGCCCAACCTGTTAACCCGGGTAAAACGCTATGACGTTTTCGTTGTTCTGGTGTCATGAAAACCATATCTTTAACTAATTGTGGTCTAGGTCCCACAATACTCATATCGCCTTTTAGAATATTAAAAAGCTCCGGTAGTTCATCCAGGCTCGTTGAGCGAAGGAATTTACCGAACTTGGTCAACCGAATATTATCAGGTAAAAGATTTCCATTCTCATCCCTTTGGTCAGTCATAGTTCTGAATTTATATATGGTAAAAATTTTTTCGTTAAGGCCAGGACGTTCTTGCCTGAACAGTACCGGTTTCCCAAGATTTACTCTTACTAAAATTGCTATTATCAGTAATACAGGTGATAATACTATGATTGCTAATAATGAAAGTATGAAATCCATTGGACGTTTTATATACTTTCTATATATTTGAGGTTTTTTCTTCATAGTTATTACCTATTTCCACAGTCTCTTAATAATATCTGTTATTCTGTAAAGATCATCATCGGTAAGCTTTGTATCACTGGGAAGGCATACCCCGTTTTCAAAAATCTTTTCAGATACTCCATTTCCTATGAAATCATAGTCCTTATAAAAAGGCTGTGTATGCATCGGCTTCCAGATAGGTCTTGATTCAATATTCTCTTTTTCCAATTCCACTATTAAATCAAGTGGTCTGATTCTACCTTTTAACTGGATACAGCTTAACCAGTAATTAGGTTCATTCCATTCATTTACAGGCATCATCTCTATTCCATCTAACTGGCTGAGCTCTCTCTTGTAAAATTCATAAATTTCTCTCTTCCTTTGGATTCTTTTATCTAGCACCTTGAGTTGTCCTCTCCCTATTCCAGCTACTATGTTGCTCATGCGATAGTTATAGCCTAACTCGCTGTGCAGGTAATATCTTGCCTGTTCTTTTGCCTGTGTTGCCCAGAATTTTACTTTAGCAATTCGCTCTTCATTGTTGGATACAAGCATCCCGCCACCAGAAGTAGTGATTATCTTGTTACCATTAAAAGAGAATATTCCATAGTCGCCCAAAGTACCGGTGAATTTTCCCTTATACAAAGTTCCTAAACTTTCTGCCGCATCTTCTATCAGTGCTACGTCATGCTTCCTGCATATATCTATAATTCTGTCCATATCAGCTGTTAAGCCATATAAATGGACAACAATAACAGCTTTTGGCCTATACTTACGAAAAGCTTCCTCAAGCAAATCCGGATCCATATTCCAAGTCTTGTAATCACTGTCAATAAAAACAGGAATAGCATTTTGATAGATTATAGGATTGGCTGAAGCTGAAAATGTGAGCGATTGGCAAAAAACTATATCATCTTTCTCCACCCCCGCAGCCTTTAAAGCAAGGTGCATGGCCGCAGTTCCGGATGATAGCGCTGCTGCTGATTTAACTTTAATCAGTTCCGCCATTTCCCTCTCGAATTCATCCACGTTAGTTCCGAGGGGGGCAACCCAATTGGTGTCAAAAGCATCCTTTATATATTGCATTTCATATCCTTCATCGCTCATATGAGGAGATGAAAGATATATTTTCGTATTTTTACTCATAGCAAACCTCTTTTACTGTTCGCTAATGACTATTTGACTAACCAGTAAACTTTCATTTATCAATCGCAGAAGCTGCCTCAGCCTTTGCTGTACCATTTTGATATTCATATGTAGGTACCAATTCATGAATTGTTTGAAAAACCGATTCATGATTTGATGATAATATCTGTTTGCTTAGATTTCGTATCAGGTGCGAAGTTTTAATATAGTTGTGATCCCCTTGCTTCAGGACAAAAATCTTATCATTGCTTGTTCTGGATACTTCTTCATCAGAAAGGTTTATTTCTTCAAAAAGTTTTTCTCCTGGTCTTAAGCCGGTATACTCAATTTTTATATCCTTATCAGGTTCCAGCCCTGAAAGTTGTATGAGGGTTCTGGCAAGATCAACTATCTTAACGGGCTCTCCCATATCCAAAACGAAAATCTCTCCGCCCTTTGCCATGGCACCTGCCTGTAAAACAAGCTGCACAGCTTCCGGTATAGTCATAAAATAGCGTTTGATTTCAGGATGTGTTACCGTAACTGGCCCGCCCTGGGCAATTTGGTGTTTAAAGATAGGCACCACACTACCGTTGCTGCCCAATACATTGCCGAAGCGGACTGCCGCATAATCGGTATTCGAAATGGTATTCATCATCTGGATGCAAAGCTCGGCGACTCTTTTGGTTGCACCCATTATATTCGGTGGATTTACCGCCTTATCGGTTGAAATCAAAATAAACTTCTTTACATCATGCTTGTCGGCGGCTTTTGCAACATTGAGGGTACCGAACACATTATTCTTAATTGCTTCCAGAGGATTTAATTCCATCATGGGAACATGCTTGTGGGCAGCAGCATGGAAAACGACATCTGGCTTAAATTTTGAAAATACTTCATCCAGTCTGTCTGGTTCACGGATAGAACCCAGTATTGTTTCGAATTTATTCCGTCCATGTATGGGCAGAAGTTCATTTTCTATATCAAACAGACCGTTTTCATTAAAGTCAAATATAATAAGCTTTTTACA
>Ga0134103_1001502_pt1 | contig 21300 bp, 22 predicted proteins | sample 14_taG_2_FD_94445 | JGI IMG/M metagenome (GOLD analysis project Ga0134103, IMG submission 94445) | Switchgrass degrading microbial communities from high solid loading bioreactors in New Hampshire, USA - 14_58_20_212_A1 metaG | ecosystem: Engineered > Bioreactor > Semi-continuous > Anaerobic >...
CCTCAGGAAATGGGCAAGAACCCTTTCATCCTTCAAACCAATACCCGGTCCGTATGTCATTGAAATCCTGGCTATTTTTGCATTTACACCTTCAAAGTTCCTGTACGCAAAGCACAGGGTTTCGCCCATTCGTTTTGACTCGGAGTAAATTGCCCGTATGTCAACAGGAGAACACAAACCGGGGTAGTCCTCCTTTGTAGGAATGTGGTTTTCATCGGGATTACCGTATACTTCCGAGGAACTTAAAAACAACAGTGTTGCATTGTCCTGTTTTGCCTTCTTCAATAACCTTTCTGTTACAGTTGTATTCAGATGGATGGTATCCATGTAATTCTGAATGAATTTCTTGGGCTGGGCGTATGTAGCACCATGGATTATATAGTCAGCCTTCGGTTCATAGCAGTCGCAGCGCGGATCATTCAAATCCGCAGAATAAAACGTGTAGCGATCGTTGAATATATCCTGAAGATGGCTGCCAGGCGGGCTTTTGCTGACAGCCGCAATATTTATCCCCATATCTTTAACAGTGTTGGCAAGATGAAGCATGTAAATCAAATACGTGCCAATCAGCCCGTTAGCCCCAGTTACATAAACGGTTTTATTCCTTAACGGTGTCAAATCTATTTTTTCAATATATTCAAGGCAATCCTGCTCTATAAACCTATCCACAACAATCCCCCTCTCATTCTTTAACCAGTTTTACAGCTTCGTTAAAAATATCGTTGTCAGTAGGGTAAAAAGCTTTTTCCAGTACATCACTGGTGGGTGTTGGCGTATCTGGGCAGCAAACACGTTTTACAGGCTTTTTCAACAGGTGGAATGCTTTTTCAGCCGCAAATGCAGCTATTTCCGAAGCAACACTGCCTGTTTTGCTTCCTGTGTCGGCAATTATAAGCCTTCCTGTTTTTTCAACCGATTTTATCAGAAGCTCTTCATCAAATGGTTTTAGCGACCTAAGGTCCACAACTTCTGCAGATATGCCCGCCTCCTGCAGTTTTTCGGCTGCTTTCAGCGCTTCCACAAGCATATACGATATGCCCACAATTGTTATATCATCGCCTTCGCGCCTGATTACGCCCTTGCCTATCGGTATAGAATATAGTTCCTCGGGAACATGCCCAGTTGTTTTATGCAGCCACCGATGTTCCACAAACAGGACGGGATTGTTGTCAATAATGGCCGATATCATCAACCCTTTCGCATCATATGGCGTTGCAGGTGCAACGATTTTCAGCCCCGGAACATTCATCAGCATTCCCTGGATACATTGTGAATGTTGTGCTCCTGAGCCCCACCCCCTGGCGCTTATGGTTCTTACCACCATCGGAACTGTCACCTGTCCTCCGAACATATAACACCATTTGGCTGCATGATTCACCAACTGATCCAGCGACAGCAACAGAAAATCCATCCGCGCATGAACCAATACAGGCCTTAGTCCTGCCATCGCAGCACCTGCGGCAATCCCCGTCAATGAATTTTCAGCAATCGGAGTATCGAACACCCTTTCTGCGCCGTATTTTTCCTTTAATCCTTTTGTGGTTCCGAAAACACCGGCGACATCATCCACACCTTCACCCATGATAAATACTCTCGGATCCCTTGCCAGTGACTGGTCAAAAGCCTCATGAAGCGCGTCCCTGTATGTCATCACGCGATCACCTGCAGAATCGCCTTTTATAAAAAAGTTATCCAGTTTTTCAACTTGAATTGTTGTCCACGGCATAAAAATACCCTCCTTCTAATCGGCATATACAAAATCCATAAGTTCATCAGGCGAAGGCTTCGGAGAGTTCTGCGCAAAATCGAATGCCTCTTCTATCAGTTGCTTTATCTCTTCATCAATGCTGTTTTCAAGCTCATCTGTCAAAACACCATTGTCCCTGAGGAATTCCGAGAATCGTTTTATCGGGCATCTCGAAATCCAATAGTCATATTCCTCTTTAGGCCTGTAGCCTTCCCCTACATCATCAACAGTTCCGATATGTCCCTTCCACCTGTAAGTAAGGCATTCAATCAATGTAGGGCCTTCACCGCTACGGCATCGGGCAATAGCCCTTTCAGCATATTCCGCAACTTCCAGTACATCGTTTCCGTCAATCCTGAACCCTGGCATCCCATAATTCTGAGCCCACTTCGAAATATTGTCGTTGGCATGTCGTGCCCGCTGGTGCGAGTTAATCGCATAAAAATTATTCTCGCACACATAAACTACCGGCAGCTTTTTCAGTGCCGCAAAGTTCAGGCTTTCATGGAACGTACCTTCATCGGCAGCACCGTCACCGAAAAATACCACAGTAACCCTGTCGTTGCCCATAAGTTTTGATGCCAGAGCAGTACCCGTTCCAAGAGGAATACTGCCGCCTACTATGGCTGAAGACCCAAGTATACCCACATCACGGTCCATTAAATGCATCGACCCGCCTCTGCCACGTGCGCATCCTGTTTTCCTGAGGTAAAGTTCTGCGAACATTTTTTTGATATCGCCGCCCTTTGCAATATATTGCGCGTGGCTCCTGTGAGTGCCGAAAATATAATCATCCTTTCTTAGGTTTATGCAAACACCTGCTGCCACTGCTTCCTGTCCTATGGACAGATGGATCGGTGTTTTTATTTCGTCATACTTGTATTCATCATTGATTCTTTGCTCAATCAACCGAATCAGCTTCATGGTTCTATACATTTCAATCAATTTGCCTGACTCCATAATCAATCGCTCCTTTCAATCAATATAAGAGCTTTACCCTGTCATCTTCCCAGTTCTTCAGTTCACAGATGCCTAATGATACATTGGAATGACCGTTGCCGATAAAATAATCACATCTTGCGGCAAGCCATGCATCCCTGATTATTTCAAAACCTTTTACCCAGTTATCCTGGTACTCCTGATAGTGCACACCATCCCCGTTCTTTGGAACCCTTCTGCAATCGGTATATACTAAAAGTTCTCCGTACTTTTTTGTATACTCTTCCAGGACATCAATGCAGTCGGTCATTAAGAATATCCGCATGCCCGGATTTGCTTTCAGAACCTTTTCTATTTCACGGGGATACAGTTCATTTAACTCATGCAGGTGTTTAACCTCCACAATTTTATCGCTGCTTCTTATATGCACCGCCAATAACGGCGTACCTTTCATATTTCCATTGTAGAAATCGTCAATGTACGCTTTTACATCGTTTCTAAGGTGAATGTATTTGTGCAGGAGACGGTAAAACACATCCCTTTTATTTAGTCCAAAAAGCCAATGCCCTTTCGGCACGAAAGGGATTATTTCTTCGAGCTCTATGTATTTGTCACAGACGCAAACATAGGCTTCACACTTTTTCAAATCTTTCATTGTTATTTTCGTGGCATTGTCCATATGTCCCGAATCAGTGAGAATATTCTCACCGTTCCACTGTTCGGGATAAAAGGTAAGCCCGTCTTTTGTCAAATCGAATACACTGAAGCCTGATACCGGCATAAAAAAACGTTCAAATGCGTCAGATCCGTCAAATGTCGCATACAGGCTTCCTTTACCCCAGAAAACAACAGGAATTCTTTGAACTATTTCAGCAGCCAGCAGCCGGGTTAAAATATGGTGAATTTCGTTCCATAACCCTGCTCCTATTTCCCTGATTAATAAGAATTTCCTCCCTGCCATTTGATTCCTCCCGTGGTTTCCTCTCAGAGCAGATCCTCATGGCCTTGCTGTTTCAATTTATCTACCAGGATTTTAATCTTCTGGGACGTATTCCTCGGACAAACCAGCACTTCGTCCTTTGTACCAGCCACAATCATGTTATCTAGGTCTATCGTGCAAATGGCAATATCTTTCCCGTAAATAACCGAGTTTGTAGTGTTGAGCCCTACATGGCGCCCTTTTACCAGGTTCCCGTCAGAATCTGCGTCAAGGGTTTTTGCCAAAGCATCAATACTGCCAATATCATCCCAGTCAAAGGATGCACTTACGGCGTACAGTGATTGAGCGCATTTTTCAAGAACTCCGTTGTCAAAGGAAATACTTTGAATATCATGGTAGGCTTTCTCAACATGGTTCGAAGTTTCGCTTTCCCCTTTCTCCAATGCATTCGAAAGCTTATCGTAATGTTCCGGAAGGTATTCCATTACATTCCGTATGACAGCGTCCATTGAACCCACCACAATCCCGCAGTTCCACAGGTAATCGCCCGAACGGATAAGCTCTTCTGCTTTTTCCGCGCTTGGTTTTTCTATGAATTCCAATACCCTGGAAACTTTTGCACCGGTATCCGGTACAGTTTCAACATGTATATAACCATAACCGTCTGCAGGATAGGCAGGTTTAACACCTATAACAACAAGACCGTTGGTCTGTTCGGCGGTATCAAATGCCAATTTCAAAGCTTCTGCATAACTTTCGGTATCCTTTACATACCCGTCTGCAGGTACGAAGCACAGAAGTCCTTCGTTATGCCTTTTCTGCAGCAGAAGCGTCGCTAAAGCAATGCAAGCGGCAGTATTTTTTCGTTCAGGTTCAAGCAGAACATTCTCTTCAGGAATGTATCCGCTCACGGTTTTTTTTGTAATGTCAGCCAAACGCTTGCTTGTTATAACATAGCAATGCTCGGGTTTAACGACATTGCATAATCGCTTTATTGTCAGAATCATCATCGAACAGTCACCCTCTACGGGAATAAACTGCTTCGGGCTGTCTTCCTTTGAAAGCGGCCAAAGTCTTGTTCCCGAGCCACCTGCCATGAGCACGGCATATTTCTGCATATTCATGCACCCCTTCATCATTTTTTTGTCAGGATTTTTACCAATGCGCTGGCACTGGAATATCCTGGGGCATTAAACTTCAGTTTATATATATTATGTAAATTTAAAAGATAAGGTTCGTACATAAAATAAAATGAGTTCGGCTTCATATAATCCGGATGTGAAAAAGAATAAAGGACAAAAACAGGATATGTTTATACCGGTTATACAGAAGAATGTTCAATTTTGTCATAAAATGAGATTACCATTATTCCGAATGATGGGATATCGAAAATACTCCAATTTCTGCAGAATATCCGGATACTACATGTATACCGGAATTGAATCAGGATCTGTAAAACAAACTGAAAAAACACAGCGCCCCGGAGATTTTCCATGAATCGCTGTGTCTTTATCAAATAACTGTCTTTATGGCAGGATAATTTTTTGCCCTGCATAAATTATTGCATTATCCAGATTATTTACCTTTTTTATTTGATAAATATATTGACGGATTTCGGTTTTGCCACAGTATTTTCCTGCTATGTCCCAAAGGGTGTCTCCCTGCCTGACCGTTACTGTTTTATATTCCCTGCTGACATTTTTGCCTGCTGATACCACCGAACCAACAAACAGCATGATAACAGCAAATGTTATTATTATAAATGTTAAAAACCTTTTCTTGTTTTTGAGGCGATATACTTTCATAAATCGGAACCTCCTTTGGAATCTGATTATGTAAAACCAAAGCAGATTTACACGGAAGCCTGAAGAACAAATGTTCTATTTGCATTTTATCGAACATTTGTTCATTTGTCAACAGAATTTTCGAACATTTGTTTGACATTTTTTTTTGTTATGGTATAATTAGGTTAATAAAAATATACGAGGTATTGAAATGAAGCAAAAAAATCTGGACAAGCAACAACAAATCTTGGATTTTGTTAACAAACAGGTTCAGGAAAAAGGGTATCCCCCTTCAGTCCGGGAAATTTGCAAGGCTGTAGGGTTCAAATCCACCTCCACCGTTCATTCATATTTGTCAGCTCTTGAAGAGAAAGGTCTGATTGTAAAAGATCCTTCCAAGACACGAGCCCTGAAAGTGGTGGATAAAAAATCCAAAGAGCTTGAGGGTTATGTTTCAGACCACGAAATTGAAAACATTCCGATAGTTGGCAGAGTTGCTGCAGGCCAACCGATACTTGCGGTTGAAAACATAGAAGATACATTCCCCGTACCTGTTGAATACCTTGAGAACGGAACTACATTTATGTTAAGGGTAAAAGGTGACAGCATGATCAACAGGGGTATATTCGACGGGGATTTGGTTATAGTAAAACAGCAGAATACTGCAACAAACGGCGATATAGTTGTTGCATTGATTGAAGATGAAACAACGGTAAAAACTTTTTATAAAGAAAAGGATCATTTCCGCCTGCAGCCCGAAAATGATAATTATGATCCGATTATTGTAAAAGACAACCTTGTCATTCTTGGTAAAGTTATAGCATTGTTCAGGAAATTTTAGAGCCTCCTGGCTCTTGTTTCTTTTTCTGCAACTATTAATCCGGTTAAACCATTAAAGGTTTGCCACAAAACCAGGAGTTTAGCTATAACGACCGAAACAAGCGCGTGCAAATGCACCCAGTTGGTAAAGAAATGGCAGTGTGCTCAACAGGATTGCTGCCATTAGGATAAGAACTGTTACTTTCCTTTATAATGCAGTCAAAGACTCTTTCTGCATGCCGGAGTTATTAAACCTTCGGTATGCATGGTTTAAGAAATTCCGCATTCCCGTCATACATGGATGGTTTCGGAATACGAATCAATTATTTCAACCCTGCCATCGATGTCTACATATTTAATAACCGAAGATAATATACTGTCCGCATGGGAAATTTCATTGGTTACACAGGAAAAACCCAGTTCACATTTATTCCATTCGTCCTGCATTCCGGTCTCCGCCGCAGATATGTTAAGCTTTGTCCGGATTTTTGCCAATAAGCTTTTAACAACGCTTCGTTTATCCTTCAAGCTTTTCATTCCACCTATATATACTGTCAATTTCAGAATACCTACCACCATTTTCTTCCCTCCGTCACAACATTCAAACCAGGCAGATATTTTCCGCATAAATTAAGATGCATAAGTCAGACTTATGCACCGTTTCACATAACCTAAATCTTTATATTATTCTATCTCACCCAATAACTTCATCTGAGACTGCAATATGCTTAAAACCTTACTTTTATATACAGCCATATCCTTCTTCAGCCGTTCTGCTTCAAAATGAATTTTAACCACTTCACGATTTGCCTCATCAATAATCTCTTTCGCCTTATTCTGCGCTTCAGCAATTATATTCTCGGCCTTCTTTTCAGCATTGCCGATAATTTCACTGCTGGACTGCTGGGCAAGTATCAAGCTCTTTTTCAATGTTTCTTCCATCTTTTCGTAATGTGATATCCTGTCTTTCAGTTCCATTACCTGGTCTTTTGCTTTCATCAGTTCCCTGATATAATCCGAGTAATCCTCGACAATTTTCTGGATAACTTCATAAACTTGATTCTCGTCCAAACCCCTTACAACCGATTTACGGAATACAATATTAGACAAATCATTTGGTGTAAAATTCATACAGCATACCTCCGGCAAAACAAATAACCTAAAACCTGTCAATAATGAGAAGAAGCACGTATTCTACAAAGCCAAGCAGCAGATATGCCAAGATCGGAGAGAAATCAAAGAATAAATTTTTCCCGAAAACCGAACGTGCAATCATGTTTCTGATTGGCGACAAAATCGGTTCTGTGACCGTATGAATAAATATTATAAACCGGTTCACCCTCCTTATGGGAAGCCAGGAAAGCACAATACGCAGTAAAATCAATATTTCAATAATCCTGAAAAACAGGACTATTGCAGTGCTTAAAACATCTTTCATTTACTCCCTCCGCTATTTCAGCCAGGTAAAAACACCCTGCTCCTGCAGTTCTTCCTTGACATCTCCCAGTATATCAACACTGTTGGGCGTGGCAAGGAAAATTCCGGAGGATACCTTTTGAATATTTCCATCGAGGGAATATACCGCACCGCTTAAAAAATCAACTATTCGTTGAGCGATTTGGATATCAACATCTTCTACATTCATCACTATGGAACGGTTTGACCTTAAATGATCGCAAATATCCTTTGCGTCATTAATATTTTTAGGCGAAACAATAACAACTTTAGTATTGGTGTTACTGTTCAGATTGAGAACCTTGCCTTGATTCTTCTTGCCGTACACAGGCTTGCGGTTCTCCTTTTTATCTGCTTCCTCGATTTCTTCTTCATCATAATATTCATCTTCAATTTCTTCTGTTTCCCAACCAACAAAATCAAGCATTTTGCTCAGTATGTTTGCCATAAGTATCTTTCCTCCTACTCATCTTGAGTAAAAATATAAGCTTATGCATTATTTGCCTTTGCTGATTAAGTTTACGGGTATTGTCTCTCGCCGAAAATACTGCTGCCTATGCGAACAATATTAGCCCCTTCCTCGATGGCAACCTCAAAATCATGACTCATACCCATTGACAAATACTGCATATGAATATTATCAATATTTTCCCGGTTGATGTCAATTGAAATATTCTTCAAACGCCTGAAAATCCAGCGCACACTGTCCGGATCCTCGGTATAAGGAGCAATAGTCATGAGTCCCATTACTTTTATGTTTGGATAGGCGGACACTTTTCTTACAAAATCAAACACTTCTTCCGGGGAAATACCCGCCTTTGTTTCTTCTCCCGATACATTAACCTGAATAAGAGTATCCACCACCCTGCCGCAGGCATGGGCTCTTTTCTGGATTTCATCAGCCAGTTCCAGACGGTCCAGTGAGTGAATCATCGCAACCTTGTCAATAATGTATTTCACTTTGTTAGTCTGGAGACGTCCAATTAAATGCCAATTGCATCTTCCTTTTAATATATCGTACTTTTGAACGAGTTCCTGAACCCTGTTTTCACCAAAATTCAACACTTTTTCTTTTATTGCCGTTTCGATAGCTTCGATCCCCACGGTTTTCGATACCGCCACAAGCAAAATATCTTCAGGTTTGCGTCCGCTGCGCACAGCCGCCTGACTGATTCTTTCCCTTACCTCGTTCAGATTGTTTATAATCTTTAGTTGGTCTTCGGCAGTAAACATCAGTCGATCACCTGTCCTTCTTCAATATTCTGAGGGTTTACCACATATATGTCAAATATCCGGACCGGACTGGTATCTGTGGAATCCGGCAGCTTATCAATTATTGCAAAAGAATCCTGCTCCGCAATAATCTTTACTCTTTTTTTCACAGCCCTGTTAAAGCGAACCAGATATACATCGGCCGTATTATCAAAAATATTTCTGTTTGTTAAACTTCTTTGAGGAATTTTCAAGCCTTCAACGCTCTCTATAACTAAATCGGCTTTTACATGCCTTAAATGAACGGTTTTTTCAATATAACGGTTAAATGAAACAACAACCTTGCAACCATCCTCAAAGATCTCTGTTGATTCAACCGTGCAAGGTATCAACTCCTTTATTCCGTCAATTTTCAATGATATTTTATCCCCTGCCTTCAGGTTATTACCGTCTTTTTTGTTAATAACACATACATACCAGCTGGTTTCATTGCTTACAAGCCTTGCAAATTCCTGATCTTTCGCAACGTCAAAAGACTGTTCATAACCAACTGCAGTTTTCTTTACCTGGGCTTTTTCAAACATCTGCAAATCTTCAATTTTCAGATTATTGATATTATCATGGCTGTATTTTTCCTCAACCGAACCGGTACCCCAGACCACTATCCCTGAAAACTGGGCTTTTATGGTGACTGCCGATTCGTTGAGTTTGTCCCTCAAAAGTTCCAGTTCCCTTTTCTTGTCTTCCAGGTAAAGCCTGTCACCCGAGTTTTCAAAAATTTGCCTGTTTCTTTGATACAGCAGTGTCTCCAGTGTTGCTTTTATGTCTTCAATTGCTGAAAAATTCTTATTCACTGCAACATCGGTTAATTTATTCACTTCATTCTGGACATTATTTCGAAAATTCTCATCCTGGCTGAGAATATCGGGATTATTTTCGGCATACTGCCTTATAATGTTTTTTTCAAGATTTTCAATTTCCTTTAATATAGCTTGACTGTCCTTATCAACAATCACCGCGAAACCATAATCATTTGGTACTCGTTCACCCTGGTTGACCTTGGGAATAACAATTCCTCCCTTTGGCGATCTGACTGCGGTTTCATCCCTGATAAAAACACCTTCGGACCTGATTTTAATCTCAAGCGCATCGGTATATAATATGTCGGTTTCAACTTTCCCGTGGAATACCCATTTCCATAAGGCAGGCAGATATATTAGCGCAAAAAGAATTACAAGAAACCTGATTGATTTACCCTTGTTTCTGCGTCTTTTAACTTTACCGCTTTTCAGTTTTTCTTGAGAAGCAGCCCTGTTCCTGCTTTTATCTTTTGTGGCGCCCATATTCTCCTCCAAAATACCGGTTTTCCGCTTTATCCAACCCGGTATCAGGTTGTTACTATCCAGAGATATTGGTTTGCAATATCCATCAGCAGGCCCTGGATCGGGTGTTTTACTGTTATACCAACTTCTGAACAGTAGCATTAAGTTTATCCAATGTAAAAGAGAATAGCATGCAGTTAATTAAATATTACGGTAATTTCAGCAAACCCCGGTTTACCAGTTCCTGAACGGCGCATAAAACACCAAGCTTCACATGTTCAAAAACAAGTCCTCCCTGAAGATATGCAATGTACGGCGGCCGTATTGGTGCATCTGCTGACAGTTCAATGGAGGACCCTTGTACAAATGCTCCTGCTGCCATTATTACCGGTGAATCATAGCCGGGCATTTCATTTGGTACAGGAGTGACAAATGAATCAACAGGAGATCCTTTTTGAACGCCCTGGCAGAAAGCAATAACCGCATCAGGATTCCCGAATTTAATCGCCTGGATAATGTCACTTCTTTTTTCGTTATAAGCCGGACAAGTCTCATATCCCAGGCTTTCCATAAGAGCTGCGGCAAATACGGCTCCCTTGAGGCTTTCAGCTACTATGTGAGGAGCCAGGAAAAAGCCCTCGAATAAAGTCCTGTTTTGCCCAAGAGTTGCTCCCACTTCACGGCCTATTCCCGGTACTGTCATCCTGTACGAAACCAGTTCAACCAAGTCTTTTCTGCCTGCAATATACCCGCCCGACAGGGCAATTCCACCTCCGGGGTTTTTAATCAACGATCCGGCAATTATATCCGCACCTGCATCGGTAGGTTCTTTATATTCGACAAATTCACCGTAACAATTGTCAACCATTACAACCACGTCAGGTTTTATTTTTTTTACAAACTTAACGGCCTCGCCAATGCGCTCAACTGTTATCGGCTCTCTCCAGGAATAGCCCCTGGACCTTTGGAGAAATACCATTTTTGTCCTGTCATTTATGCTTTTTTCAACTTTTTCGTAATCAATTTCGCCATTTTCCAGCAAATCAACCTGGCGGTATGTCACACCGTAGTCCTTTAATGAACCGGTTCCGCAACAACCACGTATGCCAATAACTTCGTCAAGCGTATCATAAGGTTTTCCGGTTATTGCCAAAAGCTCATCCCCCGGCCGCAAAATACCATACAGACATAAAGCCAGCGCGTGAGTACCACAGGTTATCTGGTGCCTGACCAGTGCGTCTTCAGCACCAAATGCTTCAGCATATACACTTTCCAGGACTTCTCTGCCCCTGTCGTTGTATCCATATCCTGTCGAGCCTGTAAAATGGGAATCGCTTACCCTGTATTTCTGCATTGCACTGATGACCTTGCTCTGGTTGTATGCTGATACATGTTTAATTCTCTCAAACACATCAAAGCATTTTTTTTCTATATCCACCGCCAGTTTTACAAGTTCAGGCATAATATTAAACGTCTCATGATATATTTCGGTATCTCTTATCAATTATTTTTCCTCTTTTCCATAATTAAGTGATTTAGTTTTCCCCCAATTGAGGAGTTAAACGGCCCAGTTCATTTTGAACCTGTTCCCTTGTAATTGTATTGTTAAAACTGAACCTGCAGTTTAACGCCCTGCGGTACATTTCACAGGCTTTTTGAATATCTCCCCCGGCTTCCAGGTATTTTCCGTAATCATAGTATGCCTCGGGAAAATGAGGCTCTTTTTGCATCAACCTGTCAAACAACTCTCCGGCCTTATCCATTTCTCCCCTCAGGTGATACAGATGTGCCAGATTATCCAGGATTATTGTATTATCGGAATTATACTCATAAGCCTCAAGGTTTATTTTCAGAGCTTCATCCAGGTCTCCTTTTTCTATTGCAAGATAACCAATGCTTCCATATACAGCCGTGCTCTTGTATTCCTCAATCACTTCCTTCAGCATTTCAAAAGCCGTATCCAGGTCACCCTTTTTCCAGATAACAAGAGCCAGATTTGATTTCGCAAGGTTTTTATCATCCTTGTTACTGCTTTTTTCGACTGCCTTCCTGAGTATTTCTTCTGCTTCTTTAAGCTTTCCTTCCTTAAACAGTACAAAACCGTAATTCACCAATAGTTCCGTCCCGGCCTTTTTGGATTCTGCCGCCTTCCTGAACCATTTTTCAGCCATCCGGAGGTTTCCCTTGCTGTATTCTGTTTGCGCTTTAATACGGTATATAATATTCAGATTTAATAAAACAATCATAAGCAAATATGCCAGGATGCCTATAAAACCGGCCAATTTATTGATTCTGAACAGAATGATTATTACAATTACCGGTATTGCACCAAGAAAAATAAGTGAAAATAATGATTTCTGCTTCAAGCTTTCTCACCTTCTGTTTTTCCATTGTTTAAACCGACTATAAAAAGGGAATCACCCCATATGATAGCATTATAAGGCTTATATTTCAATAATCAGGAAATATAAAAGCAAAGCACGTGCTTTTGTACACTCTTTCAGTCCTATGATAATTCGGGTGAGAGGTCTCCATATCCAGGGCCGCTCACTTTCATGCTCATATTTAACCGGGATGCAGAACGACTTTGAAGCGTGTTGCTTTTTATTGGCAAAACCACCCGAATCATCTGCTGTTGTACGAATCTCTGAAAAACAACCATAATAAATATGAGCTGTATTAATATACTTCGCCAGCCTTTCATGCATCATCAATATATTGCACAGCAGAATTAATATCCTGTATCCTCAAGAACTAATGTTATACAGCAAGCATAGCTTCAAGTGATCTGCGTGCACGCTCAATAACTTCTTTTTCCAATGTTATCTCGTACCTGTTATATTTCAGGGCATTATATACACTTTCCACCGATGTTTTCTTCATGTTAGGACATACAAGCCCCTGTGTCAGGAGATAAAAAGTCTTATCAGGGTTGTCTTTTTTAAGCTGGTGAAGTATTCCCATTTCTGTTGCGATAAGATACTTGTCATGGTTGTTCCTTTTCGCATATTCAATTATTTGTGCCGTACTTCCCACAAAATCAGCCATTTCCAAAACTTCCTGCCTGCACTCGGGATGTGCCAGTACCAAGGCATCGGGATGAATGCTCTTTGCTTTTTCCACGTCGTCCCTGTCAACTCTGTGGTGAGTTATGCAAAAACCGTTCCATAAATGAAATGTCTTTTCGGGAACCTGTTTTGCTATGAAACTCCCCAGTTTTTTGTCGGGAACAAACAAAATCTCCTTATCCGGTATCGACCGGACAACCCTTAACGCGTTTGAAGATGTACAGCATATATCGCATTCAGCCTTTACTGCAGCCGAAGTATTGATATAACATACCACTGCAGCGTCAGGATGTTTTTTCTTTTCTTCAATCAGTGCTTCGGCCGTCACCATATCGGCCATAGGACACCCGGCATCAATTTCGGGAAGCAGAACGGTCTTTTCAGGTGACAGGATCTTTGCGCTTTCAGCCATAAAATGTACTCCACAAAAAACAACAATATCTGCATTTGTGGATGCGCAATACTGGCTTAATTTGAATGAATCTCCCACAACATCCGCCAGTTCCTGGACTTCATCCATCTGGTAATTATGCGCCACGATAACCGCATTCTTTTCCCGCTTCATTCTTTTTATCTCATTTATCATATCTGTTGTTTTTTCGTTCATTTTTTGTCCCCCTTTTAATAATCGTTACATTAATATAATAGAAGCAACATTATATCACTCATTAATTTTTTAATATTATATCACACACCTGTAAGATGTACTACTTGCAGGATGTTTATTTTACATGATAATTGACCAGTATTTTGTTTGTTTTTCACAAAAAAATCAGAATAAAGGCTTAAAAATCTTTTGTTAATTATGAAATGATTTTTGTTGTTTCCTGTCTCAGATTGTTGTAGAATATGTAATATGTTCAATGAGATAATATTACTCTGATAAATCTGCATATTGCCGTAAGAGATTTGGACATCATTCATACTGTATTATATTTATGTACATACAGTATTTTTTAATTGTTTGTGGATTATTTGCAATGGGAGTTTTATCTTATGGAGTCTTTAAAACAACGAATATTGAAAGACGGATGTGTTATTGATGGAAATATACTGAAGGTTGATTCTTTCATAAACCATCAGATTGATCCACAGCTGGCTTTTGATATTGGAAAAGAATTTTATAACCGTTTTAAAAACACAAAAATTGACAAAATATTAACTATTGAGACTTCAGGAATAGCCTTTGCATTATGTGCAGGTTACCATTTTAACGTACCTGTAGTATTCGCGAAGAAATGTAAAGGTTCTAATATGTCACCCGAAGTATATCAGAGCAAAGTTCATTCTTATACAAAGCAAATCGACTATACCATATCTGTATCCAAAAAATACCTTACCTCAAGTGAAAACCTGCTAATAATTGATGATTTCCTTGCAAACGGACAGGCCATACTGGGACTGTTGGACATTGCAGGCCAGGCAAAGGCAAATGTTTCGGGTGTTGGTATTGTTATTGAAAAAGGTTTTCAACCAGGAAGCAAAATTCTTCGAAACCTTGGGATTCGGGTTGAGTCCCTTGTTGTTATAGAATCTTTCATTAATAACCAAATAATTTTCAAGGAGGCATTGGAGAGATGAAAAAAAGAAGTATTATTTGTTTGCTGGTTGCAGTTCTGAGCCTGGCAATGGTTCTGACAGGCTGTGAGACCGGGCAGAACAAAGGTACACAGGGAAAACTCAAGGTTGGATTTATTTACATTGGTACAGGTGCAGACTTTGGCTACAGCTATGCCCATGAACAGGGAAGGCTTTATGCCGAAGAAAAACTTGGTGACAGGGTTGAATTCGTCGTTCAGGAAAATGTCAGTGATACTGATGATTCAATTGTTTCAGTAATGCAATCCATGATTGACCAGGGATGCAAGGTGATTTTTGCCAACTCCTATGGTTTCATGGATTACATGTATGACATGGCCCAGGAATATCCAGATGTAATATTCCTGCATTGCTCGGGCAGCAAAAGCCGTGAAAACATGCTGAACTATTTCGGAAGAATTTATCAGGCACGTTATCTTTCCGGAATAGTTGCAGGCATGAAGACCGAAACGAATAAGATAGGTTATGTTGCTGCTCACCCGATTCCTGAAGTAATCCGCGGAATCAATGCCTTCACCCTCGGTGTACGTTCGGTTAACCCCGATGCTACCGTTGAGGTTGTATGGACTTCCACCTGGTACGATCCTTCTCTTGAGAAGTCAGCAGCCATATCATTGCTTGATAAGGGCTGCGATGTAATCGCACAGCACCAGGATACCACAGGCCCGCAGATTGCAGCCCAGGAACGCGGAAAATGGTGCATAGGCTATAACTGTGATACTTCCGAAGTTGTACCCGAATCATTCCTGACTGCTCCTGTATTCAACTGGGGTCCGTATTATGCCGACCAGATCCTAAAGGTTCTTGACGGAAAATGGAAGAGCGAAAATTACTGGGGCGGAATGGAAGACGGCGTAGTTAAGCTGGCTCCTCTTACAAAGAACGCTCCGGCAGGCGCACAGGAAAAAGTTGATGAAATGTCCAAAAAGATTATTAGCGGTGAATTCAAGGTATTTGAAGGTCCCATCAAGGATCAGAAAGGAAACATAAAAGTTCCTGAAGGAACTGTAATGACCGACGAAGAACTCCTGAGCTTTAACTGGTTTGTTGAAGGTGTTATAGGAACAATACCTGAAAGCTGAAAAAACGATATAAGGCAGGATTAAAGGGATACCCTTTAATCCTGTGCTTTTTCAACTGAATAATTCCTTTCGTAGCATGAATGATTCCAATAAAAGGTTTATTTTCGGAGAGAATAAAACAACAAATAAAAGGATGTAGTTATGAATAAGACCGTTTATGTTGAAATGAAAAATATCTGCAAGACATTTGGTGTAATCCGCGCAAACCGGAATATCAACTTTTCGGTATACGAAGGAGAAATACACGGATTATTAGGTGAAAACGGCGCCGGAAAAAGTACGCTTGTCAATATGCTCTCGGGTATCTATAAGCCCGACAGCGGAAGCATTTTCATTCATGGAGAACATGTTAACATTCATTCGCCAAAGCACGCGATTGAACTGGGAATTGGTATGATACACCAGCATTTCAAGCTGGTTGATGTATTAACGGCAGCGGAAAACATTCTGCTGGGTAACAGCCAGTCGGTTTTTATATCAAGTAAAAATAAAATAAAATCAATTAAGAATGTAATGGCCAAATACGGTATGGAAATTGATCTTGACAAAAAAATCAGGGATATGTCTGTCAGTGAAAAGCAAACTGTTGAAATACTGAAAGTTCTGTACCGTGGCTCTAAAATACTAATACTCGACGAACCAACCGCAGTTTTGACCCCCCAGGAAACCGACAAGCTTTTTGAGATACTTAAAAGCCTTGCCAAATCAGGCTGTGCAATTATTATTATAACGCACAAGCTGAACGAGATTTTGTCGGTAACCGACCGGGTTACGGTTCTCAGGCAGGGAGAAAGCGTTTCAACATTGGAAACGTGCAAAACGAATATTCGTGAGCTGACCGAACTGATGGTTGGAAAGCCTGTAAGCCTTTCAATTGAAAGGGTCCATACTAACAAGGGAAATCTTCTTTTATCGGTCAAAGGCCTTACGGCCTTGGGTGAGCATAATGTACCGGTACTTGATAATGTAACCTTTGATTTATATGAAGGTGAAATTCTCGGTGTGGCAGGCGTAGCTGGAAGCGGCCAGAAAGAACTGTGTGAATCAATTGCAGGCCTCTACCCTGTCGAAAAAGGCGATATATTTTTTAAGGGAGAAAACATTGTGGGATATAGCCCACGGGAAATTATCAAACGTGGTGTCAGTATGAGTTTCATTCCAGAGGATCGTCTTGGGATGGGACTTGTTCCGTCAATGGATATGGTGGATAACATGCTTTTGAAAGACTATGTCAATCAGCCCGGTATAACCGTAAACAGAAAACCTGCAAAGGAGAAAGCGGAGCGTGTTCAAAAACGCCTTGACATTCAGACACCGGGTATTTATACACCCATTCGGAAATTATCGGGCGGTAATATACAGAAAGTTTTGTTGGGCAGAGAAATTGATGCAAATCCTCACCTGCTGATTACTGCGTATCCTGTCAGAGGTCTTGATATAGGTGCTTCCTACACTATATATGATCTTTTGAAAGAGCAGAAGCAAAAAGGTGTCGGAATACTCTATATCGGAGAAGATCTGGATGTATTACTGGAGCTTTGTGACAGAATCATGGTTCTTTGTGACGGTAAAGTAACAGGTATAACAGACAGCGAAAACATTACTAAGGAAGACCTTGGCCTTATGATGGCAGGAGAAACTCTTTCATCAATTAAAGGGGGGATGTAGCATGCAGATTGTAAAACGTGAAGGAACATCGAAAAAGCAATTAATACTGATTCGCCTGGTTGCCATCATTGCTGCAATTGTTGTTTCAAGTATTTTTATTGTTTTTCTGGGCTATAATCCTGTTAAAGTATATATCAATATGATTTCAGGCGCACTAGGTTCAAAGATCCGTTTCAGGTCCACTTTACTGGAGATGGTTCCGCTTGTAATAACATCCCTTGGAATATTGGTGGCATTCAAGATGAAGTTCTGGAATATCGGCGGTGAAGGGCAAATCTTAATGGGAGCCTTCGCAGCCACATATGTTGCATTATTCGTTGAATGGCTCCCAAAAACACTTGTCATTCCCGTTATGTTTATTGTCGGTTTTCTGGCCGGTGGATTATGGGGGTTGATACCTGCTTTCTTTAAAGCGAAGTTCGGCGCGAATGAAACCATAATGACACTTATGCTTAACTATATTGCAACTCAATGGATAACCTATCTCCAGTACGGCCCGTGGAGAGATCCAAGCTTAAAGGGATTTGCAAAAATCGCCAACTTTCCTGATCATGCATTGCTGCCGAAAGTATTTGGAATTCATATTGGATTTATTATATCCCTTGTATTGGTAGTTTTAATTTCATGGTTCCTGAAAAAGACAAAACGAGGTTTTGAAATCGCAGTGGTCGGAGAAAGCGTAAGTACTGCCAAATATGCAGGAATGGACATTTCACGGATAATAATATTCACCATGCTGTTAAGCGGCGGTTTATGCGGTATTACAGGTGTCATCCAGGCCGCAGGTGTGAACAAAACCCTTACCATGAATGTTTCCAGCGGTTATGGATTTACAGCGGTTATAACAACATATTTGTCGGGTTTAAGCGCACCACGGGTTTTAATTGTTTCATTCCTTTTCGCCATCTTGTTACAGGGCGGATCATATATACAGTCGGCGCTTCAGATACCTCAGGCTGCAGCCGACGTATTGCAGGGAATGATCCTGTTTTGTGCCCTCGGAAGCGAATTCTTTGCCAGGTACAAGGTTCGCTTTTCCAGTAAGAACTCAAAATCATCGGAGGTTAAGTAATTATGATTCCTTTCTTAAAAAACGCGATAATATCGGGAACACCGCTGACTTTCGCCATATTGGGCGCAATGTATAATGAAAAGGCAGGCAACTTGAACCTTGGTATTGAAGGAATGATGCTTCTTGGAGCAGTTGCAGGTTTTCAGGTTGCGGTGCTGACCCTGAACCCGGTGCTTGCTCTTCTTGCCGCCATGATATTCGGAGCTCTCGGAGCTTTGATATATGCATTCCTAACGGTAACATTAAGGACAAACCAGTCGGTAACCGGTCTTGCACTGACCATATTCGGAACGGGATTATCAAGGTTCTGGGGCAAACGCCTCATGGGAATGACTTTGCCCGAATCATTCAGCAGGAATTTCAGGCCCCTTTCCTTTCCTTTACTGTCAAGGATTCCTGTTTTGGGACCCGTTCTTTCTGTATTTATTGAGCAGGACTTGTTTGTATATTTCAGTTATTTGGTTGTTATTCTGTCGGGTATATACTTGTACCATACACGCTTTGGCCTGAACCTGAGAGCTGTGGGTGAAAATACCGCCGCAGCCGATGCTTCTGGTATTAACGTTACTCTTTATAAATACGTTCACATACTGATTGGCGGTGCATTATGCGGGCTTGGTGGTGCATATCTGTCCCTGGTATACGTTCCGTCCTGGCAGGACAACATCACATCTGGCCGCGGCTGGATAGCTATTGCACTTGTAATATTTACATCCTGGAATCCATACAGGGCTTTCTGGGGCGCTTTTCTTTTCGGTGGACTCGATATTGTAGGGTTCCGTATACAGACGTTAAACCTGCCGGTTAAAATAAACCAGCATTTTTTAAGGATGCTTCCGTATCTTGCAACAATCCTGGTAATTATAATCGGGTCTATCCGGAAAAGCACAAGCCACTTGCCGCCAAAGGATTTGGGTAACCCGTATTTCAGGGAAGAACGGTAAAATTCTCTATAGTTTCAATGTTTCAAGGAGTTTTATAAAGTCTTCAGGCAGTTTTGCTTCAAACTCCATATATTCCCCGGTGGAAGGATGTTTCAGCCTTAAATATCTTGCATGAAGCATCTGACCACCGGTTGTTTTTTTCCTGCTGCTCGCACCATATAAAGGATCACCGTACACCGGGTGATGTATATAAGCCATGTGCACTCTTATCTGATGGGTTCTTCCCGTTTCAAGCCTTACTCTGACATGGGTGGCGCCTTTCAACCGTTCCAGTACTTCAAAATGCGTTACTGCTTCTCTTCCCTTTCCGGGTGTCACGGCCATCTTTTTTCTGTCTATGGGATGGCGGCCAATAGGCGCATCTATTGTTCCCCTGTCCTCTTTAATGATGCCCTCGACAATTGCTTCATAAATCCGCTTCATGCTGTGTTCTTTCAATTGCTGCGCAAGAGACTGGTGAGCCTTGTTGTTTTTCGCAACGGCAATAAGCCCTGTTGTATCCTTGTCAATACGGTGCACTATACCGGGACGTATAACACCGTTGATATCCGACAGCGAATCCTTGCAGTGGTAAAGAAGTGCATTAACAAGGGTGTTGTCCTGGTTACCCGGTGCAGGGTGAACAACCATGTCCTTGGGTTTGTTTATTATTAAAATATCTGAATCTTCATAGACAATATCAAGGGGTATATTCTCGGGTTTAAGCAAAAGGGGCTCGGGTTCGGGAATGTTTACAAGTATATTCATACCCGGGTATGTTTTAACTTTTCCCTTCGTGCTTTCTCCGTTTACAAGAACAAGTTTATCATCAATGAGCTTTTGGATGTAGCTTCTTGATACATCAGGAATTTTACCGGCCAAAAATGCATCCAGCCGTTGGCCTGCCTCACTCTCTTCGACAACAATTTTCAGCGTGCCTTCATTCATGCCGGTTCTCACCTGTTTCAAGTACTAGATCATCATTGGCCTCATCCTGGTTTTTTTTCGGTTCTTTATAGATAAAGAGAATATAAAAGAACAGTATATATGTTCCAATGTTAATGCAAATGTCTGCAACATTAAATACCGGATAATCATAACCAAAGATATAGAAATCAAAAAAGTCGGTCACCGCTCCCCGAAATACGCGGTCAATCCAGTTTCCTGCTGCTCCTGCCAGAATGAAGGAAATTGAAAGCCTCAGGATTTTTTGCTTGTTTTTTATCATGATATAAACCAATATAGCGCAGATAATAACAGTCAGCACTATAAAAAAGTACCTTCCGTTTTTCAGTATGCCAAAGGCGGCACCGGTGTTTTCAACATGCGTGAAATAAAAAAAACCAGGAATTACTTCATTTTTCTGACCTATGGGCATGTTGTTCCTTACATATGTTTTTGTTATATAATCAAGTATCAGCAATACTGCTATTAAAACTGTCCAAAACATGCAATTTCCCCCTTTGCCACTCATTTCAGTATACCTGTTGCATCAATGCAATGTCAACCCGGGGCTGGGTTCAATTTTCTGTTTCCTGCATTGCATGCAGGCATATATAAGCAAAAACGCAACATATAAATTATGCGACACTTTACTGACGTAAACCTCAGCATTTTCTTTCTAAAGCTATTATAGTTATGGTAATGCAAAGAAAACTACTTATTAGCGA
>Ga0134103_1001512_pt1 | contig 21220 bp, 14 predicted proteins | sample 14_taG_2_FD_94445 | JGI IMG/M metagenome (GOLD analysis project Ga0134103, IMG submission 94445) | Switchgrass degrading microbial communities from high solid loading bioreactors in New Hampshire, USA - 14_58_20_212_A1 metaG | ecosystem: Engineered > Bioreactor > Semi-continuous > Anaerobic >...
GGCCCGAGCAGTGCGACGATAGTCCCGCGTTTGACAGTAAGATCGATACCGTGCAGGACCTCGTGATCTTTGAACGACTTCCGGAGATTGCTTACTTCAATGGCGTTGGTAGCAGCGTACGATTGCAGTGCATCCATTGCATGCCCTCCGCAGATTCACAACATTGTTAATTGTACATCTGTTCTAATGAAAAAAGAAGATATATTTTACACAAATGTTCTAATCTGATCGTTGGGCAGACTGTTCTTGACTCGTCCTGGCTCGCGCCCATAACGCAGACTTTTGGGCAGTTTGCCCGAACGCCCTCGCAGGTCCCGGAACGCACCACGCGCATCGCCCCAAATTCATGCGGATTTCAGCCCGCCCCTGCCCGGCTCGAAGTACACTAAAGCTAGAGCGTGTTCTGGATTTCGAGCGGACAAGCTGGAAACGCCACGGACGCCGGGCGCTCTGGAAGGAAAAATCTTATGTCGGATCAGATCGGGACTCTCCTGGGGATCGCGCTGACGTGTGTCCTGTTCCCGCTGGTGGTATGGGTGGTCGCGCTTGTCGCAAGCACCGAGAATGAGCGCGAAACGGGCGACGACTGGCTCGACCAGAAGGATGAGCACGGCTGGAGCAACTTCGACTACATCGCCGCCTACGAGCTGGAAGAGATGTGGAGCGGGGACGAATAACCGCGCGCGAGCGTGTTGCCAGCCCGGCGACACCGCCATCGAAGACAATATTTCTGGCTGATTGAGAGCTAGTTTTAGCGAAGCAAACGAGCGCGCGTCGGCATTTCACCGGCACGCGCATAGATCGACTTGCACATTCCGTTGGAGCTTATTCCATACCGCTACCCAGCGCGCTTGCGATCACCGCCTCACCAACTGCCTGGCCCAGCGCAGTCCCGGCGATCACGTCGCTGCGGAAGTGGATCCCGCCCCAGATGCGCGATTCGCCCGCTTCCTCGGCGATCCGCTGCACGCGTTCTGCATCCGTCGGAAAGAGATGGCCCAGCACCGTCGCGGCCGCGGTCGAGATGCACGAGTGCGCGGACGGGTAGCTTGGGTGCCCGGGCGTCGTGAACACCGGCGCAAACTCCGGATCGAGCTGGAACGGGCGGATCGCCCAGTAGGTATACTTCGCGTCCCAACAGGCGATGATGCTATCGTACCCGGCGATGTTCAGCATCGTGTAGGCGCGCGCAGCGGCGGGCGGGTCGCTCTCCAGGTTCGCCTCGAGGATCATCCGGCTCACTTCCTCGTTGAAGAACCAGTGATTGCGACGCCCCCCTGCGCCAAACTCCCAGAACATGGCGTTAGCGTTGGTGACGGGCGTCCGCTCCAGAGTGCGCAACTCGTCCATCTCCTCGAGAAGCTGCGCGGAGTCATAGGCGGGTGGCGGCGCGGGGCGGAACTGGTCAGGCGATTCCAGCGCCCAGGGCTGCCACTGGGCCGCCGCCGGGAGCGCCGGATTCTCGCCGGTCCAGTGACCGGCCTCGGTTGGAACTGTGCCGGTCCACTGCGTGCTGAAGCCGTCATTGGTGCCGCGATCGATCACCAGCGCGGCGACCTGACGCCCAAGCTCCAGCCCGGCCTGCACGTCGCTCGGATACTCGACTCCCGCCACCAGGCGCGACTGCGTCGCTTCCAGCACCAGTTCCTCGTACATCGCCGCATCGTCGGGGAACAGCCAGCTCAGCATGGCGGCAGCGGCTCCGGCGGTCGCGGCATATTCGGACGGATACGCGGGGCTGTTCGGGTTGTCGATGACGGTTTCGAGCGTGGCGTCCACTTCGCTGGGACGCGGGCGGTTATATGTGTACTTGCTGTCCCAGGCAGCAACGGTCGCATCATTGATCGCGACGTGCACCAGCGCAAGGTGGCGATAGGCTATCGGAACCGGCAGCTCCTGCTTCAGCATGGCATCGACTGCGATCTGGTTCCAGCGATAGGACGGCGGCCCGGCGTTCCAGTACTCGATCTGGAGCAGCGCGGCTTCGTCGCGCGTTTCCGCCAGCGCCTTGAGCTGGTCGATTTCGGCGGCGGTCGCCGCTTCATCTGGGGGAGCGGCCACACGAAGCTGGCTGGCAGACTCCAGCACCCAGGTCGTGTATGGCTCCACGTTCGAGCCCATCTGCCCGACGGAGCCGGTGGACGGCTCCGCCCGCAGCGCGAGCGCCGTCCCCAGAGAGCCGAAGGTGAGCGCGATGACGATCAGCAGAATCAGTGTAGAGCGACGGTGACGCATGATCGGTGCCTCCTGTACCTTACGGGCGAAGTCGAACACTGCCCATCGTAAGGGTCAACCGGACGGCCGATCATCTGCCAAGGGTTTATTTAGGGGTTTATTGTGGTGAGGAATAAGCCATGCGAAGGCGAGAGCCGCGTCACAGCAGGCCGAGCAGGTTCGCCTGGGCGACCGCCTGCACGCGGTTTTGCACGCCCAGCTTGCCGTAAATGTTGCTGGTGTGCGCCTTGACCGTTCCCACCGAGATCACAAGCTTCTCTGCGATCTCCCGGTTCGAGTATCCGGCGGCCATCAGGCGCAGCACTTCCAGTTCGCGCTCGGTGAGGTGCTCGGCATGCGCCGGATGCGGGTTTGCGCTCGGCGCGCTCAGAAGAGGCGCGTGCTGCCGGTGAAGCTCCGCCGCCACTGCCTCAAGATCTAGCCGCGTGCCACGCTCCCACGCTGCGTCGTAGACCGCCGCGCCCAGGGCGTCGCGCATCTCCGCCCGCCAGCGGTCGAGCAGCGGCCATTTCTCCATCCAGCCAGACGCACGAATCGGGTGGGTGAAAGCCAGCGCCAGCCACTCGACGGCCCGTTCCGGCTGGCCTTCGCGCGCCAGCAGGATCGCGGCGGGCGGCAGGCACAGCGCGATCCCAACCTCGCCCCGCAGCTTCGTCGAATGGCGTAGCGCCGCCGGGAACCGCTCTCGCAGCGTTTCAACATCATCCAGCCCGCAGACCACCAGACACATGCCCCACGCGGCGAAGTCCGGAATATCCGCGAGCGTTCTGGCGCTTGTTTGCGCGCCTTGCTCGCACAGCGCCATGCCCGTCGCATAATCCTCATCCATGCACGCCAGCAGGCCGAGCGTCACCTGCGCCCAGCCGAGCGCATCGTTGTAACGGTGCGGTTCCGCGAGCCGAACGGCTTCGCTGGCGGCGGCACGCGCCTCGGCGAAATCGCCACGCACGAACAGAACTTGATGAGCGAGATGCGTGTAACCCAGCGACATCAGGTGCAGGTTGCCCGTTTCCTCGCTGAGCGCGATCCGCTCCCGCCATAGCCGCTCCGCCTCGGCATAGTCGCCCACCCGCGCCGCGGCGAGCGCCTTGCTGGACAGCGACAGCAGCGTGCCGACCTTGTCCCCGATCTCGATACGCAGGCGCAGGCTTTCGTCGCGCAGCTCTTTGGCGCGCTGCCAGGAGAGGCTGTGACCGAGCACGCTCAGGTCAAACAGCGCCATCGCCACATAGAACGGGTCGCCGGAACGCCGGTAGGATGCGAGACTTTCTTCGAGCAACGCCTCGGCTTTGGCGAAATCTCCAGCGGCATAGGCGGCGGTGCCGAGCCGGTTCAGGCAATACCCGATCTCAATATGATCATCGTGGCGCTGCGCGATCGCCAGAGCAGCGCGCAGGTCCGCATCCGAAATGGACACTGTCTCTTCGGGCGACCGCGCGATCAGCCGCCCCCACAGCCGCCGGGCTTCCTCACCCGGCACTTCCGCGAATTGCCGCGCCGCCGCCTCGCTGAGATCGTCGAATTCCTGCCAGCACCCGCGCAGCATCCAGGTGAGCGAATAGCCCTCGAGCATCGCGCTGATGCGCGCCACGTCTCGCCGTTGGACGGCCCAGTTCCACGCGGCCAGAAGGTTGTCGAACTCGCTATGGTTCTCGCGGATCGCTTCAAGCTGGCGGCCGCCTTTCAGATCGGCGGTGCGCGCTGCGACATGGGCCGCGAAATGCGCGCTGTGCGCCTCGCGCATCTGGTCGCCCAGGCCCGCCGCTTCAAGCTGTTCGAGCGCGTACCGCTGCACGAGACTGTGCATATCGTAGCGATCGCCGGGCCAGACGCGCAGCAGCCCCTTGTCGACCAGCCCGGCCAGCGTCGCAACGTCCGCCCCGCAGACCGCCTGCGCCGCTTCCAGCCGGAAACCGCCGCGAAACACCGCCAGACTTTCGAGCGTCCGGCGCTCGTGCGGGGACAGCAGCGTCCACGAATGGGCGAACACCGCCCGCAAGCTGCGATGCTTCTCGGGCCAGTCGCGCAGGTACGTGCTCAGCAGGTCGAGATTCCGCTCGATCTCGGTGGCGATGGCGCGACACGAAAGCGAGCGCGTCCACGAGGCAGCCAGCTCCAATCCGAGCGGCAGCCCTTCCACCAGGCGGCAAAGATGGATCACGTCCGGCAGATTCTCCCGAGTCAGCCGGAAATCAGCCTTCACCCGGCGCGCGCGCTCGACGAAAAGCTGCACGGCGCTGTACCGCTCGACGTGTGGATCGTCGTCGGCGAGGGGATAGTCCAGGCCGGTGATGTCGAACACCCACTCCTCGCGCAGATTGAGCCGCTCCCGCGAGGTGACCAACACGCGCACGCCCGGCGCGGCGCGGAGCAGATCAGCGACCAGGTCCACATCTGCCAGGGCGTGCTCGAAATTGTCGAGGACGAGCAGCAAATCGCGCTGGCTGAGCGCGTCGAGAAGCTGCTCGCGGAGCGACCTGTCGCCGTGAAACTTGTGGCCGAGCGCCGAGGCGATGGTGGAGACAAGAAAATCCGGCGAAGCGAGGGGAGCGAGCGGCACAAAGACGACGCCCTGCGCGAACCGGCTGGCCACGCGAGAAGCGGCTTCCCACGCGATGCGCGTCTTGCCGCTGCCGCCCAGCCCCACGAGGGTCAGCAGGCGGCAGGCCGGGTCCTCAAAGCAGCGCGCAAGGTAGGCCAGCTCGCGCTCGCGGCCGATGAAGGGGCCGCTCGGGGCGAAGAAATGGGGCGCCGCTCGCGACAAACGAGCCAGCTCAGGCGAGGCCAGAGACAGGCGATGCTTGCCGTTCGTCTGCTGCGAGGCGTTCATACCGGCATGCGGGCCATCCGCGCCGTTAATAGCTGCCAGAGTGATCTCATTATACACCACGCTAGTCTGCTCCTGGCGCGGGGTATACAACCCCTTCGGCCAGGAAGGAAACTACCTGACGGATCGCATCCACGGCTTCTTCATCAAGAACGCGCTGAGATGACTGGATTCCACATCGGCGGGCTGCGGCGCTGAGCTCGTCCGAACCGGTGCAGGCGCACGCAATCAGGCCATTTGACCCGTTGAAGTGCGACCACGCACTCGGTAAAATATCTGCGCTACGACGTTCGCTCAATCTTCGGATGTTGAGACCGGGGCAGCGCGTGGCATCGCGTCACCCCACACGGTCTACCCGCGCTCTCCCTCGCTCGCATCCCCAACTCGATCACAGTGCACTTGATTGGCGAACGCCGAGAAAGGAGCACAGGATGATCAGTGTTAAGAACGTGTCGAAGTCGTATGGTGAAGTTCAAGCACTTTCCAACATAAACTTTGAGGTGGCCGAGGGCGAGATCGTTGGCCTGTTGGGACCGAACGGCGCCGGGAAGTCGACCACGATCAAAATCCTGACCGGCTACCTTCACCCTGACAGCGGCCAAGTTGCAATCGACGGCCTGGATGTCATCAATCAAACAAAAGAAGTCCAGGCGCGAATCGGCTATCTGCCAGAAAGCACCCCCCTTTACCCCAACCTGTCGGTGCAGGCATATCTCAAACTGATGGCCGACATGCGCGGCCTGCCCCGCGACGAACAGCCACGCCTGATTTCCGAGGCGCTGATGGCGACCGGCCTGGTGGACCATCGCGCCCGGCCAATCGGTCACCTCAGTAAAGGGCTGAAGCAACGCGTCGGGCTGGCGCAGGCGATCCTGCACAAGCCGAAGCTGCTGATTCTTGACGAGCCGACGATCGGGCTGGACCCCACGCAGATTGTCGAGGTCCGCAACCTGATCAAACGGCTGGCGCAGAACAGCACGATCCTCTTCTCGTCGCACATCCTCTCCGAGGTAGAAGCCGTGTGCGACCGCGTGCTGATCATCATGAACGGCCAGGTCAAGACAGACGCGCGGCTGGTGGACCTCGCCGCGACGACCGACGCCGTGCTCGTGCTGCAGTCCGCCGCGGACGGCGTGCCGGAGCGGCTGATGGCGCTGGAACAGATCGAGCGAGTGGAGAGCTTCACCACGCGCGACGGCTACCCGGCCTATCGCATCCACAGCGCGCAGGACGTCACGCCCGCGATCTACGACGTGGCGCGGCAGGAAGCGTGGCCTGTCCGCGAGCTGCGCCAGGAGACCATGACGCTCGAAGCGATCTTTAACCAGTTGGCGACAGCAGCGTGAGACCAAGCAGCTAGCAGTCAGCAACGAGCGATTAGACAGCCAAATCGGATGGCGCAGCGCAACTTCTGGCCGGTCCTGGTTTCTGGCGCTTCTTCGCTGGTTGCTGGCGGTTCATAGCCTGTTCAGGAGTTTGACCGATGAGACAAATACTCGCGATGGCTCGCAAAGAGCTAGACGGTTACTTCAGTTCGTTGATGGCGTTGATCTTCGTCGGCGTGTTTCTGGCGGTAACGCTGTTCACCTTCTTCTGGGTGTCAGATTTCTGGGCGCGCGGCCTGGCGGACGTCCGCCCGCTGTTCCGTTGGATCCCCCTGCTGATGGTGTTCCTGGTGGGCGCGCTGACCATGCGCCAGTGGAGCGAAGAACAGCAAACCGGCACGCTTGAAATCCTGCTGACGATGCCGGTCCGGCTGGCGCAGCTTGTGCTGGGCAAGTTTCTGGCCGTGCTGACGCTGGTCGCCGTGGCGCTGGCGCTGACGCTGTTCCTGCCGATCACCATTTCGACGCTAGGCAATCTGGACTGGGGCCCGGTCTTCGGTGGCTATCTGGCAGCGGTGCTGATGGCGGCTTCGTACGTCGCGATCGGGCTGTTCATCTCGTCGCGCACGGATAACCAGATCGTCGCGCTGATCGTGACCGTGCTGCTGGCGGGCGCGCTCCACCTGATCGGCCAACCCGCGATCACGGAACTGGTCAGCAGCGGAACGGGCGAGTTCCTGCGCAGCATCAGCACCAGCGGGCGCTTCGCCAGCATCGAGCGCGGCGTCATCGACCTGCACGACCTGCTCTACTACATCTCGCTGACCGCGATCTTCCTGGGGCTGAACGTGCTGTCATTGGTCATGCGGCGCTGGGGCCGTGGCGAGCAAGCGCGCCCGGTCCGCTGGAACACCCGCCTGACGACCATCCTCAGCGTGCTCAACATCGTGGCGCTGAACGTCGTGCTGTTCCCGGTGAACATTGGCCGCTTCGACCTGACCGGCGACAACCTGTACACACTGTCTGAGGCCACGCACGAAGTCCTCGACAACCTGCACGAGCCGCTGCTTCTGCGCGCCTACCTCAGCGAGGAGAACCACCCGCTGCTGGAACCGCTGATCCCGCAAATTCGGGACACGCTCGAGGAATATGCCATCGCAGCGGACGATAACCTGACGGTTGAGATCGTCGACCCAATTCAGGATCCGGAGCTTGAAGCCGAGGCCAACCAGACCTATGGCATCAGCCCGGCGCCGTTGATGGTCGCAGACCGTACCGGCCAGTCAGTGCTGAACGTTTACTTCCACATCCTAGTCCGCTATGGCGATCAGAGCAAAGTGCTGGACTTCCAGGACCTGATCACCTTTGACCAGTTCGGCGATGACTTCGAGGTCCGGCTGCGGAACCTGGAATATGACCTGACCAGCGCGATCAAGCACGTGGTCGAAGGCTTCCAAAGCGTCGATAGCGTGCTCGCCTCGCTGGAGTCGCCTGCCGAGCTGACCCTCTACACAACGCCCGGCACGCTGCCGCAAGCGCTCGCAGAGGTCCCGCAACTGATCGAAACCGTCGCGGGCGCAATCGCAGACGAATCGGGCGGCAAGCTGGTCTTTGAGACGGTAGACGTGGACGCCGAAGACAGCCCGGTCACGCGCGACTCGCTCTATGAGCAGTACCAGATCCGGCCGTTCACGGCGAGCTTCTTCTCGCCCGAAACCTACCTGTTGCACATGGTCCTCGAAGTTGGCGATCGGGTGCAGGTGCTCTACCCCTCGGGTGACCTGAGCGAAGCCGGGCTCCGGACGGCCATCGAGTCCGCGCTGAAACGCGCTGCGCCGGGCTTCCTCGAAGTGGTCGGTATCTGGACGCCGCCCGCTGTTACGACGGACCCGTTCGGGCAGCAGCAAGCCACCTTGCAGCAATACCAGACAGTGCGGCAGGCGTTGCGCGAAAACTACGAAGTGCGGACGGTGTCGCTGGCCGATGGGCAGGTTCCGGCGGACGTCGACGTGCTGTTCGTCCTGGCTCCGCGAAATATGTCAGAGCGCGAGCAGTACGCGATCGACCAGTTCCTGATGCGCGGCGGATCGGTCTTCCTTGCGGTGAGTCCGTACCGGCTGACGCAAGACCCGATGTCCGGTTCGATTGCGTTGGAGCCGGTTGAAGGCAACCTGTCCGAGCTGCTGGAACATTACGGCATCACGGTCGAAGACGGGTTGGTGCTGGACCCGCAGAACCAGCCGTTCGCCTTGCCGGTGCAGCGTAACATCGGCGGCATAACGATCACCGAGATCCAGGCGATCAACTACCCGCCGTTTGTGGACGTCCGCCCCGACGGGATGGAGCGCAGCAACCCGAGCGTGACCGATCTGCCCGCGCTGACCGTCAGTTGGGCGTCGCCGATCACCATCGACGAGGAACGCAACGCCGACCGGCAGGTCACGGAACTCCTGCGCTCCAGCCCGAGATCATGGCACACGAGCAGCACCACCATCCAGCCGAACCTGGATCTGTACGAACTTGGCTTCCGGGTAGAAGAGCCGCAGCAGCGGTATACGCTGGGCGTCGCGGTGCAGGGGCAGTTCGACAGCTACTTTGCAGATAAAGACATCCCGGTCGAGATGGATGAGACAGACGCAGACAGCGCCGAAGCGGAAGATACCGCTGAGGAAGAGATCGATCCGTTGCTGGCAACCGGCAAGCTTGAGCGCTCTCCCGACACAGCGCGGCTGGTCGTCGTCGGCAGCGCGGAATTCCTGAGCGACGTCGTGTTCCAGATTTCGAACAACTTCAACAACGAACGCACTATGAACAACGTGCAGTTCGTTCAGAACATGGTCGACTGGTTCAACGAGGATACGGAACTGGCCGCGATTCGCTCGAAAACCAGCAGCGTCCGCCTGCTGAAGCCCCTCACCGAGAGCGAGCAGACGCGTTGGGAAGTCACGAACTATGCGCTGGCGCTGATATCGCTCGGCGTGTTGGGCGTGGTCTGGCGCATGAAGAAGCGCGCCGAGCAGCCGATGCCCCTGACCGAGCCTGGGGAAGCGCAAGTTCCCGCGCAGAAGTCGGCGGCAGCGTAGGAGGGATGAACGATGTCGAGAGCTAATCAAGTGCTTTCCGTCGCGCTGATCGTCCAGATCGTGCTGGCGGTGGTTCTCTTCATGCCCGAAGACTCCGAGGCGAACGTTTCGGCTGGTCCGCTGCTGGCAGACTTCGAGGCGGACAACGCCGTCAGCCTCACGATCACCGACGGCAACGACAACACGATCACGCTGCGCAAAGCGGACGATGACGAGTGGGTCTTGCCCGAATACGGGGACTATCCCGCAAAGAGCTTCAACGTCCGGCAGGTGTTGAACGGGCTGGAAGGCGTCGAGCGGAACCGGCTGATCGTCCGGAATTCGTCGAGCCACAAACGCCTGAGCGTGAGCAGCGACGAGTTCGAGCGCCAGATCGAGGTCGAGATGGCCGATGGCAGCAAGCGCAAGGTCTACCTTGGCAAGTCATCCGGCGCGAGCGCCGCGCACATCCGGCTGGATGGTGAGGACAACGTCTATCTGACGGCTGAGCTGGTCGCATGGGAAGTCCCGGCGACGCTCACCTCGTGGATCAACACGACTTACTTCTCGGTGACGACCGACGACATCGTCGCGCTGCAGATCGAGAACGCGAACGGCGTCTTCCAGCTTGAGAAGACAGATGACACGTGGCGGTTCGTCGGGCTGGCCGAGGGTGAGGAATTCGACCCCGAGAGCGTATCCACCCTGCTCGGCAGGCTCCGCACGATCCGCATGACCCAACCGATCGGGCGCGAAGCCGACCCCGCGTGGAAGATGGATGAGCCAGCCGCCAAGGTTACGCTGACGGTCCTTGAGCCGGTGATCGAAACGGACACCGAGGGCGAAGAAGACGCGGAGAGCGAGGTCCCCTCGGTGAGCGACTTGCTCCCGCCGACTGCGACGCCGGAAGCGGACGAAACCGAGGAACCTGCAGAGCCCGTTAAGGTCGAGAAGACGTACACTCTGACGTTCGGGCAACAGCTTGAAGGGTCCGCGTACCCGCTGATCTCCTCGGAGTCCGAGTTCTACGTCAAGGTCGCAGCCTCCACAGCCAAAGCGTTCATCGACCTGACGCGCGAGAGCTTCATGGTTCAGGAAGAAGAGGACGCCGACGATACAGAAGCGGAAGCGGACGACGCCGAAGCAGACGCCGACTCTGACGCTGCGGATGCAGAAGCGGACGACGCTAAAGCGGAAGCAGACGCGGGCGACGCCGAAGCAGATGCAGACGCAACCTCTGGCGATGCGGAAGCGACCGCGGAGCCTGAGTCTGAATCGACCGACTAAACGCCATGTTCACCCAGTGCAGCCCGCCCCGGAAGGCGCTCCGGTGGCGGGCTGCACGCATTTTTAGTCTGTTGCGCCTGTCGTGCGGTGACGTCAGCGGGCGATCGGGATCCAGACGCGCATCGCGTTCGCGCCCCGGTTCGCCCAGGCGTAATACGGGATCGCGGTCAGCGGCACTGGCGTCAGGCGTGTCGAGTGGTTCCCCACGCGCCGGTACAGCGCCCCATCCCAGGCGGACGGGTCCTCGACCTGCGCGGTCGCCTCGATCACGATCACGTTCTCGCTGACCACATCTCCGCGCCGGGTGGCGCGTAGCTCAGCGGACGGGTCGATCCGGATGTCGAGCAGGTTCACGTCTGGATGGTCGACCGCCTCGATGCAGTAGACGACCGGACCATACTGGATCGCGACGCTGTCACGCACGGCGTCCACACGCGGATGCGCCTCGACGAAGTACGGCTCGATCCCAAATTCAAGCGCCACTTCGTCGCCCGGCTGCCACGCCCGCTCCAGCACGATATACCCCGCGTCAAGGCGCGGCGCTTCGACCGGCTCGTCATTCACGCGCACGGTGAAACGCTCGCACCAGCCGGGCTTGCGGAGACGCAGCTCCCACACGGAGCCGTTCGCCTGATCGACCGTCAGCGTCACGCGCCCATCCCAGGGGTAATCGGACTGCATGGACAGCGCGATCCCCTGCCCCCCATCCTGCGGAAGATGGACGGTCCCGCTGCCGTAGAGGTGCACCTGCAGGCCGCCCCGGTCATACGATACGAAGTACTGCGGCAGCGAGGCGAACAGGCGCATCAGGTTCGGCGGGCAGCACGCGACGGTATACCAGGGCTTGCGCGCATAGCCGCCCCGAGACAGCAGAGGATTCATGTAGAAGAACTCGCTGCCGTCCAGCGAAACGCCGCTCAGCACGCCATTGTAAAGCGCGCGCTCGATCAGATCCGCGAAGCGCGCCTCGCCGGTGATTTGCAGCATCCGCCAGTTCCAGAACACGCTGCCGATCGCGGCGCACGTCTCGCAATAGCACTGGTCGGACGGTAGCTCGTACGGGTCGCCGAACCCCTCACCCTCGTAGCGCGAGCCCAACCCGCCGGTCAGGAACAGCTTGCCGCGCGTCATGTCCTGCCACTGGCGCTCCAGGGATTGCAGCAACGCTTCTTCGCCCGTCTCCAGGTAGAGATCGGCCACGCCTGCGTTGAGATACATCGCGCGGACGGCATGCCCCTCGACGCGGTCTTGCTCGCGCACGGGCACGCGATCCTGGTGGTATTCGGCTTTCATCCATCCCAGGCCGCGCATCACGCCCTTGCCGCGCCGGTCGATGAACGTTTTGGCAAGGTCGAGATACGCCGCATTCCCCGTCGCGCGATACAGCTTGACCAGCGCCAGCTCGACTTCCTCATGACCGGACGTGCCCTGATTCTTGCCGGAGCCGAACACATCCACCAGCAGATCGGCGAAGCGGGTGGCGACTTCGAGCAGCTTCTTGGTCCCGGTCGCGCGGGCATACGCCACCGCCGCCTCGAACAGGTGCCCGGCGCAGTAAAGCTCATGCCCAAAGTCGAGGTCGGTCCAGCGCGCGTCGGGCTCCTTCAACTGGTAATACGTGTTCAGATAGCCGTCCGGCTGCTGCGCGGCGGCGACCAGATCGATCACCTCGTCTGCCTGCTGCTGCAAGGCGGGATCGGGGTTCGCCTGAAGCTCGTAGGCGACCGCTTCCAGCCACTTGTAGACGTCCGAGTCCAGGAACACCATCTTCCCGCGATACTCGCCGTCCTTCAGCCCGGCGGCGATGCGGAAGTTGTCGAGCGTCCCTACCCGCTCCAGCATCTCAAGCCCGTGCGGGATCGTCACGCGCCGGTTGATATCCTGCCGGGACGCCCAGAAGCCGCCGGTCAGTCGCACCGACTCCAGTGGCAGCTTATGCCAGCGGGCATGTGGCGAACGGGCCTCGGTTGTCGTCAGCGCAAAGGGATACATCACAAGACTCCAGTCACGAAAGAGCGTCCAAGCACGCCCCATCCACCAATACAGCCATAATAGCCAGTGTCCGCGTTGCGGTCCAGCCCAGGCTACGACTTCAGTGCCCCGCCGGTCAGCCCGCGCACAATCGCCTTTTGCGACACCAGGATCAGCAGCGTCACTGGCACCATCATCGTCACCCCAACCGCCATGATCAGCTCCCATGGGCGCCCGTAAGGCGAGTATCCGGCGAAGACCTCGGTAATCGACACGCTGAGCGTCTTCGAGGCGGGCGTCACCGAGAACGACAGCGGGTACAGCAGGTTGTTCCAGGCGTTGATGAAGTTGATCACGGCCATCGTCACCAGGCCGGGCGCGGTCAGCGGCAGCACGATCCGCCACAGGATGCGCGGCAAGGATGCGCCGTCGATGATCGCTGCTTCTTCAATCTCGTAGGGCACCTGCTTGATGAACGACACCAGCACCCAGACGGTGAACGGGGTGAGCGTGCTGCTCAGCACAATCGTCAGCCCGGTCAGGCTGTCGAGCAGGCTGAAGCGCGACAGCAACCGGTAGAGCGGCACAATCGTCCCGACGTCGGGCAGCGCCATCGTCAGCAGGAACAGCCACAACAGCACGCCACTGCCGCGCACGCGCAGCCGGGCGAACGCATACGCCGCCAGGAAGCTCACGACCAGCGTGGCGGTCGTCGTGCCAATCGAGAACAGCAACGAGTTGCGCGTGTACTCGAGGAACGGCACCTGGTCGATCAGCATCTCGAAGTTGGTCAGTGTCGGCTTGGGCAGGTAGACCAGCGGCGTCTTTGTCAATTGGGACTGGACGGCAAACGCCGAGCGCACCATCCAGTAAATCGGCACCAATATGACCAGGGAGAAGACCGCGAAAGCAGCGTAGGTCCCGATGGAACCCCACCGGACGCGCGGGGCGCGTACTTGCTTCGTCGCTAGAGTTGCCATAGTTCTACATCCCGCGCTCAATACGACACGTCGAAGCGGCGATACAGCCCCAGCCCGATCGCGCCCACTATCGCGACCAGAACCAGCAGCAGAACGCTAATTGCCGACGCAAAGCCGAACTTAAAGAACAGGATCCCCTCGCGGAAGATCTGCAGCGCCAGCACCGAAGTCGCCACCCCCGGCCCGCCATTGGTCAGGCCCATCACCAGGTCGAAACTTGCCAGCGACCAGACAATGCGGAACAGCCCCATCGTGATGACCAGCGACGTGACCAGTGGCATGGTGATCCGCCAGAAACGCTGCCATGCGTTCGCGCCGTCCACCTTCGCCGCCTCATACAAGTCGAGCGGGATCCCCTGCATGCCAGCCAGGAACACCACCGCCATAAAGGGCGCGTCCTTCCAGACGTGCGCGAGAATCACGGCGATCTTCGAGCCGACCGGGTCGATGAACACGACCATTGGATCGCCGGTGATCCGCGTCACCCAGTACGGGATCAGCCCAAACTGCTCGTCGAGCAGCCAGCGGAACATATACCCCGCGACGATCGTCGGGAGCGCCCAGGGGATCAGGTTGATCGTCCGCGCAAAGGTTCGCCCCTTGAAGTTCGCGTTAAGAAGCTGCGCGATCAGCAGCCCGAGGATCAGCTCCAAAATGGTCGACGCAACCACGTAGAGGACCGTGAAGGAGACCGCGCTGCGCACGCCGAAGTTCGAGGAGAGCGCGTAATAATTCTCCAGCCCGACGAACTCATCCGTGCCGCGCAGCAGGCTGAAATCTCGAAAGCTGTAGAGGATCGTCTGAATGATCGGGTAGATCGCCGTGCCAAACCGCAGCAGGAGCGCCGGGGCTACAAGCAGCGCGAACAACCCATAGCGGCGGCGCGTCGACCGCGACGGCCAACTGATGTTAAGCTTCGGTCGCGCGTCCTCAAGGGTTTTGGCTGTCGAAGTCATGTGCGTGCAACGCCTTTCGCTCTGATCCGGCCGGTCAGCGCGCGCCGAGAAAAACCTGCCTGGACCGGCCGTAGCCAGTCCAGGCAGCCGCGCTCGCTGCGCCGATTATTCAAGATCTTCCAACTGCGCCCGGGTCTGCTCGAGCGCGTCGTCCAGGCTCACCTGATTGGTCAGGTACGCCGAGGCGTTGTCTTCCAGAATCGTCAGAGCTTCCACGAAGCGCGGATGGTGCGGCCGCACGCCGATCACGCCCGCGTCGGTGTACATCTGGATCTGCTGCACCAGCCAGTTGTCCTTCGGGGCTTCCGCCAGGACGGACTTGCGCGCGTTCAGGAACCAGAAGCCCGCCTTCATCGCCGCGACCGCCGCTTCGTTGGTCGCCAGCCAGCTCACCAGTTCCTTCGCCTCTTCGATGTTCGGTGAGGTGCGGATGATGCCGAAGCCCCACGCAGCCGGATAGGTCGAGCCGGACGGGCCGCCCGGTCCAACCGGCGGCAGGCCGATCGCGACCTTGTCTTCGCTAAACCATTCAGCGTTTTCCTCACTGCGGGCGACATCGCCGAAGAACGGCCACTGGCGCATGAAGGCAACCTTGTCCGCCAGGTAGTCGCCGTTCTGCTGGTTGTAGTCCTTCTGCAGAGAGGCGGGGTTCAGCGTCTTGTGCGTGTGCATCAGGTCGTAGATGTACTGGAGCGCTGTGCGATACTCATCGCCCACTTCGAAGGGGTTGCCGCCCGCCTGGAGCGTGATCCACGCCAGGTACACGTTCAGGAAGGCGCCCTTGATCAGCCCGTCTTCGGTGGCCCAGACACCGTTTTCCTCGTCGGTGAAGACCTCGCCCATCGCGGCGACTTCTTCCCAGGTGGTCGGAACGGCGACGCCGCGCTCGTCAAACCAGTCCTTGCGATACCACCAGATCGGCATCTCCCAGTTATGGATAATGCGGAACGTCTCGCCGTTGTACTTGCTCCACACGTCGCTATAGGCGACCATTTCCGGCGAGAAGTCTTCCCACATCTCATCGGGGATGATGTCGTCCAGGCCGATCACGTAGTTGGCCTGCGAGAGGGTGGTGGTCAGCTCGTCCTCGAAGTCGATCACGTCGTAGGGGCTGGTGTTCGCCTGCACCGCGCCGACGATCTTCGTCAGCTCGGTTTCCTTGACGTCCGAGCGGATCACGATTTCGACGTTGATCCCGGTCTGCTGGGTGAAGTCAGACTGCTCCAGCAGGTTGCGCATGCTCTCCTCGGCCCAGCCGCCGACCGCGACGCGGACGGTGCGCTGGCGCTTGATGTAGGGCATGCCAAATGGCTTGGAGCTAACGGCCGCCGAGGCGAGGCCCGGCGCCTTCGCAGCGAGCGCAGCACCGGCGGCAGCGGCGCCCGCCTTGCGGATAAAGTCGCGGCGCGTGATCTTGGGACTAGACATTTTCCTCTCCTTAGAAATCCATTCAGAGCACTAATTCTGCGGCGCGAAGAGAGCGAGGCTCTCAGCCAACAAAACATCTAACCGGACAGTCTCGCATCAGATCGCGTGCAAATGAATGACGCGAGCGATCCTCGCCCTTGCTGAGGTTGTGTCCGTGAACCCTCCTCCTTCCTGAGTAGCTCCGCCTGCCGTTTGAGACAACGTTGCGGGCGCCCGCGCGAGCACGTCCGCGCCCAGATCATGGACCTAGCTGTCCGGGTCTTTGTGCAACAGCACGCGCCGCGAGGTAGTCGCGATATCCGGCTCCTCGGGCGTCCGCAGCGAGACGTCGGCACCGCACGTTTCTCGGATGAAAAGCTGTCCCTTCAGTTTGATCTCGTCTACCGGCGCGTGGCCTTCCGTGATCTGCCGCAGCAAAAGCTCGGCCGCCGTCCGCCCCATTTCGTACACCGGCATGCTGACCGTCGTGATACGCGGGCGGACAACCCGGCTGAACTCGCGATTGTCGTAACCGACCACCGCCACATCGTCCGGCACGCTCAACCCTGCGTCCTGAATCGCGCCAATCGCGCCCAGCGCCATCAGGTCGTTCGCGGCGAAGATCGCGGTCGGCGCAGGCTTCTGCGACAGAAGGCGCCGGGCTGCGTCGTAGCCGCCTTCGTATTCCCAATCGCCACGTTCCACCAGCGCGGGATCAAACTCAATCCCCTGGGCGGCCAACTCGGCCTGATAGCCCTCGTAGCGCCGCTCGGCTGAGTGCCAGCCCTCACGCCCGTTGATGATCGCGATCCGCCGGTGCCCCAGGCTGGCGAGGTGCTGCACCGCCAGACGACCACCGTAGAAATCGTCGGGCACAACGGAGTTGTGCACCGTCTTGCCAAACAGGCGATGCGCGAAGATGTACGGCTTGCCAGACTGGCGCAGGCTCTCGTTCTCTGCCAGGTGCGACGACTCGACGAAGATAATCCCGTCCACCGGGCGGCTCACGAGCGCGTTGATCGCGTCCTGCTCGATCTCCGGATCCCAATCGGAGTTCACGATCAGGCTCAGGAAATCGAACTGCTTGAGATAGTCCTGAATGCCGCGAATGATCGGCGGGACGAACGGGCTGAGGATGTCGTCGGCGATGATGCCGATGGTGTTGGTCTGGTCAGTGCGAAGGCTGCGGGCAGCCATGTTGGGCTTATAGCCCATCGCGCGCGCCACATCCTGAATATGCTGGCGTGTTTCAGGGTTGACTGGGTAATCGGGGTTGGTGAGCGCACGCGACACCGTCGAAATCGAATAACCGGCCGCTTTGGCGATAGCCTCAAGGGTTACCGGCATGAGGGTCCGTCCCGTAAAAAAATAGGCTACAGCAAACGTTTGTTGTGATTTCACAGTAACAGAAAACGTTTGGGGTGTCAAGCACCCCGCGAGAACTTTTCCGCCCGTTGCGACCGTATCCGTGTACCGGGACAATAAAGAAGATAGAAACTTGACATTTTAAACCGTTTTGCCTTAAGGTATAGAACATATGGTCTATTCTCTTGGGCATTTCGTCCCTATCAAGGAGAGACGCAGCATGACCACCGTCGATCGCTCGACCGCGACCCAAAACCCCACCGATTCTCAAACTGCTGTGAGAAAGGTGACCGCCGGGTTGTTTATATCTTTGGATGGAGTCGTCGAATCGCCAGAGCAATGGCAGTTTGACGTCTTCGACGCCGATATGGCGCGAAACATGGCCGCCCATATCGCCAACGAAGACACCGTGCTCATGGGGCGGCGCACATACGAGCAATGGTCCCATTTCTGGCCGAACTCGGATCTCGAGCCCTATGGGCCGCACATCAACCGCACGCCGAAGATCGTCGTCTCCTCGACGCTGGATCGCGTTGCGTGGGGGGAATGGGACACCGTGTCGCTGCTCGAAGGCGATCTCGCCGAGGAAATCGCCCGGCTTAAGCGGCAGCCGGGAAAGAATATCGGCGTCGCGGGCAGCCCAACCCTGGTCGCGTCCCTGCTCCGCGATGACCTGCTCGACGAGCTGACTCTGATGATCCACCCAGTCGTGGTCAGGCGTGGCAAGCGATTGTTCGATGACTGGGGAGACCTGAAGCGACTGACGCTGGTTCATTCCGAGACGACGGACAGCGGCGTGGTGTTCGCCGTCTACCAGCCCCGACGAAGCGGCTGACGCACCTCGAAGCCAGCCATCATCGCAGACCGCATCGCAAGCTTTCGAGAGGAATAGCCGTGGATAAGGACACTCTCACCAGCCTGTTCCAGTACCATTATTGGGCCAATCGCCAGTTATGGCGTTCCCTGGCGGCGCTCAGCGACGCGCAGTTCGCGGCCTCGTCTGCGAATGGCGGCCCGTCGATCCAGGCGCAGGCAGTTGGCATGGTCGCCCACGAAAACCTGTGGGTGAACTACCTCTGGCATGGGGAGGTTGAGTTCCTCGAGGCGGCGCAGTTCCCCACCCGTGCCAGCATCCGCCAGGAATGGGACGCGCTGGAAGAGGAAGTGCTCGACTTCATCAGCGAGCTGAGTCCTGCAGAGCTAAGCCGCCGCGTCGAACCGCCGTTCCTGGGGCGCAGCACGTCCCTGCAGGTATGGGAGACGCTGGTCTATGTCGTCCACCACGCGGTAGAGCAGCGGGCGCAGGTATGCCAGCACTTGCGGCAAATCGGCACCCGCCCGCTCGCGCACGACTTCCTTGCGTTCGCGGCGGAGCATGCACACCACGGCTATTCCTACCCGGCATTCGCGCTCGCGCGGGTCGCGCAAGAACCACGGCGCTGAGCCTGCTACCCTGAGACAGGAAAACCATGGAAACAGTCACTTCCAAAGATGGAACGATCATCGCGTTCGATCGCGCAGGTTCGGGGCCGACGCTGATTCTCGTTGGCGGCGCGTTCGAGCAGCGGGCAATGGAGTCCGAAATCGCATTTTTGGCGGCGCACCCGCTCCTGGCCCGGCACTTCACCGTCGTTCACTACGATCGCCGGGGGCGGGGCGACAGCACCGATACGCTCCCTTATGCGCTTGAGCGGGAGTTTGAAGACATCGAAGCGCTGATCGACCGCGTCGGCGGCCCGGCGTATGTGTTCGGCATCTCGTCGGGCGCATCGCTGGCGCTCGAAGCCGCGCTCGCGCTGGGCGACAAGGTCAGGAAGCTCGCTCTGTACGAGCCACCCTACAGCATCGACGCCGAGAGCCAGCAAGCGTGGCGCGAATATCGCGCGAAGCTGGACGCCATCCTGGCGGAAGGCCGTCATGGCGACGCCGTCGAGCACTTTATGATGCTGGTCGGCGCGTCGCCTGAGGATCTGCGAGAGGTCCGGCAGTTTCCCATGTGGCCGATGTGGGAAGCGGTCGCGCCGACGCTGGCGTATGACGCCGCCGCGATCGGCGAATCCGGCGCCGTCCCCGTAGAGCGCGCCGCCCGCCTGACGATCCCGGTTTTGCTCGCAGTCGGCGAGAACACCTTTCCGTTCATGCATGAAGTGGCGGACAGGCTCGCAGACGCGATCCCTAACGCGCAGCGCCGCACTCTGAGCGGGCAAACGCACGAAGTCCAGGCGGACGTGCTGGCGCCCGTGCTGGTCGAGTTCTTCACCGGTGAGCAACCGCAGTAACGTGACAAGCAGGTCGAACAAGCGAGCAAGCCATCCGGCAGGCGGCGGTTCCACGCGGACTCCTCACCTGCCGGAGTCGTTTGCTCGCCAAGCTCACAGAGAGCCTCAATGCAACTATTAATTTATATAACCATTCACTAACTTGATTTCCGTTACAAACTGTCTGACAATGAACATTAAGCCGAGCAATACGTCACGGGGCCAACCGGCGCCTCGACTCGTTTCCCACGCCCGTTCATTGCAGCCGCCACCGCAGGCGAAGCGAGTGCATCCCCATGATCGAGATCCCCTGGCGCACTGGCGTGAATATGCGGGAGTTCGCCTATTACGGCACGCCCGCCCGGCAGCACACTACCCCCGCGCTCCAGCGCACGCAGCTTGAGCACCTGCGCGAGATGCAGGTTCACCTCGTCCGCTTCTACGCAAGCTGTAACATCTTCGCCGCGCAGCAATGCAGCGAGCGAGTCCTTGCCGCGCTGAACTTGCTGGACGAGTTCGGCATGCAGGCGATCCTCTGTGTGACTGACTCACTCGGCTCCGAGTTCACCGTGCAGGGCAACGAGCCCTTCCACTGCGCGCCGCTCGGCCATCTGATCAAGGACTATTGGCACCAACGCGCCTACGAGGCGGCGTTCATGGAGTTCTTGCGCCAACTGCTCGACACATGCGCGCAGCACCCCGCCGTGTTCATGTGGGAGCTGGGCAACGAGTACGCCATTCACCCGCAGCCTGCGTCATGGGATGACGGCGAAGCGTTTTTGGCGTTCGCGCAGCGCACCAGCCAGGCGATTAAAGAGGCCGCGCCGAACGCCCTGGTGTCTACCGGACTGGTCGGCACGCACCACGTTTCGCCGCACGGGCAGTATGACGTATACGCGACCATGCTGTACGGGCTGGATACGATCGACGCGATCTCGATCCACTACTACGCGGACGATGGCGAGCGTGACTGTGCGCTGCGCGAGGTAAGTCTGGCGAAGGGGCTTGGCAAGCCGTACTACATCGGGGAGTTCGGCGCCCCACGCGACTGGCCCGATCGCGGCACATACTATCGCGCGCAGCTTGAGGAGTGGCAGCGCCGAGGGGCGTTTACCGCTCTGCCCTGGGCATTCGACGCCTCGCCGAGCGATGTGGGCGTCAGCGACACCAAAGCGTTCGCCCGAATCCATCCGGATTTTGACGCGATCGTCATCACGCTGCGGGAGTTCGCCCGTCCGCCAGAGCCGGTTATCGTCCGCAGCGACGAGATACCACCCGAAACGCCTCGTAAACCGCCCCGCCTTGAACGGATCTTTCGGGTTGTGGACGGCCCCGTGAACGTGCGCCGCGGGCCTTCGCTATTTGCAGATCTCGTCCCCGGCGTGCAGCTTACCCAGGGCCAGGAAGTAAAGGTTGACGGCAGGACGCGCACCGTCGCAGATGGGTTTATCTGGTGGCACCACCAGGACGGTTGGTCGGCGGAACGCTCGGTAGACCGGGAAGCAGTTTTTCTGAAAGAGAAGCGTGTTCCCCGCCTGCCACGGCCA
>Ga0134103_1001516_pt1 | contig 21161 bp, 12 predicted proteins | sample 14_taG_2_FD_94445 | JGI IMG/M metagenome (GOLD analysis project Ga0134103, IMG submission 94445) | Switchgrass degrading microbial communities from high solid loading bioreactors in New Hampshire, USA - 14_58_20_212_A1 metaG | ecosystem: Engineered > Bioreactor > Semi-continuous > Anaerobic >...
CCGTCGGCGGTGATCCTGGGGCCGACGACCATCGGGCGCGGCTGCTACATCGGCCCCGGCGTGGTGATCGACAACTGCGCGATCGGGGACTCGGTCAACATCGCGCAGGGTTGCCAGTTGATGCTGAGCGTGGTGGGGAACAACTGCTTTTTGCCGTTCCGCGCGGCGCTGTTCATGACGACGCTGATGGAATACACCATCATCGCGCAGAACACCTGCCTGCAAATGTGCGTCGTCGGGCGAAACAGCTTTGTCGGCGCGGGGACGACTTTCACCGACTTCAACCTGCTACCCGCACCGCTGCGAGCCATCAACGCGCGGGGCGAGCTGGACGACTCCGGCCAGCCGGTGCTCGGCGGGTGCGTGGGGCACAATGCGCGCATCGGCTCGGGGATGGTCATCATGCCTGCGCGCGTGGTCGAGTCCGACTCGATCCTGGTCGCCTCGCCAGAGCGCCGCGTCATCGCCAAGAACATCTCGTATGAAGAGAGCGATCATCACAAGCTGCGCCCGTCGATCGCTCGCCTGCACAAGCGCCGCTATCCGCGCCAAGCGGAATCCGAAGCGGCGTATCTGGAAGAATGGGAATAAGCCGCCTGCTGGCATCCCCTGAGTTTGAGTAGACAACAACCAACGTGACTCAGCCAGACACTTTCGCTTTCATCATCCATCCCATCGACCCGAAGAAAGACGTCTCGCGCAAGTGGCCGCTGCTCGGCAAGGTGCTGACGGAAGGGCAGATCAACTTCTTCTCGCGCTTCTTCCCGCCGGTCTACATTTCCGAGATCACCGGCGTGCGCTCGATTGCGACCGGCAAGACGGTGACCGGATGGTTTATCGCGTGCCCGTTTACGCCGTACACGATGCTCCACCTGCCGGTTGAGACGGTCTACCGCAAGATCGTCGCGTGCGGGCGCAAAGCCGAATCGCTCGGCGCGCGGCTGCTCGGCCTGGGCGCGTATACGTCTGTGGTCGGCGACGGCGGCGTGACGATTGCGGAGCGGCTCGATCTGCCCGTCACCAACGGAGACGCCTACACGATCTATATGGCTGTCGAGGCTGTGCGCGAGGCTGCCCGCCGGATGGACCTGCCCATGAGTAGCGCATCGGCGGCGGTGGTCGGCGCGACTGGCACCATCGCCAGCGTGTGCGCCGAGATCCTGTCGCGCGAGGTGCCAGAGCTTGTGCTGGTCGGGCGGCGGCCAGACGCATTGAACGAGGTCCGCGAGCGGTGCGAGGGCGGCATGGCGCGCGTGACGGTCAGCACCGACATCGCCAGCGTGTACCCGTGCGACCTGATCCTGACCGTGACAAGCTCGGTGTCCAGCGTGATCGAGCCGGAGCACCTCAAGCCGGGCGCAGTGGTGTGCGACGTCGCCCGCCCGCGCGACGTGTCGGTGCGAGTGGCGCAGGCCCGCCCGGACGTGCTGGTGATCGAGGGTGGGATGGTCGAGGTGCCGGGGCCGGTCGATTTCGGCTTCGATTTCGGGTTCCCGCCGGGCAAGTCGTACGCCTGCATGGCCGAGACGATGGCGCTGGCGCTCGAAGGGCGCTACGAAGATTACAGCGTCGGCAAGCACATCAGCCTGGAGCGCGTGCGCGAGATCGGGGCCATCGCCGCAAAGCATGGCTTCCGGCTGAGCGGGTTCCGCAGCTTCGAGCGCGCGGTGACGGATGAGGAGATCGCGCGCGTCCGCGAGCGGGCGGCTGCGACACGCCGCCGGGGATGGTCTCCGGGCTGATGGGCGACATCAGGACGGCAATATTAGCGTGTCGTCTTTACGCTGCCTCACTGGTGTTTCAATTGATTCGCTTGTATAGTTGGGGGCCAGGCGTTTAGCGAGCAGCGGTTAGCAATTATCAACACATCAGAACAGAAATGTTGGGCGCTGCCCACGCACGCGCCCGGGAACTGTGTCCGGGGATGCCGTCCGCAGCGAACTGCTAACCGCTAACGGCTAGCGGATTACATGGCGGCATGGGAAGGTGAAGGTATGGGTAAAGGAAGAATCCTCGTCGTCGAAGATGATTTCGACATCTCGAACATGCTGCGCATCTACTTCGGCGGGCAGGGCTACGATGTGCAGGTTGCACCGCGCGGCGCCGACGCGTTGATGCTAACTCGCAAGCAGCTTCCGCAGTTGATCGTGCTGGATATCATGCTGCCCGATATGAACGGCTATGACGTCTGCCGGGAGCTACGTTCCACCACGCGCACCAGCCACATCCCGATCATCTTCCTGACGCAGAAGGACGAGCGCAGCGACAAGATCGCCGGGCTGGAACTGGGCGCGGACGATTACATCACCAAGCCGTTCGACATCGAAGAACTCAAGCTGCGGGTCAAGAACCAGATCGAGCGGGCTGCGCGCGACAATTACACCGATCCGAACAGCGGCCTGCCGAGTAGCTCGCTGATCGAGGAGAAGCTGCGCGACCTGATCCGCGAGGACGCCATCTGGACGTACATCGACATTCGCATTCTGCACTACGACGCGTTCAAAGATGTCTACGGGTTCGTCGCGGCCAACGAGCTTCTGCGCTTCATGGCGCTGCTGCTCGGCGAGGTGCTGGACGAGCTAGGCACGCCGGACGACTTTCTCGGGCACGCGGGCAGCGACAACTTCGCGGTGATCACCTATTCCGACCGCGCTACGGCGCTGATCGACCGGCTGGTGAAGCGCTTCTCTGAGGGCGTGCAGCAACATTATTCGTTCATCGACCGCGAGCGCGGCTATTTGCTGCGGGACGACGAGCGCGTCCCGTTGATGACGCTGGCAGTCGGCGCGATCTCGAACGCCAACCGGCAGTATGCGGACATTCGCGAGATCACCGAGCTTGCGGCGGAAAACCGTCGCCGGGGCCGCACCGAGGACGACGCGCCGATCGCGGCGGAATGGTAAGCGCCCAGGGCGATCGGTCCACCGACGGGCGACGGGCCGGGGAATGACCCGGTCCGGCAGGCGAGCGGAATTCTATGATTGAAGTTTATCTGATCCTCACCGGTGTCATTTTTGCGGCGTGGATCGCGCTGTTAGTATGGCAGGCGCGGCGTGGCGCGTCGGGCGAGCTGACCCCCAACCGGCCGTTTGTCCCGCTGACGCTGGTCGAAGGTGACGAGGCGGTTGTGGTCGCCGAGGCGCACGGGCGCGTGGTATACGCGAACGAGCAGGCGTGCGCCTGGTTTGGCACGGATGGCGGCACGCCCGATCTGGCGCTGATGGCGCAGTTGATCCAGCCCGCCGACGCCTTCCTCGACCTGTTCGCCCAGCCAGGGCATGCTGCGCTTCGCCTGGGGCAGCGGCAGCTCGAAGCGATGTCGCACGCCATCCCGGCAGCCGAAGGGCAGCGCATGGTCGTCGTCCTGCGCGAAATGACGGGAACCGGCACGCTCGCCGCGCCCACCGATTTCGACCCGCTCGAAGCTCTCACCCTGCAAACCGATATCGCCCAGGCCGCCGGTGCGGAACAGGGGCTCGCCCCGACGATCGACGCTGTGCTGCGGATTGTCGAGCGCGCGATCCCGTTCGACGCGGCGGAAGTGTTGCTCTGGCAGGCGGATTCGCAGACGCTGCGCACAGTCGGCCGTTTCACCCAGCTTACCGCAACCGGCTCGCTGATCCCGCCCGAAGCGCAGGAGCAGGCAACCGTTGCCGTCGGCGAGGGATATAGCGGGTGGATCGCGCTCTATCGCCAGCCGCTGCTGGTCAACAACGCGACCGCTCGCGACGATTACGCGCTGCGCCCCGGCCAGCAACCGTTCGAGAGCTTCCTGGGGATCCCCCTGCTGCTCGAAGATCGCCTCGTCGGCACGCTGGAACTGACGCGCCGCACGCCGGACGGCTACACGCAGAAAGACGTGGCGTTGCTCCAGGCGATCGCCGGGCAGATCGTCGCGGCGGTGGAAGGCGCGCGCGTCCGGAGCGAGCAAACGGCGCGGATGCACGAGCTCGCCGGGTTGCAACAGATCTCCGCTGTAATCAGCCGGTTAGGCGATTCTCGCGAACTTTACGCGCAGCTTACACAGCGGATCGCGCAGCTTGCGGGCGTGGAGCTATGCGGCATCATGCTCTACGACCCGGACGAAGAAGTGTATCGCAGCCAGCCGCCTTTCTACGGCGTGCCGGAGTCGCTGACGCGCGGGCACCGTATCGAGATGGCGCCCGGCAGCGAGCTTTACGATGCGCTGATGCATCGCCCCTTCTGGTACACCAACGACCCCGATTCGCCCATCACCGCCGCGCTTGGCCTGACCGACGTGCAGGCGGCGATTACGCTGCGGCGCGTGGCGATCGTCCCGATGGTGATCGGCACGCGCCGCGTGGGGTTGCTCCTGGTTGCCAACAAGCACGGCGGGCAGCGGTTCACCGACGCCGATATGCGTGCGCTGATCGCGTTCGGCAACCAGGCCGCGATGGTGGTCGAGAACGCGCGCCTCTACGACGACGCGCAGCAGCGATCGCGCGAGCTTGGCGGCCTGCAACAGATCGCCGAGGCGATCGGCGCGCTGCGCAACCCCGAAGAACTCTATGCTCAGATTACGCGGCGCGTGGCGGAGTTGATGGACGTCGAGCGCTGCGGCGTGCTGCTCTACGACCCGCAGACGCAAGTGCTGGTCAGCCAGCGCCCGTTCTTTGGGCTGGACGACGAAAGCATCAGCTTCTATCAGCTTCCATCGCCGCCGGGCAGCGTGATCGCGGAGCTATGGCAGGAGCGCCCGACGTGGTATTGCAACGACCTGCGCCGCGATCCGCTGGCGAGCGAGAGCGACCTGGCGCGTATGGCGACTGCGCTCGGCATCGAGCAGATCGCGCTTGCGCCGCTGATTGTGCGCGGCACGCGGCGCGGCATGATCCAGATCGCTAACAAGCGCAGCGGCGAGTTCACCGAGGACGACGCGCGGATTCTCTCACTGTTCGCCGGGCAGGCCGCGATCCTGATCGACAACGCGCAGCTTTATGGCGAAATGCAGCGCCGGACGCACCAGGCCGAGGGGCTGCGCGTCATTACGGAGTTCGCGTCCGAAGCGCGCCCGCTGCACGAAACCACCGAGCAGATCCTCATTGCGCTGGCGAACCTGTACGAAGCGGAGTGCGTCGCGATCGCGCTGGTGGATGAATCGCGCGGGCAACTGGTCTTCGATCCCGCTAACGTCTGGGGCGTGACGCTCGACGAGCCGCTGGCGATTGACCTCACCGGGCCGGACGGCGCGCTGAGCGTTCTGAGCGACCGGCGGACCGCCCATTACACCGCAGCGGACGTTCCGGCGCCATATCGTGACGTGGCGAAGCGGCTCGGCTGGCGCGAGGTGGCGCGTGTCCCGCTGGTGATCCGCGAGCAGGTGATCGGTGATCTCACGGTCGCCAACCGCTTGAACGGGCAGCGGATGGACGACAGCGATTTCCAGCTTCTGACGCCGATCGCCACCCAGATCGCGGCCATGATCGACCGCATGCGCCTCTACGCGACCAGTGACGAAGCGCTACGGGCGCGCGTCGACTCGCTGGAGCGGCTCGGTCACATTGCGCGCAGCCTGCACCGCACGGTTGAGCTCGACCGGATTCTCGAAGAGGTGCGCGGCGCGGCGTTGCGCTCGACCGGCGCGAGTGGCGTAAGCATTGTTCTGTTCGCGCCTGCCGAAGACTGGCCCGCGCCCGACGCGCCGTTGGTCGAGCGGCGGTTTGGCGAAGACGATGCGCTGACGGATCTCGTCCCGATTGAGTGGGGCGCGTTCGGCGGCGAGCCGGTGGTAGTGGACGATTACGCCGAGACGGGGTGGGCTGCTCAGCCCGCCCGCGCTCGCTCAGCGCTGAGCGTGCCGCTGCTGGTGGACGGTGCGGCGCTCGGCGTGCTGCACTTGTTCTCGTCTGAGCCGCGGGCGTTCGACGCCCGCGCGCAGGCGTTCGTTGATGCATTGGCGGACGAGGCGGCGATCGCAATTGCCAGCGCGCGGCGCTACCAGGCGCAGCTTGAGCAAAACCAGCAGCTTCGCACGCGCGCGGACCACATGGACCGCATCTTCGAGGTGGGCGAGCTATTCCGGCGCGGCGCGGCGCTCGAAGAACTGCTGGCCGAGGTTGCGCAGAGCGTGCGCGAGTCGGTCGGCTTCAACTCCGTGCTGATCAGCGTAGTTGACGACGACGCGAAAGTTCTGCGCCGCATCGCCTACGCGGGTCTGCTGCGCGCCACGTTCGAGCAGATGCAGAGCGTCACCCCGCCGTTGGAGCAAGCGCTCAGCCTGATGCAGCCGGAATACCAGATCAGCCACAGTTATTTCCTGCCTGCCGAGGGCACCGAAGGGCTGATCGAAACGCTGCCCACCGTTCAGGTCGTTGGCGAAAAGATGGGCCCTGGCGCGCGGGCGTGGCACCCGGACGATATCCTGCTCATCCCGTTCTACGGCGTGGGCGGGCGGCTGCTCGGCCTGATGACGGTCGATGATCCGCGCTCTGGCCGGCGGCCCGATCTGGCGACGGTTGAGGCGCTGGAAGTGTTCGCCGGGCAGGCAGCATTCAGCATCGAAAACTTCCGGCTGATCGCGCGCATCCAGCAGGAAGCGGAAGCCACCCGCCGCGAACGTGACCGTCTGGCGCAGCTTCACATGGTCGCCAGCGAGATCCAGCGCGCCACGGACGTGCCTGCCCGCCTGCAGGTTGTGGCCGACGGCATCCACCAGGCGGGCTGGGGCAAGGTGTTCATCACTTTGCGCGACGAGCATCTGGAGCCGACTGCGCTGATCCAGGCCGGTTACAGCCCCGAAGAGGCGCTTGAGCTGGATGTCAAGTCTGGCAAGACGTGGCGTGCGTGGATTAACGACCTCGCCTTCCACGAGTTGAAGCTCGGCGCGGGCTACTATTTGCGTTACGACCGGCCGTGGGTGCGCCATCACGTCTACCACGACGCGCCGCCCGACCCGCCTGAGGTCGGTCCGACCGAATGGCACCCCGAAGACACGCTCTACCTGACGCTCGTCGGGCAAGACCAGAAGCGGATCATCGGCATCATCGGCATGCGCGATCCGGCGGATGGACGCGTGCCGACCGCGTCGTCGCTCCAGCCGTTTGAGTTGTTCGCCTCGCAGGCAGCCGCCGCCATCGAGACGACGCGCCTGTATCTTGAGACGGTTAACGCCGCCGAACAGGAAGCGCGCCTCAACGAACTGATGGAAGCGGTGTCTGGCTCGTTGCAGCCGGAAGCCGTGATCGAGGCGATCGCCACCGGGTTGCAGCAGACGATCCCATTCACGCGGCTGCACGTCGCGCTGGGTGACCCCGACGCGACTGCGCTGGACGTGTGGCGGGCGGAGATCGCGCTCGACGGCTCGGTGACGGTACGCGAGGTCGACCCGATCCCCGCCGCCGGGACCGCGCTGCGCCGCGCTTACGACGACAAGACGCCGCACATTTATTCGCTCGACAGCGACGAGGCGGCGCGCACCGAGTTTAACGATCTGCGTGCGTGGTATGAGGCAGGCGAGCGGAGCAGCCTGATCGTCCCGATGATCGCGGGCGGCCAGCCGATCGGCGCGCTGCACCTCGGCACGCAACTGAGCGGCGCGCCTGGGTTCGCCGAACATCTGACGCTGATCCAGCGCCTCGCGAACCTGTCAAGCGTCGCGCTGGACAACGCGCGCCTGTTTGCGAACGCGCAGCAACGCGCGGCGGAATTGGACGCGCAGGCGCGGCGGCTCGCGCTGATCAACCGCGTCTCCACGCGCGTCAGCGAGTCGCTGGACCCGCAGGAGATCTACCAGACTGCGCTCAGCGAGCTTCAGACGGTGCTCGGTGCCCAGTACGGCGGTGTGATCATCTACGAGAACGACGCGACCGGCCTGCTTGTGCTGGATACGCACCCGCTGGCGGGCGCGGAGCAGCAGGACGTCCGCATCACTCTACGCGACAACCCGTCGGTCGAGCAGGTCCGCCGCACGCAGCGCCCGCTGGTGGCCGAGGACGTGATGACCGACCCGCGCTTCGTGCCAGACCGTCCTATTCTGGCGGAGCGCGGCACGCGGGCGATGATGGTCGTTCCGCTGGTGGCGGGCGACGAGGTAATCGGTTCGATCGGGCTGGACTTCACGTCGCCGCGCACTTTTACCGACGCGGAGATCGAGCTGGCCGGGACGATCGCAAGCCAGGTGTCGCTGGCGTTGGACAAGGCTCGCCTGCTGCGTGAAACCGAGCAGCGCGCCGGGGAGCTCAACCAGCAGGCGCAGCGGCTGGCGTTCCTGAACCGTCTGTCGGCCAAGCTGGCGGAGACGCTCGACCCCGATGAGCTTTACTACATCGTGCTCACCGAGCTACAGAAGGCGATCGGCGCGCAGTACGGCGGCCTGATGCTGATCCAGGAAGGCGGCACCATCTCGCGGCTGGTGCTCAGCACGCACCCCTTCGACGTGGACGCGCCCGCCGATATTACCGTCCCGGTGCAGGGCAACCCGATCGCGGAGTACATACTCAGCACGCAGCAGCCGTTCGTGGCGGAAGACCTGCTCAACGACCCGCGCTTCGAGCCGATGTGGGAAGTGCAGGAAGCGCGCGACGTACGCGCGATGCTGATCGTCCCGGTGGTGATCGGCGGGCGCGTGATCGGCACGATCGGGCTGGACTCGAACGTGCCGCGCCGCTTCACCGACGACGAGATCGAGCTGGCGATGACGGCCGCCAACCAGGCCGCGGTCGCCATCGAGAAGGCGCGTCTGTTCGTCGAGGTGCAGCAGCGCGCGCAAACGCTCGACGAGCAGGCGCAGCGTCTGGCGCTGGTGAACCGTGTCGCCACGCGGCTGGCGGAAACGCTTGACCCGCAGGAAATTTACCGGATCGTGCTCTCCGAACTGGCCGAGGCGTTGCGCGTGCCGCTGGCCGGGCTGGTCCTGTTCGAGAGCGAGACGGTCGGCCGCCTGGTGCTCAGCTACCCGTTCGAAGAAGGCACGCCCGAGCTCCTTCTGCCGCTGGAAGGCAACCTGTCGATCGAGCAGGTCCGCAAGACGCACCGCCCGCTGGTGTCGCCGGACGTGCTGAACGACCCGCTGTTCGAGTCGGCGTGGCCGGTGCTGCGCCAGCGCAATACGCGCTCCCTGATGATCGTGCCGCTGGTGGTGGGCAACACGGTGATCGGCACGATCGGGCTGGACTCGACCGAGCCGCGCCAGTTCACCGAGGCCGAAGTCGAGCTGGTGCAGACCATCGCCGGGCAGGCGTCGCTGGCGATCGAGAAGGCGCGCCTCTACAGCGAAACGCTCGGCCTGACGATCTTCAACCAGGCGGTGGTCGAGTCGATCCGCCAGGGGATTGTCGTGCTGGACCGTGACCTACGTGTGCGTCGCGTCAACCGCTTCATGCGTGAGCATTACGGCTGGTCTGAAGACGCGCTCGATCAGCCGCTGTTCGAGTACCGGCCCGATTATGGCGAGTTCCTGCGCCAGCCGATCGCGGTGGCGCTGGAGCGCGGCGAGCCGCAGGCGCAGTTTGAAGTGGAGCGCGGCGCGAACGAGAGCCACCGCTCGATCCGCAACTATTACGTCTACCCGATGCAGGAAGGCCGGACGGTTACCGGCATCGTGCTGCTGGTCGAAGACGTGACCGAGCGCGCGCTGCTTGAGGCGGACCTCAGCACCCGCGCGATGCAGATGGCCGCGCTGTCCGAGGTGTCCAGCCAGATCACCTCAACGCTCGAAGCCGATCAGGTCGTCCAGCTCATCCTTGACGCGCTGGACCGCGTGATCCCGTACGATGGCGTGTCGTTGTGGTTGCGCTCGCCAGAGCGCGAAGAACTGGCGATCGTGGCGGCGCGTGGCTATCGCGACCCCGACTCGCCCGATGCCGACGAGCTGGTCGGCCTGCGCGTGGAAATCGCCTACAGCCCGCTGTTCCGCGAGATGGCCGAGCGCGCCGAAGTGATCAACGCCGGAGACGTCAGCGCCGGGGACGAGCGCTTCCCGTATGGTGCGGCGGCGGTGTACAAGAACTGGCTTGGCGCGCCGCTGATCAGCAAGGGGCGCGTCGTCGGCGTGCTGACGCTCGAAAAGCGCGAGCCGCATTATTACACCCCGCTCCACGAGCAGCTTGCCCTGACGTTCGCCAGCCAGGCGGCGGTTGCGCTGGACAACGCGCAACTCTTCGAGGAAACCCGCGCCCGTGCCAGCGCGCTCGACGAGCAGGCGCAGCGGCTGGCGCTTCTCAACCGCGTGTCGCTGGCGCTGGCGCAGTCGCTCGATATGGAGAACATCCTCGAGATCGCGCTGCGCGAGACGGCGATCGCGCTGGACATCTCCGAAGGCTCCGCCATGCAGATCGACTATCCGGGGCAGATCGGGCGCGTGGTGGTCGACTTCCCGCGCGGTGATACCCCGCCCGACAAGGTGTTCGAGCTGTCGAACAGCCCGATCTTTGAGCGCGTGCGCGACAGCCTGATCCCGGTCGTGATCGAGAACGTCGCGGCGGACCCGCACCGTGACGAGCTACGCGCGATGATGCGCCGCGACGACATTTCGAGCACTATGCTCGTCCCGCTGGTGATTGGCGGGATCGTGATTGGCATTTTGCGGTTGGACTCGGTTGAGGCGCGCCAGTTCTCGCTGACGCAGATTGAGTTGGCGCAGACCATCGCCAGCCAGGCCGCGATCGCCGTGCAGAACGCCTCGCTGTTCGAGCAATCTGCTGTGCGCACGCGCGAGCTTGAGACGTTGTTCGAATCTGCCCAGGCCACCGCCATGACGCTCGATCTGGACGAGGTCGCGCAGCGGGTGGCGGAGCAGGTCGTGTCCGCGCTGCGGGCGGACGCGGCGGCCGTCTATCTGTGGGACGACGTCAGCAACCGTCTGACGCTGCACGGTGCGGGCTGTGGCGAGGGAGTCGACGCGCCGCTTGTCACGCCCGGCGAGCGGGTCAGCGTGGGCGACTATCCGCTGCGCGAGCGGGCGCTCCACGAGCGGCGGCTCATCCTGGCGCGCGCCGGAGATGACGATCTGCCGCCGGGCGAAGCAGCGATTTTCGCGGAGCACGGCGCGGCGAGCCGCCTTCTGCTGCCGCTGGTGCTCAACGAGGTGTCGATCGGGCTGGTCGAGGTCGAGACGATCGACCCGAAGCGGTTGTTTAAGTCCGAAGAACTGCGTCTGGCGCGGACGCTCGCCAGCCAGGCCGCGATCGCGATTGAGAACGCGCGCCTGCAAACCGAGACGCGCCGCACGGTTGAGGAACTGTACATCATCAACGACCTGTCGGCGGCGCTGTCGTCCGCGACGAGCCTGGATGCGCTGCTGGGCGTGCTGGACGCGCAGCTTCCGAGCCTGACGCAGGCTGAGGCGATCTACGTCGCGCTGATCGATCCCGAAACCGGATGGCTGACCTTCCCGCTGGCAACCGCGAACGGCGAGGCGCTGGAGCTTGCGCCGCGCCCGCTGGGCAACGACGAGTTTTCGACCATCATCCGCCGCCAGGCGCCGCTGTTGCTGGCCGGGGAGAGCGTTGAGGCGGCGCGCAAGAACCTGGGCATCGAGACGATCCTGCCACCGGAAGCAAAAAGCTTTGTAGGCGTGCCGCTGTTCGCAGGCGAGCAGATCATCGGCGTGCTGGCCGTGCGCGACGACGACGATCCGCTGGCGTTCAGCAGCGCGGACCAGCGCCTGCTGACGACGGTCGGCTCGCAGTTGGGCGTCGCGATCCAGAGCACGCGCCTGCTGCAACAAACGCGCAATCTGGCCGAAGACCTCGAGAAGCGTGTCGAGGAGCGCACCGCCGAGTTGGAGCGGGAGCGCCAGCAGCTTTCGACGCTGTACCAGATTACGACCGAGCTGGCGACCAGCCTCGACATCGACCGGCTGCTCAACCGCGCGCTGGAGATGGTTGCAGAAGCGACGGGCGCCAGCCGCGCGGCGATCTTCACGCTCGACGAGCTGGGCGATCGCCTGACGCGGCGCGCGACGTTCGGCGAGACGCCCGCCCAGGGCGAAGACCAGCCGCTCTCGCTGGCGCTGGACGAGGGGCTGGCGGGCTGGGCCGTCCGCAACCGGCAGAGCGTGATTGTGGACGATGTGCAGCAAGATCCGCGCTGGCTGCGCCTCACTCCGGCCGACGACTCGCCGCGCTCTGCCCTGGTGGCGCTGATCACCGCCGCCGAGGAAGTGCTCGGCGTGATGATGCTGGTCAGCGAGCAGCCGGGCGCGTTCACCGCCGATGACCTGCGGCTGGTGGACGCCTCGACCAACCAGATCGCCAACGCGATGAACAACGCCGAACTCTACAGTCTGATCCGCGACCAGGCAGAACGCCTCGGCGCAATGCTGCGCGCCGAGCAGGTCGAGGCGACCAAGAGCAACGCGATCCTCGACTCGGTGGCGGACGGCGTGATGGTCGCCGACGAGAGCGGCCGTGTGATCGGCTTCAACTCGACGGCCGAGCGCATTCTCAACCTGCCCGCCAGCCAGGTGATTGGGCGCCCGTCCTCGGTGGTGGCGGGGCTGTACGGCAGCGGCGGGCGCTGGCTGCAGACGGTCGACCGCTGGCGGCAGGAGCCGCAGTCGTACCGGCCGGGCGAGTTCCTTGAAGACCGTCTGGAACTGGAAGACGAGCGCGTGATCAGCGTGCGTCTGTCGCCGGTGTACCTGGGCGATCAGTTTCTGGGGACCGTGTCGGTCTTCCGCGACATCACGCGCGAGGTCGAGGTGGACCGCCTCAAGAGCGAGTTCGTCGCCACGGTATCGCACGAGCTTCGCACGCCGATGACCTCGATCAAGGGCTACGCGGACCTGCTGCTCGGCGGGATGGCCGGGCCGGTGTCCGAGCAACAGCATTATTTCCTCGAGGTCATCAAGCAGAACACCGACCGGCTGAGCATCCTGGTCAACGACTTGCTTGACATCTCGCGCATCGACCAGCAGCGTGTCGTGCTGGAACTGGGCGATGTGCCTGTGCGCGAGGTGCTTGAGAGCGCGATGGCGCACTTGCAGGAGCGTATCGAAACCGAGCAGCGCGACATGACGCTGGTCCTCAATCTGCCAGACGACGCCGCGTGGAGCGTCTGGGGCGACCGCGAGCGCGTCGGGCAGATTATCACCAACCTGGTCGACAACGCGTTCAACTACACGCCGCCGGGCGGGATGATTACGCTCGCCGCGCATCCAGGCGCGGGCGGCGACTCGGTCATCCTCAGCGTCGCAGACACGGGTATCGGCATCCCGCCGGAGATCGGCGAGCGCGTGTACGAGCGCTTCTTCCGTGGCGACGAGGCGCAGGAACTGGTGATGGACACGCCGGGCACCGGCCTGGGGCTGTCGATCGTGCGGGAGTACGTGGCGATCCAGCACGGGCGCATCTGGTTCGAGAGCGAGCCAGGCCAGGGCACGACCTTCTACGTTGAACTGCCTACGTCGGCTAATGTGTCGCTGGCCGAGGTAACCGAGAGCGAGATTAAGACCGGCCCGCTGAGCAGGGAGTAATCGGAAGCACGCATGGCGAAAATCCTGATTGCAGAAGACGAGCGAGACATCCGCGACCTGATCGAGTTCACGTTGAAGTATGCGGGGCACGAGGTGTTTAAAGCGCGTAACGGAGCCGAAGCGGTAGAGATGGCGCCGCAGGTGAAGCCAGACCTGATCGTGCTTGACGTGCGGATGCCGCGCATGACCGGCTACGAAGCCTGCCGCCAGCTTAAAGCCCACGACGAGCTAAAGGACACGCCGATTGTGTTCCTCTCGGCCAAGGGGCAGCAGAGCGAGATGGAAACCGGAATCGATGCCGGAGCGTATGACTACATCCTCAAACCGTTCGCGCCAGACACGCTCATCCGGCGTGTGGGCGAGATTCTCGCCAAGTTTGGCGTCGGCGGGGCGTAAGATGAGTGGGCGTCCGATCCGCGCGGCGCGGCAGGGTGTTGTATGAGCGCGCTGACGATTGAGCAGGACCTCGTCCACTACGAGGCGCTTGGGCGCGGCCGCCCGGTGATCCTCGTCCACGGCTGGCTCGGCTCGTGGCGCTACTGGATCCCCGCCATGCAGCAGCTCAGCGGCAAATATCGCAGCTATGCACTCGACCTGTGGGGGTTCGGCGAAAGCGCGAAAGAGCCGCTCCGTTACGGGTTTGAGGAGCAGGTCCGCCTGCTGAACGAGTTCATGGAGCGGTTGGGGATCGCGAAGGCGGCGCTGGTCGGGCACGGCCTGGGCGCGGCGATCGTGACCCGCTTCGCGTTGCAGGCGCCGGATCGCGTTTCGCGCGTGATGGCGGTCAGCCCGCCGCTGTTCCACATGCCGCCTGCGCCGGAGCCTGTCGAGCCACCCAACACGCCGCGCCCGGAGATGTTCGGTCCCATTCCCTTCCGCGTGGACACTGAAGCCGAGACGATCGGGCTGCGGACCGAGGAAATGAACGCTCGCTTGCGCGCGGCCTTCGAGCGCGAGGCACAGCGGCTTGCCGCGGGCATCCCCGCGCCCGAGCCGCCCGCCGAGACGCGCCCGCCGCTCCCCAACCCGCTACGCGAGCGGTTGGAAACGGTCGATCCGGTGGCGCTGCTGACCCGCCACGCCGATCCCGGTCCGAACCTCGACAAGCTGCTGGTTGAGGTCCGCAAGGCCGACCCCGCCGCCGTCGCGCAGACGATAGAAACGATGGCCGGGGTGGACACCTTGCGCGAGCTTCAGCGCGTGCAGCCGCCGGTGCTGGCGGTGTACGGCAGCGAGGATACGATGCTCCCCGCGCCGGATAGCGACATGCTCAATGCTCTGCGCGCCGATGGCCGTCCGTTCCACGCGATCGAGATGCGCGGGCTGCGTCACTTCCCGATGTTAGACGACATCGCCGCGTTCAACCGCCTGCTGATGGACTTCCTCGAAGCCGCCGATCCGACGCGCGTCACCATCAAGGAGCGCTGGGAGCGGCGGGTGCGCTAGACGCCTCGCACAGCGGGCACGTGCGCCGCGCGGGCGTGCGTGCCGTTTCCGCTTCGCTCATCAGGTGATCCAGCCACTGCGCCTCAAGTTGATTGAGTTCGAGGCCGTAGACGCCCTGATAGTCGGCGAGCGTAACGTAGAGCACCCGCTCCTCGTCCGTTTCGACCCATTCCCACTTCGGCGAGCGGAACAGCGCCTCTAGCCGCTCGTAACCGTATTCGTACAGCAGAAACTCGATGAACGACGCCCATTCCGTGTAGAGGATGTCGCGGCTCACCAGGCAGTCTCCCCCGGAATAGGCTGGCTCAAGATCGTAGTGCTCACGCAGCGACAGGTACTTCGACTGCTCAAAATGGGCGCGCACACTGTCGCTGAAGGATGTCGTTCCCTGCCAGGCGTGCCAATACCGTCCCGCTGCCCACGTCGCCATCCCTTCACTATGACCCGCCTCGGCAGGCATCCACCACTGCTCGTTATTCCGCTGGGTCAGCACATGGCCGAGTTCGTGCGCCAAGACGCCCATGATCTGCGTATGGCTGGTATTCTCGTCCGTGTAGATAACGATTTCAGGCGGGTAATCACCGGCGTAGGGGTCGGACGGTGGTGATACTATGGCAAAACCCCTAACAGGGCAGACGTTCGAATCCGGGCGCTCAAAGAGGATGATCGTTTTCTCGTCGCTGGTGACTTCGAGCCGTGTGCTGACGTAGTCATACACTTCTTCGGCGTCGCGGGCGAACTGCTCCGGATCATCGACCGGGAAATAGCCCCTGCTCGCATGAATGAGAAAGTGGTCCGTCTCGGCTATAAGCTCTAGGTTGCCCATGAAATCTGGCGGGATGTGTAGGGCGTTTTCGTCAAACTCAGCGAACAACGGTTCATCCAATTGGAACGACTGTGTTGGCATAGGGTCTGGCGTGGGCGTGGCGTCGGTTTGGGCCGAGGCAGGGATGGAATACGCCAAAAAGGCGCCCCCAAGCAGCAAACACAGGCCGCTAAGAGCCGGGATCACTCGACGCATACGCTGTTTCTCCTTTCAAAATGTAGTTTGTAAGGAGTGACGCTCACATTCACCATACATGGACTTCTCCCCGCCGGCAATGACCGATTCTCCGACGTTGATCGCTTGGCAGAACCCCGGCGCCCTGCTATAGTCAAAGTGAGAACATTCAGTTCGCCCGGGGGAGCTTGGGTTAGCCAGGCTGAGAGGCGCATCCATCACACGATGCCGACCCCAGGACCTGATCCGGGTAATTCCGGCGTAGGCAGGCGCGGCTTGGCATAAGACCGAGGACCACTCGCTGCGCCGCGAGTGGTTTTTGTTTGGCGCGAACGCGCGGAGAGCAGGATGCGAGCGCTGGTTTTCGCAAACGGTGAGTTGAACGATGGTCCGGCGGTGCGGGCTGCGTTGGATGATGCAGGCGATGCGCTGATCGTCGCGGCAGACGGTGGCGCGCGTCTGGCGCTGGAATGTGGCGTGACGCCCGCGCTGGTGATCGGTGATCTCGACTCCGTCTCGCCGGACGTGCTGGCGCGGCTCGAAGCGCAGGGCGCGCAGGTGCAGCGCGTTCCCGCTGAGAAGGACGAAACCGATCTGGAGCTGGCGTTGCTCGAAGCGGCCCGGCGCGGCGCGCAGTCGATCACGCTGATCGGCGCGGCGGGCGGGCGGCTGGATCATATGCTGGCGAACTTCTACCTGCTCGCCATGCCGGAGCTACGCGGGCTGGACGTGCGCGCCGTTGCGGGAGCGCAGGCGCTGTGGCTGGCGTGGCCGGGCGAGCACACGCTGACCGGCGCGCCGGCCGATCTCATCTCGCTGATCCCGCTCACGCCCGAAGCGTCCGGCATCGTCACCGAGGGGCTGGAATATCCGCTGCGGCGCGAGTCGCTGTACGCGGGCGCGGCGCGCGGCGTCAGCAATGTGATGCTCGGCGCGACGGCGCGCGTCACGTTTGACGACGGGCTGCTGTTCATCGTGCACACCATGGAGCGCGCGTAAGATGGCGAATGGACCGTCCATTCCGGTGTCCGAAGGCTGGCCGAGGGTGTTTCAGGACGTCACGCGCGCGATCGTGCTGGTGATCGTCGGCGGGCTGGTGTTACTGATGGCGGCATCCGGCACGGTGCAGTTGGTCCGCGAGGCGATCCTGGCGCAGAACCTCAGCTTTGAGGACATCTTCCCGACGCCGCGCGCGATAGCGGACGTCTGGCAGATGCACCGCGATCTGCTGCTGAACGATCACATCCCGCAAACGCTGTGGGAGACGCTCACTGGCCTGTCGATCGCGCTGGTGCTGGGCGTGCTGATCGCGGCGCTGATGGACTTCTCGAACGTGCTGCGCTGGATCCTGTACCCGATCCTGGTCATCTCGCAGACGATCCCGATCTTCGCGATCGCGATCCTGCTGATCCTGATCTTCGGGTTTGGCAGCGGGCCGAAGGTGATGGTGGTGGTGCTGTTCTGCTTTTTCCCGATCGCGCTTAACACCTTCGCCGGGCTGCAAGCAGCCGATCCGGAGCTGCTGTCGCTGCTGCGGGCGATGGGCGCCACCTCGCTCCAGACGTGGACGAAAGCCCGCCTGCCCGCTGCGATGCCGTCGCTGTTCAGCGGCTTGCGGATCGCGGCGACGTATAGCGTGGTGGGCGCGATCTTCGGGGAGTACATCACCGCGCAGCAAGGGCTGGGCGTCTACCTCAAGCGGTCGTATGCCAGCTTCCAGCTTGATCAGGCATATCTGGCGATCCTGCTGACGGCGCTGCTCAGCCTGCTGCTCGTGTTGCTGGTCAATCTGGTCGAGCGCCTGACGCTGCGCTGGTACTACACCTCGCGGCGCTCTAGCTGGCGCGGACCAGGGATTTACTGAGAAGCAGTTAGCGGTTAGCCGTTAGCAGTTAGCCAAGAACAGAAGGCTTGTGCGGTGAAACCTCACCCCTTAACCCCCGGCCCCTTTTCCCCTCTCCGTAAACGGAGAGGGGCCAGGGGTGAGGTTCTAGCTCTTGCTAATCGCTAACCGCTAACAACTCATCGCTGAGAAGTAAGGAGTTGAACGATGCGTAAGTTTGCCCTGTGGACTGTAACGCTGTTGCTTGCGCTGGCGGTGGGTTTGCCCGCTGGCGCCCAGGATGGCGACGATGCGATCACCGAGCACCTCGGCGGCGCGACCGAGTTCGCCCGCATGGATGAGCGGACCGAGGTCACCTTGCTGCTGGACTGGGTGCCGAACACCAACCACCTCGGTTTTTATGTCGCGCAGGCGCTCGGCTACTTTGACGAGGCCAATCTTGACGTCACCATTCAGGAGCCGACCGATCTCCAGGTCGAAACGGTGGTCGTCAGTGGAGCGGCGGAGTTTGGCGTGAGCTATCAGGAGCTGGCGACGTATGCGCTGGCCGACGACGTACCGATCGTTTCGCTGGCCGCGATCATCCAGCACAACACATCTGGATTTGTAACGCTCCACGAGCAGGACCCGATCGAGCGCCCTGCGGACATGGCGGGTATGGTGTACGGCGGGTTTGGACAGCCCGACCTGGAGCTGGCGGTGCTGGATCGCCTGCTGGAGTGCGACGGCGCGGAGCCGGGCACGATCGAGTATGTGGACGTGGGCTACGCTGACCCCTTCCCGCTGATGGAGCGCGATCGGTTTGACCTGGCGTGGATGTACTTCGGCTGGACCGGGATTGACGCCCAGCTACGCGGGGTAGAGCTTGATGCGGTGATGCTGATGGATCACTTCGATTGCCTGCCGGACTACTACACGCCGATCCTGATCACCAGCCGCGAGATGATCGAGACGCAGCCGGACCTCGTGCGCGCGTTCGTGCATGCGACGGCGCGCGGGTTCGCCTATGCAATCGAGTATCCGGTTGAGGCTGCCGAGATCCTGAGCGAAGCCGTGCCGGAGCTTGATCCGGAGCTGGTGCGGGCCAGCGCCGAATGGCTTGCGCCGCAGTACCGCGCCGACGCGCCGCGCTGGGGCGAGCAGTCGGTTGAGGTGTGGCAGGGGTTCAGTGACTTCCTGGTGGAGCATGGCATCCTCGCCGAAGGGATCGACGCCGAGGCTGCGTTCACCAACGAGTTCCTGCCGGGTGTGGTCGAGGAATCTGCTGAGGAATCCGGAGAATAGCGGCGCCCGAGGAGTCGCCCGATCACGCCCATGAGCGAGCAGCCTTGTATCGAGGTGCGGTCTGTCAGCAAGACGTTTCGAGATGATGGGCGCGCGGTCCAGGCGCTGGCGGATGTCAGCTTTACCGCGCGCCCTGGCGAGTTTGTGACCATCATCGGGCCGAGCGGCAGTGGCAAGAGCACGCTGTTCAACCTGATCACCGGCCTGACCGAGCCGGACAGCGGCGAAGTGCTGATCGATGGCGAGCCGGTTGCCGGGCGGACGGGGCTAGTCGGCCTGATGCCGCAGCGCGATCTGCTGCTCCCCTGGCGCACAGTGCTCGGCAACGTGATTCTCGGGCCGGAGCTGGACGGCGTGCCGAAGCGCGAGGCGCGGCGCCGGGCGCGGGAGTTCTTGCCGCTGTTTGGGCTGGAAGGCTTCGAGAACGCGTATCCTGACACGCTGTCCGGCGGGATGCGCCAGCGGGCCGCGCTGCTGCGCACATTCCTGACCGGGCGGAGCGTCCTGCTGCTCGACGAGCCATTTGGTGCACTCGACGCGCTGACGCGGCGCGAGCTTCAGCGCTGGCTGCTGGAGATATGGCACCGCTTCGATAAGACGATCCTGTTCATCACGCACGACGTCGAAGAGGCCGTCTACCTGGCGGACCGGGTGCTGGTCTTCAGCGCGCGGCCCGGCCGGATTACCAAGATCCTCACCGTCGACCTGCCACGCCCGCGCAGCGCAGTTTCCCTGATGTCCGACGAGCTGCGGCGGCTGGAAGTCGAGCTAATCGAGACGCTGGAAGCTGGCTAGCCGCTGCTTCCCGCGACCCATAGGAGCATCTCCGATGTCTTTTGACGAGTACGATGACTTCGATCCCTACTACGATGACGAGGCTGACTACGACGATTGGGAAGACGACGATCCCGATTATGATCCCGAAGTCGACGCCTTCTGGGAGCGGTATCTCGCGTCGCTGCCGCCCGGCTCCCCCGTGCCGGACGAGCATTCGGCGTGGAGCTTCGGCGACAGCTCTGAGATGGCCGACGAGCTTGGCGGGCTGGTGGAGCAAGGCGTGAAGACGGCAACGTGCGGCCTGCTGGCGGAGTACGAGGCGGAAGGCGAACCGGTACCCGAAGTGGGCGACCTCAGCGTGATCACCGCCGGGGATGGCACGCCGCTGTGCATCATCGAGACGACCGAAGTGACCGTCCGCCCGTTCAACACCGTAGACGAACAGTTCGCGTACGACGAAGGCGAGGGCGACCGCTCGTACCAGTACTGGTACGAGGGACACCGGCGCTTTTTCACGCGCGCTTGCGAGCGGCTGGGCTGCACGTTTGACGAGTCAATGCCGGTGGTGTGCGAGCGGTTCCGCGTGGTGTATCGCGAGTGAGCCACACGGGGAAAACTGATACGCTTCTAACGCGCGCGATAATCTGATTCTAACCTTGATCGACTATGATAAGAGCGTCCATCAGTCCGCCTGGAGCGGCTTTGCTCCGGCGCTGACGGGACAATCCTGCAGGAGAGTTGATCGAGGTAAACATCATGGTTGCGCCTTTTGCGCCTGACGCGACGGAACTGTCGCCCGAGGTGCTTGAACTGCTCGATCAGCGCATTGCTGAGCTGGTCGATACCATTCGCGGGAACAACCGCCGGATCGAGGCGTTGAACGCCCGCATCGAAGAGGCCAAGGAAGAACTGCGCGCTCTGCTGGAGCAGCGCGGCGCGAACTGGTCTGACGAGGAAGGCTACGCGCGCCTGGTGACCGACACCGTGCGCCGCTGGTACGATACGCAGGCGCTCGACCGCCTGGTGATGAGCGATCCGCTGCGTCACGGCTGGCTGGTCGACTACCGGCGCGAGACCCCTGTCCGTGGCGGCGTGAAGGTTCGCTAAGCGCGAGCCCGCCGTCTGGTGTTGCCAGCGGGCCGCCGGGTGAGAGGCACACGCCTCGGACGCCCGGCGCGCCCGCTGGTACTTTTTTGACATTGTGCGCTCTTGCCCACACGCGCTATAGTGGATTGTTGCGAAGTAAGACCCGGAACGGTGCCCCGTGATAGACGAATTCCAAAAACTGCCCCCGCAAGCCATACCCGTGATCCGCTTTCTCTCTGAGCGCGAGAACGCCGCCGCCGGAGAGATCGCGCAGGAAACCGGCCTCAGCG
>Ga0134103_1001533_pt1 | contig 20955 bp, 20 predicted proteins | sample 14_taG_2_FD_94445 | JGI IMG/M metagenome (GOLD analysis project Ga0134103, IMG submission 94445) | Switchgrass degrading microbial communities from high solid loading bioreactors in New Hampshire, USA - 14_58_20_212_A1 metaG | ecosystem: Engineered > Bioreactor > Semi-continuous > Anaerobic >...
CTCCTTTGCCGAGCTCTCCACCAAACGGGCAACAAAAGGCGCCGCGGCTATGACCAAAGGAACAACCGTGGCGGAAGAACCAAGTGTCGTTCCGGTAATGAATCTTGTAATCGGCATTACAGCTACCAGCAGAATAATAAAAGGTACTGAACGTAAAACATTGACTATTCCACCCACTATCCTGTTAATTGTAGGTGACGGTCTTATGCCTTCCTTATCAGTAACAGCCAGAAGCATCCCTACAGGCAGCCCGATAATATATGCCATAACAGTCGAAACAATGGTCATATATAAAGTTTCCAGCAGACCCTGACCAACTAATAACCACATACCTTCACTAAACATAATCCTTTTCCTCCGAATATGTAATGTTCTCCATTTCAAGATAGGCCGTTATCTTCCGGTGAACTTCATCATCGTTCGGCAATTTAATGATCATATGACCAAAGACCTGGCCGTCTATATTCTTGGTATTCGCGTATACTATGCTCACAGGCGTATCGCATTTTAAAACCATATTCGCGATTATAGGCCTGTCGGCTGAACTGCCGTCAAAAACCAAACGCAGGTACCTTCCATCCCCGGATATGTTTTCAACATATTCACCTTTAGGGAATATAAGTTTCTTGGCTGCTAAGGTTTTGGGGCGCCGGAAGACTTCATCCACCGTGCCGATCTCCTCAATGCGGCTGTTGGCGATAATCGCGACACGATTGCATATCTGCTCGATAACTTTCATCTCATGAGTTATGATTATTATGGTAAGACCCAGTTTCTGATTCAATTCCTTTAAAAGCGCCAATATGGACTGTGTTGTGGTAGGATCCAGGGCACTGGTGGCCTCATCGCACAATAATACCTTCGGATTTGTGGCGAGGGCTCTTGCTATTGCCACACGCTGTTTTTGTCCTCCCGACAGTTGTGCGGGATACGCTTTTTCCTTATCTGCAAGCCCCACTGTTTTAAGCAGTTCTCTGGCTCTTTCCTTAGCTTCCTTCCTGGGTATTCCCATAAGTTCAAGTGGAAAGCAAACATTATCCAGGGCATTTCTCTGCATTAAGAGATTAAAGCTCTGAAATATCATACCGATAGATTGCCGGACCTTCCGCAGTTGATTATCGGTAAAGTTGGTAATATCGACCCCCTCAAACAATACGCTGCCGCTTGTAGGCTTTTCCAGAAGATTGATACACCTCACCAACGTGCTTTTTCCCGCCCCGGACAAACCTATTATGCCGAAAATCTCGCCCTGATAAATCGATAAATTGATATTATCAAGAGCCACCACGGCATTTTCTCCGGTACCGAAAGTCTTATTAAGATTTCTGATTTCCACAGTAGGGATATTACTCATTTCCCCGCCCCTTTTCTGTCTTATCTTCATAGTTATTTTTGGCATTAAAAAAGTCCTTGATGAAAATCATCAAGGACGTAAGCTTCCGCTACGTGGTACCACCTTGTTTCGCCTGAACCTCGCAGTTCAGACCTCAATGAGTACGGATATAGAATCGATACTCCGGTGCTGTTACGGGCACACCCGTCGCAGCCTGTGCATTAATGCAGTCGGTGCGCGGCTCCAAGACCATGTTCAGCAATACCCGACATACCCCGTCCCACCAAAAGGGGCTCTCTTTGATGCGATATATTGCTTACTCTTCTTTTCATCGCCTTTGACAATATTATATTAGTTGTGTTTTAGTTTACAACATCAGTTTAAATCCGTCAATAGATTGATTATAATATTTTATGCCAGAAGGGAAAAATTGGATCACGAATTTAATCAGGTTACCTTAGAATTGCCGACAGATTATAATTTCAAAAGTTCTTCCGGGTAAACAATTTTGCAGGCTGTACGTATTTTCTCAAGTGTCTCTATAATTGCAATGCTTTCTTCAAAAGTAATAAGCTCTGACTGAACTTTCTTTTCTCTCAGGCATTCGTGTACATGTTCAATTTCATATTGATAACCATAGCCTTCAAAATTATCCGTGATCTCTTCGCGTTGTGTTCCATATAGGCAAAAGGCTTTCCTGGGCCTCCAAAACTGATCCTCAACTTTAATTATGCCCTTTGTGCCGAATATTGTCAGTCCGGCGTTCACAATAGATCTGAATGATACAAATAATGAAGCAATCGCATCACCGTATTTGAGTAAAATACCCGTCGTATCATCCGTTCCCTGGGGTCCAAAGTTTGAGACCGCATAAACTTCGTCCGGCTGTCTTCCAAGAAGCATGCTGATGTAACTTACCTGGTATACCCCCAGATCAAGCAGGCATCCTCCTGCTGTTTCAATTTTAAACAGTCTGTCATCTGCTTTTTTGTCGCCAGTGTAAGATGATGTAAAAGCGTTAAAACCTACGATTTCCCCGATTTTTTCTTCCTTTACCCAGCTTTTTACCTGCTTTGTAATGGGAAACATCCTTGTCCACATTGCTTCAAGAAAAAAGCAGTTATTTTCACGTGCGCAACGCTTCAATTCCCGCGCCTGCTCAGATGTAACGGTCAGCGGCTTCTCACACAGAACATTTTTCTTTTTATTCAGGCATTTTTTCGCATATTCGTAATGGGTTTCATTAGGAGTTCCAATGTATACAATATCAATATCGCTCTCTTTCAGGAACTCATCAATCGAATCATATGCCGCCGGTATCCCATATTTGGAAGCGAACGAACGGGCACTTTCAAGTCTGCGGGAAAAAACAGCGGCAGGATATGCATCCGGTACGAAGCGGAGCATATCTTCAATAAATTTTACACATATTGCACCTGAGCCAATAAATCCCCATTTAATTTTCTTATCCATATATAGTCCCTCCGTTTATCAAAACTTGCTGGCTTATTGGATATCTTACAGGAAAGTTTTATAATCTTCGTAATTTTCCTTTAACAACTTCGGTATGTCCATTCCATAAGGGCAACGTTTTTTACATACACCACAGTCAATGCATTCTTCGATTTTTTTCATGGATTCCCGCCATTCTGGTGTTAGGAAGTCTGCAGTCGGCAAACGACGTATCAACTGTGACATTCGTGCTGCAAACGGGATATTTATGCCTTTAACGCAGGGAAGACAATAGCCGCAACCATGACAAAAGCTTCCATTCATTTTCTCCTTGTCTAAACTAATCTGTCTTTCACGTTCCGGTGTCAACTGCGGCGGGTTATTCGCATACGAAATAAACTCGTCAAGTTCCTTCTCTTTCTGAATGCCCCAAATAGGCAGAATATTCTTGTACTGCGCCATAAAGGCAAATGCTGTGGCAGAATCAGTAATAAGGCCTCCGGCAAGAGCTTTCATGGCTATAAAACCCATATTGGCTTCAGCGCATTTTTTTGAAATCTCAATATCCTCTTTACTGGCCAAGTAACAAAACGGATACTGCAGAGTATCATATAATCCTGATTCTATTGTCTCAATAGCAATTGTTTTACGGTGGTTTGTCATACCAATAAACCGTATTTTCCCCTCAGCCTTTGCTTTGAGCATGGCTTCATAAAGCCCTGAACCGTCATCCAATTTAGGACAAAACGGAGGATTGTGGAATTGATATATATCAATATAGTCTGTCCGTAAATTTCGAAGACTTGTTTCCAGGTCTCTCCAAAAGTCCTTAGCTGTAAGTGCAGATGTCTTAGTCGCGATAAATATTTTAGAGCGGATATCGCTTAGAGACTCTCCAATTTTCTCTTCACTGTCCGTATAATTCCTGGCCGTATCAAAAAAATTGAATCCGTTATCGGCGGCTTTGCGCAGAAGATACTTCGCCTCATCCATCGTTATCCGTTGTATCGGAAGAGCACCAAAGCCGTTTTTATTTGCCACTATTCCAGTCTTTCCGAGAATAACCTTTTCCATAAAAATATCATGCATCCCTTTCATTTACGCTCACTTTAATGTGGCTGAAGAATCTATTAAAACTTAAGATTTTTTGGCTAAGACTTTAATAAACTCGTTCAAATAATCTAAATTGGAAATTTGGGAATTTGGGCGCAGCTTATGACCGCGCCCATTTATATGCTTTTCCCCCCCCCAGGTTAATTGGCATATATAAATTTCTTTTTATGTTTATCTGTTTAAAATAAACATTTTTCTTTTTATCTCTGAACCCTGCCGGAGCCATCTCCGCTCATCAGACGCTTTACGTCATCTACTGATGAGAGGTTGAAATCGTATTCGATTGTTTGCTTCAGGCAGGAAGCTGCTACTGCAAATTCGATAACATCCTGTGGTTCCATTTGTTGGATCAATGCATATATCAATCCGGCTCCAAAACTGTCTCCGCCGCCTACGCGATCCACAAGATGAATTTTATAATCCTTGGAAATATAAGCCTTACCACCTGTATATAGGATACCGGCCCAGCCGTTATCCGAAGCGGAATAACTGGTACGAAGAGTAAATGCAACGTGCTTCACACCGAACTTTTCGCTTATTTGTCGTGCAAGATTTGCATAACCATCATAATTGAGCTTACCTGCGATCACGTCGCTGTCTGCCGGATACATACCTAATGCGTCTGCCGCATCTTCCTCGTTTCCAATAAGTACATCCACATATTGAACCAGATTACTCATAACTTCTCTGGCTTTTTCTTTGGACCACAGATTCTTTCTGTAGTTAAGATCGCAGCTGATGGTGATCCCTTTTTCCTTTGCGACACGGCAAGCATCCTCTAAGATCCCCGGCATATTATCACTGAGAGCAGCAGTAATTCCTGTGAAATGGAACCACTGAGCGTCTTCGAGAATCTTTTCCCAATCATAGTCTTCCCGTGTAGACATCGAAATTGAAGAATATTTGCGGTCGTATATTACTTTACTTGGGCGCTGAGAAGCTCCGCGTTCAAGATAATAAACGCCGATTCTGTCGCCGCCATAAACGATCTTATCAACGTCAACCCGATATTTCCGCAAATTCGCCAGAGCCACCTGAGTAACATCATTCTTAGGCAGTTTTGTAACAAAGGCCGCATCTAACCCAAAGTTTGCAAGAGATACGCATACATTAGCCTCGGCTCCTGCATAGCTGACATCCAGATTATCAGCCTGTATCAGCTTTAGATAGCCTTTTGGGGAGAAACGCAGCATTATTTCGCCAAATGCAACTACTTTTTTCATTCGCATCATCTCCTTAATACTTTTTTGCGATATCAAGCAATGTCTTCGCTCTGCGTCCCAACTCTGCGAAATTTCCGGCAGCAATTTGTTCCTTATCGGTAAGTCGTCCACCGATGCCTGCGCCTACGTAACCTACTTTAAGGAAGTCTTCGAAATTATTCTCGTTCACACCACCGGTTGCCACCAGCTTAACATGGCTGATAGGACCTTTAATGTCTTTAATATAGTTGAGCCCAAGCTCAGACGCTGGAAAAATCTTAACAAAGTCAGCTCCGCTTTCATGTGCGGTTATAATTTCACTCGGCGTCATCGCACCTGGTATTGAAACCAGCCCTTTTTGTTTAGTATAACGAATCACGTCGACATTGGTATTGGGCGAAATTATGTATTTAGCACCCGCTGCCATTGCTGCATCTACCTGCGCTGTATTAAGTACGGTTCCTGCACCTGGTAGCAGGCGTCCGGAAAAGCGCTCTGCCAGCATTCGGATCGCGTCGCTTGTTTTGGAAAGGCAATCAGGATCTGACTGATCAAATGTGATTTCCATCAATTCCACTCCTGCATCAACCAATGCGCTGGCAAGATTCAGGAGGTTTTCACCGTATAAACGGCGGACGATCACAATGACTTTACTCCGTTCAATTGCCTCTATCACTTGCTTACTCATTTTGCACTATCTCCTTTTGTTATTGGTTTATTACTTACCCAGGTGGTGCACACGCCGCCTGGTCATCCGCATGCGGAACCAGTCATTGAATTTCATGCATTCATCGTTCCGTATTATATAGCGGACCACGGTTCATAAACATTTTACAGAATGTAAGAATGCACCATTATCCGTCAGCGGCATTTATCATTTGCTCTGTTCACTGTTTTGACCTGCTGGCCGACGTCCGATGTATTGTTTGTCTATATGGAACAACACTACCTCACCATGCTGGTTCTTAACACTTACTTCCCATGTTACGACGCCAAACTCATCATTTTTTATGGTCTTATCAACGACCTTGAACTCACAATGAATCGTATCACCCGGATAGACCGGCTTGATATAACGTACCTTATCATGGCCATAATGGATTGATGGAACTTTGGTAGGTGATACTTCCTTCGCCATAAAGGCATCGGCAACACCCAACGTTAACACGCCTTGTACAATCGGACGGCCAACAGCACCGAATTTCGAACAATACTCCGGATCCACATGTACCGGATGAGTGTTGTCGGTACAGCCTATAAAGAGACGTATATCGGCATCAGTCATAAGTCGGCCGGATGTAATCTGTACTTCACCAATTTGATAATCTTCAAAATACTTATATTCAGGCATTACGATCACCCTCCTAAAAAATTTCCTATATATTTTCTTATCGCCCGCTTATGGCAGCAGTACGTTTTGCGCGCGTAGGTTTTCACGCAGTTTTGCTATATCCACCTGTTTTACATCAATGCCATCTTTGACAGCCATTGCTGCTGCTGTTCCGCAAGCCTGACCCATCAGCATTACTGTAGGTATAACACGCAGCATCTCTATCGCACCAAAGTCACCCGAAATGCAACGCCCAGCAACAAGCAGACCTTTTAACCGTTTGGGCAGGAAACAACGATACGGTATTTCCTTTAATTTATGGTCAGGATCAAACTGTCTGTAAGGAGGCTGTGCTACCACAACAGTATCCTCATATGTAGCGCCCTCCAATAATTCCTTGCGGGTAATCACGTATTCGCCATCCAGCATACGACTGCTGCGAGTGCCAACCTGAGGTGCCGTATCAATCACGACAGCATTCTCAAATCCAGGAACGTTTTTCTTAAAATACTCCATTGTACGCATCATGGCTTGACGGATCTCTATTTCCACACGTGCAAGATCCGCAATATCCACAGCGCTTCCTTTTTGCGTAGTGTTGAACCAAACGACATTGCTGATATTGCTGTGCATGAAGAAGCCCATCGGCAACTCACCAAAACTGTAGCCGCCTGAAACTCCTTTGATCTTACGGATATCCTCAGCAACGCGAACATCATTGCCGTCCTTGTTCAGAAATTCTTCTGCGCGATCAAGATCCACATTGGCAACGCGGAAAACCAATCCCAACGGCAGATTTCCTGTGTTGTAGGATTCACCGGCAGTATAGAATACGTCTCCGTCGCCTGTACAGTCAATTACAGTCTTGGCCAGTACAGCCATGCGACCGGATTTGGAATCGAAAATAGCACCTTTCACTGTGTCGCCTTCCACATAAGCTTTACTGAACCAGGCATGCAACAACAAATCTACTCCTGCTTCAAGTGCCATATCATTCATTACGCATTTCATCATCTCTGGATCGACTACCGGACTATAGCGTACAATTTTATCCTCGCCTCCGGTTGCACCGAATCTCCGCCACTTCAAAATATCTTCCTGTTTGCTGGAACCCCAGCTCTCTTTTGGCGGCTCGATGATACCGTCGTATTTGCGTAGCCGCTCGATCATTTCCTCAACAAGGCCTTTGATTACTAAGTTTCCCTTACCATCATCAAGGCAGTCCAACAACAGTACATAACCGCCTGTGCCCATACCGCCGAGATATCCATATCTCTCCATAAGGACAACCCGTGCACCGCTACGAGCTGCGGCTACTGCTGCACAAAAGCCCGCTGGTCCGCCTCCTACTACCAGTACATCTGTCTCCTTGTATACCGGTATCTGCTGCTCTTGCTCTGTAATAAACTTTTGCATAGGTACCTCCTTTTTGTTATATCCTTTAAAGATTCAAATTCATATAGAATAACTTTACTCACTCATAAAAATTGGGATCGACTGTTAAAAATGAACATGAACCAGGCAGACATCAAATAAACTCTGCAAAACACAAACATAATACAGCTTTATGGATGCCTAAAATACGCGGGATTTGCAATATGCGAACAGAAATTTATATGATGTTTTACTCCTTAAAACATTATCAGCTTATTTCAAGAAATCCTCCCGACAGGGTGTAAAAGCATCCAACACCATCCCCGCCGAGATACACCTTATTCCATGTGTAAGTCCGGAAGGAACGAATACTGAATCACCTGGCTTCATGTTCAATACCTCGTCACCGTAGGTATATTCGAACTCACCAGAAATGATATAAGTGATCTGTTCATGCGGATGTGAATGATTCGCACCCACAGCACCTTGCTCAAACGTCATTCTGACCATCATTAGATTTTTATCATAGGCCAGTATCTCTCTGCTTACACCATTTCCTACCTTCTCTGCATGTAACTTTTGAGCTTCCACTAATCCTCTCATTTTATTTACCCCCCCCTATATATTCCAATGACATAAATGATCGTCGTTACTCATCACAAAACACAGATTTCAGATATCTAATACCTGTGGCTGCCAGTTCGTCCTGACTGGCTGCCAAAGGATGAAAGGACTCATCCAACGCACCTTCACAGAATGTTTCCATCGTAATATGGTGCTGATAATTGTACTTTTTCAATAGAGCGAATACCTGCTCCCATGGGATATGCCCGGTTCCCGGTGCGCCACGGTTATTGCCGCAGGCATGGAAATGTTCCAGTTTATTCGCTTTCAGCACACTTTCGAGCGCCGACAACGGATCAAATTCCTCAATATTTGCATGGTATGTATCAAAATGCACGCCAACATTGCTGCAACCAATATCCTGTACCATTTGCAATGCCTGCTGCACAGTATTTACTACACTTGTACGATAACGGTGTAAAGGCTCGATAGCAAGAACCACTCCACGAGAACGCGCAGCTTCGGCCATTTCTCGTAAACCATTGACGGCCAGATCCCATTCCCGTTTTCGATCCTCTTCATTCAAACGATGGCGTTTCCCGCCTCCGCTGTACATTGGACCGGCCACTACTCTGGCTCCAAGGTACTCCGCTGTATCAAAACACCTCAATAAATAAGATTTCCCCTGCTTGCGCACATTTTCATCGAAACTGCTCATGTCTCGCTCAGCAGTCATCAATAAACATAGGCTGACTTCCATAGAATAACGTTCCAGTTCATTTTTCAGAGCCTTGACATTAGGAACTTCGGGTACGGTCATAGGCAGTTCTATGGCAGTAAAACCCATCTCTGCCGCATGACCTATCAATGGCAAAATATCTTCATTCAAATCTTTTATCCAATTCCATAGGTTAATTCCAAAACGATTCATAGTAACCTCGTTATCATAATGATTTGATCCAGATCAACGTGTCGATTGACGGATAATAATTTCTGTCTTCACAATATCCACCTTTGGTGGTAACATGCCCTTGTTGTTCTTTTTGCTGCGAATTTGACTAATCAGTTTGTTAGCAGCCAGTGAACCCATTTGATATAACGGCTGCGCAACTGTGGAAAGCGGCGGCTCAACCATAGCGCCTACAGGAATATTGTCAATACCCATAACCGAGATTTCATCTGGTATTTTTATCCCGAAATCGTGCAGTGCGCGCATTATGATAATAGCTCTATTATCCGTACTGGCCAGAATTGCATCAGGTTTGTTTACACCTAAAACAAGATTTCTGGTTAGGCCATAAAGACTCTCTTCGTTATTGCTTTCATGCATCAACAATTCCGGGTAAAAAGGAATATTGAAATCTTTCAACGCCTCCATATACCCTTTAAAACGATCCTGATATATTTTCAGGCTCTGATCTCCCATTGCGAAAGCAATCTTCCGGCATCCTGTACTCACCAAATATTTCGTGGCATCATAAGCAACCTTGACATTATCGACAATTACCGCGTCGATTAATTCATCTTTGCTACGCATAAGCAGCACAATCGGCACACCTTTTTGGTGAAGTTCATAAATATGATTGGATTTATCAGTGAGCGTCGCAAAAATGAAACCGTCTACCGCGCGATTCATCAGACTCTGTATATACTTTTTCTCCCTTTCGATACTCTCTCCGGTATTGCATAAGATTGTCATATAACCGAATCCGTTGGCTACTGCTTCCACACCTTTTGTTATCGAAGGAAAAATGGGGTTCTCAATATTCGGAATTACCAGAGCAATTGAATGACTGTGTCCGGCTTTTAAAGTCTGCGCAACCGTATTGGGTTTATAGTCCAATTCCTTAATAGCTTTTAAAATTCTTTCCCTTGTTTCGCTTTTTACATGACTTTTACCGTTCAATACACGAGAAACCGTTCCAGGAGAAACTCCGGCCAATTTGGCAACGTCTTTGATATTTGCCATTGGTTCCCCTACTTTCTATCTATATTTTTTCTATATTTTTGTTCTCACGAAAACTTTTCCAAACGTTTTCGAAGAAATCATCATCTTTCGGCAACGGTCTTACGTCTCTCCAATGGAACATGCATTGTCCATCGCGCATCTCGACTTCCTGTACTCTTCCACCTGATACACCATCGTCCACTTTAAAGGTGAACTCGTCCGGCAGATTTGCATATGGTTTTTGACCGGACATATCCGTGTACAATGCACTTCCACGACTACGACCATTATTGTCTATATAATCAATCATAGACTGCAGATAGACATACTGACAAATCAGGATATCCCTGAGACGGAATGCGTAATGCAAATCTTGTGGATTTTTTACATTTGCCATTTGAGGAAGCATACACATTTCCTTATGTACTTCGGCTGCTACTTTCTGCAGTTCTTCACGGTTGCGCAGAATAGCTCCGTAACGGCTCATGCGAACCTTTGCCGCCTTTAAAAGTGCCCGAATATCTGTTCCATCCTGTTCCACCTGTGCAGCAAATTGAATCATTTCATTAAGTGGCTTCTTTGCCAACGCAATAAATTCTTCATCACCAACAGGCTGAGGCCCGGGATATGCAGAGATATATTGCGCCGCCCGTAAAGAAGCTACCTGAGTGCTATTCAGCGCAGCACCACCAGGACGGTATACGCCATGAGCACCGCTGACTTCGCCTACCGCAAACAACCCCTTGATGTTGGTCCGCCACCAGCTATCTACTGAAAGACCTCCATTGTTGTGTTGAGCGGCAACAGCCACCTCTAAAGGCTCCTTGGCTAAATCTATACCTTTATCCAGATAAAAATCATAAGCTGGCCTGTTCATATGCTTTAACCGTTCGACAGGTGTGCCAAAACAAATACCTGCCTTTTCCATGTAGATACGTGCCTCTTCGCCTAAGGCTGAAAAATCCACATTTTCTCCGCCAGGATTCCTGCGGTAATCCAAATATACCTTACGTCCCTTGCAAGTCTCCAAATATACCAAAATATCTATTATCGAGGAACCATCCGCTACTTTGCGCGCATCGAACGGCCACTGATAACCCTTCAGGAAAACTCGCGTCAGCATCCATGGGATATCATCAGTAAAATCAAACAAGAACTCGCGTTCATCGCCGCCATCTGCGTCTGTGGAAATGAACCTAGGCAACACCTGCATAAAGGAACCTGAAACATTCCATGGAGGCCGGACAGAAGCAATTCCATATTGCCATTCCGTCAGGTTCTTTCCTCTTGCACCGCATTCCAAAGCAATGCCACTCGCGCCATAATGACCGATTGGATAAGCGCTGTTTTCGTAGATACCAGCAGGTCCACCGGTAGCATACACAACATTACGACAGCGGAACAATACAAAACGGTTATCCGTATCCTGAGGCTTGCTCATATCAAGACATATAAGGCCGTGAATTTCATCATTCTCAACCAACAACTTAACGACAAGCAAATTCTCCCATACCGGAATATTCTTTTCGCGTACAGACTTTTCGAGACATTCAGTCATTATCTTAGATGTATACGGGCCGCAACTGGTGGCACGACGACGTGGATCATGATCCGTTTTATATCCGACATATTCGCCGTAACGGTTACGAGGGAATGGCACACCCAATTCCACCAGCCGTAAAAAACATTGTGCAGACATAGCTGCTTCGACCAATGCGTTGTCACCATCCACACATAAACCATCAAAAAATGTTTTTGCCATCTCATAGACACTGTCCGGTTCATCCCCGGCCAACGTAAGCTTATAATATGTTTGTTTATCGCTGCCCGCATTACGAGATGTCCCTGCGTTCATATGCTCCGTAACGATAGCAATATCCGTATGACCCAGCGAATAAAGACGGTCCGCCGCATTCAAACCCGCAGCTCCGGTTCCAACTACAACCGTTTGGTAGGTGTATACCTGTATTTTTTGTCCATCGATTTCTATAATTGATTTAGACATAAAAATCACCTAAAACAATATTCTATCAGACTATAATTTTTAAATAAACCTAATATTTGTCATTATTTCTATATTTCACGTCGTACAGCCCATGAACATCATAGCCGTTTTATGTGGAAGCCGCCGTCAACATAAATATAGCTGCCGGTTGTATACAGGAACTTATCGCTAACCAAAGCAGACACAGCGGCTGCCACATCTTCCGGTGTACCCCATCTGGCTATCGGGAATGTTCCTTGCTCGATTAAAGCTGTGTAACGAGCCTCTACTTCCTTGGTCATATCTGTCATAATCACGCCGGGACGTACTTCGTTAACAAAAATGCCTTCGCCTGACAATCGTGTCGCAAAGAGGCTTGTCAGCATGGAAATCCCCGCTTTTGAGATACAATACTCCCCCCTATTAATTGATGCTGTATCTGCGGAGATGGATGAAATATTAATTATAACTCCTCTTTTTTTTCCTTTTATTGGCTGCTTGAGCATTTGTTTTGCTACCTTTTGCGTTAAAAATAAAGTACCTCGCAAATTTATGCCAATAACATGATCAAAGCTTTGCTCACTCATCTCCAGCAAGTCGCACCGCTCTAACGGACCGACGCCAGCGTTATTGACCAGAACGTCTATTCTGCCAAACCGAGCTACTGTCTCTTCTACAAATCTCTCTCTGTCGTCTTTACACGCAAGGTTACCCTTTACTACCAACACCTCAGCACCTAAACTGCGAAGTTCTTCGAACGTACTTTCATAATTGCTGCTGGATCCGGTATGTAACAATGCTAAATTATAATTATCAAGTGCAAGCTGTCTTGCAATTGCTAAACCTATACCTCGACTGGCGCCAGTGATCATGGCTGTTTTTCTGTTATCAGACATATCTCACTCTCCTAAATAAGCCTTTCTAACTAGTTCATTCGTAAGTAACTCTTTTGACGGACCTTCGAGCTTAATATGACCATTTTCCAATACATAGGTATAGTCACTTAAGCCCAATGCCTGACGTGCGTTTTGCTCAATCAGAAGCACTGTTATGCCACGGTTATTGATATCCTTGATGAAACGGAACACCTGCTTAACAACAACAGGCGCAAGACCCAGTGAGGGTTCATCAAGCATAAGTAGCTTCGGCTTTGACATCATTCCGCGCGCAATTGCCAGCATCTGCTGTTCACCGCCTGAAAGTGTGCCTGCCGGCTGATTGTGTCGTTCTTTCAAAATCGGGAACAAAGAATAGATTTCATCAGCCATTTCCTTCAGACCGCGATGGCCCTGGGAAGAAGCCAAAATCAGGTTCTCATCTATTGTCAGTCCCGGGAAAATCTTTCTTCCCTCAGGAACATGTACGATTCCTTGCTGCACGATTTTATGCGGTGCCTTTGGCAATGCTTTCCCGTCAAAATAAATCTCGCCGCTTTTTTTCTTTACAATGCCTGAAATTGTATTCAGCAAAGTTGTTTTTCCTGCTCCATTGGAACCTATGATACTGACGATCTTCCCATCAGGTACATTTATGGAGACATCGACGAGCGCGGTCACATAGCCATAACTTACAGATAAATTTTCTATCTTAAGCATGCTATTCTTTGTCCTCCTCTCCCATATAAGCACGTATAACTTCAGGATTATCCCTGATTTCCTCGCTTGTACCCTGAGCCAGAAGCTCACCAAAATTTAGTACATAAATCTTATCTGACAACGTATGTACAACTTTCAAGCGATGATCGATGAGAAGGATTGTGATATCGAAAAGTTTCCGTACCTTTTCTATAAGTTCGATAAACTCCTCTACTTCCGCAGGGTTAAGACCCGCCGCCGGTTCATCAAGTAACAGGAGCTTTGGATTAGATGCAAGCGCGCGCGCTAGTTCCAATCTACGTTGCATACCGTAAGGCAGACTATTGGGACGTCCATCAGCTACATCCGCCATCCCGACAATCTCCAGGTAGTACATGCTCTTTTCACGGTTTTCCTTATCCACCTTTCTCTTACCCGGCAAGCCCAGAAAAGCTTCGAATATATTGTAATGCGCACGTGCATCCAAGGCGCTTTGTACATTTTGCAGATTGCTCAACTGGTTAAACAAACGAATATTCTGAAAGGTACGGGAAATACCTTTATGACTGATTTCATACTGGCTCAGCTTTGTTATATCCTCACCATCAAAGATTATTTTGCCGGAAACAGGAGGAATAACACCGGAAACAAGGTTGAAAAATGTCGTCTTACCCGCTCCGTTTGGTCCAATAATACTTGTGATTTTTCCCTTCTCTACCGTAAGGCTAACATTATTTACTGCCTTTACTCCCCCAAAATTAACGGAGAGATTCTCAACTTCCAATATATTCATATTTATCTCTCCTTACTGACTACTGTATTTTTTTTCTTTTTTTTAAAGAGATCTTTAATAAGAGTCCATATCTCTGCTTCTCCAAACATACCCTGCGGCAGGAAGTTTATTGTGAGCAATACGATGACACCCTGTACAAGGATTCTATAAATATAGACCACACGCAAAACTTCAGGCAATATGTTAAAGATAGCGCCAGATACAAGGGTTCCGGAGAGGCTGTTAACACCACCAACAAAGACGTAGCAAATCCAGTCTATGGACTTGGCGGAGCCGTAAGCCATTGGTTCAATATAGGTCGTGTTATAAGCCATAAGACAACCGGCCAATGCTGTAATACCACCTGCGATCACAAAACTTATTAGTTTTATGCGCGAAACGTTGATTCCCATGGCGGCAGCCGAAAGTTCATCGTTTTTGACTGCAATGCAGTATCTTCCAAATCTTGAATTTTTAAAATTCAGTATGATGAATATTACAACAGCCAAAAAACCTAATGCAATCCAAAGATTTACCTTTCGCGGAATATTATTGATACCGTTAGCGCCACCAGTGATGTTGGACATATTATTCAATAACGCAACGACAGCTTCACCGAATCCTAATGTAACAAGTGCGATATAGTCACGCCGCAACTTTATGACCGGAATTCCCACCAAAAGCGCACTTACAAGACCTGCCAAGACTGAAATTATAACTACCACGCCAAATGGCAATGATGTTCTCGTCGCCAGCATACCAGCGGTATAGGCTCCCACGCACATAAATGACGCCTGACCCATTGAGAAAATACCGGTAAGTCCGATCAGCAGATACATGGAAAGGATAGCAATCATGTTTATTGTAACAGTTGTTAAAACATTTAAATAGTAACTCATTGTTTTCCTCTCCTCATACTTTATCAAGAACAATCTTACCTGAAATACCCTGTGGACGCACAATCAGGAAAGCAACCATAAACAGGAACGTAAATACCGGAGTATAGCCCGCTCCAAGGAAATGGATTGCGAAATCTTCCAACACGCCTAAAATCAGGCCTCCGTATAATGCGCCCGAGATATTTCCCATACCTCCTAGAATAGAGGCAACCATTCCTTTGAAAACATAGGCGTTAAGCTGTGGGGTCAGAACGTAGTTAATTCCGCAGAACACACCAGCCAGTGCCCCTAAAGAGCCAGAAATCATAAATGTAATCGCTATAACCAATGAAACATTAACGCCCATCAACTGAACAGTCTGTGTATCCATCGATAATGCGCGTATTGCAATACCTATACGTGTTTTATAAAGCAATAACATTAAGGCAATGATCACTACGATCGAAATGCCGAGCATCATCAAGTCAGTAACAGATATTGTAAATTGTCCTATGCTTATGAAAGATGTTTTGAAGAATGCAGGATATGCGTAAAAAAAGCTGGAATATTTAATTGCAATGATATTTTGCATCATAATTCCCAAGGTCGCAGATGACACAAAATAGAGCATAATATTACTCTTTTGGCGGCGCAGACGTTCAAATCCTATGTATTGAACGAAACAGCTGAGAAGGGCGCCAAAAATAAAGATCAGTATCATCATCCAGGTAAAATTATGACCGAGACGTAATTGTATTTCGTATGCGACATAGGCACTTATTACCATGATGCCGCCATGTGAGAAGTTCGAGAACTTCAATACGCTATAAATCAACGTAAATCCCAGTGCGATCATGGAATACACTGATCCAAGCGCTAATCCGTTTATAAGAAGCTGTAAATAATACATATATTCACCTAACCCTAATCAATATATTTAATATAATACTATCTTTTTCGAATTATCATCGCCTGTTTTGAATCACTAACATATTTTCGACTATATTTTGTCAACTTTTGTCAACTATGTTAAACTATATTAAATATATTACCTAAAACCTTAAAATCCGGAATTTCAACAGAATTATCAAAAAAACACTAAATTATTTTTAGTAACTATTCCTTTCACTGTCTCCCGCTATGGCGGGAAACAGTGAAAGGGTTAAAAACACATGCTTAGATAATACGAATAGATCTCTTCAATTAGTTCTTTGCGCTTTCTGGAATCTCATAGAAGCAAACGTATGAAAGTACTCCCTTATCGATACTGTTGATAACCATACCCAGATTTAGTGGAGCATGGGTCTTAGGATCCTGAGTATAATGATCGGATACAAGCAGCTGGATATCCTTGATATCGTTCTCCAGTGCGTTTCTGATTGCCTCCGGATCATCGCTGCCAGCAGCTTCAATAGCATGGTACAGAACATACATAGCATCGTAACCGTTGATGGATTTAACCTGTGGATCTACATTGAAACGCTGTTTATAATTATTGATGAAGTCTTGCAGTTTTTCATCCTTCATCCATACAACGCTCTGGAACAAAGCTTTTGTCAGAACGGTTGGGTCAGGCAGGTTAGAAAGGAACGGATCAGCCATATCCAGTGCTCCGGTATAAGGGAGATCCAGACCAATTTGTACAGCCTGCTGTATTGTCATTGTCAACTGAGCAGGAGTGTTAGGTGCATAGATGAAGTCTGCGCCGCTGTTCTTAATCTTGGTGAGCTGAGTCTTGTAGTCCTGGTCGTTTGTATTGTATGTCTCGATTGCGGCTATTTCCATGCCTAACTCATCACGCCAGATTTTTATAAAAGCTTCACTGTTAACAACTGTGTAAGCATTTCCTTGATCGTAGAAAACAGCTGCTCTCTTAAGATCTGTGTTTTCTTTCAAGTAGTATGCCATGATAGCTGCCTGTTGAACTGCATTTGGCTGAGTTACCAGGAACATGTATGGATGAGGTTCTCCGGTTTCCTGGTTCATAGTAGCACGAGGATCGCTAGGCATACCTAACAATGGAACTTTCTTCTGATTGCTTATCTCGATCAATGACAAGCATATTGAAGAAGCATCAGAAGTAATAACAGCAGAAGCGCGGTCAACATCAACTACGCGTGTATACGCGTTGATGGTCTCTGTAGAGTCGTTTTTGTTATCATATACGACCAGTTTAATCGGACGACCACCTAAAACGCCACCAGCTGCATTAATTTCCTCAGCTGCCAATGTAGCACCGTATGTAATCGCTGTACCGCTTACAGAACGGTTACCCGACAAGTCATTTACAATACCGACTACAACAGGTTCCTTATCGGAATTACCTCCAGCATTGTCTGAAGGAGCATTCCCACTTGAGGCAGCCGGTGCTGATGCTGACGGACCTGTGCTAGGACCACTGGATGATCCGCAAGCAGTAAGCAACAACATGGACAGTACTATAACAAAAATAATTGACTTTTTCATCTTCCTTTCCTCCTAAAAAGTTTTTTATTTTAAATTTAAAATTATAGACTTGCTATGTTCGATTCTTTCAGGTTTGTCGTATTAGATGACGTTATTCTTTTTAAAAGTTTCAATTTGTTCTTTTGAATAACCAATTTCCATAAGAACCTCTTCGGTATGCTCTCCCAGCAACGGCGGAGCCGAACGAATCTCGGGAGGTGTTTCACTCATATAAACCGGACATCCGACAACACGAATCTTGCCTGCACGCGGATGATCGATTTCCTTTATGATTTGGTTGTGCAGTACCTGTGGATCTTTCTCAACATCTGCATAGTTGTTTACCCGGCTGCACCAGAAATCGTGTGCCTGAAGTCTTTCCAGCAATGTAGCGGAATCCTCGAGTTTGGTTCTGGCAGAAATAATTTCAAACAATTCGTCGCGGTTTTTGAACATTGTGTCTTCATCGGGCATGAGTTTTTCCAAACCATCAATACCCAATAACTGACCAAACTCAGCGATCCTTTCTTTCGCAACCACCGAAAGACAAATATATCCGTCTTTTGTAGGATAAATACCATAAGGCGCCCAGCTTTGTACCTGTGAAGAATAGTTCTTCGGACGGGAAGGCAGGATACCTGTGTTCAAATAATGTGTCAGTTCCTGCGACTGTAAATGAAGGGCAGAATTCAAAAGGTTGACCTCTACTTTTTGGGCTTTTCCGCCTTTAAGTTTGTTCACCAATGCAGCTGATATGGAAGCAGCCAACAGAATGGCACTGTACATGTCAGCAACAAACGTTCCACCAGTCTGGGGCGGCCCATCATGACCCACAAGGTAGGTATATCCACTTAAACTTTGACCCATTAAATCCTGTCCCGGTCTGTCTGCATAAGGGCCAGAGCTGCCATAACCAGTAGCTTCGGCATATATAATGGTAGGATTGATCTTCTTGACATCTTCAAAACCGAAGCCAAGCTTTTCAAGAACACCGGGTCTGAAGTTCGAAACCAACACATCAGACTGTTTGATCAGCTTTGTGACGATCTCCTTTGATTCAGGTGCCTTCAGATTCAAGGCAACGCTGCGTTTATTGCGATTCATTGCAAGAAAATATAACCCCTCGCCGTTCACGGCATCGCTTTTATATTGGTTACGATTAAAATCGCCTACACCCGGACGCTCGATATTGATAATATCGGCACCGAAATCACCCAATAACTGAAGCGCAAACGGGGCCTGAGCAAAATGAGTAAAACCTAAAACTTTAATTCCAGACAATGGGCCAGCCATTACTTGTCAACTCCTTCTCTTCCTGTTTTAGGAATACGGCCAACGTATTGCTTATCAACATGGAACAGCACCACTTCTCCGTGTTGATTTACGACACTTACGTTCCATGTTACTATGCCGAATTCATCATTCTTTATCTGTTTATCAATAACTTCGGTTTCACAATGGACCGTGTCACCTGGATATACCGGCTTTATATAGCGCACTTTGTCGTGGCCATAATGTATCGTTGGTACCTTGGATGGGCCAATCTCACGCGCCATAAATCCATCAGCTATACCCAGTGTAAGTACGCCTTGTGCAATAGGCCCTCTTATAGCAGGGTGCTGTTCGCAATATTTCGTATCTACATGTACCGGATGGGTATTGTCAGTACATCCGATGAACAGGCGTATATCCGCCTCTGTTACCAGTCGGCCTGAGGTAACCTGCTTTTCGCCGATTTGGTAATCTTCAAAATACTTATACTCAGGCATTTCGTTCCTCCTCTCCTTTTAAAATTCTCATTTTTTATTTACAAAAGGCTCGTCCCTTTGTATTCTTTTTTTCTTTGATGGATATATTGAGATACCTCAACAGGTTGAATAGAATAATCCAGACTCTCGTACGGTTGCTTTCCATCCCGTACAGCTTGCAGAAAGCTTTTTATCTCAGCATAGAAACCATTACTTTCAAATAACTCCTGTCCATCGGAGATTTCAGTACCGCTCTTGAATTCCTTCAGCAAACCGTTCTCAAAATACTTATAGAAACCGGGGATATCGGTGCCGTCCCACACGGGCAACTGAACCTCCCAACTGCATTCCTCGCCTGAAACCATGATACGTTCACCTACGATACCGCAGTTGACTATAAAAGCTAACTGAAATGTAATCCCATTTGCGAATTCGCCATTCATATAAATGTTGCATACACCGTCACCGAACCACGGGAGTTCCTGATATTGATAATGAACGCTTTTATAAGGCGCGCCGGCAAGATAATATGCAAGATCCACATCATGTATGGCGGTAGTATAAAATGTTGGTTCCAACCGTTGATGCCGATACATCGAGATTTGAATATGCCGTATACTCTCTTTTTTAGCATCCATGCTTTTTTTCAATTCTCTTATAAGCGGCATGTAGTGACGATTAAACGCCACTTGATGTAAAATTCCACGCTTTCTAATTTCATCGGCCAAACGCCGGGTTTCATCGGCTGTAAGTCCAGGAGGCTTTTCAATCATCAGCGGACAACCTACACTTGCCGCCTGCAATCCCACATTTACAGTGGCCGTTACTGTAGTAGCCAAAAGCATGACATCAGGCTTCAGTTCCTCGGCCATTTGCAATAGGTCTGTTCCGCTATGTTCAAAGCCTGCGAGTTTTTGCATCTCCTTTGCTGCTGTTAAATTCAAATCACAACAACCTGCAAGTGTTAAAGAACTATCTTCCTTCAAAAGACGCTGCAATGACGGGGCATAAACGCTAGACGCAATGCCGCCACAGCCTACCAGCATAATTTTCATTATGATGCCTCCTGTATAAATAAACACTGGAATATTAAAACGTTATAAGAAAATGGGGCCATTTGGTAAAGAATTTGTAAAATAATGAAATGTTAGAACTCCCCCTAAACAAAAATTTTCTAATTTTTTTGTGCAAATTGCTATCATTACGGACTTGTTATAGTTATATTATACACTATAATA
>Ga0134103_1001538_pt1 | contig 20915 bp, 19 predicted proteins | sample 14_taG_2_FD_94445 | JGI IMG/M metagenome (GOLD analysis project Ga0134103, IMG submission 94445) | Switchgrass degrading microbial communities from high solid loading bioreactors in New Hampshire, USA - 14_58_20_212_A1 metaG | ecosystem: Engineered > Bioreactor > Semi-continuous > Anaerobic >...
ATATTGAATGAGGGACGTATCTCTTTAATTTGCCACTTGTTGACGATACAACTCTTGTTTATTCTTATGAAGCCTTTATCTTCAAATAATCCTTCAATTTCATATAATTTTTCTTTAATCTCATACTCTTTTTCTAAGGTGTGGCAAATTACATCATGTCCGAAAGATTCAATATAGACGATTTCTTGATAGGGGATAAATTCATATCGATCGCGATATTTACCAACAATGTTATCGATGGAGCTGTTCAGTTCTTTGAGTACAAGATCAGCATCATCACTTACGATAAAGCCACCTTGTTCGAGCATCTTTTTATATTTCTCGTAGTTTTCTTTTCGCGCCATTATTTTGACTAACATACCCACCATCCATTCATTGGCATTATATCAGTTAAGATGAACATGATGAACAAGATTTTCCTATCTTGCATTCAAGACTACATAAGTTACAGTTGTTATCATTATAACATCAACAGGTAAAATTAAGTAAATATTTTCATAAATTTTGGATGTTTTATTGAGAATTAATTGTAAACAAGGTAAAATATCTCTAAAGAAAGAAGGAGTGATAAAAATGCTTTCGAAAGAAGAAGCTAAACTCGTCCTTGAAACGTGTTTAGAAACGGGAGGGGACTTCGCGGAAATCTTTTTAGAAGATACAGTACAAAATGATTTAGAACTAAGTGGTGGTAAAATCACCAAATCCAACACTAGTTTAATTCATGGGGCTGGGTTACGGATTTTACGTGATGATCAAGAAGTATATGGTTACACCAATGATACTTCCTTACAAGGGTTACTTACACTCGCTAATTCTTTAAAAACGGGTTTCAACTATGAAAAATTAAATATTTCTTTTGATTTAGAGGAAGTAGATCTTCCTAATAATCATCTAGCGGTTATTAACCCTTTAAGTTTAAGTAATGTTGATAAAATCAAATATCTACAAACCGTATATGAAACAGCGAAGAATTATCATGAGTCAATAACCCAAGTAATTGCGACGATTTGGGAACATAATCAAATAGTCACTATATATAATACAGAAGGTCGAATTGCGAAAGATGAAAGGCATCATGTTCGTTTAACTTTAAATGTCGTTGCGAGTAAACCAGGTGTGATGCAGACAGCACATGATTCCATTGGTGGCAATTGCGGTTATGAGTTATTTGACCAACGTGATTTAGTCGCTTTCGCGCAAGATGTTGCACAAAGTGCTGTAACGATGCTTGAAGCAGAAGAAATGGTTGGACAAATGTTACCAGTCGTTATTCATAATGGTTTTGGTGGCGTTATTTTACATGAAGCTTGTGGACATGCTTTAGAGGCTACAAGTGTCGCTAAAGGATTATCTGTCTTTTGTGGTAAACTAGGTGAACAAATCGCAAGCCCTATCGTTACAGCTGTAGATGATGGTACTTTACCAAATTATTGGGGTAGTGCTAATATCGATGATGAAGGTACACCAACGCGAAGAAATGTGTTAATTGAAAATGGTATTCTCAAGAGTTATTTAGTAGATAAACGCAATGCCCGCAAGATGAAATGTGAAATTACTGGTAGTGCTAGAAGACAATCCTATCGTTTTTCACCAACATCAAGGATGACTAATACTTTCTTTGTGAATGGTAATTCAACATTTGAAGAAATAATTAAGAATACAGAGTACGGATTCTTTGCTAAACGGATGGGTGGAGGTTCGGTAAACCCTGCTACTGGAGAATTTAACTTTGCGGTTAATGAAGGATATATGATTGAAAATGGTAAAATTACTCGTCCTGTTCGCGGTGCTACATTAGTAGGTAATGGAGCAGATATCTTAAAACAAATCGATATGATCGCAAACAATTTGTCCACTGGTCATGGTATGTGTGGTTCTTTAAGTGGATCCATCCCAGCAGATGTTGGCCAACCAACGATTCGAGTTAAGAAAATGACCGTTGGTGGTAGAGGAGGAAAAAAATAATGAATTATGAGTATTTGTTTAAACGTGCCCAAGAATTAAATATTACTGACATTGAAATTTATACAGAAGTAAAAGAAGGTTTAGATATTAGTTTATTTAACGGTGCTGTTGATAAAAATGTGATGTATAAAACAACTGGGATCGCCTTAAGAGGTTTGTACAATGGACAAATGGGCTATGTCAGTAGTGAAAATTTAGCGGATGATAAAATAGATTATCTCCTAGAACGGTTAATTGATAATGCGAAGGTTTTAACCCTTGATGAAAAGAGTTTCATTTATGAGGGCTCTGATAGTTATCCAGAAGTAGAAGAGCGTGCCCTTACCTTTACAGAAGTTCCCACATGGGAAAAAATAAAACTACTTCAAGAGTTAGAAACAAAGATTAAAGAAAAAGATATTCGTATCGCAAGTGTCGCTAATTGTATGTATCGTGAAACGAAAGTTACGATTGAAATCCGTAACTCCAAGGGTTTATATTTAACGAAAACGGATGGTTATTGTTTCATATACGCATCTGCCGTTGCAAAAGATGAAAGTGATGTTAAGAGTGGAAGTGATTATCGCATTGTAAAAGATTTAAGCGAAATTAACCTTGATCGGTTAGCTGAATCAATCGTAAAACGTGCAGTAGGTCTTTTGAATGCGACGCCAGTTGAATCAAAGAAATATCCTATTATTTTAGAAAATGAGGTTTTTGCGGATATTTTAGGTGCTTTCCAATCGATGTTTTCAGGAGAATCGGTACTTAAAAAACTCACTCTTCTCAAAGATAAAATTGGCGAACAAGTCGCAAATACTAATATCACCATCGTTGACGATCCATTATGTAAAGAAGCCCATATCCAACATAGTTTTGATGATGAGGGTGTAAGTTGTTCTCGTAAAGAAATCATTAGCAAAGGCGTATTTAAGACCTTCTTACACAATTTAAAAACAGCTAATGCATTCAATACTCAATCAACGGGAAATGGTTTTAAGGCTAGTTTAAATAGTCCTGTAGGTGTAAGATATACTAATTTATATGTTGAAAAAGGGTATTCAAGTTTAGAAGATATGATTAAGTCCGTTCAAGAAGGTTTGTTGATTACATCAGTACAAGGTCTTCATTCAGGAGTTAATCCCATTTCTGGTGATTTTAGTCTACAATCTTCAGGTTATTTAATCCAAAATGGCGTAATCACTAAACCTGTAAATTTAATTGTAATTGCAGGTAATTTCCTTGAAATGTTGAAGAATGTTGAAGAAGTTGGTAATGACTTAGTCTTTACTTATCAACATATTGGATGTCCATCCATAAAAATTAGTGCTTTACAAGTATCAGGAGAATAAAAAGTGTGGATTAAATCCACACTTTTTTAATACCATCTACGTCGTCTTGGGAAGAATGGGCGACGGAAGAATGGGAAGGGGTAAGTTGGAAAGAAAGGTAAGTAAGGATAGAAAAAGCGACGTGGATAGGGACGGAAGAAGGGTGGAAAGAAGAAACGTTCTCCTTCGTAAATCGGGATTTCATACTCTTCGTAATACATCTCGACTACTCCTTTATTGTAAGTTATTGTCACATAATACATTATGATGAATATCATAAGAATGCTTAGGCTGATATCGTGATTTTTTGAACGAATTTAATAAACTCTTTGAGAAAACGCTTTCTTTTTTTAAAGAAAACTGCTATAATACTAATGGATTACAAAAATTATAAAGGAGTTGAATAAAACCATGAATATTTTTGAAGAAATGGCCAAGTATGGTTATGAACAATTGGTCTTTTTCTATGATAAAGAAACAGGATTAAAAGGTATTACATGCATTCATGACACTACATTAGGACCAGCATTAGGTGGTACGCGGTTATGGAATTATGCCACTGAAGAAGAAGCTATCATCGATGTGCTAAGATTAGCTCGCGGTATGACTTACAAAAATGCGGCAGCTGGATTAAATATCGGTGGTGGCAAGACAGTACTAATCGGAGACGCAAGTAAAGTAAAATCTGAAGCATACTTCCGTGCGTTTGGTCGTTTCGTTCAATCTCTTAACGGACGTTATATTACTGCAGAAGACGTCAATACCAATGTCAATGATATGGACTATGTCGCCATGGAAACAAAATATATCACTGGTTTACGTAAAACTTCTGGCGACCCATCACCATTTACCGCTCTTGGCGTATATGTTGGTATAAAAGCCTCCTGTAAGGAAAAATTTGGTGATGATTCACTAAAAGGTCGTACAATAGCAGTTCAAGGTGTTGGTAGTGTTGGTTATAACCTTGTTAAACATTTAATCAGTGAAGGTGCAAACGTAGTTATTTGCGATATTAAGCAATCTAATATTGATCGCTGCGTGAATGAATTCCCTGTAACTGTAGTTGAACCTGATAAGATTTATGATGTAGAATGCGATGTCTTTGCACCATGTGCTTTAGGTGCAGTGATTAATGATGATACAATTCCTCGTTTAAAATGTAAGATTGTCGCTGGTTCAGCTAATAACGTGTTAAAGGAAGAACGTCATGCTGAGGAACTAGAAAAACGTGGTATTTTATATGCGCCAGATTATGTTATAAATGCTGGTGGCGTCATTAACGTATATCAAGAAATCCTCGGTTATGATAAGCAAGAAGCTGAAGCAAAAGTAAAACGTATTTATGAAAGACTCTTAGAAGTTTATCGGATTGCGAAAGAAGAAGGTATTACTACTGCGAAAGCAGCAGATCGCATGGCTGAAAAACGAATTCAAACAATTAAAAACATTAGAAGCAACTACATTAAGTAATAATTATGGAAAATAAAATATATATTATCTGTGGACATTACGGTAGTGGCAAGAGTGAGTTTGCGGTTAATTTTGCAAAAAAATTAAAAACAGATAATACAAATGTTGTTTTGGCTGATTTAGATATTGTAAATCCTTATTTCCGTTCGCGAGAAATACGTCTATCCCTAGAAAATCTAGGGATAGATGTTATTTCTGATACGCTAAATTCAATTAAAGGGCTTGACATGCCTTACTTATCACCAGCTATTAAAGGTCAAATAATGCAAAAAGACCGAACGATTGTGTTAGACTGTGGTGGTGATCCAGTCGGGTGTCGAGTCTTAAAACAATTTAGCGAGGATATTAAAAAGCGTGATTATGAAATGTATATGATATTAAATGTCTTTCGACCGGAAACTAGTAACGTTGAAGACATTATAGCTATGAAAAATAAACTAGAACAAGAAAGTACTTTAAAGATAACAGGACTAATTAATAATAGTAATTTTATTTGGCAAACCACTGTAGAAGACTTAATCTATGCTGATAAGATTATTAAACAAGTAAGTATATTAACAAATATACCCATCATTTATGTGGCTGGTTTAAAATCGATAATCAATAAGTTGCCTGAAAGTATTAATGGAACTCCTTTTGAACTAGAACTCCATCTCAGAAGCAACTGGCTATAAATAAGGAGGAAAATCAATGGCATTAGGAAAAATTACCGTTGATATTGAACGTTGTAAGGGCTGTGGATTATGTATCGAAGCATGTCCTTATCATTTGTTAGAATTAACACCTGATTATGTAAACAAAAAGGGATATCAACCAATGCGAATTCATACACCTGAAAAATGTATTGGGTGTGCTAACTGTGCAATGATGTGCCCCGATGTATGCATCACAGTTGAAAGATTATAGAGAGGAGCGATTGTCATGGCGAAAGTAATGATGAAAGGGAACGAAGCCATGGCGCTTGCTGCTTTAAAAGCGGGCTGTAAAGCGTTTTTTGGCTATCCAATCACTCCACAAAGCGAATTACCAGAATATCTCGCAAAACACATGCATAAATATGGTGGGGTATTCTTACAAGCCGAATCAGAAGTAGCAGCAATAAACATGGTTTACGGTGCAAGCGGTGCTGGTGTCCGGGTAATGACTTCAAGTTCTTCACCTGGTATTGCTTTAAAACAAGAAGGTATTTCCTATATGGCAGGTGCAGAACTACCCGCTGTAATAATCAATGTAATGCGGGGTGGTCCTGGTTTGGGTGGTATTCAGCCATCACAAGCAGACTACAAACAAATTACCCGTGGTGGCGGAAACGGCGATTATTATGTGATTGCCTATGCACCCGAAGATCTCCAAGAAACCGTAAATGTGATTAAAGAAGCATTTGATGTAGCTGATTTATATCGAAATCCTGTCATGATTGCGGTTGATGGTTTAATTGGTCAGATGATGGAACCAGTTGATGTTGATATGGAAGTTCCTAAACGAGATTTACCAGAGAAAACTTGGGCAACAACAGGTACTCAAGGTAAACGTCCACCTGTAAATATCAACTCCTTATATTTAGACCCCCTAAGTCTAGAAAAACATGCATTAAAATTGGCTGAAAAATATCGTTTAATAAAAGCAAAAGAACAAAGATATGAATTAGTTAATATGGATGGGGCTGAACTTGTTATAGTCGCATTCGGAACAATGGCACGGATAACTAGAAGTGCTATGGAAATTTTAGCGCAAGAAGGTATTAAAGTTGGTTTATTAAGACCAATCACCATTTGGCCATTCCCAGAAAAAGCCTTTAATGAAATACCAGAAACAGCTAAAGGTATATTATGTTGTGAATTGAGCACTGGACAAATGATTGATGACGTAAAAATCGCAAATAATGGTCGATTACCTGTTGGTTTCTTTGGTAGAACTGGAGGAATGCTCCCTGAACCAGAAGAAATCGTTAATGCAGTTAAAGCGATGTTAGGGGGGTTAAAACATGAGTAAGATTGTCTTTCAACGAACTAAAGGATTAACAGAAAAGGAATTTAGTTACTGTCCTGGATGTACCCATGGTATCATCCATCGTCTTGTGGCGGAAGTTTTAGAAGAATTAAATCTTTTAGATAGAGCAATTGGTATCTCCCCTGTTGGTTGTTCTGTTATGAACTATGAGTTCTTTAATTGTGATATGCAACAAGCAGCCCATGGTCGTGCCCCTGCAGTAGCTACAGGTATTAAACGTGTAAGACCAGATGCGATTGTTTTCACTTATCAAGGTGATGGTGACTTAGCATCCATCGGTACAGCGGAAATCGTTCATGCGGCTCACCGTAGTGAAAATATTACGGTAATCTTTATCAACAATGCGGTCTATGGTATGACTGGTGGGCAAATGGCTCCAACTACATTAGTAGGGCAAAAGACTACCACATCACCATATGGACGTGATCCAAAACATAGTGGTCAACCAATTCGCATGAGTGAATTACTCGCTACTATTCCTGGAGCAACTTACGTTGAACGGGTATCAGTTCATGACCCAGCGAATGTAAGAAAAGCTAAACGAGCTGTTAAGAAAGCATTTGAAATACAGATGAATGGTTTAGGATTCTCGTTTGTTGAATTTATTTCTACTTGTCCAGTTAACTGGGGTAAAACTCCACAGGAAGCTTTAAATTGGGCGAAAGAAAACATGTTAAGCTATTATCCTTTAGGTGTCTTTCGTGAGCCAAAGGAGGATGCCCAATGATAAGTGAAAAGATTATTTGTGCTGGTTTTGGTGGGCAAGGGGTTATGCTCATGGGGCAATTACTATCCTATGCAGCAAATGAGCATAATTTAAATACCTTATGGTATCCATCCTATGGCCCAGAAACACGGGGTGGAACCGCCAACTGTTCTGTAACGATTAGTGAAAACAAAGTAAATTCCCCAGTTATTTCCCAAGCTGATACAATCTTTGTTATGAATTTACCATCACTTGCTAAATTTGAAGGTAAAGTCAAACCAGGTGGAAGAATCCTCATCAACTCTTCATTAGTTGATAGAAAAACGGGAAGAACAGATGTTAAAGCATACTATATTCCTGCCAATGAAATCGCCTTAAAACTTGGTAATCCTCGCGTCGCTAATATGGTGATGATTGGGGCTTATCTTGAAATTACTAAACTATTCGATAAAGAAACAATTATCAAGTTATTAAAGAAATCATTTGGAGAAGAAAAAGCTCATTTAATACCTATTAATGATGCAGCTATTCAAGCTGGAATAGATTTTATAAAAGAGAACTACCCCCAATAGAAGGACACTTTAAAGTGTCCTTTCTTTTTTAACAAATTTTATACTTATGTCATAGTATATATCGAGGTGAAGACCTTGAATAATTTAAATGTTTTATATGCACAAGTTTTTGGTGGACCAAAATACCCCGATATCTATGGCGAGGTTTATTTTGAAGCAGTACCCGAAGGTGTGATGGTTTATGCTTATGTTACAGGTTTGCCACCCTATAAACCAGGCAATCCACCTATAGGTCCATTTGGTTTCCATATTCATGAAAAAGGGGATTGTACAGTAGGAGATGAAAATAATCCTTTCCAAGCTGCTGGAGGGCATTTTAATCCTCGGAATGAACCACATGGAAATCATGCTGGAGATTTACCTGTTCTGTTTTCTAATAATGGAGTAAGTTACTTAGCCTTCCTCACCAATAAATTTACTTTAGATGAAATAGTTGGTAGAGCAGTTGTCATCCATGAAAATCCTGATGATTATCGTACGCAACCTGATGGAAATGCGGGAAAACGGATTGCATGTGGGGTAATTAAACCATATACAGGCTAATATAATAGGTAAATTTTCTTAATCTACATATTATATAGTAAAAGCATAGAGGAGGATTCATATGGGCATACCTGGTTTTGGTGACTTTGGTTATGCGATTATCCTTGTACTATTCATTCTCTTAGTTATTATTGGTTGTGCATGTTGTTAAGCATAAAATCCCATAGATAAGTTAAACTTATCTATGGGATTTTAATTTTTAATGAAACTATTTTCAGTATTCTAATAATTTGATATAATACTTATATAGATTCTTATTTTAGGTTGGTGAGATGCTTGAAGCTATCAAAAACAGCCCTAACAGCAATAATCATCCAAACAATCCTAACTCTTGGACTAAACTGGCTAGCTTTTTTAATATTCTATCGAATTTGGAAGTATAGCTATCTATCTTTAAATGAAGAAAGTAATGACTATAATAATTTTTATCTTTTCTTTAAACATAAAATGGATACTTTATCCATTATCTCAATTATAATATACTTGATTTATTTGCTATTTTTTACCATAGGTATATTTATCATTGTCGATCCTAAATTCTTTTATTATATAAATTTTGCGCTTGCTTCTTATCTGAAAAGTAATATATTATCTGCAGTTATTATTGCGATTATATTAGGTATGGGTCTTACCTATTCATATAATGTTCTAATTAAGAATGTTTTTTACACTATATATAAACACACCAATCAGCATTTTAATAACTTTACCCAATTTGACTTTTATCTTTTTATTTTCTTTAGTATTATTTCTTTAGGTACTTATTTCTTAACATATCTAATAATTCTAGGATTATATGATTTGTATCTATCATGGTTAAATAAAATAGTTAACAAAAAAAGTTATGTTTTTAGTAAGTATGGTATCGTTTCTTTATTCTTGATCGGTTATCTTTTTATCGTTTTATTGTATTATATATCGATTAATAATGTATATTTAAATAAAACTACTATTTATGTACACATTATTATGTTTCTTAATGTTTTCCTCAACTACGGTTTCTTTGAGTTAAGGTATAGATTATTTAGTGATAACAATCTTACCATTTTTGAACAAACTGGTGATTACAGTTTAAATGCCTTCTTTAACCAACGATTAGTTGTATTTAGTTTTTTTATTGTGATAATAACTACTGTAATATCAGTTGGGCGCATGAACAATTTTAAAGAACAGCGAATCTCCTATCCGGCACTTACGAAGATTAACACTTACGAAGAAATTGGAGATATAAAACTCTGTTATCCTAGCACTTATAATCAAGGCAACTCGCGATATAACCTTTGGATTGAACCTATATCAGCAACGCAAGAATATAACTATCATCGTAGATTGATAACTTCATTTATAAATCCAGAACAACTTAATGAACCACAAGTGATAAATATCGGGTATTCATATATTGATATCTTCTATACAACAGAAGGCGAGTATTACTCCTATAATAATGGTTTTATTCATGTCCAAACTTTTTATAAAAAAATGGATGATTGTTTTGTGCCAATTTTTAATATTGTAAAAAACATGTCGCTCGTTGCGAGTCTAGATAACTTTACTTTGCATCTATCAATTATGAATAATAATGTTTACTATTATGATTTTTACATGGATAAGTTATCGCTTATCACTGGGAAATACCGAAATATTGACACAACTCGACTCATGATTGATGATTTGGCGATTAAAGTAATAGCGCCACAGAACACTCTCTATGGATATAACATCAAAGATGATACAACATATCTAGATGTCGATAGCGATAATATAAGAAATTTAGAGACATTCGTTACATTATTTGATTATGTACCAGTTAATGAAATGATTCCTTCTTTATTTAAAGCGTTTAGACAGCTTGATGAAAAAGAAGTAATGCATCTTACCGATATCGATTTGTTAACCTTCAGATTATTTAAAAACACTGAGCATATTTCTTACTACAATGATCGTTACTTTTTGTATATGAGTACAGTAGGATTAGCACGCAATATAAATGAAAGTTATATTAATACTCCAGAGGGACTAATTAAATGCGCAGATACACGTTGCAAGAATATTAGTGACATTTCTTATACTAATGAATTGAACATTATTAATTTAACCGAACAATCAAGAATGTTGTATACGGACTTATTGTTATATAATGATGACTTTAAAATGATTGATCAAAAGATTATCACCATTTTTGATAATAGTAGTTCTTTTGATGAAAGCGTCGAGATTCAATTTACTGTAAAAACCATTAAGCAATACTTTTATAAAGAGGTTATTGCGGAAGAGACACTTAAAATTAGTGAATAATTATTGGGTATGGTAGTTAAAAAAAGATAAAGAAAAAACTAGTTCATTTAGAACTAGTTTTTTCTTTATCATATTATTCTTCTAAATAACTTGGCTTAGGTACCACAGTAATATGGATGTATCCCGAATTTACTCCGTTGTGTTCATCTTGGACCATATAACCAATGGTAACATTACCAATGAATCCTTCGCTAGGTGAATAGGTCAATATACTTCCATTTAAACTTACAAAACCATAGTCAGGTAAAAGTGATAATGTATAGATTAAGTGATCACTATCAATATCAAACACATAGTTTTCTAAATTAATAACGAGGGAAGTATTTTCATAAGCAGTTAATCTGATATTTAATAATGAAGGGATATCATTTACTGATCTTACTCGAATATTGATGCGATTTTGCGCTGTGATTTTACCGTTAGTAACTTGATATATAAAAGAATCTTCACCATAAAAGTTATTATCTGGTGTGTAATAAACTTCAATTCCATCTTTTGTCTTGTAGAGATTAACATTTCCATGTTGTGGTAAAGTGATGATTGAGAATACTAGACTCTCTGTGTCTAGGTTTGTGATGACTAAATCACTCAAATTAATTTTTTCGCTGTAATCATCTTCATAGAGTGACATTGAGGATGGTAGAACTTCTAACATTGGTGAAAAAGTTAGAGAATTAGGATCATCGCAACTCGTTAATGCTACCAATAATACTAGAAACATTAGCACCGAAAGAACCCTTTTAATCATAATTAACTCCTTTCATAATTATTTAAATAGAACACCTTAGAAGGTGTTCTATTTTAGTCTAATTCAACGTTGTGGTAGATTTCTTGGACATCATCAAGTTCATTCAACATGTCTAATAGTTTTTGGAAATTAGCCTTATCTTCTTCTGACTCTAGTTTTACATAGTTTAGTGGAATCATAGTGATTTCTTCTACGTCAATCTTAATGTTTGGGTTAGCTTCTTCTAATGCTTGTTTGATGCGATATAGGTCAGTTGGATCACCATACACAGTAACAATATCATCATCAACTTCAACATCGGCATCAATATCAGCATTAATTAAGGCTTCAAGGGTTTCATCCTCTGTCATGCCAACGAATGATACAACGGCTTGACTTTTATACATAAATGAAACGCTACCAGCAACCCCCATTTTATTTTTGGTTTTGGTAAAGCAATTGCGGACTTCGCTAACAGTTCTGTTGACGTTATCAGTTAAACAATCAACTATGATTGTTGATGCTCCTGGTCCAAATCCTTCATAACGAACAGCTGTATATGCATCTTGAACGCCACTAGCGGCTTTTTCAATAGCACGTTTTATGATATCAGCAGGAACTTGGGCTTTTTTTGCGCGTTCAATTACTCGTTTAAGGTTAACATTCATTTCGGGATCAGGAACACCGCTTTTGGCCGCTAAATAGATTTCTTTTCCAAACCGTGAATAAACTTTTGTCTTTGCCAAAGCAGTTTTCATCATCGCTGCTTTCCGAACTTCATATGCTCTTCCCATTCTGATCAACCTTTCATTAAAAACTTTTCATTTATTAATTTTATAACATTTTTTGTTAATTCTCAATGATTTCTTTTATAAACTTATAAGATTAAATTGAGCAATTATTAATTTAAGAAAACTGACAATCGCTTTCTTGACAATATGTTAATTTATGTTAAGATAAAGTTAAGTAACCGATAAAGTAATTAATGGAGGGGAAATATGAGATTTTCGCTAAATGGGAAGTGGCAAATGTCAGGGACAAATCTTGCCATTGGTATGATGCAATTGTTCCTGGTAGTGTGTATAGCGATTTACGCGATAATCAAGTCATTAACAACCCTTATTATCGCGATAACGAAAATGAAATAAAAGCGTTAATGGAACATGATTATTTTTATCGTAGAGAATTCATTTTACCCAAAACATTCTTTAAAAAACACAATTATTTAATTTGCCATGGATTAGACACACTAGCAACAATAACTCTTAATGGAGAAGTTATTGCTCACACCAATAAAATGCATCGCACATATCGCTTTGAAGTAACACCTTTTTTAAAAGAAGGTAAAAACCTAATTGAGTTTTGTTTCGCTTCACCGCTAAGATATGTAGATGAAAAGGTTAAACAATGTCCATTGCATGAAGGCGCAATTAGACGATTCTCACATCTTCGTAAAGCGCACTACATGTTTGGTTGGGATTGGGGTCCAGAATTACCAGATGCTGGTATATGGCAAGACATTTTTTTAGAAAGCACAGATGTTGGCTATATTGATGATGTTCATGTAGCTCAACAGCACAAGGATAATAAAGTTATCTTAAATATTACATGTAAGAATGTTTTAATTACTAATGATGCTATCGTGCAACTAATAATAACTAATCCTCAAGGTATAGTTATTGGTAAGTATGTTGATAAAGCACTTGACCAAAATATGTTTATTGTTGAAATAAATAATCCTGAACTTTGGTGGCCAGTTGGTTACGGTGAGCAACCATTATATAAGTTAGAAGTGTCATTAAGAAATGAAAAAGAAGAAAATGATAAAAGGGAGTTACTGATCGGACTACGTTCTATTAAATTACATCGCGAGAAAGATTGTTATGGTGAGTCTTTCACATTTATTGTGAATGGAACACCAATCTTCCTAAAAGGAGCCAATTATATTCCTGAAGATAATATTCTTTCAAGAACTAACAAAGAGCGAACCAAAAAACTATTAGAATCAGCTATAATTGCTAATCACAACTGCATTCGTGTTTGGGGTGGAGGTTATTATCCGCGAGATTATTTTTATGATTTATGCGATGAGATGGGGATTCTAGTATGGCAAGATTTGATGTTTGCTTGTAGTGTTTATAATGTCGAAGATCCTAGTTTGTTAGAAACTATTATTCCTGAAATCCATGATAATCTTAAGCGGATTAAACATCATCCTTCTCTACTTATAATATGTGGCAATAATGAAATTGAACAAATGGTAGTGAATTGGAACATACCAGATAAAGAAATTGCACAACAATATTACCTCTTCTTATTTGAAGACTTATTACCAAAAGTCGTAAAAGAAGTGTATCCTGATTGCCTATATTGGCCTTCTAGCCCATCCTCTGGAGGAAAGTTGCATGACCCAAACAGCGATAAGTATGGTGATATGCATTACTGGGGTGTATGGCATGAAAACAAACCCATAACTAGTTTTCGTGAATATTATCCCGCCCTAATAAGTGAATTTGGTATTCAGTCATTTCCATATTTAGAAACAATCGAAAGTTTTACTCTACCTGAGGATCGCAATATCTTCTCATATGTTATGGAATGTCATCAAAAAGATGTTTGGGCTAATGCCAAGATTGTAAATTATATCGGTAAAATGTTCAAATTTCCTAACGACTTTGATAGTTTAGTTTATTTATCCCAATTAATCCAAGCAGAAGGTTGTCGCTATGCGGTTGAGCATTTGCGACGCCATTATGGAAGGTGCATGGGTGCGATTTATTGGCAACTAAATGATTGTTGGCCAGTAGCTAGTTGGTCCAGTATTGATTATTATCATCGGTGGAAGGCGCTTCATTATCATAGTAAAAAATTCTTCGCTAAAGTTTTACTATCATTAGAAGAAACCGATGGTGATGTGGCGATTTACATCACCAATGAAACCAATAAACCAATTAAAGGAAATGTTATATGGAAATTAATCGATTTCTACGGTAAACGGTTTTTTGAAAATGTGATCGACGTAGAAGTACCAAGTTATTCGAGTAAAAAGATAGATGAAATTATATTTAAACTTGATCTTGATAAAAAAATGAATACTGTTTTTTATGCTCAATTAATTGTCAATGATGAATTAATTTCCGAAAACAGTGTATCCTTTGCGCCTGATAAACACCTTCATTTACCTAAAGCAACAATTAATTATGAATTAGAAAATGAAGGAATGCACTATACCTTAACATTAAGAAGTGATGTTTTCTGTAAGTTTGTTGAAGTTACAGTTAGACAAGAAGATATTATTTTTAGCGATAATTATTTTCACTTATTACCTAATATACCAAGAACAATAACATTTGCATGTTCTAAAGACAAAAAAGAGATTATAAAAAATCTACAAATACGTTCATTAATCGATTCATTCTAAAAAGAGGGGATAGATGATGACAAAGTTTATTAATGAAGTTATGTTGTTAACTAATAATCCTAAACAATATGAGTTGGTTGAGTTTAAACTTTATCCGAGTAGTTTAATTGAAGAAGTAAAAAATCCTTTTAATTATGATGAAGTAAATATTGAATGTACTTTTACACCTGAAAATGGAAAAGGTATGACACTAAAAGCATTTTGGACAAAAGAAGCAGTTATAACTTTAGATGAATCCACTTTTTTGGAAGAAGAGGGTAGCCATGGTATCGCTTATTATGCGGAAGGCGAACCATTCGGAAAAGAAGTATTAGAGTTTATTGATAATGGACATTTTCGTATTCGTTATCTTCCGTTATGTAGTGGGAAGATTAGATATCAATTAAAAGTGTATCTGAATGGAGAGTTAACACAATTAGAAGAAGATGAGTTTAACGTTGAAAAAAATGATATTAATTATCGTGGCGTTATTTCTGTTGAACCGCAACATAAGCGTAACTTTGTTTTCCAAAATGGCGAAACCTTTATTCCAATTGGTCAAAATGTTTGTTGGTTTACTTCACGTGTAAGAAAGACTTTTGATTATGATGTATGGTTTTCTAAGATGCAAGAAAACTTGATGAACATATGTCGCATTTGGTTATCACCTTGGAGTTTTGCCCTCCACTGGCAAAAAATGGATGAGTATGATTTGGCTAATGCGGCTAGACTTGACCGTGTCTTAACAATGGCCAAAGACAAAGGTATTTATGTCATGCTTACTTTATTAAATCATGGTCAATTTTCAGCGAAAGTAAATCCAATGTGGGATAAGAATCCTTGGAACATCGCTAATGGGGGAATTCTCGCATATCCGATGGAATTCTTTACTAATGAAAAGGCAAAACATTTATATAAGAATCAACTCCAATATATTGTTGCCCGTTATGGTTATTTAGATAATCTATTAGCTTGGGAATTGTGGAATGAAGTAAGCTGGGTTGATGATTACTTAAATAGTGATGCAGGATATAAATGGCATGAAGAAATGAGTGCTTATCTAAAAAAATATTGATCCCTATCATCATTTAGTAAGTACAAGTTTCCATAATGAAACCAATGAAGCCTACAACATCCCAACTATAGACTTCGCAAATCCTCATACTTATGGATACACAGAAAAGAATATCAATGATACTTTACCTATTAACTTAGAAACATTCTATCAAATGTATAAGAAACCAATTTTCCATAGTGAGATTGGTATTGATTGGCGTTTAGGTGTAGAAACAGCTAAACAAGACCCCCTAGGTATAACCCTTCATCAGCAATGTTGGGCCGGAATGCTTGGTGGTGGAGCAGGTAGTGCGATGAACTGGTGGTGGGATAGCCATGTTCATCATCATAACCTTTATTATCGTTTTAAAGGAGCTGCGAAGTATGCCCAATATCTTGATATGATTAGTGATAGGTATGTGTTATTAAAAGATGTAACTGAAATTAATCATCAAGATATTAAGTGTATAGGATATTTATTGGATAATCGAATTTATGGTTACCTTTATGATGTGAATTGGAAATACACGGAACCAAATGTAAATCCAATTGAGAACGTGGAAATCATAATTGCCTGCGATGATGGTACTTATGAACTTAGGATTTTTGATACTCTTAGTGGTGATATAACTGAAGAAAGGGTAGTGGAAACCTCTAATGGAAAGCTTGCACTTTTCTTTAACCGCATTCATCAAGATTTAGCCTTTATACTAAAGAAACAATCATGAAACGTGTTATTATCATAATCGTACTTCTAGTTTTAATGATTATTACAAGTTGTAAGAACAAGATACAAACTACAATTACTACTTCTAGCAACGTTGAAACATCTACAACTGAATCAATAAAAGAACATTTATTTGCTTCAGTATCAGTAATTAATACCACCTTGAAAGCTTATGAAATGGTAGAAATGCGGTTAAATGAAAAGATGGACATTAAAAGTATCGTAAATCCCTATGACTATGATGAGTTAAATATTTTTGGCAAGTTTACTAGTCCTACAGGCAGAGAAATCATGTTACCTGCATTTTGGTATAAGGAATATGAAATCATCTTAGATGAAACTTGGCAAGGTTCTGGTAGTAATGTTCCACTCAATGAACCAAAAGGATTAGAGACAGTCTTACTAAAAGATAATGAATATTATATGTTTCGTTTTTTACCTACAGAAAAGGGTAATTGGATATATGAAGTTGAGGTTAAATATCAAGGAGAGGTAATTCAAACCCTTAGTGGTAATATCGAAATTCAAGATAATGAAGCAGTATATAAAGGGTTTATCCAAGTAGAACCGCTACATAAGCGTAATTTCATCTTTGAGGATGGTTCGATGTATATTCCTATTGGTCAAAATACAAGTTGGCATGTTAATCGGGCACGCAAAACCTATGATTATGATGTTTGGTTTCAAAACATGCATGAGATTGGCGCAAATGTGGGTAGGATTTGGTTAAGTCAGCGTTGCTTTTCTCTTCATTATGGCGAGAAGTTTAATGATTTTTCTTCTCGTCAGAATGAAGTTGCAAGATTAGATAGAGTAATTTCTTTAGCAGAAAAATACGATATCTATTTATTTTTGACATTAATAAACCATGGTCAATTCTCTCAGTATGTTAATCCAGACTGGCATAATAATCCATGGAATGTTATAAATGGGGGTATATTGAATAAACCTCGCGAGTTTTTTTATAGTGAAGACGCTAAAAGAATTTATAAAAGTCAGTTATTGTACTTAATTGGTCGGTACAGTTATAGTACGCACATCTTTGCTTGGGAATTATGGAATGAAGTTGATTGGACTGATAGTAATCCTTTAGATGTTTATCAATGGCATAAAGAAATGAGTCAGTTTATTAAAGAACATGATCCATACCACCATTTAGTTACAACAAGTTATAAAGGTGAAACTGGTATGGCCTATGGTTTAAGCACGATTGATTTTGTGAATCCTCATAGTTATGATTACGCTAATAAAAATATGAATAATCAATTAGTTAATCGGATTAATGCCATATGGAACATCTATCAAAAACCTGTTATATTCAGTGAACTAGGTATAAATGCCGAATCAGGCGGGCGGACCTATGAAATGGATCCTACAGGTATAACCATCCATCAAGGTTTATGGGCTAGCATCATGGGAGGTGGTGCTGGAGGTGCAATGAATTGGTGGTGGGATAGTTGGGTACATCCCCACAATCTTTATTATCGTTTTGAAGGAGCTGCCATGTACAGTAAACTGATGGATTTACGGGGAAGTACATATATTCAATTGAGTAGTTTAAAAGATATAACTATTAGTAATAATCAAATAAGTATCTTAGGTTATCGCATTGATAATCGTTTATATATCTATTTATATGATAAAAACTGGACTTATTTTTATCAAAATATCAAACCAAAAGAAGAAGTGATAGTAACAATCCCCTTTGTTAATGGAGAGTTTAAAGTTACTATTATTGATACAAAGACAGGAGAAATCATTGATACAGCTAGCATCGTTATCAATGATGAAAAATTTACTTTTCAGTTACCAACCTTTCATGAAGATATAGCAATAATTGTTGATTAAATTTGTAAACAGTACATTGACAAATATATACATCATAAGATAAAATTAAAGTAACCGATAAAGTTACATTGATTAAATATAAAGTTACAACATTCGACAAGTTAAGTATGTGTTAATTTATGAGGTGATTCAATGAGTAAGAAGATTAATATGACAGACATCGCTAAACGGTTAGGTATCAGTAAAGTATCAGTTTCAAAAGCATTAAATGATAAAGAAGGGGTTAGCGAAGAACTACGGGAAAAAGTTAAACTAATCGCACAAGAAATGGGTTATCGTATAAATACAGTAGCTCGTGGTTTAAAAACCCAAAAGGTGTCAAATGTAGGTATTTTAATTGCAGAACACTATGTTTCTACAAAAGTTAATAATCATGTAGAACAAGATAAAAAAGCTTATTACTTTGATTTATATGGATTAATTACTAAAAAACTAGATGAACTAGGGTATTCAAGTGTAATGGAACTCTTAACAAAAGCCGATGAAGATAGTTTAGAGTTACCAAGAATGTATAACGAACATAAAATTGATGGTCTCATCGTTCTTGGACAATTAGATAATCGTTATTTAAAGAAATTAGAAACAATAGATATACCATTAGTTTATCTTGACTTTTATGTTGACTTTTCAAAAGTTGATTCCATAGTTGTTGATAACTTCTATTCCTCATATTTAATTACTAACAGTTTGATTAAGCTTGGACATAAGAAGATTGGTTTTATAGGAACGATTTGGGCTACGAGTAGTATTCAAGACCGTTATTTAGGGTATTATAAAGCGTTAATTCAAAATGGCATTCCGCTTAATATGGATTATGTTATAGACGATCGAAACAGTGCAAACGAGTTAATTGACATAGTCTTACCAAAAGAGTTACCAACTGCCTTTGTATGTAACTGTGATTTAGTAGCGTATAACTTAATCAGAAAACTCGATGAAATGGGTTTAAAAGTACCTGATGATATCTCTGTAGTAGGCTTTGATAATTCTATTTTTGCTACATTAGCAAACCCTCAACTTACCACCGTGGATCATAATGTCGATGAAATGATTGACACTTGTGTAAAGGTCATTACGAAGAAAATAGCAAACCCCAAAAAGACATATGGACGTATTCTTATCCAAGGAAAAATAGTTGAAAGGGATAGTGTTAAGTCCCTCATTTAGGAGGATTCCATGTTTAGAAAAGTTATTTGGTTGAGTTTACTTGTGGTATGTATAGTCATTGTAGGATGTCAAACAAACAAGACCACTACTTTAACAAGTACTACAGAAACAACATCGACTACTATAACTACAACACTATATACAACAACACAAGCCGAACCAAAAGAAGTTATTATTGATGACATTATTATAGTTACAGAAAACCCTACACAATACGAAAAAGTAGAAATAGCTCTATATGGTGATGTTAAAAAGATTAAAAAGGAAGGAAATCCCTTTAATTATAATTATTTAAATATTACAGGAACTTTTATTTCTCCAAGTGGTAAGACAATAGTTTTACCAGTATTTTGGACCCGTGATTTTGAGATTTCCATTGATACAAGTTTTAAAGGGGCTCCAAGTGGTATTTCTGGCAAAGCAAGTACGAATCCCAATGAAATCCAAGGACGACAAACAATAAATTGGATAGGTGAGGAGCATTATCGATTACGGTTTTTACCAGAAGAAAGTGGCACGTGGCACTTAATCGTGACAATAGTTAAAATGGTATCGTTGTGCAAGCTAACCAAAAAATTTTTGAAGTAAATGAAAACGCTATCAATTATCGTGGTTTCATTCAGGTTGAACCACAGTATAAACGTAACTTCATCTTTCAAAATGGTGAACTCTTTATACCTTTAGGGCAAAACACTGCTTGGTATACCTCTAGTACAAGACGGACTTATGACTATGATGTGTGGTTTAAGAAAATGCATGATAATGGTGCTAATGCGGCTAGAATTTGGTTAGCAACATGGGGATTTGCCTTACATTGGGGTAACAAGTATGATTTCGTCTAGATTGTGCGGCTGAATTAGATAGGGTAATAGAATTAGCAGAACTATATGATATCTATATTCTCCTTACATTAATTAATCACGGTCAATTTTCAGCAAGTGTTAATCCTGAATGGGATAATAATCCTTGGAATATCAAAAATGGTGGTATCTTATAATATGATCCCCTTAAAGTAGACAGTACAAAAAAATAAACTGTACTATCTACAGAAAGGGGATCTTTTCATTTGGGAAGAAAAGCTAAGTTAAGTAAAGAAATGAAGTTAAGAATAGTTCAAGA
>Ga0134103_1001540_pt1 | contig 20897 bp, 17 predicted proteins | sample 14_taG_2_FD_94445 | JGI IMG/M metagenome (GOLD analysis project Ga0134103, IMG submission 94445) | Switchgrass degrading microbial communities from high solid loading bioreactors in New Hampshire, USA - 14_58_20_212_A1 metaG | ecosystem: Engineered > Bioreactor > Semi-continuous > Anaerobic >...
TGTGATAACTCCGAGGCAGATGGCACTGATAGACAATGACGGCAAATGCATCCTTGAACCGGGCAGATTCAGGGTGACGGTCGGGGGCAGGCAGCCGGACAGGAGAAGCGAAGAGCTTGCAGGCACCGCCGTTCTGACGGCAGAATTCGAGGTAACAGGAGAAAGAATTGAGCTGGAATATTAATAAAAGAATCTGGCATACCTGGTTAACGCACATTCGCAGCCGGTTCCGGAGAAGCCGGCTGCTGTTATTGACAGGATGTTTTATCAGGTTGCTGTTCGCATATTGTTCCTGTAAAGGAATACTTTCCGGATATCACTGTATAACCGCTGAAAATGATACCGGGATTTCATTGTCCCTGTTTTTTGTAAATACTTTCATAAATTCGTCTGTTATGTCCCGGGAAAATGCATATCCTTTTTCTTCAAAGTATTGCGCCAAATTCCCGGGATTTTTTATAAATGTGAGCATAAGAAAGTAATTTCCATGTTTTAATTCAAGTGAATGGCTTGACGTTAATTGTTCGCATATACTCTGATATACTGTATTGCCTTTGTCATCGCAAATTACAATATCAGTGAGTATGCCTTCTGCATCAAGTCTTAAATCCATACTGTAAGATCTGTCCTTTTCCACGGTAAAAGGCATTTTCAGGACTTCAAGATCATCACGGACATTCCTCGTAAATGAAGTTTCAAAAACCTTATCCGAAAAGGTCTTCTGGTATATTGCAAAAATGCCGGCACATATAAAAACAATGACAATAACAAAAACCATGTTATTTTTCTGACGTGTGTCGGTCCCGGTGAAACGGGCATTTGTCAGTAACTTTCGAATTTCAGCAAGCTTTTGATACAGACCTTTTTTATAAACGAATAATATGAGCAGAATTATCAGCAAAAGAGCAGAAAATGATACCAACAGCGGGTTTAAACCTGAGGTTTCCAGGAATTTGCTTACATCATCACCGGCTGGAGGTTCTGCATACAGGGATATGACGGGTATGGCCAACCAGGGCAATAATGACCCGGTAACCGCAACTGTAAATACCCCGTATATGTAATGATAAACAATGTTATTAACATTACGATTGTAGAAAATCAGGGCTGCTGCCAGAATTATAACGGGAAGCAAAACCCCGGCTGAGTTGAACAATGATTCTCCCGTACGGGTGAAATTTGCTCCTGATACTGTTACATGAGCATCAAAACCCAAAACAAACCTGTCTACATTTCCGCCATAGAGGACTGCTGCCAGTGCATGGCCGCCCTCGTGCAGCAAGGTATAAAAATATACAACAAAAATCAGTGTCAGGAATATGAGTAATATTCCTTTTGCTTTTCCCACATCTTTTTTCATTTCGATCTTCCTTCAAATTATATTGCTTGTACTGATTATACCAGTTATAGTCTTAAGTAGTGGTGTAAATTTCGTTGCGTCTTAATTACAAAAGTAACCACAATATGATTTATGCTTTATTATTAAGCACAAGAACAATAAAACAGAGGAAGCCATACAGTGGCTACTAATAATAGAATGACATGTTTCAGAGCAAACTGGCAAGTATAAAAAATGTGCAAGAGAAAAAAGAACGGGTGGCTGTTTCATCTTTGTTTTTAAAAGCAAAAAGTAGTATATTTTATATATAGACTAATTATGGAAAATAATGCTAAAGTTATGGCAGGGAGGTAGTTAAAATGTCGTTTTATAGTTTTTTAAAATCCAGAAGAAGCATAAGGAAATTTCAGAATAAACAAGTGGAGAAAGAAAAAATAGATGTTATTTTGAAAAGCGCTTTATTATCGCCCTCATCCCGTTCCAGAAGACCCTGGGAGTTTGTAGTTGTTACAGATAAAGACATATTGAATGCTCTTTCAAAGTGCAGGGAGCACAGTTCCTCTTTCTTGGCGGACGCTCCGCTGGGTATTGTTGTTATTGCAGACCCGAATGCCTGTGATGTCTGGGTAGAAGATGCTTCAATAGCATCAATTATAATTCAGCTGGCAGCTCAGTCACTGGGGCTGGGTTCGTGCTGGATCCAGGTCATGGAAAGATACCATGCCGGTAATACAAAAGCAGGAGACTATATAAAAAATATTCTTGGAATACCAGAAAAGTACGAAGTTGAATGTATGGTAGCCATAGGGTATCCTGCAGAAGAAAAGAAACCATATGATGACAGCCAGCTGGCATATGAAAAGATACATTACGAGAGATATTGATAATAGTGTTTATTAGACGTTTTGTACTGAGAAGTGTCAAAAAAGTCTGGACTAAAGCTAAATCTATCCCGCAGAACAAATGAAGGCAAATGAAACCCCTGCAGTATGGTTATCTGGGAAGAATTTTGGTATAACTGTATGCTGATACGAAAAAGAATGTTATTAATATAAAAAAGGTGTTAGAGTATGGAAAAGTACAATAAAATCAGGGCTGTATTTGAAGCCAGTTCAAACAGGGATATTGCAGTTCAGATGGAAGCATACATGCGAAACCAGTTTAGGTTTTACGGCATTAAGACACCCGTGCGCAGGGCAATATCAAGGGATTTGATAAATGCCGACAGGAGAAGTAAAACCATTGACTGGGAGTTTCTTGATCGCTGCTGGGAAGATGAGCACCGGGAGATGCAGTACTTTGTGCTGGATTACCTGCGTGCGATGCAGAAATACCAGAAATTTGACGACATACCTCGCCTTCAACGGTATATTAAAACCAAACAGTGGTGGGATACGATAGACGGTCTTGACAGGATAGTCGGAAATATTGGTTTGGCTGATGAGCGAGTAAACGATCTGATGCTTAGCTGGTCAACAGCTGATGACATATGGCTTCGCAGGATTGCAATAGATCATCAGATAGGAAGAAAGGAAAAAACCAACACTATACTTCTTGAAAGAATTTTACTGAATAATCTCGGAAGCAGCGAGTTTTTCATTAATAAGGCAATTGGATGGAGCCTCAGGGAATATTCAAAGAAAAATCCTGAATGGGTACGGACTTTTATTGGCAAAAACAGGGACAGAATGAGCAGTCTCAGTATACGGGAAGCAAGCAAATATTTATAATGTCTGCCCGGGCATTGATGACTTTCCATTGTGGCTTTCACGTATTGTTGCAATTCCGGTTATAATGAGATACGCCGCAACAATTACCGAACCGAATAAATCCACATAATTGGCTGCAGGAGTGCCGGGAAAAATTGTGACACATGAAAGTGCTGTTACCACGCAGGTATCAACAAAGGATTTTGCGCGGTAGAGACTGCTTTGCGCTGAAAGTATCGCATTTGGCTTTTCACGGTTAAGTCTTTGATACCTGAACCAAAACCATGTGTTCGTTATTACGCCCAATAGAGCTATAACCAGAGCGGGAATTACATTTCCTTTTTCTGTACCGGGTGTAAAAACAGCAATATAAATCATAGCAGCCCCGGAGATACACATTGCTGCTCCTACGCATAAATTGGATGCCCTTTCCAGCCTGTTTCTGCGGGAAGGATCAAATTCGCTGTTTTTATGAACAATACGGAAAACAGCCCAGGATACAATAATTGCCGCCAGCTCCGCCGTTCTGCGGACAAAATCAGCGAGCTGAGTGGACGAACGGCCGAAAAACAAGGCAATGCCGAGTACCAAAGGCCCAGGCGAACTCAATAAGACCGATGCAAGAAGCGTGCGCTCCCCGGATTTTTGTTTCAAGTTCTATACCTCCCACAAATGAACAAGAGAAATCAATATTACTGATGCCGCAAGGGGGCATGTTATTGTATCCATGCCTCCCCTGGTGTACAGTTCCACCAGTGCGCAGACCGCCGCGGTAATAGCAGCGGTAAGGACACAGCCTTGCCACATCATCCGGCCATGTATAAGCAATACCGTCAATACAGATACGAAGGATACCAAAAACATGGCAACGGTTCCTTCCACGCTCTTTTTGCCCTCAACAAGTTTTCCCTCAATATGATGTTTACCGAAACGTTTCCCGACCAGTGCCGCTGCAGCGTCACCCAGGCCCCAGGCAAGCACCGATGCCGTAACCAAGTATTTTTCTCCAAGCCATCCCCAGCAAACGGATATAAGTATTCCAAGCATTAAATAAACCACTATAAGGCTTTTTTTGAGTTCTCCCGGTTTACGTTCGGTAAGAAGCGCTGAATAGGAAGGCATTTTTCTTTCTGCAACTGATAGAATCGGATATACCATTAAAACAAATACAACAGTCCCGATTAACGATATCCACCAGGTACTAAATGCATATACCCATACAAAAACCGAGCATAACATTATCATATGCAGGGTTTTACGGAATACTTCGGTTGGTATGGCAACATAACGCCTGATAAATAATGCTGCCAACACGCATACCACGAAATAGGAGAACAATATTCCGTAACCTCTTATAAACTCAATTAGCATCATTCAGCCCCCCTTAAAAAAAGCATTTATGTATTTCTATATCTGATATGTAATGTATAAAATTATTATTTATTATAGGTTATGTCGATCTGCAAAGCAACAAAATAAAAAACATTTTTTGTATATTCTTGAATATTTCCGGGAAATAACCGGTCTTAATTATAAACCATACCTTTCAAGAAGATTGTTAATTTTTTAATTTTCCATAATAGTAAAATAAGACAAATATATTTAATTACCGTATTTTATTTATAAAGTAATCTGATTTAAGTAACATTAATAAACGGTTATGAAAGGAGAAATGAAATTGAAAAGAAATGCCAAAAGGATTGCTTCAGTGTTTCTTGCAGTTGTTCTGCTGATAGGTTTGTGCCTGCAGGTCAATGTGGTATATGCCGAGGAAGCCGAAATGCAGCAACTACCTGAAGTCGGACAGGTTGTTCATGGCTTCAGGACGGTGGAAATCGGCCACATGGACCTGATAAACGCAAAAACCGTCCTGTTTGAGCACGAGAAAACGGGAGCCAGGCTTTTTTACATCCAAAGCAGGGACATTGACCGTTCCTTTACCATTGCTTTCAGGACTCCTGCCGTTGATAACACGGGAGTGAACCATGTCCTGGAACACATAACGGTATCTGGTTCCAAAAAGTATCCGATGAACAATGTCCTGTTTACCATTGCAAATCAGACCTACAGTACATTTATCAATGCGTTTACCGCACCCACCGTTACAGCGTACCCGGTTTCATCGCTGAGCGAGGATCAGCTTCTGAAACTGGCGGAAGTGTATCTTGACTGCGTATATTATCCTTTGATATATGACGATGAGAAAATATTCCTAAGGGAAGGCTGGAGATATGAACTTGAAAATGCTGATGCCCCGCTGGTGATAAACGGTACCGTATACAATGAAATGAAAGGCTCTTTGGCCAATATTTCCACGGCTGCGCTGTATAACGTACTGAATACATTATATCCCGGCAGTTACCAGGCAAATGTCTCGGGTGGGGATCCTTCGGAAATTGTTAATCTTACATACGACAGGGTTATTGAAACTCACAGGAAATACTATCACCCGTCCAATTCATTGATGATTCTCTACGGAAACCTGGACTATACCAGGTTCCTCAAAATGATTGACGAGGAGTATCTCAGTAATTTCAGCAAAAAAGATATTGAGATAGATTACAGAGTGGTTGAGCCATTCAGTGAAAAGACCGAGCAGACTTATAAGTTCCCCGTTACTGCCGGCAACAATACAAAAAATGCAGCACAGATTAGTTATGCCTTTGCGTTGACAGATGTGTCAGAAGAGGAACTGATTGGGCTTGCCATTCTTGCTTCAGCGCTGGGACAGTCAACGTCTCCGCTTCAGAAGGCTTTCAGGGAAAAACAGATTGGGGGCAATCTGTCCGTCGGTGTCGCAGATTCTTTTGTTCAGCCGGTATTTATGTTCATTGCCGAAAACGCGGATGAAACCAAAAAGGATGAGTTCAGGGAATTAATTGAAAACAGTATTAATGACCTGGTGGAAAACGGATGCGACAAGGAATTGGTAAAGGCAACACTGTCGGCCATAATGCTCCAGTATTCAAACATAACCGAGTCTTCAAACCTGGGTGTGAATATTTCCATGACACTCAGCGTTACATGGGCCAACAGCGGCAATACTTATTACTACAATAACCTTGTAAAGAATATTAATAATATTGCTGAAAAAGTTGACGAAAACTACCTGGAAACCCTTGCAGAAAAGTATATTAAAAACAATAACCATGCAGCTCTGGTAATAACCGTTCCTGAGCCGGGACTTACAGAAGCCATGGCAGAACAGCAGCAGGCGTATCTGGCTGAACTTAAAGCTTCGATGAGCAAAGAGGAGATCGAGAAACTGGTTAGTGATACAAAGGCTTATAATGAATGGAACAGCGTAGAAACCGATCCATATGTTGTAGAACGTCTTCAGGCTGTAAAAGTTTCCGATTTGCCTGTGGAACTGAAGACTTACACAATCAATGAAACCATGCTGGATGACGGAGTAAGGCTGCTTTCGTCAGCAGCGGACGTTGCAGAAACCGGAATAACTGCAATTTTACTCGATACTTCTTCAGTACCTGTCGAAAAGCTCCATTACCTGCAGTTGTATTCCGGGCTGCTGGGCAAGCTGGACACCGAGCTTTACAGCAAGGAAAAGCTGAATACACTGATTATGAGATACCTGGGCGGTTCATCTTTCAGTTTAACAATCATACCGAAAGATGACTGGAATGAATTTACACCCGGGCTGACATTTTCATGGATGGGTCTGATGGGTGAATATACCGAGCAGGTGGATCTTTTAAAGGAAATACTTCTGAACACAAAGTTCACCGATGCAGATACGGTACTGGGTATCGTAAGACAGCAGATGACAGCCATGAAAACTTCATTTGAATCAAATCCGATAAGCCTGCTGGTAGGCCGTAACCTGGCAACCCTTAATGAAAGCATGAAATACCAGTCTTATTTGTCAGGGCTGGAGTATTATTACTTCCTGACTCAGGCAGAACAGTTGCTCCAGACTGAGCCCGAAACCGTTCTGTCAGAGCTTGAATCGATCCATAAAACTGTATTGAACAGGACCAACATGATAACGATGTTTGCAGGCAATGAGAGCAGTATTGAGACTTATGAAAAAGAAATAAAGAACCTTATAGATTCACTGCCTGCAAAAGGAATAAATAAGCAGGATTATTCCGTAATTCCAGGCCCGGCCGGGAACGAAGGAATAATCATGAATACACCGGTTCAGTACAATATGATTTCCGCAAATTATGAAAACATGGGTACAGAATACAGCGGAAAATTCATACCGCTGGAACTGATAATTTATGACAATTACGTTACTCCTAGAATAAGGTTCGGATACGGGGCATACGACAATATCGTAAGTTTCGGGAAGACATATTTCATTCTTGGTTCGTACCGGGATCCGAACATAAGGGAAACCTATGAAGTATACCAGGGCCTGCCGGAGTTTATAAGGAACCTGCAGATTACCCAGGATGAACTGGACAGATATATACTGAAGGCATTCAGTATGTATGCCGCTCCCCAGGGCGAACTCAGCGGTGCTTATACAGCAATGAACAACTATCTCATGGGTAAAACCGAGGAAGAGAGGCTAAAAGTTCTCGAAGAGATAAAATCAACCACGGTACAGGATCTGAAAGATACCGCGCCCATGTTTGAAAAGCTTCTGGAAAACGGTACATGGTCAACAGTGGGCAGCAGGGAAAAAATAGAAGCAAATAAAGATTTGTATACCAGTATTATCTCATTTGGCCAGCAGCAATCAGATGAGGCTCTGACAAGGGCGCAGTTTATTGAACTTATTCTTGCAGGAGTTCCTGAACCTGTGGAGGTTGCAAAACAGTTAGGCCTTCTGGCGGGTGACGGAAAAGGAAATTACTTTGAAGACGAAAAGCTTACCAAGGAACAGCTTGCCGTAATACTTGCAAGAGTTGCGGCATTGAACGGAATAGAGCTTTCCGCTGAAGACGTGCAGATAGCTGACGAAACTGAAATCAGCCCGTGGGCATTAAGCAGTGTTAAGGCGCTGGTAACGGCAGGAGTAAGTGTCCTCGATGAAAACGGCAATTTCAGTCCGAAGGCGGAAGTAACCCAATCTTTTGTGATAAATCTGATAAACGAGATCATGATGAGGTTTGCAGATATCCAGTAAAACGTATACCAGAAGAGGGCGGTGAGACATAAATCTCCCGCCCTCTTTTTCATGATTGACATAAATGTAATTATGTAGATAATAATGAAACCATTATACAAAGGAGTGATATAATTTGCACAGGAAAAGGAATCTGGTACTTAATGATTGAAAACTAAAAAAGCAACGCAAGACGGTGTTCTGCTACACTCTGGACGAGGTAGACGCAGAACACCGTGCCTTGATATGTACATCAGTGCATGACAAAGAAATACTTATATTTCGGTTTTATTGTTTCTAATTTACAGTGATACTGTTAATATCAGGCTGTATATTAATCACAGAGCCGTCGCCTGTTATTTCGATTTTAACAGCTCCGTAAATGTCCAGTTCGACCTGTGAATTGTCAATCTGTTTTGTACAGATGAGCTTATCCGATGCATCAAAAAACGATAACGTGTGTTTCCCTTCAGACGTTGCAGTTCCGAGTATTCCTTTTACCTTAAGTCCGGAATGCTGCAAATACGAAAACCCGCCGGTAAAGTCAAGAGTGATGCTGTTCCTGTATGTAAAAGCAGGCAGCCAATAAATTTTAGTATTGTCATCATAATAAGGAAAAATCTCCAAACAATCTGTATTTTCCAAATTTATAACAGGATAAGTCCTGACAAATATTTGACGATTATTTTCATACCATTTTGCAAATTCCTGGAAGACATACTGCGATGTCTGGCTTTTTATAATATCAATAAGTTCGCTGTTGCCGCATCCGCCGTCCGGATACAGTTCTCCCGCTTTTCTAAATATTTTTGGTAATATATCATCGCCGTATTTTTCCTCCAGGAAATATACAAATCTGAATCCTGCCATATATGCATCCCATCCCCGGACTTCAGTAAGATAAGTTTCCGGATCGGACAACATCAAGCTTTCATTATCGAAAAAACTCATATTAAAAAACACATCATACAGACTGGGCAGCCTTGATTTACCGGACATTTTCATTGAATTCATTATTGCAAAGCCTTCTGTAATTGACAGCATAGTTATATCGCATGTCTGATATTGTACCGTATGGGACAGTTCATGGAATAAAGTATAAATGTTGTCAGGAAGAACATCCACGGGCTGAATGACTATGCCGCTTTTTGTCCCGTAAGGACCCGCTTTTTGCTGCACTTGAATAATCAGCTGTTTGTCAGTTGAAAATGTCAGCCCCGTTTCCTGTTCAATGAGATCCAATGTATATTCAACAATGTCTCCAAAATCTTTCGGATAATATATGTTTGGTTCTATATATATTATGGCACGATCTGTATAAAAGATTTCTGATGTCTGCGATACGGTATATTTGCCTGGAGCCAGCTTCGGTACAAAGAAATCTGAATCAGAATCCGAATTCGGAACAGGAACCGATTGCGGCTCTGAATCTGATTCATCAGAAGTATTCTCAGTACAGGTTTCGTCAACTCCATCGGAGAATACGACTGCGTTATACTGCTCATCAACCGTATTTTCTTTTACAGCAGAATTACCGGATTCTTCTTCATGTTTGTTATTTGGAACTGTACATCCGGAAAATACAAGGAGCAATATTACAAGACATGCTATCAGATTCCTTTTCCTGTGCAAATTTTATCACTTCCTGAATTATATGGTTCCGAATCCAATAATATCACTATTGTTGATTTATGTCAATTATGAGGAATCGTAAAGATATATTCTGCATTCCAGATATGTTCGACTTGTTCAGAGTACCGGAAAGTTATGACTGTCTTCGGAATTGTACAGTGCCTAATTATCTGGCAGAGGGCTATTCAACTAATGAATAGCCCCCTGCAGATTTACAGACACAAGGATGATTTATTTGAATTCAGGCAGCCAGGAACCATGTGCTTCAATCAAATCGTCCACCATGCTGACGATTTCATCAATAGTTAATTCGGAACCGGTGTGCGGATCAAGCATAGCAGCGTGGTAAATATGTTCTTTTTTTCGGGTTACCGCTGCTTCAATTGTTATTAAGTGTACATTAATGTTTGTCATGTTCATTGCTGCCAGCTGAACGGGAAGCCTCCCCACATGGCACGGATGAATGCCCGTTCCGTCAACCATGCATGGTACTTCAACACATGCCTCGGCCGGCAAATTCTCGATTAAACCGCCGGTGTTAAGAACATTTCCGCCGATTTTGAACGGTCTGTTGTTTACTATTGCATCAATAATATAGGATGCATATTCCTCAGTACGGCTGTGAGTCAGGTTCGGGTTTTCCACAAGTTCGTCCCTGAGCTTTTTCCACTGTTCAATCTGGTATACGCACCGCCTGGGGTATTCATCAAGCGGAATATTGTATTTGTCTATCAGTTCGGGATATTTGCTTTTAATGAAGAAGAAATTGTATTCGGCATTGTGTTCGCTTGATTCGGTACAGTAATATCCAAGCCTTTTTATATATTCAAACCTTACCATGTCCTTGTGCTTTTCCTTTTCGTTCTTTTCAGCTGCCCGTTTTCTGATTTCAGGGTACAAATCAACACCGTTTTTGTCATAGATTTCAAGAAGCCATGCCATATGATTGATTCCTGCTATAAGCTCCCTGCGGCCTTCGAGCTTATCTTCCATCCCGAGGGATTCCAGAAGGTGTTTGGAACATACCTGAACACTGTGGCACAAACCAACGGTTTTGATGGGAGTATATCTGAGCATGTATCCCGTTAAAATGGACATAGGATTTGTATAGTTCAGAAAATAAGCGTTCGGGCAGACTTCTTCCATATCACGGGCAAAATCCTCCAGAACGGGAATGGTTCTGAGGGCCCGCATTATGCCGCCGATACCCAGTGTGTCGCCTATTGTCTGCCGAAGCCCGTATTTTTTCGGTACTTCAAAGTCAATAATGGTACACGGATCATAACCTCCCACCTGGATGGCGTTTACGACAAAATCTGCAGAGCGGAGAGCTTCCTTCCGCTGTTCAGGGCCAAGGAAAGTTTTTATTTTGGCACGCCCGCCGTTTATATTGCGGTTAATGGCATGGAGCATCATTTCCGATTCCTTCAGGCGCTCGGCATCAATATCATAAAGGCATATTTCACTGTCTTTCAGTGAATCTACGCACAAACAGTCACCAAGAACGTTTTTTGCAAATACTGTACTGCCGGCACCCATAAATGTTATTTTGACCATTTCATCATCCTCCTTCTAAGAGTATAATATTTTAATTTCAAGGAATCTTGAATTGAATTATGTCATTAACATATGTTATTATGTCTCTATGAAAGACAAGAGTCAAAATGATATTCCGTTGCTGAATAAAGGGTTTCATGATGTGAATCCTGTAGTGTGCGGGTGGCAGGACTGCGACAGCGGACATTCTTTTGGTCCTGCGATCCGGGATTACTATCTGATCCATTATGTAACCGATGGGAAGGGCATATTTGAACGCCAGGGCACTGTCTATACCGTATCAAAGGATCACATGTTCCTGATAAGACCGCATGAACTGACTTATTACCAGGCTGATTATGAACATCCGTGGTCATATATATGGATTGGGTTTAACGGTGTCTTTGCCGAGGAATTATTGGACGGCTCAGGGTTTGACAAAAGCCCGGTGATTTATTCGCCGAGCTGTGCTTTTATTTTCAGGAACATGATTTCTGCGGGTAAATCCGGCAAATCCGCCGAGATATATTTGTGCGGCCTGATATATGAACTTTTTGCACGCCTTAAGGAAGAAAACAACGCAGGAGCAAGGGCAGCGCAAACATACGTCCTCAGAGCCGAGAATTATATCCGGTCCAATTACATGTATGATATTAGCGTGGAAGGCATATCGAAAATGCTCGGCATTGACAGAAGATATCTTTACAGGATTTTTACCGAGTATACAGGAATTTCGCCACAGAAATACATCCTGAAATACAGGCTTCGCAAGGCAGCAGAACTGCTGAGCAAATACGACTGCAGCGTAGGCGAAGCAGCAAGAAGCTGCGGTTACAAGGATATGTTCAATTTTTCAAATATGTTCAAAAAAGAATACGGCATAAGTCCGTCGGAATATAAAAGAAAGTTCTTCCGGGCTTCGGGTTAACCCCTGTCTGACCTCAGAGTGAAGCCGAAAACGCAACCGCAGATTCCACCGGCTATATGCGTGAACTGGGATATATTGTCATTCTCGGTCAGGCCGGCAACAACTTCCCGCCCTATATACAGGGAAGCCGTAAGAATGAGGGTTAGGGGAATGCTGCCTTTCCTGATATTGACAAAAGAACTCAGAATGATAAGCATAAATGCTACACCGCTTGCTCCCAGAAGGGCGGTATCGAAAAAGACGACATTCAGTATTCCCGTGGTAAGAGCGGTTATCATAATCATGTAAAACATGTTTTTTGAGCCGTATTTCATTTCAAGCATTGGTCCGACAAGAAGAATAATAAGGAAATTATTCACAAAATGTTCCCAGTCTGCATGTCCCAGCACATGTCCAAAAAGGCGGATATAAAAAAATACATCGGTGAGATTTCCCCTGTAAACCGAAAAAAGAAGCCTTGTTGACGCCATGTCGGTAATATTCCCGATTATAAGGACGACCAGAGATAAAAAGGCATAAGTAAGTATAACGGGAGAATTATAATGTATCCGTTTAAACAACTGATAACACTCCTCTGACCGGTATTTTCCATAAGACAGCCTTATTTAATTTTAATATTTGCACGGGTTATCCGCAACACCGTTTCCTTTTTCCCGCGAACAGGTTAATAATGCTGTGCTGTTTCACGCTTTTGGTATTACTGATGCTTTGGTATAAACGAAAATTTTTTGGAAATATAGCATGAAAAATATTGAAATTATATGTTACAAATGATATCATATTCATATGAACAAATGTTCATATGAATATGAGGTGAAGATGGTGAAAGATGCAATTTTCGAATCCGACAGGTGTGACTGCGATGTTATTCATGAGGAAACGGTCAATTATGTCCGGGAAAGAATGCCGGCAGAAGAAAATTTGTATGACCTGGCGGAACTTTTCAAGGTTTTCGGAGATACAACCAGGATAAAAATCCTTTGTGCACTGGCTGAAAGCGAAATGTGCGTATGCGATATAGCAGTGCTGCTTAACATGACGCAGTCGTCGATCTCTCACCAGTTAAGGATACTGAAGCAGGCAAGACTTGTCAGGTACAGGAGAGAGGGAAAGGTGGTTTACTATTCCCTTGATGATGATCATGTAAAGCAGATATTTAACCTGGGGTTGATTCACCTGAATGAAAAGTGAGGTTGTATTATGAAACGGAAAGAAGTTTTGATTCTTGAAGGCCTGGACTGTACACACTGTGCCAATGAAATTGAAAGGGAAATAAATGAAATAGAGGGCGTGGATGCCTCGCTTAATTTTATGACCAAGGTTCTCACAATAGAGTATGGCGATATTGAAATGGACATAGTAAAACAGGCTGAAAAAATTATCAATAAGTACGAACCCGGCGTTAAAGTTTCAAGATGGAAGAACGAAAGTCCGCCTGAAAGAAAAAGTACCGGTTCTTTCAGGATAAAGGAATATATAGGACCCAAACGGATTGTTTTCCTGATTGGTACAGCTGTATATATATTGGCAATGGCACTATCCCTGCCTGAACATACCGAAAGGCTCATGTTCATCCTGGGATACCTGTTGCTGGGCGGAGAAATCATTTTTAAGGCTGTAAGAAATATTTTCAAAGGCCAGGTACTTGATGAGAATTTTCTTATGACAGTTGCTACGGCTGGTGCGATGGCGATTGGCGAATATGCCGAAGGTGTGGCTGTAATGCTTTTTTACCAGGTAGGGGAGTTTTTCCAGGACATTGCACTTGAACGTTCGAGAAGATCCATCAGTGAACTTGTTGATATAAGACCCGATTATGCAAACCTGGTAAGCGGTGAGTCGGTTGTCAGGGTTTCACCCGAAAAAGTTAATGTGGGTGATATTATAATTGTAAAGCCCGGTGAACGGATACCGCTGGACGGAATCGTGGAGGAAGGAAATTCCGACCTGGATATGACGTCACTGACAGGAGAATCAGTTCCTAAAGCTGTCCGTGCCGGTGACGAGGTTTATTCCGGTTCAGTGAATACCGATGGCCTGCTGAAAGTCAGGGTAACAAGACCGTTCAATGAATCCACTGCTGCGAAAATACTGCAACTGGTACAGAATTCGGCAGCAAAAAAGGCTCCTACCGAGAAATTTATAACGAGGTTTTCAAGGTGGTATACACCTGCAGTAGTTATAACAGCCATATGCATTGCCTTGTTTCCGCCGCTGGTTATTTCGGTATCTGGCGGTGGAGCAAACGGTGCTGTGAGTTTCGGCAGTCTTTTTTCTGACTGGTTTTATCGCGCTTTGATTTTCCTCGTTGCTTCATGCCCGTGCGCACTGGTCATTTCCATTCCCCTCGGATTTTTTGGCGGAATCGGGCTTGCTTCAAAAAACGGGATCCTGGTTAAGGGAGGAAATTACCTTGAAGCATTGACGGCCCTTGAAACGGTTGTTTTTGACAAAACCGGCACGCTGACGAAGGGCGAGTTTGAAGTAATCAGCGTTGTACCTGCCGATGGCATTGAAAGAGAAAAACTGCTTCAAATAGCTTCGGCAGCTGAAAGATATTCCAATCATCCAATTGCCAGGGCCATTGTTGCAGCTTGTCCGTCAACCGGTATGGATATACTTGTAGAAGAACACAGGGAAATACCCGGATTTGGCATAATAGCCAAATATAACGGTCAGGAGCTTATAATAGGCAACAAGCACTTAATGGACAGCGAAAAAATACCGGTTGAAGCTCCAGATACCGCCGGTTCTGTGGTATATATAGCCATCGACGGGAAATTTGCCGGAATGATTGTTGTGGCTGACGTCGAGAAAGCCGATTCAAGGAACGCAATTGAGAAACTTAAGAAAAAAGGCATCAGGACCGCAATGCTTACAGGCGATTTAAAGGTCAATGCCAGCGAAATGGCGGAAAAAATGGGTATAGATGAAGTATACTCGGAGCTTCTCCCTCAGCATAAAGTGGAGATGCTTGAGAATATAGCCGCCAGGAAAAGCAAAAAAAGAAAGATTGCATATGTGGGCGACGGAATGAATGATGCCCCGGTTCTTGCAAGGGCGGATATAGGTATTGCCATGGGCGGACTTGGAACAGATGCTGCGATAGAAGCGGCGGATATAGTAATAATGAATGATCAGCCGGGGAAAATTGTGACAGCGATTGACATTGCCAATGAAACGAAAAAGGTTGTATATCAGAATATAGTTATAGCTTTTGTCGTCAAGCTGGGAGTGTTGCTTCTGGGGGCCGGCGGCATGGCCACAATGTGGGAGGCTGTTTTTGCAGATGTTGGAGTAGCCCTCATAGCCGTTCTGAATGCAGCGAGGCTGATTAAAGTTCGCATGGATTAAAAGAAACAGAAGCTGTCTCCGGTATTCCGGGACAGCTTCTGTTTCGTTTTTAGTAGTCGTACCTTCTGTTATCATAGAATAAAAGCAGAAACAGGATGATAAAGAACAAAACTTCTGCATTATCGCTGAAAAATCTCTTGAATCCTACGTTGTCCATACCTGAGACCTCCTTATGTTAATCTAATACATTTTATTTTCTTGACTTAGTTTTGGTTACAGAATTATTTGCTGTCACATCTTGTATATTCCTGAGAATTCCTGTAAAATATTATTGAAATATTTGTAATACATACAAATGATAAATGATATTCGGAGGAAGGGTATGAAATTCAAAAGTGTTGCCATTGCCATATGGGGCGTCGTAATATTGCTCGTTATACTTATTCCGATGCCCACAGTGTTAATGGATGTCCTGTTTATTATCAACATAACCATTTCCCTTCTTATTCTGCTTAACTCCATTTACACCAAGGATGCCCTGTCGATGTCTTCTTTCCCGACACTACTGCTTTTTACAACACTATACCGGCTGGCCCTGAATATTGCAGCGACAAGGCTTATTATAGGCCAGGGAAACGCGGGAAAGGTCGTTGAGAGTTTCGGGGAATTTGTAGGCGGAAATAACATCGTAGTAGGAGCTATTATATTCCTTGTTATAATGCTGGTTCAGTTCCTTGTTATTACAAAGGGTGCTGAACGTGTATCCGAAGTTGCTGCAAGGTTTACCCTTGACGCAATGCCTGGTAAACAGATGGCGGTGGATGCTGACCTGAACGCCGGGTTAATCAATGAAGCCCAGGCAAAGGAACGACGAAAGAGAATACAAAGGGAAGCTGACTTTTACGGAGCAATGGATGGTGCCAGCAAGTTTGTAAAAAACGATGCCATTTTTGGATTCATCGCCGTTGTATTGAACGTAATAGGCGGATTTATCATGGGCATGATGCAGAACAGCGGAGCTTCCTGGGAAGATATTCTGGAGAAGTATACCAAGCTCACCATTGGTAATGGTTTGGCTGTACAGATACCGGCACTTTTGATTTCGGTTGCCACAGGTATAATCGTGACAAGAGCAGCTTCTGATGAGGAACTGAGCGAAGAAATCCTGTCCCAGATGTTTTCCGGGCCAAGGACAATGTTTATAGCTGCCGGCGCATGCTTTATTATGACTTTTATCATTGGCCGCTTCTTCATGATTGTAGTGGCCGGTTTGCTGGTGTTCCTGGGTATTCGCATGCAGGGTTCCGAGAAGGAAAAGATAAAGCAGGATGAAAAAGAAATGGAAGAACGGACGGTAGAAGAAATCCGAAAACCGGAGAATGTCATATCCCTTCTTCATGTAGATCCCATAGAACTGGAATTCGGTTACGGCATTATACCGCTGGCGGATGTAAACCAGGGCGGAGATTTGCTTGACAGGGTCGTAATGATCCGAAGACAGCTTGCCCTGGAACTGGGGATGATTGTGCCGGTTATTCGCCTGCGCGACAACATACAGCTGAATCCGAACCAGTATGTAATTAAAATTAAAGGTGTGGAAGTGGCAGGAGGCGAACTTCTTCTGGATCATTTTCTTGCCATGAATCCGGGTACCGCTGAAGAGGAGATTGAGGGAATACCAACGACTGAACCCGCCTTTGGGCTGCCTGCCCTGTGGATTACCGAAAGTCAGCGGGATCGGGCGGAAATGCTTGGATATACCGTTGTTGATCCTCCTTCTGTTATTTCTACGCATATGACTGAAGTAATTAAAAGGCATGCTCACGAGCTTCTCAGCCGCCAGGATGTACAGACCCTGCTGGACAGTGTGAAAAGCAATTATCCTGCAATTGTTGAGGAACTGGTTCCGAAGCTCCTAAGCCTCGGTGAAGTCCAGAAAGTTCTGTGCAACCTTCTGCGGGAGGGTGTTTCAATACGCGATTTGGTTTCTATACTTGAAACACTTTCTGATTATGCCCCTGTTACAAGGGATACCGATATGCTGACCGAGTATGTAAGACAGGCACTGGGAAGAGCCATAACAAAGGCCTTTATAACACCGGATAATTCAGATGTTATAACCCTGGATCCCCAGCTGGAGCAGCTTATACTTGATTCTGTCCAGAAAACGGAGGCAGGATCCTATCTGGCTCTTGAGCCGTCAGTGTCGAATAAAATTATGCAGAACCTGTTAAAACTTGTAGAAAAAGTTGCACAACTCGGCAAACAGCCTATAGTGCTCGCTTCACCGGTGGTGCGCCTGTATTTCAAAAGATTTACAGAGCAAACCATTCCCAGCCTTGTGGTTCTATCGTACAATGAGCTGGATCCTTCGGTGAAGGTAAGGTCAATAGGAATGGTAAAATGTTCATGATCGGATATGAGATTTTAACTGCATAATAATCAAAAATGTTACTGTATTCGGAGGTAATATGCGAATTCGTCGGTATACTGGAAAGGATATCCAGGAAGCAATGCTTAAGGTTAAAATGGATCTCGGCAGTGAAGCGGTTATTCTGAACACCAGAAAAGTTCGGAAAAAGGGAATAAAGGGGTTATTTTCAAAACCGATGACCGAAATTCTGGCTGCCATTGATGACGATATAGGAACGAAAAGAAAAGCACCGGAACCCGAAAAACCTAAATATTCCAATGATGAAAAAGCCAGGATGGATATGCTGGAAAACCGGTTGAGCAGGATAGAAACAATGCTTAAAAATATTTACGATGCGAAAAAACCTGAAAACAGGAACATCCTGGAGAATACTGACGCTGCAGTACCCGGAACGGAAACTTTAAGGCCGCCTGTTGCCAGCAGATATGGTCTGAAAACTTCGGAAAATCCTTTTTCACTGTTTACAAAGAGATTGTCTGAAAATGATGTAGAGCCCGAAATTATTGATGTGCTGCTCAATAATATAAAACTGCATGTAAGAAATACAGACAATTATAATGAGATAATGAACGTTGCGGAAAAAGTGGTTAAAGATATGCTGGGGCAACCCGAAACCATCAATCTTCGCAATGACGGGAAACCAACGGTTGTACTGTTTCTGGGACCGACCGGTGTAGGTAAGACCACCACCCTTGCCAAGATAGCGGCGGAATACTCGCTGAATCAACATAAGAAAATAGCCTTTATTTCGGCTGACACATACAGGATTGCCGCTGTTGAACAACTAAAAACATATGCCGAAATATTAAATATACCGGTATCTGTAATTTATACACCCCAGGAGATTAAAGAAGCAATATCAGAGTTTCAGGATATGGATCTTATCCTGGTTGATACTGCAGGACGCAGCCACAACAACGAGGCACAGTTTTCTGAGCTTAAAGCGCTTGTTAACAATGCAGATGCCGATGAAATATATCTTCTGCTGAGCTGTTGCGTCAGCCGCAGCGCATGCAGGGATATTCTGAAACATTACAGTTTTTTGAAAGATTTTAAGCTTATATTTACTAAGTACGATGAAGTGCATGTGCCGGGTATAATTCTGAATGTCAGGTATGTTACCGGAAAACCGCTTTCGTATATAACTGTAGGACAGAGCGTGCCTGACGATATAGTGGTGGCGGATGTTGAAAGCATTGCAAGGAGTATCCTTTAAGAGAGGCATTTTTTTGTGTTTGAGTTTATCTTTATGCACAATCGGGGGTCTTGCTAATGGGTGATCAGGCAGATAAGCTTAGAAAAATCGTAAAAAATCTGGGATCGCCTGCAAATACAGGTGTCCAAAGTCAGAAAAAAAGTGTTGCAAAGGTAATAACCGTAACCAGTGGCAAGGGTGGAGTAGGAAAAACAAATATTACAGTAAATCTTGCCATTGTTTTAAGCCAAATGGGGTTCAAGGTAGCAATCCTGGATGTTGATTTCGGTTTTGCGAATGTTGATGTAATGTTGGGGGTTACTGCAAAATATACGCTCCTGGAACTGATACGCGGTGAGAGGAATATTTTTGAGGTTTTGAACGACGGCCCTTACAATATACAGTTTTTGTCCGGCGGCTCAGGAGTGGAGGAACTTATTCAGCTTGATAAGGAACACATAGGTGAGTTTATTTCAAATATATCGCTTCTGGACAATATTTTTGACGTTATATTGATTGATACAGGTGCGGGTCTGTCGAAGAATATTATGAGTTTTATTCTTGCTGCCGATGAAGTGCTCCTGGTTACGACTCCGGAGCCTACGGCCATAACTGATGCGTACGCTATGATAAAAATGATATCAAAGAAGGATAAACACAGGATAGTGAAGCTTGTTGTCAATAAAGCCGAATCATACAAAGAAGCCAATGAAATTCTTGACAAGCTTCTGATGGTGTCGGACAAGTTCCTGTCGTTTAAACTTCAGAAAACCGGATATATCCTTAAGGATGAATGCATACCTAAGGCTGTGAAGCAGCAAAAACCGTTTTGTATAAGTTATCCGAAAAGCCAGGCCTCGCATCAGATAACTGAACTGGCCATGAATCTTTTCTGCATTAATAATGAAGGAAACAATAATACAAATATATACGGAAAGGGAATAAAAGGGTTTTTCAGCAGGCTTCTCAGCAGTTATGGTTTGCAGCATTGATTATTGCTGCGGATGATGTATTATTATATTTTGAAGAGAATAGTTGGGGGGGTTATAGTGAAATTTCGCCAGATCGGACTGGGCACAAAGATAGAACTGGATTTGTACAACGAGAAAGGTGAAAGAACTGTAACGGGCCTTGTAAGCCAGTTTGAGTCATATGATGAAGATACCAATCTGATGGAAATCCATGTTCCCTTTTTGCAGGGAAAAATATATACCGTCCATCCGGGTACAAGGGCGGATATTTACTTTGCTAAGGATAATGACGTATATATGTTTACCGCTGAAATAATTGACAGAAAATTTATTGAACCTATTCCAATGATGTGGGTAAAACCGATAAGCCGGATAGAAAAAATCGAAAGAAGGTCCTTTTTCAGGATGGACTGCGAACTGCCTGTCAGGTATTATGTTATGGATAACGATGATGAAAGCGAGGAAAAACCTTTTATTGAATGTTACACAAAAGATATAAGCGGCGGAGGAATTTGCATAATAACCGACAAGTTCCATGAAAAAGGCACGAAAATTAAAGCCTATATAAAACTGGAGCAGGAAATATGCTTTATCGGTACCGTAGTACGGTCGCGCCAAATCCGTGAAAGAGGAAGAACAAGGTATGAAACCGGGGTTGAATATAAACAGATTGAAAACAGGAACCGTGAAAAAATAATAGGCTTTATATTTGAAACACAAAGAGAGAGAATCAAAAAAGGATGGATGATGACATAAAGCTGAAAAACTGAGGGATTATTGAA
>Ga0134103_1001543_pt1 | contig 20877 bp, 13 predicted proteins | sample 14_taG_2_FD_94445 | JGI IMG/M metagenome (GOLD analysis project Ga0134103, IMG submission 94445) | Switchgrass degrading microbial communities from high solid loading bioreactors in New Hampshire, USA - 14_58_20_212_A1 metaG | ecosystem: Engineered > Bioreactor > Semi-continuous > Anaerobic >...
ATACTACACGCCAGATTCGCGCAACAACCGGTTTCCGACTGGGCCTGCGCCGCCTGCTACACTGAACGAGGACGTTCCCATGCAGACGCTCCGCTCCGTCGATATCTCCGCGGCCGAATGGCGTTGGGTGATCCTGATCAGTGGTATCCTCGTGACGCTGACGCTGCTCCCCTACGCCTGGGCCCTGGCGAGCAATCACGCTGAAGACGACTGGCAGTTCATGGGGATGCTCGCCAATCCGAAAGACGGGGCGACGTATCTCTCCAAGATCGAGCAAGGGCGCAACGGCGCCTGGCTGTTCGAGCTACGTCACACGCCCGAGAGGCACAACCCCGCCGGGTTCCACGTCTTTTACCTGATGCTGGGGCACGCCGCCCGCCTGACCGGCCTGTCGAGCGTGCTGGTGTTCCACCTGGCGCGCGTGGCGACCAGCCTGTTCATGTACATCGCGCTGTACCAGCTTGGCGCGACGGTCTGGGTGAGGCTACGCCCGCGACGCCTGTTCTTCATCCTGATCGCGTTCGGGTCGGGGTTGGGCTGGCTGTTGCTGCTGATCGACCCCGACCAGCTTGCGATCGACCTCAACACGCCTGAAGCCTTCCCGTTCTTCTCGTCGTTCGCCAACCCGCACTTTCCGCTGGCGATCGCGTGTCTGGCGCTGATTACCTCGACTTTTCTTGAGGCGTTCCGGCGCGGTTTCACAGCGGAGCCGACCGCCGACAACGGCGGCCTGCAGGTGATGGTGCTGTCGATGGTGCTGGCGCTGATCCAGCCGTTCGCGCTGGTGCCGATCGGGGCTGCGCTGGTGGCGTATCTGCTGGTGCGCGCCTACCTGACGCGTCGCATCCCCTCACATGAGCTCCGCTGGTCGTCGATGCTGTGGCTTCCGGCCGTGCCGTTCGCGGTGTACTACGGCGCGGTGTTTCGCTTCAACGACGTGATGGCGGCGTTCAACGAGCAGAACCTGACGCCGTCTCCCGCGCCGCACCTCTACATCTTCGGCTATGGGATGCTATTGATTGTGGCGCTGCCGGGGCTGGTTCGGGCGGTGCGCCGTTTTGAGCGCGATGGCGACCAGTTCATGCTGTTGTGGTTCGTGCTCAATGTGTTGCTGCTCTACGCGCCGTTCAATCTGCAGCGTCGGCTGTCGGTCGGGCTGATTATCCCGCTGGTGTTTTTCGCGGTGCGCTCGCTTGAAGATTTCTGGTTTTTCAAAGTGCCGAAACGCTGGCGCACGCCCGCATTCGTGACCTTGCTGGTGCTCTTACTGCCGACGAACCTGCTCAACCTCGCGATCCCGTTGTTTGGCGTGAGCGCCAGCCCTGAAAGCGGCCTGGAGAACGGGCTGCTGGTCGAGTCGGATTACGCCGACGCGTTCCACTGGCTGGAACAGCGCGGCGACCGGGACGCCGTCGCGCTGGCTGCGCCCACGATCAGCGCCTGGATCCCGGCGTACACCCCGGCGCGCGTCGTGTACGGGCACGAGTATGAGACTGTGCCCGCCGGCGAGCGCTTGCGGCAGGTGAAAGCGTGGTATCGCGGCGAGGACTGCGCCACGCTGGTCAGCGATGCCGTGCCGTTCTACGTCCGCTATATCTTCTGGGGTCCGCAGGAGCAGGCGCTCGCGGGCGAGCAGGGGAATGCTTCGCCCTGCGTGGACACCCTTCCGGCGAGCACGTTGCGGGAAACGTTTGGGGATGTCACCGTCTACATTCGCCCCTGAACCGGCCGGGCGCTGGTTTGGGGTGGCGCTGGCGGTGACGCTGGGCGTGCTTCTGGCGCTGACCGGCTTCGACCCCGATGGCTTGCCCTTCCAGCCGGGCGCTCTCTTTTCCGACGCGGCGACCAGTCACTGGCCGTCCGCGCTGTTTTTGCGCCGCTCCGTGCTTGAGGATGGCGCGTTTCCTCTCTGGTGTCCCCTGCTGATGGGCGGGCAGCCCTTCGCCGCGAATCCGCTCAACAAAGTCTGGTATCCGCCGCAGTGGCTGGTGCTGGCGCTTCCCCCGGCGCTGCATCTCAACACGCTCGCCGTGCTGCATCTGGCGTTGGCGGGCGTGGGCGCGTGGACGTGGGGCAGGGCGACCGGCCTGCGCGCGGGGTGCGCTGCGTTGTTTGGGCTGGCATATCCGCTTGCGCCCCGGCTGGTGGCGGCGCTTGGCGCGGGGCACCTCGATTTGCTGTACGCGGCGGCGTGGTTTCCCTGGGTGCTGTGGGGTGTGTGGCGCTGTGTTCGCCGGGATGCGAGCGCGCGGGACGCGATTGCGTTGGGGCTGGCGGCGGCGCTGTGCTTTCTGGCCGACGTGCGCCTGAGCGCCTACGTCTTTGTAACGGCGGCGGCGTACGCGGCTTGGCTGGCGGTTACGCGCGGTCTGCTGCGGGAACGACGCGAGGCGTTCCACCTGGGTTTGCGCCTGATTGGGAGCGCCCTGATCGCAATCGGACTGAGCGCGCCGCAGTGGGGCCCGCTGGTGTTGCTGCGCGGTGAGCTTTCGCGGGGCGATCTCTCGCTGGCGGATGCGGCGTTCGGCGCGATCGAACCGGCGGGGTGGGTTGGACTGGCGCTCGGACAGCACGGCGGCGGGCCGGAGACGATGGTCTACGTGGGCGTGAGCGTGCTGGCGCTGGCGGGCCTGGCGGTCGTCGCGCACCCCCGGAAGCTGGCGCTCTGGGCCATCGTGGTGCTGCTGGCGGCGCTCTACGCGATGGGCGACCAATCCCCGCTGTGGCTGGCGCTTAACCGGCTGATTCCGCCGCTGCGCTGGTGGCGCGTCCCGTCGCGAACGTGGCTGGTCGCCGCGCTGATCCTGCCCTATCTCGCCGCGTGGGGGGCGCAGGCGGTCGCACAGCGAGCGCTCGGCGGGCGCGGGCTCCGGCTGGCGCTGGCGGGGCTGATCGGCGGCGGTCTGGCGTGCGCGGCGGTCACCGCGATCGCGCTCGTTCCCCCGTTGGTGATCGGGTCCGCGCTGGGCGTGCTGGCGCTGCCTGCCACCACGCTGGCGATCGCGCTGAGCGGGCGGCTCGGGGCGCGGCGGGCGCTGGCGCTGCTGGCCGCCATAGTGCTAGCCGATCTGTTGTGGATCGACCGCACGCTGCTTGAATGGCGCGGCGCGGATGAGTGGCTGGAGCCGCATCGCGCGCTGGCCGAGTTTCTGCGCGACGACGGCGCGATCCGCGTCTACTCGCCGAGTTACAGCCTGCCGCAGCAGGCGGCGGCGTATTGGGAGATCGCGCAGTTCGGCGGCGTGGACCCCTTCCAGCGCGCGGCGTTCGTCGCGGCGGCGGCCAAGGCGACTGGCGTCCGCCCGCAGGGATACAGCGTCACGATCCCGCCGTTCGACGTTTCGGGCGACGAAGCCATTTCGGATGCCAACCGGGAGGCCGTGCCAGACGCGGACCGGCTCGGCGCGTGGCTGGTGACGCACATGGTGGCAGATTACCCGCTTGAGGTCGAAGGGCTGGCGCTTGCAGGTCAGGTGGACGGGCGCATGATCTACCGTAACGAGCGCGCGCTGCGTGCAACGCTCAATTGGGACGGTCCGAACCGCGTGACCGTCACGTTGCACGAGGACGCGAGCGGTCCGCTGTATGCGGTTGCGGCGAGCGGGCTTGGCGGCATGGGCGAGGCGGGCGACGTCGGTTTGCCGGGGGCAATCCAGCCGGGCGAGCGGGAGTGGACTTTCGCGGCGGAGCCGGACGAGATCGCGCTCGGCGTGGCGGCGGGGGCGGCATGCCTCGCGCTTGGAGCGATCGCGCTGTGGGGGGTGAGGCGTGTCTCGCGGTGAGCGCATTTCGACGCGTGAGTGGCGTTGGACGCTGGCGTGCGCGGCGTTGATCCTCGCGCTGACGGCTGTGCCATATCTCATTGGATGGCTGGCGCAGGGCGAGGACTGGCGCTTTACAGGCGCGCTATTCGGCGTGGAAGATGCCAACAGCTATCTTGCGAAGATGCGCCTCGGCGCGCGCGGGGAGTGGCTGTTCACGCTGCGGACGACCAGCGAGCCGCATGAGGGCGCGTTGCTGTTTCTGCCGTATTTGCTGCTCGGGCACGTGGCGCGGCTGGTCGCGCGGAGCGAGCCGGTTCCCACCGAAACGCTGATCGCGGTTTTTCACAGCGCGCGGCTGGTCTTCGATCTGGCGTTGATCCTGGTCATCTACCGCTTTGTGGCGGTCTTCCTGCGGCGTCCGGCGACGCGCCGTCTGGCGCTGGTGCTGATCACGCTCGGCGGCGGCCTGGGCTGGCTGGCGACTCTGCTCGGCGGGGATAAGCTGTTTGGCTCGCTGCCGGTCGATTTCATCGTGCCCGAGGGGTACACCTTCCTGATTCTGTTCGGGCTGCCACACCTTGCGCTGGCGCGATCGGCGCTGCTGCTCGGCTTCCTGGCGCTGTTCGCGGCGCTGCGACACGCGTCGATCCGGCGCTCGGTCCGTCCGTCGCTGCTGGCGGGTGTCGGGTGGACGATGATGGGGCTGGCGGTCCCGTTCTATATCCCGGTGGTGTACGCGGTGCTCGGCGTGTGGGGGCTGGCGGCGTGGCTGCGGAGCCGCCGCTTCCCGACCGCGCTGTTCGTCCGGGCGGTGATCGCGGCGCTCGTCCCGCTGCCGGTGTTGGTGTATAACGCGTGGGTCTTCCTGGCGAGCGACGTCTTTAGCCAGTGGGCCGCGCAGAACCTGCTGCCGTCTCCACATCCCGCCCACTATGTGCTAGGATATGCGATTTTGGGTATCCCGGTGGCGGCTGCGCTCGGCTGGGCGTGGCGGCGCGGGGCGGTGCGACTGCCGTACCTCTTGCTGGCAAGCTGGATCGTCGCCGCGCCGGTGATGGTTTACCTGCCGGTGAACGTGCAGCGCCGCCTCGCGGAAGGCGTGATCGTGCCGCTTGGCATCCTGGCGGCGGTCGGATTGGCGCGGATCGCGCGCGGGCGGCGGTGGGTGATTCCCGTAAGCGTCGCGCTGGCGCTCGGCACGTCGGCGCTGCTGTGGCTGGGCGGGCTGGTCAGCGCGCTGACGCCGGGGCGGCCGCTGTTTCGCCCGGCGGATGAGATCGCCGCGATGCAGGCGCTTGACGCCTTCGCCCCGGCGGATGCGGTCGTGCTGGCGGTTCACGAAACGGGGAACGTGCTCCCCGCCGTCACCGATCTGATCGCGTATGTCGGGCATGGACCTGAGACGATCTACGCGGACGAAAAAGAGGCGCGCGTGAGAGCCTTTTTCCGGGACGAGCTGGACGCGACAGCGCGCGCGACGCTGCTGGCCGAGGTCGATTACGTGCTGGTTGGGCCGTTGGAGCGAGCGGACGCGCGTGGCACGGGCTGGCAGCGCGGCCTGCGCGAGATCGCGGCGCGCGGTACGGGCGCGGACCGCTACGTGATCTACGAGGTGATACGCTGATGCGGCGCGACGTCCCGGCGTGGCTGCCGTTCGTGTTCCTCGCGCTGGCGCTGGTGGCCCTGTTTCACCGGCTGCTGAGCGGTCAGGCGCTGTTCTGGGGATTGCCCGCGCTCCAGTTCTATCCCTGGCGAGACTTTGCGTTTGATCTAGTCCGTGAAGGCCGCTTGCCCACGTGGAACCCTTACGTCGGTGCGGGCGCGCCGCTGCTGGCGAACTACCAGACCGCGATCTTCTACCCGCCGAACTGGCTAATGCTGGCTCTGCCCGGCGTTTCCGCCATGAGCGCCATCGCCGTGCTGCATGTCGTATGGTCCGCTGTGGGGATGTGGCTGTTCGCCGGGGCGCTTGGCCTGTCGTCGTTTGGGCGCGGGATCAGCACGCTGGCGTATGCGCTCTCCGGCTACCTGATCGGGCGGGCGGCGTCGTTCCCGACGGCGGATGCGGCGGCGTGGATCCCGTGGGTTTTCTGGCTGGTGGAGCGTGTGCTGAGCGAGCGCCGCGCGCGCGATGCCGGTTGGCTGGGGATCGCGTTCGGAATGCAGCTTCTGGCCGGGCACGCGCAGACCACATGGTACGGCGGGCTGATGGTGGGCGCGTACGCCGTATGGGTCGCTGCACGCCGCCAGCGGGGCGAACCGGTCGCCCGCCGCGTGCGCGGGCTGGCGCTGGCGGGAGCGGGCGCGATCCTCGGCGCGCTGATCGCCGCAATCCAGTTAGTGCCCACGCTGGAGTACTTCACGCAGTCGTCGCGCTCGGAAGGGCTATCGTTCGAGGTGACGGCGAATCTGTCGTATCCCCCGCTCCAACTTCTGACGCTGCTGAATCCGAATTTCTTCGGCACGCCCGCCGATGGCAGCTACCTCGCCGGGGCGATGTTTTTTGAGAACCACGCTTATATCGGCTTCGTGCCGCTGTTGCTGGCGGGCGCAGGCGTGGTCGGCTGGTTGCAGCGCCGCCGTTTCCTCGTCTATTACCCGACGTTCCGCAGTGTGCCGTTCTGGGCAGGGCTGGCGCTGGTGACGCTGGTGCTGGCGTTCGGCAGCTTTACGCCGATTTATCGCCTGCTGTACGAGCACGTGCCGACCTTCGACTTTTTCCGCGAGCCGGTCCGCTGGATGATCGCCCCGGTGTTTAGCCTCTCGGTGCTGGCGGGGATCGGCACTGGCAACTGGCGTCAGGGCAAATGGGCGCTGTTCTGGGCGCGGCTGGCGCTGGCCGGGGGTGGGGCGATCGTCGCGCTGAGCGTGGCAAGCCGCGAGTTGCTCGACCTGACGCCCGCGCTCGACGTGCTGACCAAAGCGCTGATCGGCGTGGGGAGCTGGACGGTCTGCGCGGCCCTGCTGACGCTGGTGCAGCCGTCTAGCGCGTCGCTTGCCTCGCCGCTGGTCTGGCGGCTCGCGGTGCTGGCGCTCGTGACGATCGATCTCGCCTGGGGATCGAGCGGGCTGAATCCGACCGTCAGCGCGGATTTCTACCGGGAGTTTGGCGTGACGCGGCCGCAGGGGCGCACCTACTGGTTTGAGGATTACGAGTACACGGTCAAGTACGAGCGTTTTTTCGACGCGGGCGATTACGTCAAGGCGCGTGATCGTTGGCCCGAGGTGCGTGGCTCCCTGCTGCCGAACCTCAATATGCTGGACCATGTCGCCTCGTTCAATAATTTCGACCCGCTGCTGCCGGACCATCATCGCGCATACCTGGCGCTGATCGAGGAGGCGGGCGCGGATGCGGATGCCCTCTTACGGGCGGCTGGAGTCAGCCAGGTCTTCGGGGAAACGCCGGTCGACGGGTGGCAGGGAGAGGCACCGGTCTTCTTCGCGCCCGAACCCCCACCGAGTGTGTGGCTGGTCCCGGTGGCGGAGTGGTATGCCGACGACGCGGCAGTGCAAGACGCCCTGCGCGACCCGACGTGGGATCCGTTCGAGCGGGTGATTCTGCTCGGCGACGAACCCGTCCAGCCGCAGTCCGCTGCCCCGTTGCGCGGTGCGGAGATCACCATGCTCGACAGCGCACCCGATCGCGTGACCTATCGCGTCCGCACCGAGAACCCCGCCTATCTGGTGATTGCGACGACGTGGTATCCGGGCTGGCACGCCGAGCTTGACGGGGAGCCGGCCCCGCTCTACCGGGCGAACCTGGCGTTTCAGGCGGTCGCCGTGCCGGAAGGCGGCGGGGACGTCACCCTGCGCTACACGCTCAATCACTGGACAACTGGCCTCGGCCTGACAGGTGCGGGGATGCTGATCGCGATCGGGTTGATCGCGTTTGGTAGCCTGGGCCCGCTGCGCCGGAACGTGCGTCCCCGGCGGTCGGTCTGACGTTCGACGCACGCGGGCCGCGTGGCTATAATCGCGCCTGTGGCGGGCACGCATCCTCGAAAGGGGACACGGTGGCGGACGGGCAAGCTCTCCCTCGCGTGACGGTAGTCATGCCAGTCTACAACGAGGCAGCCTTTATCGAGCGATCGCTGGGTGCAGTGCTGGCGCAGCTTTACCCGGCGCAGCGCCTCGAAGTGCTGGTGGTGGACGGTGGCTCCACCGACGCGACGACCGCGCTGGTGGCGGCGATCGCGGCGCGGGACAAACGTGTGCGGTTGCTGCACAACCCCCGGCGCATCCAGGCGGCCGCCATGAACATCGCGCTCGATCACGCGCAGGGTGATGTGATCGTGCGCGTGGACGGGCACACGATCATCGCGGCTGATTACGTCCGTCAGTGCGTCGATCGCCTGCGTGAAACCGGCGCGCAGAACGTCGGCGGGCCGCAGCGTTTCGAAGCGACTACTCCCTTTGGCCGTGCGATTGCGGCGGCGTACCGCTCCCCATTCAGCGTGCCAAGCCGCTTTACCGTCAGTCGCCGCGCCGAGTATGTCGATACCGTCTACCTGGGCGCGTGGCCGCGTGAGGTCTTCGAACAGGTGGGGCGCTTTGACGAGTCGCTCGCCGTCAACGAGGACTACGAGTTCAACTACCGCATTCGCCGCGCGGGTGGGCGCATCTACCTTTCCCCGAACATTCGCTCGCGCTACTACGGCCGCCAGACGCCCGGTGCGTTGTGGCGGCAGTTTTTCCGCTATGGCACGTGGAAGTGCCGCGTGCTGGCACAACATCCACGCTCGGTCAAACTGCGCCACCTGGTCGCTCCGGCGTTTGTGGCGGCGCTTGCCGGCGGGGGAGTGATCGGAGCGTTCAGCCGCCCGGTCCGCCGCCTGTGGACGCTGGTCATTGCGCTGTACGCGGCCGCGAACGCGATCGCCTCATTGCGCGAGGCTGCGCGTGCCGGATGGTCGCTGATGCTCCGCCTGCCGCTGGTCTTCGCCATCATCCATCTCGCCTGGGGTAGCGGGTTTTGGAGCGCGATTCTGCGCCGCGTTGTGCGAGGACGCTGGTCATGACCCTTCCGCCAGAAGTCACCCACGCCCGGCGGCGCTGGCAGCTTCAGCTTTCCGAGCGGCGCATCCTGCTGATGCTCGGCGATGCGGCCGCGATCTTTGTGGCGGTCGTCCTCTCGCTGACGATCTGGGTGATTGTGGATGGGCGCGGGCTGGGCGTGCGCTTCGTGGTGGGGCACCTGTACTGGTTCCCGATCCTGGCCGGGCTGTGGCTGTTGCTGGCGAGCGCCAACGATTTTTACAGCCTGCGCATTTCGTCGCGGATCGACACGAGCCTGATGCGGCTGGTGCAGGTGACGCTGCAAATCGTCGTCGTCTACCTCGCGATCTTCTTTTTCAGCCCGCGCACGGCGTTGCCCCGCCTGTTCATCTTCTATTACGCGTTCCTGTCGTTCTTCCTGATTATGGCGTGGCGGTTGTGGCGTCCGTTTCTGCTGGGGTGGACTGGCACGCCCCGCCGCGCGCTGGTGATCGGATCGGGGCAGAGCGCCCGCACGCTGCTCGACGCGTTGCACAGAGAAGCGCCGGACGATTACACGATTGTCGGGATGGTGGCCGAGCCGGGCAGCGATCCGCCCGCCGACCCGCAGATTCCCCTGATCGCGGACGGGCGTGACTTGCCGCGTGTGGCGCGGCAGGAGGACGTGTCCGAGCTGATCCTCGCGTACGAGCAGGAGCCTTCCGGCGAGCTATTCCAGGCGATCATGGACTGTTACGAGCAGGGCATCAGCATCATCCCGATGCCGCTGCTGTACGAGCAGGTGACCGGGCGCGTGCCGATCGAGCACGTGGGGCAGCGCTACTGGATGTCGATGTTGCCGATTGAAGCCGTGTCGATTTTCAACCCGTATCCGCTCGTCAAGCGTGCGGCCGATCTGGCGCTGTCGATCGTCGGGTTGGCGTTCTTCGGACTGCTGCTTCCCCTGATTGCCATGGCGATGAAGCTCGATTCTCCCGGCCCGATCTTCTTCCGGCAGCGGCGCGTCGGCAAGAGCGGGCGGCTGTTCTGGCTGTACAAGCTGCGCTCGATGATCCCCGATGCCGAGCGCGATACCGGCCCGCGCTGGGCGAGCGACGACGACCCGCGCATTACGCGCGTCGGGCGGCTGCTGCGCAAGACGCGGCTGGACGAGGTGCCGCAGCTTTACAACGTCCTGCGTGGCGAAATGAGCATCATCGGCCCGCGCCCGGAGCGACCGGAGTTCGTCGAAGAGCTCAGCCAGACGATCCCGTTCTATCGCACGCGGCACGTCGTCAAGCCGGGGATCACCGGCTGGGCGCAGGTGCGCTATCGCTACGGCGCCAGCGAAGAAGACGCGCTGATCAAGTTGCAATACGATCTCTACTACATCCGCCACCGCTCGATCGCGCTCGACGTGCTGATCATCCTGCGCACCATCGGCAAGATGCTCGCCTTGCAAGGGACGTAAGCGCCATGAAATCCGGTCTGCGAACCCCGCTTGTGACGGCGGTCGTTCTGCTGGTCATGTTCGTGACCGGCACGGCCTACGGGCACACCGGCGCGATCCCGGATACGCTCCGCTGGCTGCCGGTGGCGGTGCCGCTCGTCGTGTGGCTGCTTCGCATCGCGCGCCGCCGGGCGACCTTTCCCCGCACTGCGCTCGACCTGCCGCTGCTCGCCGCGCTCGTCTGGCTGGCGCTGACGGTCGTCTTCGCCACCGAGCGCCGCCTCGCATTCGAGTTCGCGTGGCCTTACGCCGCGCATATCCTGTTGCTATACCTGCTGATCGATCTGATGCGTCGCGGCTGGGCGAGGGCGTTCCGCGTGGCGCTGCTGGCGGCGGCGTTGGTGATCGTGGCGCTCAGCGCGGTCGAGGTCGCGGCGTGGTATTTCGGCTGGTTGGGGGAGCCGGGCTGGTTCCCGGTGGCGGGCTGGTCGATCCCGCCGCTGCTGCCGGCGCTCGACCTCGCGCTGAACATCTCGACCATCCAGGGCAACACGGTCGCCGTATTGGTTCCGCTGGTGGCGGCGGGCGCGATCGCTGCGCGTGGGCGCTGGTCACGAATCGCTCTGCTGGCGCTGGCCGGGGCGCTGCTGGTGATCGAGTTCCTGACCTTTTCGCGGGGCGGGTTGCTCGGCGCGCTGGTGGCGGTCGGAGTGCTGTTTGCGTTCGCGGTCGTGCGCCGGGGCGGGCGCTCCGGCTGGCGGCGGCGCCTGCTTCAGCCGCGCGTGGTGCTTGGCGCGGCCCTGATCGCGGTGATTGGCCTGGGGTTGCTGATGGTCGCGTGGAGCGCGCGCGCCGGACGTAGCGCCAGCGACCAGGGGCGGCTCGACACGTGGCGCAGCGCGGTTGAGATGGCCGAAGACCGCCCGCTGACGGGCGTCGGACCGGGGTTGTTCGGGCGCGCGCTGCGATCGTATCGCGATCCGGAGCTGGCGCAGGATAAGCTCGTATCCGCACACAACTTGCCGCTCAACGTGCTGGCGGAAACGGGCGTGCCCGGCCTGCTGATTTTCGTGTGGCTGGCGGTCCAGTGCGGACGCGCGTGGTGGCGGGTGTGGAACCGCGCCGAATCCGACCGGCGGATGTGGCTCGAAGCGGCGCTGGCGGCGCTGGCGGCATATGCCGTGCACAGCCTGGTCGATACCTTCCCGCTGACGTCGTCCGTCGTGCCGCTGCTGATCGCGATCGCGTACACGCTAGCGGAGCCACGCCTCGCCCAGCCGCTGGCGGTGCGGACTCAGCGCGCGATTGCGTGGAGCGGCGTGACAATCGTTGCGCTCTACGCGGTGGCGTTTGTGATGTTCGACGTGGCGCAGGGCTGGATGCTCGCCTCGCAGCGCGCGATCGAGCAGGGCGATCTCGACGCCGCGCTGAGCCGGGCGCATCGCGCGCAGGCATGGGACCCGGCGCTGACGCTCTACGACTGGCAGGAAGCATACACGCTCGGCCTGCTGGCGAACGAGCGCCCCTCGGAGTATCTGCGTCCGGCGATTGAGGCGCACGTCCGCGCGCTGGACGCCGAGCCGACCTTCGACCTGGGCTGGGCGAATCTTGCCGCGCTTTATGCGCAGCAGGGTGACGACTCCGCTGCCGAAGACGCCATGCGCCACGCCGTGGCGATCAACCCGCAGGTGGCGGTTTACTGGTGGTGGCTGGGTGAGGGGCAGCGCGCGCTGGCGGAAGACCCCGATCTCGCCGAGTATGTGCGGGCGCGCAACCCGGTCGGGTTGCGTGCCTTCGTCCGCGACGAGACGCATCTTGCTTCGGTGCGGCTGTACGTCGCGCTGTTGGCGGGGCAGCCGGAAGAAGCGGCGCGCCTGGTCCCGGCGGCGCAGCAGGAAGGCGGCTGGATGGCGCACCTGGCGCTTGGCATGCACGCCCGTCAGGTGGCTGGCGATCCGGCGCTGGCGCTGACGTGGCTGAACCGCGCGGTGAGCGCCCGCCCGCAGGACGAACGTCCGGCGCTGGAACGTGCGCAGGTCCACCTGGCGGCGGAACGATTCGACGCGGTGGAAGCAGATGCCCGGCGCGCGCTGTTCGCGGATCGCTACGGCGGCGCAATGGCGAATGCATTACTGGCGCGGGTAGAGCGGGCGCGCGGCGCATCTGACGACCGGGTGATCGCGCTGCTACGAGCGAGCGTAAGTCCTCGCCTGGTGCCGGAATATTTCGCCGGGACGGTCTACGCGCGCCCGGCCGACTTTGACTTCCTGCCCCAACTTCGGATGCCCGGCATGGCGTCGCACTTCTACGCGGGCTGGCTGGAGCTGGCGGAATTGTACGTGGAGCAGGGCGCGACGGATCTGGCGCGCGAGGTGTACCGGGACTTGCTGGAGCTCAATCCGCAGCACGCCGCTGCGGCCGAGGCGCTCGCCGCGCTGCCCGCGGACGGTTAACCGTGCCGTCCATCGTTCGCTGAGTGATCGGGAGCGATCTATGACCGCATCGCCATCGTTCAACGATCTCGTTTATGCGCTGGTGCGCGTCATCCCCTATGGGAAGGTGCTGAGCTACGGGCGCGTCTCGGATCTGCTCGGTGTGCCGCAGGGCGCACGGGCGGTCGGCTGGGCGCTGCACAACCTCGGCAGCCGGGAGCCGACCGTCCCCTGGCATCGGGTCGTGAACGCGCGCGGCCGCGTCAGCATCAAGGGCTCGCCCGAGGCGGCGATTGAGCAGCGAGTCCGCCTGGAGAGCGAGGGCGTGGTGTTCGACGAGCACGACACGATCGATATGCGACGCTATCTGTGGACGCCCACGCTGGACGAGGTGGAAGCGATTCTGCGTGCCGCTTTCGACCAGAGCTGATCGAAGCTAGGAGAAGCCAGGAGCAGCAAGAACAGCTTTTCGGCTGCCATATCGCTGCTCTTAGCTGTATTTGGCTGCTTTTGGAAAACAAAAAGCGCCCACAAGTAAGCGGGCGCTGCGTGTTCAAGCTGGTGACCCCGAGAGGACTCGAACCTCTAACCAATTGATTAAGAGTCAACTGCTCTGCCGAATTGAGCTACGGGGCCATTCGACGGGGAGCATTTTACTCGAAATTTGAGCGCTGGTCAACGGTTATTCGAGAAATTTCTCGATCCTGATCAGGTTAATGGGCGGTAAAGCCGCATTAAGAAACCTTAAACGCCCCTTACTCCCAACTCACCTCATTTCGCGTTAAGATCAAGGCGGATACGCTTTGCACGAATTGAGAGAACCATGACGACGATTCTCCTGGTCGAAGACGACGATACGCTCCGCAAAACTCTGGCGTACAACCTCTCGAAAGAGGATTACACGGTCGTCGAAACGGGTGATGGCGCCGAGGCGCTCAATCTGGCGCGAGAACAGCCGCCGGATCTGATCGTGCTCGACGTGATGTTGCCGTCGCTGGACGGACTGACCGTCTGCCGCATGATCCGCAGCGAGTCCGACGTGCCGATCATCATGCTCACGGCGCGCGGCAGCGAAGTGGATCGCATCGTCGGGCTGGAGATCGGCGCAGACGATTACATCGTCAAACCGTTCAGTCTGGGCGAGTTTCTGGCACGGGTGCGGGCGATGCTGCGCCGCGCGCCTGCCTCGCGCACGGTGGTCGACCAACTTGAATCGGGCGACCTCAAGCTCGACCTGATCGCGCGCCGCGCCACGCAAGGCGGCGTCGAGCTTCGCATGACGCACAAGGAGTTCGACCTGCTCGCCGCGCTGATGCGCAACAAGGGCGCGGTCCTCTCGCGCGACCTGCTGTTGGAGCGCGTGTGGGGCTATGACTACGGCGGCCAGAGCAAAACCGTCGATGTCCATGTCCGCTGGCTGCGCGAAAAGATCGAGGCCGATCCGTCAAATCCACAGCGGATCGTGACCGTGCGCGGCATTGGCTACCGCTTCGAGGGCTGAGATCGATGGAGTCGGGTGCTACCGTCGGGCTGTTGGCGCTGGCCGCCACGCTGCTGGTTGCGCTGGCGTTGCTGCTCGTGCGGATGCGCTCGCTGGAACGACGGCTCTCTGAGGGCGAGCAGCCCTTGCGCGCCGCGCTCGAACGGGCGCATTGGCGGCAGGATGGCATCTTGCGGGCAGTCGATGAAGCGGTGTTCGTGCTCGACGGGGAGCAGCGCATTTTGCTGGCGAATCCGGCCGCCGAGACGATGTTCGGCCCTGCGCCGATTGGCAGGGCGCTCATTCAGGTAGTCGACAGCCCGCAGCTTGTCGAGCTGGTGCAGGCGGCGCGGCTTGTGCGCGGCGAGGGGATGGAGCGCCGGGTCGAGCTCGGGGCGCAACTGCTCGATGCGCGCGTCATCACGCTCCAGGACGGGACTGAGTCGATCCAGGTGCTCGCATTGCGGGATGTGACCGAGCTTCAGCGGTTGGAGCGCGCGCGCCGCGAAATGGTGTCGAACGTGTCCCACGAGCTGAGCACGCCCATCACCGCGATCGGCTTGCTGGCGGATACGCTGATCGAGATGGCAGACAAAGAGAAGCCGAAACGCGTGCGCAAGATGGCCGCCGACATCAAGCGCGAAGCCGATACGCTCTCTCAGCTTGTACAGGAGATGCGCGATCTCTCGCTGATCGAATCAGGCCAGATGCCCATCCGCCTGACGCCGACTCGCCTGCTCGATGTGGCGAAGGCGAGCGTTGAGCCGCTTGAGGCTCTGGCGGAAGGCAAGCAGCAGGAGATCACGATTGACGTCCCGGACGATCTGACCATTCTGGCAGACAGCTTCCAGCTTCAGCGCGCGCTGAAGAATATCCTGCACAACGCCGTCAAGTACGCGCCAGTCGAGGGCGAGATCGTGGTCAGCGCCACGACCAGTGGCGAAGAAGCGATCCTCTCCGTCAAGGACAATGGTCCCGGCATCGCACGTGACGACCTGCCGCGTATCTTCGAACGCTTCTATCAGGCAGACCGCGCGCGCCGCAGCGGGACTGGCCTGGGGTTGGCGATTGTGCGCCATATTGTGCTGGCGCATGGCGGCCGTGTGTGGGCGGAGAGCACGCCAGGCGAGGGGGCGACGTTTTACATTGCGCTCGCGCTGGCGCAATCCAAAGAGCCTGCGGTCGAGCCAGCGGAGAACCCGACCGCCTAGCCCCGGTGCGCTAAAGGCGTCAGATCGGCTCGCTGTGTTCTTCAGTCCAGCGGTCGTAGCGGGCGCGCAACTCGCGGACGATCGGCCCGACTGCGCCGGACGCAACCGGCTGTCCGTCGATCCGCGTCACCGGCACGACGCCCCTCCCGCTGCTAGTGATCAACGCTTCCTCAAAGCGCGGGATGTCCTCAACACGCGGCGCATCCATGCGAACCGGCAGCAGTTCAGCGGCGATTTCAAGCACCGCGCGCCGCGTAATCCCCGCCAACACGCCTTCGCCTGCCGTAAACAGCACGCCATCGACCACCGCGTAGAAGTTGCTGGACATGCCTTCCAGCAGGCGGCCGTCCGGGCTGCGGAGAATCCCCTCGTACACGTCGGGCGGCAGCGAATCCTGCGACGGCTTGCGGACCGTCATCCAGGCGGTGGTTTTGACGACCGGGTTTTCACGCGCGATCGGCAGCGTGACAACGTGCGCCCCGTTGCGCTGGACGTCTTCAGGCACTGGCTGGAACGGTTCGAGCGCCAGATAGAGGCGCGAAGGATCCTCGCGCGGGACGGTGATGCGGAATTTCGCGTCCGGGAATCCGGCGGCGTGCAACGCGTCGCGCAGCGCAGCGCGCAGGCGAGCACGGTCTAGTTCGAGCGGGATGCCGCTCAGCCGCGCCGACTCTTCCAGGCGGTCGAGGTGCGCGTCGAGCATCAGCGCCCGGTCGCCGAAGAACGTCCGCGCGACGGTGTAGACGCCGTCCGGCTCCAGGCTAACCGCAGCCGCCAGCGACGGTGCCTGATACGGCGTCGGGATCACCTCATCAGGCGTGATAATCAGGGTCGGAATGGGCGTGAAGGTGTCGGTCACGGCGCTTCACTCCGCAGCGGAAGGAAACAGGTCAGGCGCAAATTGTAGCTTATCGCGGGAAAACCGCGATCACGCTCGGCAGGCGGTCGAAGGCGGCGTACACGTCGTCGGCCCCCTCGGGGCGGTCGAGGATGAGCCCGGTCGAACGCCCGCCATCCAGCGCGAACGCGATCCGCACGTCGAGGTCGCTGCCGAGGAGCCAGTCTTGCATGGCGCTGAAGCTTACCTCGCTCAATGGCGTGACGATCAGCAGGATACGCCCCGCGCCGTCCTGCGCGATCACCGTACGGCGCGCCGGGTCGTCAAAGCCCTGACCGCGCGGCGCGGGGACGCCGCCTGCCTCAACCAGCATCGGGAACGACTGGGCCGCGTGCCACAGCGGCTCGCCCTGGTACGGCTCGCTGACCAGCGAGCGCACGCGCGGACCCGCGTCCGTCACCTGGAACATGCCGCCGAAGCCCCTGAACGACTGTCCGAAGACCTGCCCCTCACTGGCGACCAGTCCAAGCGCGCGGTTGTTCTCGTCAAAGAATGCGCCGTTGACGATTACGGCCGCGCCCGGCAGCGCGGCGCGCCAGTCGTTGAGCGACAGTGGCTCGCCTGGGCGGTAGCCCACGTGGAACGTCGCCTGCGCGGGGTCGATCCGCACGATCACCGCCGCCGCGTTGAACGCACTTCCGGTGGTGATCGTAGCCATCCGCCGCTCGATACCGGGGCGAATCAGTTCCCACCCGCCTTCGGTGACTGGCTCCGGCGCGGGTGTGACGGTCGGGGTCGGCGGGGGGATCTCGGCGCGGGTCAGCGTGCACCCGGCGAGCGCCAGCAGGCTAAGGACCAGCCCGCCAAGCAGCGCGAGCAGCGCGGTTGTTCGTCGGATGTCGGGCATAGTTATCTCTTGTCGTCAGGGCGGTCTTCGGCCTTTCGCCGTCGCTCAAGCAGGCGCGAAGCAAGCGTGCCCTCGCCTGGAGCCGGTTCGGCGCGCTCCGGCGCTTTGGGCTTGGGCGCGGGGGGCGCCGAGATGGTCGTGGGGCGGGCGGAGCGGCGTGGTTTCGCGGTGACTGCTTCGCTGGCCGCCGGTCGCTCGGATGCGGACGGCAGCGGGGATAGCGTTCCCTCGGCGGCCGGGCGGGCGCGGTCTTTCACGTCGAGAAGCTGGCCCAGGTAGGAAGATCCGGTCACCGGCGCCGCCTCGCGCGTGGTAACCTTGCTGATTACCTGGTCGATGTCTCGCCGGGTGAGCACTAGCCGCCGCACTCCCACGTCGACCGGTAGCAGAATCGCCGCCGCCAGCAGCAGATACGGCCACAGCGGCTCGGCGGCACGCTGCTGGTCGAGGTTGTGATCGAAGCTGGCAGCCGGGTTCTCAGCCAGCGATCCGCCGCCGGTGATTCCCGATATGCGTTCAAGCTTGAACAACGGCTCCTCGCTCGACGTTTCATTCGGGTCGATCCGGTACTCGTTCGAATAGCTCAGCACCCAGCCAGCGGTCTGGCGGACCTGCTGCGGGGTGAGCGTTTCGGGGTCGCGCTCGGTCGCGCCCGCGACGGTGATGAAGTACGAGCCTTCCTGGCGCGGCGTGAAGACCGCCTCGTAATGCCCCGGCGCGGTCTGCTGGAGCACGACCGTCTCCGAGTCAAGCTGCGTGCTGGCGATCGACGCTTCCAGCGCCAGCCCGTTGAGGAAGTCGCCCTGCGCAGTGCGCGCGTCCACCGACAGCACCGTTTCGCCGCCGCGCTCGATCACCTGCGCCTCGATGTTGTTCGTGCTGCCCTCGATGATCGACCACTGGATCGCCTGCGTCCAGAAATCAGCGAAGCCTTCCCAATCGACCCAGTTCGCGCCCCAGCGCGCGCTGGCGTCCGACGTGAAGGCGACCGCGCGCCCCAGGCCGTACTGCCACGCTGCGAGGATCGGGTCGTCTTGCGGGCCACGCAGGATGACGGTCGCTGTTTCTTTGGGTGAGGTGGCGATGTACCCGAGCAGCGGCGGCGCGCTGTCGATCCCCTCGATGATCGGGTGGCGCGCGCTGATCGCCGGGGTAAATTCCTCTTCCACGATGTAGGCGCGTGTGGCAAGCAGCGTTTCGGCGGTGAAGATGGCGGGAATGGTCGAGACGTCGTACGTCAGGTGGAACTTGCCGCGCCCTGCCAGCGCGACCTCTTGCAGCCATTGCGCGTAATCCTGCCCGACGGCGACGACTGATGTGGTGATGCCGTAGTTCTGATACATCCGGTCGACTATCGGGACGACGCCGCTTGGGTCGGAGCCGCCATCCGTCAGCAGGATGATGTGCTTAAGCTGTGACGGCTCCTCGCTCAGCACGCTGTCAGCGGACAGCAACCCCTGGCGGATGCTCGTTCCGCCGCCGGGTCGCAGCGCGCCGATCGTGTCGCGCAGGACTTGCCGGTTCTCGTCGCCGCCGACTTCCTGCACCTCGACCACGTAATATGAGGTGACGTCGAACGACAGCACGCCCGTCCGGTCGGTGTCTTGTAGCAGTTCTATCGAGCGGATGACGGCTTCCTTCGCCAGCTCCAGGTTTGACACGCCGCTGGACGAAGCGATCTCCATACTGCCGGAGCGGTCGATCACGAACAGCATCGTAAGCTGCGGGATGCGCTCTTTGTCGCGGAGTTCCATTTCGAGCGGCAGCGTTTCCTCAAGCGGCGTGTTGTAATAGCCGCCGACGCCGTAACTGGTCGGTCCGCCGATCACGACCAGCCCGCCGCCCAGATCCCGCACGTAGGCTTGCAGGAAGCGCATGCGGTCGTCGGTCAGGTCCGCGCCGGAGATGTTCGCCAGGATGATGCTGTCGTAGCTGCTCAGCGGCGCGAGGCCGAGCGGCAGATCGTGTGGTCCCTGCTGCTCGACTTCGAGCCCGGCAGCGGTCAGCGCCTCGCGCAGCGGCGCGACTTCCTGATCGTCCGTGCTGACCAGCAGAACGCGCGGCGGCCCGGTGACCTCGGTGAAGGCCGATAGCTCGTTGTTCTGGTAGAACTTGTCGGCGCCGAGCGGCTCGACCACGACGCGAAAGTCGACGAAGCCGGGCGTGGGAACGGTCAGATTCGGCAGCACGTAGCTGTTCGTGCCCTGGCGTAGCTCCACCGGCTCCCGGTAGATCACCTCGCCGGACGACAGCACACGGATCTCCGCCAACCCGCTCGGCTGGCTGCTGGCGACGGTCACCGTGAGGTCGAATTCCTCGTCTACGTTGACTGTGGCGGGCAGGCGGACGTCCGTCACCAGCACTTCCGGGCCAATCTCTTGCTGAGCGCTTGAGCCGAGGAAGACGTAATCAATCTGCACGTTGCTCGCCGCCGCCAGCCGGGCGACTTCCGACGCGTCGCCGACTGTCTCGCGTCCGTCGCTCAGCACGACCATGCGCTTGGCCGTGTCCGCCGGGAACAGCGCCAGCCCCAGGCGCAGGGCTTCGGACAGGTTCGTGTTCAGGCGGATCGGGTCCGAGCCGATCTGCACCAGCTCCAACTGCTCGGTCATCGGAATCTCGACCAGCGCATCCGCCCCGAAGACGACCACCGCTGCTTGGTCGTTGCGCCCCATCGCTTCCGACGCGCGCCGCACATAGTCCAGCGCAGCGCTCTGCTGCTCCGGCGCGACGCTGTCCGACACGTCGATCAGGAAGACCACCGCCAGACGGTTGGCGGCCCGCTCGATCTGCACGCCCGCCAGCCCGAGCACCAGCAACACGACGATCGCGATACGGATGAGCAGGCTCAGCGTGTCGCGCAGGCGGCGATACGCCAACCGGGGCCAGCCGATCACCACAAAGACCGGCACCAGCAGAAGCAGCCACAGCGCGTTGGGGTTCGTGAAGCTCATAGCCCGCGCTCCCCTCGCCGCAGCGCCGGGACCCGCTCACGGATGGGTCGCCGCCCGCCCGGCAGCGTCACGCGTGGCAGGCGCCGTAATGAGCGGTGATAGACCAGCCACTCGACCAGCAGGATCGCCAGCCCGATCGCCGCGATCCACGGCCAGAACTCACGCCGGGCTGTCTCTTCGCGCGCGCCCTGCGGGATGGTCGTCGTGCCGATGGTGACGCTGTCTCGCGGCGCGATCGCGCTTTCCGCCGGGTCGAACAGGTTGACGACGAACTGCTCGGTGCGGATCACTTCGTTATCGCGCAGCAGGTCGACGGTGTAAAGGCCCGGCGCATCCGTCCCGGCAAACACCGCGCTGCTGCCATCTGGCACCAGCTCGACGCGCTCGCCATCGGGCCGGGTGACGACCGCCGCGTTCGCATCTTCGATCAGGCGGATCGGGACAGTCGCGCCCGGTTGCAACGATCCGGTCAGGTCCAGCGCGCGCGGCGGGGAGAACCACGCGCTCAGCTCGGCGATCAGAATCGGCCACGCGGGTTGCAGTACAAGGTCGGTGTTCGGATAGCGCGCGTCGAACGCGACGATCGCCACCTGCCGCCCGTCGACCTCGCCAGCCACGACGACCTGCTGTGTGCCGATGCGTAGCAGCGGGGTCGCCCAGGGGCCAACCTCAAGCGGCCGGTATTGCAACAAATTCGACGCGTTCAGGAACGGGCCGAGGTTCCGCACGCGCGGATCGGCGGTCGCTACTAAGTCGGCTGTCGCGTCGACCGGCGCGCCAATCGTGTAGAACTCCGTGCTGACCGGTGGGTTGACCAGCAACAGGTCGCCGTCCGGCAGGGGATCGGGCACCCAGCCGTCGAACACG
>Ga0134103_1001548_pt1 | contig 20821 bp, 19 predicted proteins | sample 14_taG_2_FD_94445 | JGI IMG/M metagenome (GOLD analysis project Ga0134103, IMG submission 94445) | Switchgrass degrading microbial communities from high solid loading bioreactors in New Hampshire, USA - 14_58_20_212_A1 metaG | ecosystem: Engineered > Bioreactor > Semi-continuous > Anaerobic >...
ACTGGTGCTGATGGCGCAACTGGACCGACAGGTCCGACAGGTCCCACTGGTGCGGATGGCGCAACTGGTCCAACAGGCCCGACTGGTGCTGACGGTGCTACTGGCCCGACAGGTCCCACTGGCCCTACTGGCGCTGACGGTGCGACTGGTCCTACTGGCCCGACTGGTGCGGATGGTGCTACTGGTCCAACTGGTCCCACTGGTGCGGATGGCGCAACTGGTCCAACAGGCCCGACTGGCGCTGATGGTCCTACTGGCCCCACTGGTCCGACAGGCACTGATGGCGCAACAGGCCCGACAGGCCCGACAGGCCCTACTGGTGCTGATGGCCCGACTGGTCCTACTGGCCCCACTGGTGCGGATGGCGCAACTGGCCCGACTGGTCCTACTGGCCCGACTGGTGCTGACGGTGCTACTGGCCCGACAGGTCCTACTGGCCCCACTGGTGCGGATGGTGCAACTGGCCCGACTGGTCCTACTGGCCCCACTGGTGCGGATGGCGCAACTGGCCCGACTGGTCCTACTGGCCCGACTGGTGCTGATGGCGCAACTGGACCGACAGGTCCGACAGGTCCCACTGGTGCGGATGGCGCAACTGGTCCAACAGGCCCGACTGGTGCTGACGGTGCTACTGGCCCAACAGGTCCTACTGGCCCCACTGGTCCCACTGGTGTTGGTGTAACTGATGAAGGCTTCTCGGCATTTATACAAAACGTGCTTGCAACTTCATCCACTCAATTAACTGGCTGGACAGTAACCCCACCATATTTCAATAACACTACCTTTGACCCGGCAACTGGTGAATTTGAAGTTCCTGAAACCGGCACCTATTTGATAACTGCAACGATTAACTACGAAGTGGATGGGACCATTGACTCAGCCCTAGCGCCTGGAGTTACCCCTTATTTTGTGGTAAGAAGGACATCGCCGGTAGTTACCGAACTAATTTCCGGTGAGTTGCCAGTATTTGAAGTGGACTTAGCCGGGGCATTGAAACAAAGGGTTATTTTAGCCAATAGCGAAGTTACCCTGGCAGGGGAAGTTGAGCTAAACGCGGGTGATATTGTAGGATTATTCTATGAAGACGATACCATGACATTGGGTTTGAACTTGGGTTCAATTGATAAAGGTATTTTCTGGTCCATCACCAGATTAAGCTGATAAATTTAGATAGTAATGCTAACCTCCTTGCAAGTTTAATGTTATATGGGAGGATAATATGGCTAATATTGCATTACAAGTTGAAAAACTTGCCGGTACCGAAATATTAAATGACCAAAGGGTTGAATTTGACAATTTAGTTATTCAAAATGGCAATATTTCTTTTGATAATATGACAGGTGTAATCACTTTTAACGAACCTGGCAGGTATACAATAAATTGGTTTGTAGCGGTTCAATCCGCTTCAAACAACAAATTCCCCATTTTTGAAATTGAAACAACTCCTGCAACCGAAGTAATCGCGGGCAATTCCCCGATTAAAACCAGCGAAGTCAGCGGATTTGCAATTATAGATGTACCTGCTGCCGGAACTGTTTTAGAATTAATTAACAGAAGCGGCGCGTCCGTATTCTTGGCTCAAACGGTTCCGGTTAAGGCTTCATTAATGATACTAAGTGATGACGAAGCAGCGACAGGCCCGACTGGTGCAACTGGTCCTACTGGTCCGACAGGTGCTGACGGTGCAACGGGTCCTACTGGTCCGACAGGTGCTGATGGCGCAACAGGCCCAACAGGCCCGACTGGTCCCACTGGCGCTGACGGTGCTACTGGCCCAACAGGTCCGACTGGTGCTGATGGCGCAACAGGCCCAACAGGTCCTACTGGCCCCACTGGTGCGGATGGCGCAACAGGCCCGACAGGTCCCACTGGCCCGACAGGTGCGGATGGCGCTACTGGCCCGACTGGCCCGACTGGGGCGGATGGCGCGACTGGCCCGACAGGCCCGACTGGCGCTGACGGTGCTACTGGCCCCACTGGCCCCACTGGTGCTGATGGCGCAACTGGTCCTACTGGTCCCACTGGCCCGACTGGTCCCACTGGTGTTGGTGTAACTGATGAAGGCTTCTCTGCTTTCTTGCCAACCCTTTCTGTAAACGCCACAACCCTATTGACAGGCTGGTCAGTAACATCCCCGTATTTCAATAACACTTCCTTTGACCCGGTAACAGGTTTATTCGTTGCTCCTGAAACCGGCACCTATTTGATTGAAGCAACGATTAACTATTCAGCCGGAACTCTTACCGCAAGTGTAGGCGGCAATATTGACCCATACTTTGTGGTAAGAAGGACATCTCCGGTTCTAACCGACCTCATCATAGGTTTTATCCCGTTATTAAGCATTAACATCGTAGGACTTTTGCCCGTAAGGGTAATTTTAGGAAATGGCTCAATTACCTTAGCAGGCGAAGTTGAGCTAAATGCGGGTGATACTGTGGGTCTATTCTATGAAGCTGACGGCTTAACTTTAACCTTAGACCTCGGCGCAAATAACACCGGTATTTACTGGTCTATTACCAGATTAAGCTAATAATTTTATTTCCCCCAATAAAAACCAGCGAAGTCAGCGGATTTGCAATTATAGATGTACCCGCTGCCGGAACTGTTTTAGAATAAAACCATAACATTAAATGTGGCATGTTTTTGGTTCTCAAACCAATTATCTTAAAAAAAGAAAGCTGACCTTTCGGTCAGCTTTCTTTTTTTATAATAGCCCTTTTAGCTGTTCTTCAACCTTTTCAAGCATTTGGGTGTATCGGGCAAGCTTTTCTTTTTCCTCTTCAATTAATTTTGCGGGCGCTTTTTTCACAAAGCCCTCATTTTCAAGTTTGCCCTTTGCCCTCTTGATTTCAGCCTCAATGGTTTCCTTTTCTTTTTGAAGCCTTGCGATTTCCTTTTCTTTGTCCACAAGCTCATCCAATGGTATATAGATTTTCGCGTTTACGGTGATTTCGCTTGCGGCATTTTCAGGTTTGTCATATTCTTCTTTTTGAACCACAACCTTTGACGCCCCCGCCAGCTTTTCAAAGAAGTAGGAAGTCTTTTCATAAAGCGCCACTTCATCGGTAACAATTATCATATTGGCCTTCTTTGAAGGGGGAACGTTCATCTGCGCGCGGGTGTTCCTTATGCCTTTTATTGCTTCGCAGATTATGTCCATGTGCTTTTCTTCTTCAAAGAATTCAAATTCCTTCTTATATTCTGGCCAGGGCGCAATCATAATGCTTTCGCTTTTGTGGGGAAGGGCTTGATAAATTTCTTCGGTTATAAAGGGCATGAAGGGGTGCAAAAGCTTTAAGGTGTTCTTTAGTACATATACCAAAACTTTTTGCGCGCTTTCCTTCTTTGCCACATCTTCCCCGTAAAGCCTTGGTTTTACAAGCTCAATGTACCAGTCGCAGAACCTGTCCCAAATAAAGTCATAAACTTTTCCAAGGGCAATCCCTAGTTCGTATTTTTCCAAATTTTCAGTCACTTCTTTTACCAAAGTATTATACAAGCTTAAAATCCACTTGTCCTCAATTTCAAGGTCCTGCGGCAGAGAGGTGTCGGAAATTGTCAAATTCATCAGGATAAACCTTGCCGCGTTCCAGATTTTGTTTGTAAAGTTGCGGCTGGCTTCCACCCTTTCCATGTAAAAGCGCATGTCGTTCCCGGGGGAGTTGTTGGTGGCCAAAGTAAACCTTAAGGCGTCGGCCCCGTACTTTTCAACAATTTCCAATGGGTCTATGCCGTTACCCAAGGATTTACTCATCTTCCTTCCCTGGGAGTCCCGCACTAAGCCATGGATTAGGACATGCTTGAAGGGGATTTTTCCTGTGTGCTCCAAGCCTGAGAAAATCATTCTCGCAACCCAGAAAAAGATGATGTCATACCCTGTAACCAAAACGCTTGTGGGGTAGAAGTATTTTAAATCCTCGGTTTCATCGGGCCAGCCCAAAGTGGAAAAGGGCCAAAGGGCGGAAGAAAACCAAGTGTCTAACACGTCTTCTTCCTGATAAACACTGCCTCCGCAGTCGGGGCAAGCTTCCAAGTCCACTTTTGAAACGTGCATTTTCCCGCAGTCGTCGCAGTAAAAGGCAGGGATCCTATGACCCCACCAAAGCTGGCGGGATATGCACCAGTCGTGGACATTTTCCATCCAGTTTATATAAATTTTTGAAAACCTGTCGGGGATAAAGGAAATTTCGCCGCTTTTTACAGCTTCCAACGCGGGTTTTGCCAGAGGCTCCATTTTAACGAACCACTGCCTTGAGGTAATTGGCTCAACAGTGGTGCCGCAGCGGTAGCACTGGCCCACATTGTGGCTGTGGTCTTCAACCTTTACTAAAAGCCCCTCTTTTTCTAAATCCTCCACAATCCTCTTTCTTGCCTCGTACCTGTCTAATCCTTGGTATTTCCCGCCGTTTTCGTTGATTGTGGCGTCGTCGTTCATTACCTTGATTTCAGGCAGGTTGTGGCGTTTTCCTACTTCAAAGTCGTTGGGGTCATGGCTTGGGGTGATTTTTACACAGCCCGTGCCAAATTCCATGTCAACATAACTGTCCGCTATAATTGGGATTTCCCGCCCCACAAGGGGCAAAATCAGGGTTTTGCCGATTAAGTGGGTATACCTTTCATCCCCGGGGTTTACTGCCACCGCGGTGTCCCCGAGCATGGTCTCAGGGCGGGTTGTGGCAATTACCACATACTCACCGCTGTCTTTTACGGGGTATTTAATATGCCAAAAATGGCCGCTTTTTTCTTCATAGTCGACTTCCGCGTCGGACAGGGCGGTTTTACAGCTGGGGCACCAGTTTATAATGCGGTTTCCCCTGTATATCAAGCCTTTTTCATAAAGGTTTACAAAAACTTCCCTAACCGCCCTGGAACAGCCTTCGTCCATGGTAAAGCGGAGCCTGTCCCAGTCGCAGGAACAGCCCAGTTTTTTAAGCTGTTCAATAATCCTGGAGCCGTATTTGTTTTTCCAGTCCCATACTCTTTCTAAAAACTTTTCCCTGCCTAAATCGTAGCGGGTTAAGCCTTCTTCTTTCCTTAAAACCTCTTCAACCTTAATTTGTGTCGCAATCCCCGCATGGTCGGTGCCCGGCACCCAGAGGGTGGAAAATCCCCTCATGCGTTTATACCTGATTAAGATATCCTGCAATGTTTCGTCCAAAGCATGCCCCATGTGAAGCTGCCCTGTAACATTTGGGGGCGGGATAACTATGGTAAAAGGCTCTTTGTCCGGGTCAACCTTTGCGTGGAAATATCCTTTTTTCAGCCAATTATCATATATCCTTTCTTCAACTTTTTGAGGTTCGTATTGTTTTGCCATCCCCATATATCTAAACAATCCTTTCTCTTTTTGTTATTTGCCTATCATGATAAAGCTTACCAACGGCGCGTGGGAATTGTTTGTGCTCTTTTCGCTGCGCAATACGTCAACTGTAATTTCCCCGTTGTTGACGGTAACGTCATAAATATATGTGCGCTTGTCCGCAGGGCACACAAAATCCTTTTCCTTAACTTCCCCGTTTACCACTAAATTCATGTACCTTCCTGAATTTGCCCACGGGTCGTGCAGCCCCACATAGACCTTGTAGGTCCCGTTTGGAACTTCAAACTTATATTTTACGCCGTTTCCCGCAACCTGGCTTTCATCGGCCCGCACGCTTGAGAACATATCGGTGTTTTCGTTGTAGGCATAAATATCCTTTGTCTTTTCATACCCCCATGATTTCCCCGTCACAGGGTCAACGCCGTATGCCTTGTCGGAAACGGAATTTAGGAGGTTGTTGGTTTTCTTTACTTCCAAATACTCCTTTGACTCATCGGGGGCGCAGTCCACAAAGTAGATTAAGTTTGCGGGATAGACATTTATTTTCCCAATCTGTTTTGTGACGTTTAGGTCTAAAATTTTAGCGTTTGCCTTAAACTGGCCGATTGTGCCTAAATTCTTTTTGTCATATTCCCATTCCACCTTGTAGCTTCCCTTTTCCCCCTCAACCAACACATCGATTGTATGGGGTAAACCGGGCTTTGTATTTAGGGTTGTATTTACGCTGATTTCTTCAGCGTACACCCTTTTGGTGTTTTCCATGCTCCACTCATCAAAATACTCAATCACCATTTTTCCGTCGTAAAAATCCAATGGGAGCCAAACATACCTTGAATCCCCCAAATTTTTGGGGTTCCAGCGGTCAGCCATGAAGATGTAGCGCCCTTTTTGGTTTGGCATGGGCAAAATAAATGTGCTTTGGCTGTAGAATGTCAAGTGGGCGTTTTCACCTATACATGGGTTTCCTATTTCTGTCCATGGCCCGAAGATATTGTCAGCAACCGCGTATTTTGCCTCATTTGGCGCCCAGCCCGTGCAGGCGGAAGTTACCATGTAGTATTTTCCCTCATGCTTTATAATTGCGGGCGCTTCACGGGACTGGTCTATAAACACCCTTACATATTCGCCGGATTGCTTTAAGTAGTCGTCGGTTAATTTTGAAATATATAATGTCCTGTTATGTTCGCTTGCGTAAATTAAATAAGCCGTGCCGTCGTCATCTTTAAACAGCGTCATATCCCTGCTCATCTGCCCGTTTGGCCTTTCGCTCCCCAGATAGGTAAAGGGGCCTGTCGGGGAGTCGGAAATTGCGACCCCTGCCCGGGCGTAGCTGTAATCGGGGCTTTCAATGTGGGCCCACATTACATATTTTTTGGTTTTGTCGTTGTAAATTACCTTTGGCCGCTCAAAAACCCTGTCCGGCTTTAAATCGCTCAAAGGATATCCCGCGTCAGGGTCAGTTACCGCGGAAAGCGCCAATCCCTCGTACTTCCAGTTATAAAGGTCGGTGGATGAATAGCAGCTCATGCCGATAACGCCGTTTCTTGGGTAATGGTCGGGATATGCCTTGTTTTCACCGTACCAGTAGTATTTTTTTGTCTTTTCATCATATAAAATCCCACCGCCATGGGCCTGGATATGGTGACCTTGGTCGTCAATCCAAAGCTCTCCTGGTTTAAAGCTTTCGTATTTTACCACTTCATATTCCTCCTGTTTCAACGTTATTTCAGTAATTACCATTTTTCTGTGGGCGCGGTTATAAATAAAAAACGCCAAAACCAAAACTAAAAATGCTGATAATGCCAGTATCCATTTTTTCATAATTATAACCTATATATGCCTTTCTTACTATATTTATTGTTTAATTTTATATCTTTACACACGGCTTTGTCAATTGCAAAATGCCGTTTACATTTTTTCCCAGTTTCCCTACTGTTTTGCTTGACAAATAAAAAGTGCATAAGTATAATATACTAAACCATAAAAAGATTTCCTGTTTTGTTAAAAAAACGTCAAGAAAGGTTTGATATGGTGGGAGTTAAAATAATTGGAACGGGAAGTTCCCTTCCCAAAAATGTTTTGACAAATTTTGATTTGGAAAAAATGGTGGAAACGTCAAACGACTGGATAATCCAGCGCACGGGAATTAGCGAAAGAAGGATTGCGCAAGATGAAACAAACCTTTCCCTAAGCCTTGACGCAAGTCTTTGCGCAATTGAAGACGCAAAAATAGATAAATCACAAATCGGCTTAATAGTTTTTGCAAGCATTACACAAGACTACATAACCCCGGCAAGCGCCTCATTAATCCAAAAGGAGTTGGGGATAAAAAAAGCCTGCGCTTTTGATATTGCCGCGGGCTGCAGCGGTTTTGTGTACGCGCTTGCGGTGGCAAAATCCCTTATGGAAAGCCAAAACCATGAGTATGCGCTGGTTGTGGGTTGTGATGTTTTAAGTAAAATCACAAACTGGCAGGACCGCTCGACCTGTATCCTCTTTGGCGACGGGGCGGGGGCGGTTGTTTTAAAAAGGGATGAGGAGGAAGGGATACTTGCCTCAAATTTGACAAGTTATCCCGATGAGACAAATTCTCTATACTGCGAAAGCTTTAAAATAAATAACCCCTTTTCCCAAAATGATGAAATCCCGGGAAAACTTGTGATGGACGGCCGTCAGGTTTTCCGTTTTGCGACTTCAGCATTAGTTTATGAAGTTACAAAGGTTTTGCAAAAGGCAAATTTGGACATTGAAAAAATAAAATACATTGTTCCCCACCAGGCAAACAAGCGGATTATTGACTATGCGGCGGAAAAGCTTAATGTAAGTGAGGAAAAATTTATCGTAAACGTAAACTCCTACGGCAACACCTCTGCCGCAAGCGTGCCCATTTGCCTGGATGAAATAAATAAAAAAGGCCTGCTTAGTGAGGGCGACTACATAGTTTTAGTGGCCTTCGGGGCAGGGCTTACAAGCGGGGCTTTGTTATTAAAATGGTAAAAAAGGAAGGTGTAGAATGGTAGAAACACAAGTCACAAAACTTTTGGGTATAAAATACCCGATTTTGCAGGGCGGCATGGCGTGGATTGCAAACCATTCCCTAGCCAGCGCCGTGTCCAACGCGGGCGGGCTTGGGATTGTGGCTGCCGGCGGGCATGAAACCAAAGTAGTACGGGAGGAAATCAGAAAAACGAAAGAACTCACCGACAAACCCTTTGGTGTGAATATAATGCTTTTAAGCCCCTATGCCGAAGAAATCGCCCATATGGTGGCGGAAGAAAAGGTGGCGGTGGTAACCACGGGGGCGGGAAACCCGGGAAAATACATACCCATGTGGAAGGAAAACAATATAAAAGTCATTCCCGTTGTCCCCTCTTCGGCGCTGGCTGTCCGCATGGAGCGGGCGGGGGCTGACGCCGTAATCTGCGAAGGCTGCGAGGCGGGCGGCCATATTGGTGAGCTTACCACCATGGCGCTGGTGCCTCAGGTTGTTGACGCGGTAAAACTCCCTGTAATCGCCGCAGGAGGGATTGCTGACGCCCGCGGGATTTTGGCGGCCTTTGTTTTGGGCGCAAGCGGCGTTCAAATGGGGACCCGTTTTTTGGTGGCAGAGGAATGCACGGTGCATGAAAACTACAAAGACTTAATTATTTCCGCAAAGGACACCGACACAGTGGTAACAGGAAGAAGCACCGGCCACCCTGTGAGGGTAATCAGGAATAAGCTTACAAGAAAAGTGCTTGAGCTTGAAAAGGAAAGAGGAAAGGAAGAAGAAATCGAGCGGCTTTGCACAGGCTCCCTTAAAAACGCCGCAATTTTAGGGGATGTGGAATTCGGCTCCGTCATGGCGGGGCAAATCGCGGGGTTAGTGAACAGGCGGCAAAGCGCGAAGGAAATACTGGATGAGCTTGTTTCTGATTTTATTAAACTTAGAAATTCGCTTGGAGGAAGCCTATGAAAATAGCGTTAATTTTCCAAGGCCAAGGGTCCCAGTACGAGGGAATGGGAAAAACAATTTATGAAAACACCCCCGAAGGGAAAGCCATTTTTGACCAGGCGGGGGAAGAAATAAAAAATTTGTGTTTTAATTCATCTTTGGAGGAACTTTCCAAAACCCAAAACACCCAGCCTGCGGTGTTTACCGCGACAATGGCGGCATATAGCGCATTGGAAAAAGGGTTGGATAACCTGGGCTTTTCAGAGCGTGTTTACGCGGGTTTTTCCTTAGGAGAGTTTTCAGCCCTTTGTGCTTGCGGCGTTCTTAGTTTTTCAGACGGCCTTTCCCTTGTAAAAGAACGCTCGCGGCTCATGAGTGATGTGCGAGGCAAAATGTGCGCCTCCATTGGTGATTGGGATAAAACCCTTGAGATTGTTAAAAAAGCCTCAAACTTTGGGGTATGTGAAGCGGTAAATTTCAATTCCCCCAATCAAATCGTTGTGGCGGGGGAAGATATTGCTATTGAAAAATTCATTGAGTTTTCAAAAGAAAGCGGCCTAAAACCTATTCCCCTAAATGTCAGCGGCCCGTTTCATTCAAGTCTGCTCTCTTTTGTCGGGGAAAAATTAAAATCCCATCTTTCAAATCTTTCCCTAAATCCCCCCAAATACAAAATTTATTCCAATGTAACCGCAAAGCCCTATGCTTTTGAAAGCATGGTTGATTTAATATCAAAGCAGGTTCATTCGCCGGTTTTGTGGGTTGACATAATTAAGAATATGGTAAACGGCGAGGGGATAAATCTCTTTATTGAAGTCGGGCCGGGCAAAACTTTGGGGAGTTTTGTGAAAAAAATTGAAAGAAGCGCAAAAGTTTTAACGGTGGATGATTTTGACTCCTTGCAAAAGACATTAGGGGAGCTTCAAAACCTTAAAGGGAGTGTGGAAAATGCGTGATTTAAAAGGAAAATGCGCCATAATCACAGGGGGCGCGAAAGGGATTGGAAAGGCGATTGCCTGCGCTTTTGCAAAGCAGGGGGTAAATATCGCGCTAAATTATTACTCAAGTGAGGCCGACGCCCTTATCTTAAAAAAAGAGCTTGAAAAGGAAAATGTGAAGGTCGTGCCCATAAAAGCCGACGTTTCGGATTTTAACGGGGCAAAAGAGCTTGTTGAGAGCGCAATCGCGGAATTTTCAAAAATTGATATTTTAGTGAATAACGCCGGAATCACAAAGGACGCGTTAATCATTAAAATGAGTGATTCCGACTTTGAGAAAGTGATAAAAACAAACCTGTTTGGGGCTTTCAACACTATAAAGCACTTAACGCCTTACATGATTAAGCAAAGGTCGGGAAAAATCATTAACATTTCAAGCGTTATCGGCCTTTGCGGGAACGCGGGGCAGAGCAATTACGCCGCAAGCAAGGCAGGCATTATCGGGCTTACAAAATCGCTGGCAAAAGAGCTTGCGGGAAGGAATATAAATGTAAACGCCATTGCGCCCGGGTTTATTGACACCGATATGACCAGGGCTTTGAGCGAAAAATACAGGGAAGAAATCATAAACAATGTTCCCCTAAAGCGGATGGGGACTGTGGATGACGTGGCAAACGCGGCATTGTTTTTGGCCTCTGATATGTCCGGCTACATCACCGGCCAGACCATTGTGGTGGATGGCGGCTTAATTTTATAGCGGAAAGGGTTTTAGCTATGAGAAGAGTGGTTGTAACAGGCATGGGGGCAGTAACCCCCATAGGCAATAACATAGATGAGTATTTGTCCGCCCTAATGGAAGGAAAATGCGGGATTTCGGAAATCACCCTGTTTGACACAGCGGGGTATGAAGCCCGCCTTGGGGCGGAGGTCAAGGGCTTGAAAGTGGAAGATTACATTGACAAAAAAGAAGCCCGGAGAATGGACCGCTTTTGTGTCTTTGGCATGGTTGCGGCAATCCAGGCCATGAATGACGCAAACATTAAGGAAGGGGATTATGACCCCTACAGGTTTTCGGTAATTGTGGGCTCAGGCGTTGGCGGCGTCGGCACCGTTGAGGACGAAAGCCTGAAGTTTGCCGAAAAAGGCCCTTCCAGGGTTTCGCCCTTTTATGTGCCCATGATTATTTCAAATATCCTGCCGGGACAAATTGCCATTAAGTATAACTGCAAAGGCTCGGCGCTCGCGGTGGTTACCGCCTGCACGTCGGGCACAAACGCCATAGGCGAAGCGTACCGCCAGATTAAATCAGGATATGCCGACGCGGCGGTATGCGGCGGTTCGGAGGCGGGAATTACAAAGGCTGGGGTTGCTGGCTTTATAAATATGAAGGCGTTAACCACATCAAAAGACCCCAGCAGGGCAAGCATTCCCTTTGATGCGGAGCGCTCGGGCTTTGTAATCGGGGAAGGCAGCGCCATGTTAGTTTTGGAAGAACTTGAAAGCGCAAAAAGAAGGGGCGCCAAAATTTATGCAGAAATTGTGGGCTATGGCTCAACCTGCGACGCCCACCACATAACCGCCCCGGACCCTGAGGCGCAAGGGGCGGCCAACGCAATGGCGCAGGCTATAAAGGAGGCAAATATAGCACCTTCCCAGGTATCCTACATCAATGCCTACGGCACAAGCACCCCGTTAAATGACCTTTGCGAAACAAAGGCAATAAAAATGGTGTTTGGGGAATATGCCAAAAAAGTGCCCGTATCTTCCACAAAGTCCATGACGGGGCATTTGCTTGGCGCGGCAGGGGCAATTGAGGCGGTGGCTTCAATTTTGGCGATTAACCATTCCTTTATCCCGCCAACCATAAACTACAAGGTGCCCGACCCTGAACTTGACTTGGACTATGTTCCAAACGCTATGCGCAAACATGAGGTAAAATACGCCCTTTCCAACTCTTTCGGGTTTGGCGGGCACAACGGCTCACTGCTATTTAAAAAATGGGAATAAGGTGATTTTATGATTAAGGATATAAATGATGTAATAAAATTAATTGACAAAATAAATTCGGCAAACATTAATACCTTTACTTTTAAAACCAGCGAATTTGAGCTTTCCATGGAAAAAGGCGGGGTTTCGTGCGGCGTGAAAGCCGCGCCCGAGGTAAGTTATATTGCGCCTGGCCCTGAAGAGGCGGAAACCGTGAAATCCGTAAATGATGACAACTGCCAGACAATAAAAAGCCCCATTGTGGGGATATTCCATTCTTTGGAGTCCATGGGCAAAGGGAGCCTTAAAGTGGGGGACAAGGTGAAAAAGGGCGACGTGGTCTGCATTATTGAGGCAATGAAGCTGATGAACGAAGTGGAGTCCTCCTGCGACGGTGAAGTTGTGGAAATCTGCGTAAATGACGGGGACCACGTTGAGTACGGCCAGGTTTTAATCAAGTTAAAATAGGTGGTTTTATGCTAAACAGGGAAGAAATCAAAAAAATCATACCCCACCGCGAGCCCTTTTTGTTAGTTGATGAAGTCCTTGAACTTGACCCCGGGAAACGGGCGGTCGCAAAAAAGTTTGTTGACGAAAACGAGCCCTATTTTCAAGGCCATTTCCCCCAAAATCCCGTAATGCCGGGGGTTTTGATTGTGGAAAGCCTTGCCCAGACGGGGGCTTTGGCGGTTTTGTCAATGGAGGAAAACAGGGGGAAAACCGCCTATTTCGGGGGTATAAAAAACTGCAGGTTCCGCAAAATGGTAAAACCAAACGATACTTTAGTTTTAGAGGTGGAACTTATTAAAATGCGGGGCCCCGTAGGCGTGGGGAAGGCTTGCGCCAAAGTGGGCGGGGCCGTTGTATGCGAGGCCGAACTTACCTTTGCCATTTCATGACTTGGAGGTTAGTATGTTTAGAAAAATATTGATTGCAAACCGGGGGGAAATCGCAGTAAGGATTATAAGGGCCTGCCGTGAGATGGAGATTTACACCGTTGCGGTGTACTCGGAAGGGGACAGGGACAGTTTGCATGCTTACATGGCGGATGAAGCGGTGTGCATTGGCGCCGCTAACCCCCAGGACAGCTATTTGAACATGCACAGCATTATAAACACCGCGGTTTTAAAGCAGGTGGAAGCAATACACCCGGGCTTTGGGTTTTTATCCGAAAACCCGGAATTCGCAAAACTTTGCGAGGACTGCAACATTACCTTTATCGGGCCTTCATCACACTGCATTTCCCTTTTAGGGGACAAATCCCGGGCAAAAGAAACCATGAAAGCGGCGGGAATCCCAACTATTCCAGGCTCCGACGGTTTAATTTCGGATGTTGACGAGGGGATTGCCATTGCCAATGAAATCGGTTATCCCGTCTTAATTAAGGCCACCGCGGGTGGCGGGGGACGGGGAATAAAAATCGTAAACAATGACGCCGAGCTTAAAAACGCATTTATTATCGCAAAAAACGAGGCTAGCGCCTTTTTTGGAAACGGCGGGCTTTATATAGAAAAATACTTGGAAAACACAAGGCATGTTGAATTCCAGATTTTCGGCGACAAATTCGGAAACTATGTACATTTAGGCGAGCGGGACTGTTCACTTCAGCGCAGAAACCAAAAAATAATGGAAGAATCCCCATCCCCCGCCCTTTCCCCTGAACTCCGGGAAAGAATGGGGGAAACCGCAGTTAAAGCGGCACAAGCCGTGGGGTATTACAACACAGGCACTGTTGAGTTTTTGCTTGACCAGGACAAAAACTTTTACTTTATGGAAATGAACACGCGCATACAGGTAGAACACCCTGTTACGGAAATGGTGACGGGGATTGACCTAATTAAAGAGCAAATCTGCGTTGCCGCAGGGCGGAAGCTTTCATTTTCCCAAGAAGACGTAAATTTCAGGGGATTTTCAATTGAAGCAAGAATTTGCGCCGAAGACCCCGAAAAAGGGTTTATGCCCACCACGGGGAAAATTGAGTATCTGCATATCCCAAACGGCATGGAGATTAGGTTTGACTCACATATTTACCAGGGCTATAAAATCCCGATTTACTACGACTCCATGCTTGGAAAGCTGATTGTTTTAGGCTCCACAAGAAAGGACGCATTAAGGAAATTAAGAAGCGCCCTTTCCGAGCTTGTGATAGAAGGGGTTACAACCAATATTGATTTTTTGTCAAACCTGTTAAATGAGCCTGAAGTTGTATCGGGAAGGTACAACACCAATTTTATAAACAAAGTGCTGGTGAGAAACAGTGGAATTTCGTGATATATTAAGACGCAAAAAAATAAAAGTAGTTGAAAAGCCCAAGCGCGTAAAAAAGAGCAAACTTCCCGACATCCCAAAGGATTTGTGGGGGATTTGCCCCTACTGCAAAAAAATCGTGTATATAAAAGACATTGAGGAAAACCAGTATGTCTGCAACCACTGCGGGGCTTACTGGAGGCTGTCTTGCCAAAAGAGAATTTCCTACATCATTGACGAGGGCACTTTCAAGCCCTTTAACTTCGACATCCCCTTTTCTAACCCGCTGGGCTTTCCCCAGTATGAAGAAAAGGTGAAAAAGTGCCAGGAAGAAACGGGGCTAGACGAGGCGGTGCTCTGCGGGGTTGGGAAAATCTATGGCGAAAAATGCGTTATATGCGTGATGGACTCCCGCTTTATCATGGGAAGCATGGGCTACGGGGTTGGGGAAAGGATTACCCGCTCCATTGAATATGCCCAAAACGCACAGCTCCCGCTGATAATTTTCACCGCGTCGGGGGGCGCCCGGATGCAGGAAGGCATGGTATCTCTTATGCAGATGGCAAAAGTAAGCGGCGCGCTAAAGAAATTTTCAGAATGCGGGCTTTTATATGTATCGGTGCTTACCGACCCCACAACGGGCGGGGTTACCGCAAGTTTCGCAAGTTTAGGGGATATAATTTTAGCGGAAAAAGGGGCGCTTATTGGCTTTGCGGGAAAAAGGGTAATTGAGCAGACCATAAAGCAGGAAATCCCGAAAAACTTCCAAACCGCCGAATTTTTGTTTGAGTGCGGCTTTGTTGACATGGTGGTTGAACGCCATAAGATGAAGGATGTTTTGTGGAAAATCCTGACTTTGCACAAAACGGGGTGATTTTATGGAAATTTCAGCATGGGGCAGGGTGCAAAACGCCAGAAGCACCAACCGCCCCACAAGCCAATATTATATAAAAAATATGTTTTCAAATTTTTTGGAGTTCCACGGCGACCGCCTTTTCCGCGACGACCCGTCAATTATCGGCGGGATTGGCCAAATCGGTGATTTTGTAGTAACCGTAATTGCCGAGGAAAAAGGGGTAACATTAGAGGAAAAAAGCAAAAGAAATTTCGGCTCCCCCCACCCTGAGGGGTACAGGAAAGCGCTGCGGCTTATGAGGCAGGCCGAAAAATTTAACCGGCCCATAATAACTTTGGTTGACACCCAGGGGGCGTACTGCGGCGTGGGGGCCGAAGAGCGAGGCCAGGGGGAAGCCATTGCCCAAAATTTAAGGGAGATGTTTTCCCTGTCCGTTCCCATAATTTCCGTCATAATCGGCGAAGGGGGAAGCGGCGGGGCTTTGGCTATTGCTGTGGCAAACAAGGTATATATGTTAGAAAACGCGGTATACTCCATCCTTTCCCCCGAAGGTTTTTCAAGCATTCTTTGGAAGGACTCAAGCCGCGCGGCAGAGGCGGCGGAACTTATGAAAATGACTTCCTATGATTTACTTAACATGAACATAATCGACGGGGTGATTGAGGAGCCAAACGGAGGCGCCCATGTGGACCCTGAGGCGACCCTTAAATTGTTAAAAGAAAAAATCATGAAAGATTTAGAATACTATAAAACCAAATCCAAGGAAGAAATATTGTCAGAAAGATACGAAAGATTTAGGAAATTTTAGAAAAATGTTGTAAATTGAATCCGGGTGTAGTATAATTTGCCTAATAAAGTAAAATGGAGGTAAATTGTGCTATGGGCCCGGTTCATTTGTTTTTGAAAATACCAAATGAAAACCTCAATTTACACGAAGGCCAAAAAATTGATACAATTTTAGAGCACAAAAGAGTTTTTGAAGAAAAAAACCGCCTGATTTGGGGGCAGGCCTCCAACAGAAAGACCAATTTATTAAGCTTGGAAAACCAGGAAAGGTTTTGCGACCAGATTAAAGAAGGAATCCCCACCTACGCCTTCTTTTTGGCAGGCAGGGGGGATGAAAAAGAGCTTTATGCCGGAAAAATGACAAATATTTATAAAAAGGGGTCAATCGGCAAAAACAGCGAGGAAATAAACTATATCCCCCCATACCAATCCGGAAAAATCGGCACGGAAGACGACAATTTCAGCTTTTTTGTTGACCTTGAAAGTTTTGAAAAAATCGATATTGGTAATTTAAATCACATAACATTGGAAAGGAACAATAAAGCTATTACATCTTTTAAAAACGCAAATTCCGTATTTATCATAAATATTGATGACGAGCTAAAAAATATATTGGAAAAAACGCCCTCTCAAAACGCTAAAGATATAGATGTAAGCACAAAAGATGTAAGCACTAAAGAAGAAAATAACAATCCTTCTTCCTTTTTAAAATCCTTTGTTTTTAAAATAAAGAATTTATTTAAAAAGGCTCAATAATTTACTTTAAACATGACCACAAAGTCATGTTTTTTTCTTTTATTCAAATAAAATGTCATAATAACTTACGTTAAAATCATTGTTTTCAAGCTTTCCGTTTGATGAATCCTTTATCCCTTTTATATTATTGCAGCAGTATGTTTTTATAAAATAGCTTTTGCCCCATCTGAAGGTGGGGATAAAAAATATGTGAAAATAATTGTAGTTCTTATACACCTCATACCTTCCGTATGCGCCGCATATGGGGCAGATTATCCCGTGTTTTTCGCAAACCAAATCGCTTTTTTGGTTTATCCCGAATACTCCTATAAAAAACATACCATCACCCTTATTTATATTACCCAAAAATTGCGCTTTTTTCAACATACCCATAAAAAACGCGGCCCGAAGCCGCGCTAAAATTTTTATTCATTTAATAGCACTTTTTCAATTTTTACGATATAGAGGGTGTGGAAATCTTTGCTGTTGTAGTATGTTGAAACTATCCCTTTGTCAATGAACGCGTTTTCATCATAACTTTGGGCAAAGAGTTTTCTTCCGATTATGGTCATGCGGGCGTTTTCAAATACCGGGGCGTCAAGGACTTTTTCATAGCTAAGGCCCGTCTTTTTAATTTTGTCCTCATCCCTTCCTGAAACGGTGCCAAAGTAGGCAAAGTTTTTCTTAAAAGAGTTGTCAAAAAAGCTCAAGGACAAGGTGTCCGCCTCGTCAACGAATTCTTTGGTGTAGCGCTGGGGCCTGATTACCACAAAGGCCACGTCTTTGTCCCACATAACCCCGAAACCGCCCCATGAAGCAGTCATGGCGTTAATTGAGCCGTCCTTTTTAATGGCGCTAACCAGCATAAAATCCCTGCCGATTAATTGAAAGGTGTTTTCCTTGATTTCCTGTGGCTTTATTTCCAAAAGTGCCATATTTGTGCCTCCTTTTTTTTATAAATTATACACCCAAATATTTCAAACCTCAACAGTTTTACATTTATAAAAGATAATTCTTAAGGTGTTTAGCACCGCGATTAACAAGGCGCCCACATCGGCAAATACCGCAAGCCACATATTCGCAATACCTGCCGCGCCTAATGCCAAGACTAAAAATTTCACTAAAAGCACAAAGATTATGTTTTGCCTTGTAATCCTCATGGTTTTTTTCGCGCTGTCAATGGCTGAAATTATCCTAACCGGGTCATCACCCATGATTACGGCGTCACTTGCCTCAATTGCCGCGTCCTGCCCGATTGTGCCCATGCTTATTCCGATATCGCTTGCGGCTAGCACCGGCGCGTCGTTTATCCCGTCACCCACAAAGGCCACCGTCCCTTTTTGGGATTTTACAATCTCTAACTTATCCTCAGGAAAGAGGCTGTGGTGATAATTTGTAACCCCTAAAGCGTTGGCTGTATTTTTCACGGGCCCTTCGCTGTCCCCTGACACAATCATGGTTTTAATTTTCCGGTCATGGAGTTTTTGTATTGTTTTTTGCGCGTTTTCCTTTATGGTATCGGTAAAAGTTATCGCGCCCGCGAAATTCCCGTCAACCCCTACATATAAAGCGGTGTCGTTTACTTCTTTGCATGGTATGTTTTCATCATCCAGCAGTTTTTTGCGGCCTACAACCACTTTTTTCCCGTCTACCTGCGCCACCACCCCTAATCCTGAGAGTTCTTTGCTGTCTGTTACTTTCGCGCCTGATATATCCGCGCCCTCATTAAGTATGGCTTTTGCCAGCGGATGGTTTGAGTTTTGTTCCGCGCTTTTTGCGTAGTATAAAACTTCTTCCTTTGAAAATCCTTCCTGCGGCAAGATTTCATTTACCTTCATGACCCCGTATGTCAAAGTCCCCGTTTTGTCAAAGGCCACTAAATCCAGCTTTGACAAAACCTCTATGAAGTTTCCCCCTTTAACCAGCACACCATGCCTTGAGGAATTGCCCATTCCCGCGTAAAAGGAAAGGGGAACGGACAAAACCAATGCGCAAGGGCAGCTTGCGACCAAAAATACCAGCGCCCTGTGTATCCATGTGTTTAAATCCTTCCCAAAAACCAAAGAGGGTATAAGGGCCAGTAATACAGCAAACATTACAACAGAAGGGGTGTAGATTTTAGCAAACCTTTTTATAAAATCCTCCCGCTTTGCCTTGTTCTGCCTTGCGGTTTGCATGAGTTTTACTATCTTTGACGCCATGCTTTCGGAAAAAGGCTTTGTAACTTCAATTTCACAAGCCCTTTCATTCGCGATATACCCTGAAAGCACTTCCCCGCCCCGCTTTATGACTTTCGCAAGGCTTTCGCCGCTTATCGCCTTTGTGTCAAATATCCCTTCCTCGCTTAATAAAATCCCGTCTAAGGGCACCTTTTCGCCGCTTTTTACCACCATAATTTCGCCCACATTCACATCTTTTGGGTTTACCTTTTCTATTTGGCCGTCCCGCATGACAAAGGCATAATCCGGCCTTAGGTCCAAAATCGCCGAAATTGCCTTGTTTGATTTTTCCACCGCAAGGTTTTGGAAGTATTCCCCCAGGCAGTAAAAAATCATAACCGCCGCGCCTTCTTCCCCTTCGCCGATTAAAAAGGCGCCGGTGGAGGCAACGCTCATTAAAAAGGTTTCGTCAAAAACTTTACCTTTTATTATATTTTTAACCGACTCAAATAGAACATCATAGCCTGAAATTAAATATGAAAGTATGGTTAAATATATATTTTTAAAATAAATCCCCAATCCCAAAAGGATTAAGCTTATAAAAATCCTTGCTAAAAAAAGGCGGCCGTCCCCGTTTTCCCTTTCTTCTTCTAATTTTTCATCAATTTCAACGCAGTGCCCTTCGCAACAGCTGCATGCCTTTTTCATAATCTCATCCTTTCTTTTCCGCTAGATGCATAAGACCCGTGTTAAATATCTCCATTATATGTTCATCGTCAAGGGAGTAGAGCTTTTCTTTTCCCGCCCGCCTTACCTTTACCAGCCTGTATTGTTTTAAAAGCCTCAGCTGATGGCTAACCGCCGACTGGCTGACGTTTACAATTTCCGCTAAATGACAAACGCAAAGTTCGTGGGCGGATAAAGCCTGGATAATCTTTAGCCTTGTAAAATCCCCAAAAATCCTGAAAAACTCCGCCAGAGGCATTAATTCTTCGTCGGGGGACAGCATTTTTGCCACCTTTTCAATCCCTTCTGACGCAAAACAGCAGTCCTTTTTTGGCTTGTTTTCACTCAACGGACTCACTCCCTTATAAATAAATATGAACATATGAATAACTGTTCATATGTTCATTATATGTTCCGTTTTTTAAAATGTCAATAGGAAAGGTAGAAAATTTCTATATGTTTCCTATGTTTTCCCAATCCTTTAGCAGCAGCCTTATTTGAAGTATTGCTTTTTGCTTTTCTTTTTCACCGACGAAAAAATCAATTTTTTCAAACCTTTCCTCAATGGAGAAAACATAGTCATGGTCAACATCCGTCTGGATTATGGGTTTGATTTTGCCCCACGCGTTTTGCGCGCTTTTTAGGCTTTCTTTCGCGCCCTCCCAATCCGAGTTTTCAATAAAATTAATGGTATCAAGCAAGCTTTTTGAAAACCCGTAGTTTTTGTCAATGGAACCTTGAAAAAAGGCGCAGGAAGAAAGGCTTAACAAAAGCAGTGCCGAAAGCAGCTTTTTCATGCTTTCCCTCCTTCATTTTTTGTGTCAATCACAAAGGAAGGCCCTTCCCCGGCTAAATCCACATACAAATTCATGCTTGAATCAAGCTGGGCTAAAAACACTTGTTTTTCATCGTCTATCCCGTTTTTATTCAGCTGGTGCAAAAGCCATGCCTTTGTGAGATTTAATTTTTTAAGCTGGTCTTGCTGGATTTTGCCGTCCATTATTAAATTCTTCGGAAGCCCCTCGTATTCGGGGACTAAATTCAAGTCTTTTATGGTGACGGGGTTTTTATAGGCCTTTTTTTGAACGCTCAACTTCCCCGTGGGCTCGTAAATTGCCACTTCCACGTCCTGAA
>Ga0134103_1001551_pt1 | contig 20816 bp, 24 predicted proteins | sample 14_taG_2_FD_94445 | JGI IMG/M metagenome (GOLD analysis project Ga0134103, IMG submission 94445) | Switchgrass degrading microbial communities from high solid loading bioreactors in New Hampshire, USA - 14_58_20_212_A1 metaG | ecosystem: Engineered > Bioreactor > Semi-continuous > Anaerobic >...
ATGAGCAGTTTTACTCTTGAAATATTAAAGAGCATGTAGTAGAATTCAAAATTAAATAAATACTATCATTAAATGCAGTGAAAAGAAGAGTAGGTAACAATAGCTTTTACAGAGAACCCGGTTGCTGAGAAAGGGGAAGGCGAAGGTTACTGAACATGGTCTTGGAGCAGCGTACCGAGAAGCTTTGCTTTTAGGCTACGACGGGTTCTCCCGTTACAGAGATAGAGTATCGGCCTTTTTGGCCCGTACTTGATGAGGTTCATTTCGTGAGAAATGAATAAAAAAGGGTGGTACCACGAAGCATTGCTCTCGTCCCTGGATATATTGTATCCGGGGATGGGAGCTTTTTTAATTCATATGAAATCTCATTGAAATTCATATGGATTAAAGCTTGTTGGGGCAAATTACGCACTCATAATAGCAGAAGCAGTCGCTCTGCGATTTTAAAGTAAAAGCATTTTTATCTAAGGGAAAAATTAAGTAAATTTTGCAGAAAGGTGGATGGTTATGAAGTATGTTTTAATTGGAGGTGCCTGGCCTTATGCCAATGGCTCAATGCATATCGGGCATATTGCAGCTTTGCTGCCCGGTGATATTCTTGCAAGATATTACAGGCTAAAGGGGGATCAGGTTTTTTATGTTTCCGGCAGTGATTGCCATGGAACACCGGTCACAATCCGGGCCAAAAAAAGGTATACTGCAATAAAAAAGAACACTTGTTCAGCATGGCAAAGTCTGGTATAATGACAATATATTAGATAGCTGGCTCACTCAGCTAAATAAATATTCTCAGGGAAGGGGTTGCTGATCAAGACTAATTTAAACTTATACATATGGGATTATAAAATAATATAATGAAGGAGAATATGATTATGAGCAATTTTAATTATGTTATGAAGCGTTTGGAAGAACTTTTTGGAAATGATAAGGAGGAAATAATTGCCCTTGCAACAATCTCCTTAACTCCTAACGAGACCGGCAATCCCCGTCCCGCTGTACGTATGGTTTGTGCCTATTATGAGGATGGTGCATTTTTTGTATCAACGGATGCCACTAAAAGCAAAATGCTGCAGATTGAGAAGAATAACGAGGTGGCTGTATGTGGAATGGATTGGTACAGCTTCCAGGGCAGGGCTGAAAATCTCGGCTGGGTCAAGGATGAGAAGAATGCCCATATTCGAGCTAAATTTAAGAAGGTCTTCGGATGGTTTGATGCGGTTGGAGATGAGGACAACCCCAACTCAATTGTTCTGCGTATCAAGCTTACTGAAGGAGTATTTATAGATAATCCTGAGAGTAGTAATCCGCATAGATATGAGATTGATTTTGTAAATAAGACGGTTAAGTAATAGTTATTTTAATAGACTGAAGCAGGATAAATTTATACAATGCTGTTTCTGTTAACCACATTGACGGAATTGATCGGGTCTTTGACAAGGGGCTGGAAACGATAAGGTCTATGATTTAAATTGCCTTATGCTCTGAAGCGTTGTGTTATCTGATTGAATTGGATAACACAACGCTGCAATCAGGAAAAGCAAACGTATCAAAGCCTTATATGAAAAAATAAGCTGTATAATATGACACTCCTGTTATCCGGAGTGTCTTTATTATAATAAATATTTCCGATATATATGGTATAATTAGTAAAAGCTTGCCGAAAAATTTTAAACAAAAATAACATTTTCCAACGAATATATACGCAAAAATTCTGTCTATATAAGTGAAGGATTTCAGCTCACCTTAAATGATAGCTTCAGTTAGCTGAATAAGCTGAAGAATAAGCTATTGAATACCTTGTTGTTAAAATGGCTTTCAGACTGCTCTAAGGGGAGGACTCTGATGGAGGATATGCAAATTATTGGATTATATAATGCCCGTGATGAAAGAGCCATAAGAGAAACTGACAACAAGTATGGCAGGATGCTTCATGGCATAGCGATGAATATCCTGTCTGATTACTGGGACAGTGAGGAAATTGTCAATGACACCTACAGCAAGGCATGGAATGCCATCCCTCCTGATAAACCAAGCTTTTTGGCTGCGTACCTTGGACGAATTACCCGTAACCTTTCCATTAACCGCTGGAATGAAAAGAGAGCCAAAAAACGATACAGTGGTACGCAGCAGCTGCTTTCTGAGCTTAGTGACTGCATTCCGGATACACAAACGGTAGAGAGTGCAATTGAAGCAAAGGAGCTGGCTAAGGCAATAGATTGCTGGCTGGGCAGCTTATCAAGCGATGACAGGGTTTTATTTTTGCGGCGTTACTGGTTTGGTGATTCTGTCATCTTGCTTGCAAGCGAAGCAAATGTCTCAGCAAATAAAATGGCAGGACGACTGTACCGCCTGCGGCTAAGCCTGAAAAAGGCCCTGGAAAAGGAGGGAATATCGCTGTGAAAGAAAAGAATATCCTTGAAGCCTTATCCGACATTAGGGATGAATATATTGAAGAGGCAAGGACAACTAAGCTTAAAAAGCACACCAATTCATGGAGAAGGATGGCAGCTATAGCCGCCTGTGCAATTTTGGTCATAGCTATTAGCGGAATATTTATAATAGAAAACTTCTATCCATTTGGCGGCAGCTCCGGTGGATTCGGACATGACGAGGGGACCGGCTTTATGTCTTATGCAGGACCTGTCTTTCCTTTGACATTATCTGAACCTGACAATACAATAACTGCAAGCCGCATCTTGCAATATGATTTTTCCTTGCCCCATGCGGACAGTATACGAGTATGGGGAGCAGATGTCACCGACAGCTATATCCTTGCCAATTCTTCAGCAGAAGAAAAAAGAATAAAAGCCATATACCCTTTTGCCGGATCATTTAGTGAGCTTTATAAGCAGATGCCTGTTATTTATGTTGACGGGCATGCGCTATTACCGACCTTGTATGCAGGTGGCTATGCAATAGCCCTTGATGATAATGATAAGGCTGCACATTTGAAGCTTAAGATGTTTAAATCAAGCAGATGGGAGGACTATAAAAATTTATTGAAGGACGGTCAGTATCAAAAAAATGCTTTAGCTCCTTATCCTGACCTTTCCCAGAAGGTAACTGTGTATACCTTTAGTGATTTTAAAGCTCCTGAGGGCTATACTGCGGCAACGCAAGCCATTTGTTTTACCATTGATCCTGATAAGACCAGTATTCTGAAGTATGGTTTCAATGGTGGCGAATTTGGTGAAAACGGCTTCCGAAGATATAGCTATTTTGTACCGAATGCGAGAGAAAAAGGCATCCTCTCAAAAAAGATGCTTATTGTCATAGGTGATGACATAACTGAATACAGCCTGCAGGGATATAAAACAGGTGACTGCAGCAAGGGCAATGAGCTGGAAGGTGTTTCATGCACTGTTGAGCGCAGTGAAAGGATTCTGTCAGAGCTGATTTCTGAAATAGTTGATGATTATTTTACACATTCGGATTACAATGATGATCCTGCAATACCAAGACAGATGGTTGCAGGTGTTTTGTCAGATTTTATGCAGACCGTAGTGCTTACCGGGTCGGAAAAGCTTAAATACCCGTCCGAAATGATTGAGGATTATATATCGGAGGTACTTCATCGGCAGCGTGTATTCTACCTTGTATTTGAAGCAGCAATTCCGGCCGGTGAAAGTATTCATATAAAGGCTGAAATGTATAAGGAGCCCAGCTATGATTATACCTGTTCCGACAAGGGCAGCAAGGGCATACAGGGCTATGAGATGGTAACCCGATTAGGAAGTAATCTGCATTTTGATTCGATTACTGCTGAGATAGCATCCTTTGAGTTTATTAAGATTGTGAGGCAAAACTTCGGCTTTGATAAAGCTTCAGGCATAAGCAAGGTGACACTTGATCCGAATGTAGAGCATTATTATCTGGAGATTAGGGCATTGGAGATTTCACAGTCAGGAGGTCAGGGCAATTGACTTTGCAGGTACCTCTTTTTGTAATGTATTATACTATAACGGCTTGAGCTATATTTATCAAAATCAAACAGACACAGGAATGATATTCATACACACTCCATTTTTTAAGAATATTGATGATTTTGATAATTTTAGAAAAAAGGTATCGGATACTATTGATAAAATAAATCAATCTATATTAGTTCTATAATTGAAGCTTATGTAAAGGAGCTAATATGTAAATCTGATAACAGCTAATAAAATCATAATGTTGCAGCTTTTATGCATGGTCACAGTTATAAATTGTGAAATAATGTAATAAGAAAATATTGACATTAATAGTACTATATAGTATTATCTTATATAGAATTGAGGTGAAGTGGTTGCTGGATAAAACAAATGGAGGTTTTCTGGTTTCACAGCTGAAGCAAATTCAGGGCAGAGTCTTTGAAAGGCTGCTAAGTGAAGCTAATGTTAATGAATTTAACGGCGCACAGGGCAGGATTTTATATGTGCTGTGGCAGGCGGATTCAGTACCTATAATTGAGCTGTCCAAAAAAACCGGACTAGCAAAGACCACCCTTACGAGTATGCTGGACAGGATGGAGGAAGCAGGACTTATCAGGCGCAACTATGACAAGGCGGACAGGCGGCAGGTTAGGATAACGCTTACCCAGAAAGCCAGAGAGCTGAGCGATAAGTACAATGAGGTTTCCTCAAGGATGAACGAAATTTTTTATAGAGGCTTCAGCGATTTTGAAATTGAACAATTTGAAAGCTACTTAAGCAGAATTATTAATAATTTAACAGAAAGTGAGAGTTGAAGGAGGTAAATATGGATACGGAAATTAAAAATGAAATTATTGGGCTCAGAAAAAACAGCAAAACTGCATGTGTATCATCAGTTGACGAGAATGGCTTTCCGACAATAAAGGCAATGCTTGTACTGGAAAATGAAAGTATTAAAACACATTATTTTTCGACTAATTTGTCATCAAAAAGAGCCAAACAGTTTATGAAAAATCCAAAGGCAGCCGTATATTATTGCAATACTGACGAATTCAAGGGGCTTATGCTTCAAGGGAGAATGGACGTCCTTACAGATACAGAGCATAAACAGATGCTCTGGAGAGAGGGCTTTGAAATCTATTATCCAAATGGAGTCATGGATGAGGATTACTGTGTATTGAGGTTTACAGCTGAGAAAGGCAACTATTATCATGGACTGAAAAATATTGATTTTAGTATAGAGGAGGTATTGTGATGCAAAAGCCGGACAAGACATCGCCTGTATTTTTTACACAGCAGGTGTTTTTAATCGGAACCTATAATGAGGATGGCAGTGAAAATTTTTCTCCTATTTCATGGGTGAGCTATACATATGGTCAGCCTAGCTGCCTTATACTTAGTATGAATGGTGAAAAACAGACAAAGAAGAATTTTGAACGGACAGGACAGCTTTCCGCAACAGTAGTTACCCCGGAGCTTATGCGTTTTATGGAGGTATGCGGAAGTAAAATGCATAAGGAACGTTATTATGATAAGGAAAAGCCACAAATCATGAAAGGTAAACTGCTTAATGTTCCTTTGATAGCTGGCAGCAAATGGTCCTATGAATGTCAGTTATACCATACTGTTCAGGTAGGTGATACTACAACATATTTTGCAGAAATTAAAAATATCAATGTCGATGATGAAGTGCTGAAGCTTGATTTTATAGATTTGCGTCAGATTAATCCGGTAGTTTATTCACCAAGTAATTATTTTTTAATAGGCAGGCATCTCGGTAAAATAGGTGATTATGCCGGAGCTTTAGTAAATGATGAAGTAAAAATGATATTGGAGAAGTTTGCTGCTTCCGGTTGGGATTTAATAGCCGACCCGTCAAAAAAATACCTTGATGGGGTTGGCTCGCGTGAGGAATTAATCAAAGCAATATTGCAGGCGGACAAGGAGTGCGGCAGCTGTGGCTGTGAGTATGATGCATTATATAAGAGGTTCCTTGAGCTAAAGGATCTCCTGCAATAAGCAGAGAATTTTTATGAGATATTTTCGTTATATTTAGCATGTTGTTTTTGATGAAATTATGTTATATTATTACTTGTATCTGAGGATGTAGAAATACATCCGTTAATTTGATACTTGAAGTATAGTTTATAAAGCTAAAGTGCATCGGAGGAATACAAGTGATATTTATTTCATGGAATATTGATTCATTAAATGCAGCACTAAACGGAGCATCAGATCGGGCGCTATTGTCCCAGAATGTACTGAAGCAAATTGCGGAAAATAAGCCGGATGTACTTGCCCTGCAGGAAACGAAGCTGTCCTGTGACGGCCCCACAAAGAAGCATATGGAAATATTAACTGATATGTTCCCGGATTATGAGATGGTCTGGAATTGCTCTGTGGAACCGGCACGCAAAGGCTATGCAGGCACCATGTTTTTATATAAAAATGATTTTAACCCGTCTGTATCATATCCGCATATAGGAGCACCAGGTACGATGGATGCTGAAGGCCGCATTATTACATTGGATTTTGAAAGCTTTTACCTGACTCAGGTATATACACCGAATGCAGGAGATGGCCTGGCCCGCTTGGATGATCGCCAGATATGGGATATAAAATTTGCCGATTATCTGGCAAGTCTGGATAAGGATAAGCCGGTTATAGCAACAGGGGATTTTAATGTGGCCCACAAGGAAATAGATTTGGCTCATCCCAACAATAACCACCATTCAGCAGGATTTACAGATGAGGAAAGGCAAGGCTTCAGCAATTTGCTGGCTAAAGGCTTTACCGACACCTTCCGTTATATCCACGGCGATGTGAAAGGGGCCTATACCTGGTGGTCCCAGCGTATAAGAACCAGCAAAATAAACAATTCCGGCTGGAGAATTGATTACTGGCTGGTTAGTGATCGGATTGCAGACAAGGTGAAAAGATCCGATATAATTGATTCAGGCCCAAGACAGGATCATGCACCAATATTGCTGGAAATAGATATATAATGAAATAAGCGGTATATCAGAAAACTCATAATATTGAGCGAGCTGATATGCCGTTTTTATTCCTTTGCTTAAGCAATAATCCCTCTATCAATATAGGATTTTTCTGCAGTAGCGTTAGATTACATACTATATTGTTCAGATGAGGCCGGAGTTGCCAATGAATTGCACCCGTTTGCTTTCCAATATAGCAATTTAGGAAAAGACGGTTTGATAATTATATTGTATTATCTAATTACCGTACGGTAGAACTCCTGAAAGGAGAAGTAAAATGGACGAACTAATAAATAAGGCATATGAATTTATTGACAAGCATTTATCTGATGAATTTTCACTCGATGAAATAGCGCGCTATGTCGGGTATTCATCATATCATTTCGCTCGCAGGTTCAAGGAGCTTACAGGCAAGACTGTGATGGAGTGCATCAGGGAAAAGCGAATTATGGCAGCAGCAGAAGAAATAAAGGCTGGAGCAAATATTTGCGATACAGCCATGAAATACGGCTTTGATACCCATGCAGGCTTTACGAAGGCTTTTTTAACTGTTTATGGCTGTACTCCAACCCAGTGCGCACAGCATGCACAAAAAAAGAATGAGAAGGGATTCCCATTAGTGTTTTGTTTGACAATAATTATGTCCAGACAAACGGAATAGAGGATGAGCTTATGAAGAAGCTGCTGGAGGAAATGAAAAGGCAGTGCAGGATGATGAACATTTCAACGCTTATTTCTCCTCAAGAGGAAGGGAGCGAGAATGTAAAAGCCTTTATTCAATTGGGTTTTACCGAGGCATGGAAGGCTGATGGCTGGGTATATCTGGCCATGGCTGTGTAAATAAAAGGTAAATAAAATTTGGTTAAGGAAGCTTGAAATGTGAATAAGGTTTTTAATTCATAGTCGTCCGGTATAGAAAAAAAGGATAAAAAACAAGCTCTTAAGTGAACGGCTTATCAGGAAGCAAGGCAAGCTAATAAATACAAAGCCTTGCTTCTTCTTGCTTAAAGTATTTTCTTGCAGCTTAAATTATATCAGCATTTTGGGGTAATATAATTTTATACTAACATTAGCATATAGGAAAGGAAGCGCTGCATAATGTCAAGGATGCCGGTTCTCTTTGTTGGGCATGGTTCACCTATGAATGCTATTGAAGGTAATGAATACACACGTACATGGAATAGAATTACCAAAGCTATACCAAGACCGGAAGTGATAATATCCATTTCGGCCCACTGGTTTACAAAGGGTACAAGGATTATGAATGAGGAGGCTCCCAAAACGATATATGATATGTATGGCTTTCCAAAGGAGCTTTATGAGATAGTATACAGTCCACCAGGTTGCCCGGATATGGCAAAGCAGGTCAAAGACTTGATCTCAAAGGAAAGTGTATATGATAATTCATGGGGTATAGATCACGGCACATGGTCGGTTCTGCTTCATATGTATCCGGACAGGGATATACCTGTATTTCAAATCAGCATAGACGCCTATGCGCCTCCAGAAGCTCATTACAGGATAGGTCAGGAGCTTAAAGGCTTAAGGGAAAAGGGTGTGCTTTTATTCTGTACAGGTAATATAGTCCATAATTTACGACTGGTTGACTGGCATATGGGCAGCAAGGGATTTGACTGGGCTTATGAATTTGACGACTTTATTTATGAAAACATCATTAGCAGGAACCATCTAAACATACTAAAGTACAATGAGTTAAGTGAAGCGGCAAAGTATGCCGTACCTGCTCCTGATCATTTTTATCCCTTGCTTTATGCGCTTGGTGCCGCTGATGAAAAGGATAAGGTAAGTGTCTTTAATAAATCCTGCGAGCTGGGCTCATTAACAATGACAGGCTATTTATGGGAATAGAGCTGAATAAAGCAGTGCAGTTTAATGTATGAATTTAGCTATTCAGATCATCGACTAGCTTCTTTGGAGCGACCGTCATCTCTACCCATGCAGGAATAAAGCCACTTTTTACGGCATTGCGAACTGATCTCATATTGGACCAAACGGTCATCCGCCTTACAGTTAATATCCTTTGCGGATTGCTCCATGGCGATCTGTAATATTTCTTTATTTGTCATGCTTATATCCCCCTTTTAGATTAATTAACAATAACTGGTGTGCTTAAATCCAATATATACAAAGGTATACAAATATTATAAAATTAGTTTGAAATATTTGCAAAGAAAAGACAGCAGCAGTCCTTACAACAGAAGGCATTAAAAGTCGGGTAGAGCTCTCGGATTAATTTTATAATGAAGTCACAGCCAGAGAGAGGAGAGCATATATGAACGGATGGATAGAGGGTATCCAAAACGCAATTGATTATATTGAGGAGAATCTAACAGAAGAACTGAATATACAGGATATAGCTGACAAGGCCTATGTATCCGCATTTCACTTCCAGAGGATCTTCAATGTATTGTGTGGCTTTACTGTGGGAGAATATATCAGAAATCGCAGGCTTAGTCTGGCGGCAGAAGAGCTTTCAGGTTCAGATGCCAAGGTGATTGATCTTGCTATTAAGTATGGTTATGATTCTCCTGACAGTTTTACCCGAGCATTCACCAAATTTCATGGTATATCTCCCTCGGCTGCAAAGCTGAAGGGTGCAAAGCTTAAGTCCTTTGCACGGTTCAGAATAAAATTAATTTTGGAGGGCGGTACTATGTTGGAGTACAAAATTGTTGAAAAGGCACAGTTTACTGTAATGGGCAAATCAAGAAGATTTTACAATGATACCGGCTATGAAGAAATACCTAAGTTTTGGCTGGAGCATCTGCAGAGTGACGATGCAAAAATTGTCTGCGGAATGTACGGCATCTGTATAGATGCTGACGGAAAAAGCTTTGATTATCTGATTGCAGACAATTATCTGCCATGGAATGAGGTTCCGCAAGGCTATCAAACAAGGGTAATCCCTGCTGGAACCTGGGCGGTATTTCCCTGCAGGGGTCCTTTGCCTAAGTCATTGCAGGATGTCAACACAAAGATATGGAGTGAATGGCTGCCCAACTGCAAGGAATATAAGATTGCCGGTAACTACAATGTGGAAATGTATACTCCGGGAGAAGGCGATTCGGATGATTATTATTGTGAAATATGGGTGCCGGTAGAAAAAGCATAAAATGATTAATCGCTTATATGAAGGCAGAAAATGAATATAGTCATTTGATAGTAATCTGATAATTTGCCAATATCTTAAGTGTAAAGAGGCTTGTATGCAGAGTCCGCATGCAGGCCTTTACTGTATAAATACTAAAGAATGAAAAAGAAATGAAAAGCTTTTTATTTGCAGGAACTATGTGGTAAGATTGAATTATCATACATTTACCGTAAGAGGTGAAAAATGAATATTATTGATAATGTCAGAAAAACCTTTGAGGATTCGTTGGGGACATCATCCTGTTTCATACATGGATTAGACGGTGTCTCCAATAACCGGGTATTTATTATTGAAGCTGAAAAGAAGTCATACATATTTAAAATATACGCCCAGGCGGACTGGCCGGAGGATGGCAAGCTTCCTTTTGTAGCTCAAAAATTAGATGAATATAAAATAGCTCATGCAAGGCTATATGACTCCAGCAGAGAAAATGAAGCCTTTCCTAACGGATATCTGATAGAGGAGCTGTTGCCTGGAATAACTGCCAACAAGCTTAATCTGACCCAGGATGAGAATATAAGGCTTTATGAGAAACTTGCTGCCGTTGTATCGGAGGTTCATAAAATCAGGTTAATAAATTATGGCTTTATCGGTGGTAATGGAATCGCCGATTGGACAAGCATGTCAGACTATATATGATTTTTTTGGTGATTCAACATCCTGCCTGAGAGAAAAGAATATAATTGAACCAGTGAAATTGAATTATATACGTCAAAAGCTTTATGAAGAAATTAAGGCCTGTGACTGTTATCCGCCTGTATTGTGTCATGGAGATCTTTCCACCAGCAATATACTGGTCAATGCCGATGATATTGTAATAATTGACTGGGATGATGCACAGGCTCTTTGCTGGATGGCTGATATAGCCAGACTGACATATTGGATGAAGCTAAGATACGATGAGAGTTCTTATACAGCTTATCGGAATGCTTTCCTTAAGCGCTATGAAACCGAATATGACAAAAGCGCTTTTGATAAGCTGGAAAATGCCTTTCATATCTGGTTTGGTTTGGATTATCTAAATTTTGCAGCCGGAAGGCTTGATTATAACAAACATTGTGAGGCAATAAAGACTGTATTAGAGAACGATTTGTTTTAGAGCAGGATGGACTATATGATTTATCTCAAAAAAGGACAACTGCAGATATTATCAATGTGTTACAAAATTAAATAAATAAAAACGGAAATGCTCTCTTTTGTGTTATATTTTAGTTACCACACAAAAATACAAACAGAAAGGAGAAGCATTTCCGTATGGCTATTATAACACAGGATATGAGATTTAGACTAGCATTAATTAAGTATGCTGATAAATATGATAAATATGGTGTTTCAAAAGCAGCTGCTCATTATAAAACCAATCGCCAGTATGTCTATCGCTGGAAACGCCGTTATGATGGCTCTTGGCTCTTGGGATTCTCTCAGAGATCGTTCCAGAAGGCCTTGGTGTTAGTTTTCAAACATTTCATTTAGTTCGGCCTGAACTAATGCAAAACCTTTATGTACTCTGGAACCATATTTTTTATTATAATCAACACAATAACTGCAAATATATCGGTCCAGAGAACCTTCATTCGGAAACTGCTCTTTACGATTAGTATTTCGTTTTAGGTTTTTATTAAAGTTTTCAATTATATTAGTTGTATATATACTTTTACGAATTTCCATAGGAAATTCGTAGAATGTAAACAGGCTTGTTATATCACTTAAGAGAAATACTATCTTTGGGTATATTGATTGATATTTACTTAAAAAATTATATAGTTCATTTTTAGCTGATGCTAGAGATGCAGCATTATATACCCGCTTTAGATCATCAAGTACTGTTTTTCTGTCCTTGGAACGCACATATTTAATTACATTCCTGACGATATGAGTCCAACAGCTTTGATGTTTTGCATTTGGAAATACTTCAAGGCACGCTTCACGTAAACCGGTAAGACCATCCGTTACAAACAGGAGAACTTGCTCCACCCCTCTGTTTTTTAAATCAAGAAGCATATCCTTGTAGTTTGCAGGAGATTCTGTAGGGTATAGAACATAATCAAGAACTTCCTTGTTCCCTTCAGGGGTGATCCCTACTATGATGTGAAGCGCTTCCTTTGCAACGCTATCACGTCTTATATTTAAATATGTCGCATCACAATAAAGAACAACATAACGGTTTGCTAATGGCCTGTTATGAAATTCACTTACTTGATTTTCAACAGCTTTAGTTATATTTGAAATTGTTTGAGGCGTATAATAATGTCCATACATTTTTTCAATAAGGTCAGCTATTTCTCTTGTAGTGATACCTTTTTTATAAAGCTGAATTATTGTGGTTTCAAGGTCATCGGTATTACGTTTATAAGCGGGTATGGCTTTAGGAGAGAATTCACCATTACGGTCTCTGGGCACAGATATATTCAGGTCGCCAAATCGAGAATGGAGTATCCTGGTATAATAACCGTTTCTGGAATTACCTGAGTTATAGCCGACAGGATCATATTTTTCATAATTTAAAAAGGCAGTAAGCTCAGTAGCAAGAAGTTCATTAATGGCATTTTCAAGTTCAACGCGAAAAACTTCATCAACAGATTTATTTTTTAGTAGTGCTGACAATAATTTTGTGTTAAGATTAGACATAAGGGAACCTTCTTTCTTATGTAGTATTTATTGTTGGCACTTTAAATTCTACAAGAAGTTGGTTCCCTTTTCTAGTATTAACTAGAGAACCGGGTTTACACAAAATATTTTATACTACCCTTGTATAATTGGATTGATATGGTAAAATTTGTTTTATAAATATCAATAGATGAGGTGAAAGAATTGAAATTATAGAAGCTGAATGTTGTAAGGATCATATACATATGTTAGTGAGAATTCCACCCAAGTATAGTGTATCTGAAATTATGGGATATTTGAAGGGAAAAAGCTCATTAATGATATTTGAGAAGCACGCAAATCTGAAATATAAATATGGTAACCGACATTTTTGGTGTAGAGGATATTATGTAGATACAGTAGGAAAGAACACAAACAAGAAAGCTTGTGACCTACTCAATACTTATCATCAGGGATAAACGTTTCAATATAATCAATAAAACCGAAGATCAATTGTCAGGCAAAACCTTTTCAGTTTTGATGAGAGATGAAAATTCCAAATTCCATTATGATGAATATTTGGTTAAATCACAAAATATATGGAAAATTCACATCAGCAAAATAATAACTTTAGATGAACTGTATTCTTATAACTTTTCGGAAAACGAAAACATAATTTTGCTCAGATCAAAGGATAAATACAATATTAAATTGATAAGAAATTTACTAAAAAAGAATTATTTGCATAGAACTTACTTAATGATATAAATTACAAATGCAATAAATACCTTTTACTTTTTCTAAAAAACTCGATAGAGATTGGAATAAAATTAAATCATAAAGTTTGAATGCATATTATGGAGGGGAATATAGTGAAGATCTTTTCAATACTTCAAAAAAAAATGAAAACTTCTGCATGGGCTTTCAAGACTGCATGGAATATTGACAAAAAAATGTTGGTTATATGGTTTACACTATCCATTTCTTTGTCTGTTCTACCGGCAATTGTGATATTGTTCAACCAAGATATTTTAGATTTACTGACCAATTTTATTTCTAACGATGGTGGAAATATATCACATATAACCACTCGGATTGTTCTATTAGGTGTGGTTTTGACACTGAATGGATTATCTGCACGTGTCAATGTAGATTTGATTTATATGATGATGTATGATTCCTATTATCTCGGTATGCAGGAGATATTGATGGATCGTATAAATAAGATAGAGCTAACTGATTTGCTAAGAAAAGAAGTTAAAGATGAGTATGAAGCTGTGTTTGTCAGAGCCGGATCTCTTACAGATTTTATAAGTTCCTTTTGCACGTTGGCAGGTAAGGTTACTGGAGTCATAATGCTGCTAGCAGTAGCATTTATCACGTCAAAGCTTGTTTTTATAGTATCTATTGGATATATGATAGCTGTATTTATTATAAATATGTCTTTTGTAGAAAAGCTTCGATGGAATACTTCCCATTTTCAAGCTATAGAGCGCTTGTCTTCATATTATGAAAAAATGCCCCGAACGCTGGGAATAGCAAAGGAAATTAGAATTTTTAACCTAGAAGAAAAAATAGTAAAGCAATGGAAGGATGCTTATAAAGAAGTTGTTGATTTTGAGAAAAAAAGAGCATTTGATATGCAACTGCGAAATTTTGTAAGTAACATCGTATTTTGGATGTTTGTAATTCTTATGATTTTGTATTCCATTTTTACAGTGGCAAATGGCTCCATAACAGCTGATGATTTTTTGACAATATTTATGCTATGTGTAAATATGTATGCAAATATGAACGGTTTTGCAAGTGCATATATGCAAACAGATTATGGTATTTTTTCACTGGAGAGGCAGTATGATTTTATAAAAAATGCTCCTATAATAAATACAGAAGATGAAGCGGACAAATTGGATAAAGTGCCTGAGTCAGACATAGTTTTCGAAGCGAAAAATCTTGAGTTTTGCTATGGAAATGATAAACCTGTCTTAAGCAATCTTAATTTTAAGATTAAGAAAAACGAAACAATTGCCCTGGTTGGGTTGAACGGTAGTGGGAAAACAACACTCACAAAGCTTTTAATCGGACTTTACAGGCCAACCTCTGGCGAATTGTTATTTTATCAACGCCCGTATTCCGAGTACAAGAGAGGAGTAATTAGCAGCTGTATAGGCATCTTTTTTCAGGATGTATATCTGTTCCACACACCGCTGTATGAGAATATAGCATATGGGAATATAAAAAATATAAATAACAAGGAAAAAATTTTAGAGTCTATACGAAAAGGTGGGGCGTATAAAATCTTAAGCAATCTACCAAAAGGGTTGTTTACAATAATGGGCAAGGATGTGGATCCTGAAGGTGTTGAGTTGTCCGGCGGTGAAAAGCAGTTGGTTGCAATATCGCGTACTCTTATGAGTGAGAGAAACATTATGATATTTGATGAACCTGCCGCCAAGCTTGACCCCATCGCTGAAATGGAGCAATTTTTAAAAATTAAAAAAGAGCTTGAAAACTGCACAGCTATATTAATAAGCCATCGTATGGGTTTTGCACGGCTTGCAGATAGGATTATAGTCATGGAAAACGGAACTATTATCGAAGAAGGAACCCATAAAGAATTAATGAGGTTAAATGGAACTTATTCTAGAATGTTTAATGAACAGGCAATGTGGTATGAGAACCAAGGTAGTTACCAATAATAATTAAGTCTATTGGGGGAGAATGAAATGGTGAAAACTAAAGAAAAAATCAGTTTTGCTGATACATGTAAAATTCTTGTTAAAGCTTTGGGAGTGAGTTTAAAAATCAAATCCCCTTTATCCATTATTATAAGTATTCTTGGTTTTGCTGCAGCTTTTTTCCCAATATTAATAGCAAAATCGCTTAGAAAATTTACGGATTTGATAGTAGAGTTATACGGCAAAGGTATGAGTAATGTTTCAAAAGTGTTGGCAGTATTTATGATACTGGCATCATTGTACATTTTACAGGCATTATATGTATTTGTTAGAAATTATGTTAATGCATATGATACTTTACGGATTCAAGAATATATCAAGGAAGTTATCATTAGAATAACTTGCAGGATAAAATATAAATACATAGAAAATTATGACAGTTATAGAGAAAAGATAAATTTTTCTGAAACGGTTACAGGACGAAGGGTGGCGGGTAGTATCCAAGCAATTGAAACATGGATCCAAAGTTTGATTGCTTTTATTTCAATATTGAATGAATTAGTTAGCGTTAACATATGGATCGCCATATCTTTGATTGTCACTTGTATTCCTGCCATAATACTATCCTATACCCAAAAGGATGAAGAATATAGATTCAAGACAAAATGGATGAAGGAAGGCGCCATGGTCATACATTATTATGGTATGTGTTGCGCACCTGATTCAATGAATGATTTGAGACACTGGAATATATATGATTTTATAAAAAGCGGTTGGAGAAGAGTTGCTGAAGACTATATCAAGAAAAAAAATGATATAACCAAAAAGCATGTGCTGTACAATTCAATTGCGGATATCCTAAGAAATAGCGTCTTTATTATAATATTGCTGCTGGTTGCCAATGAGATATTTAAAAACCCTGGTATAGGCCTTGGGACTTATATGTTGGTATATACCCTTGCAGGAGATTTCCAGAAAGTCACTGCTAATGTTTTTGTAACTGCAACAGTATTCATGCAGGATATAAAATATATGAGAGACTTTTTTGAAATGCAGAATTATGAACAAGAAGAAATGAACGAAAATTCGAATCTTCTAGAATGCTTCGATATAATATTTCAGAATGTGTATTTTACATATCCAAATTCAACGCGCAAGGCGTTGAATAATATAAATGTACATATAAAACAGGGGGAAAAAGTAGCAATTGTTGGTCAAAATGGATCTGGAAAAACGACGTTCGCCAATCTGCTTTGCGGATTGCTTGAGCCTGATAGTGGACAAATCAAAATTGGAGGAAAGAGTTTTAAAAAGGATATGGCATCTATAAGGAAGTCTATATCAATTGCTTTTCAGGATTTTAGTAGGTATGAAGCTTCCATAAGAGAGAATATTACAATTTCCGATCCTAGGAAAATTGCAAATGATGGCGAGTTGGAGGCTATTTGCGTCAAGACGGGCGTGGATGAAATAGTTAAATCACAACCTAAAGGATTTGATGAATTAATAGGAATATTCAGTGAGCATGGAAAAAACCTTTCGGGAGGCCAATGGCAAAGGATAGCATTAGCTCGGGCGGCTTATCGTGATGATGCAGGTATAATGGTATTAGATGAACCGACTGCGGCTCTTGACCCGGTATCAGAGGCGAAGCTATATAAAGAGTTTACAGAATTGACAGGAGATAAGACAACATTATTAATTTCCCACAGGTTGGGGATTTGCAGTATCGTGGACAGGATATTGGTATTTAAAGATGGTAGTATAATTGAAGATGGCAATCATGAGTCGCTTATGAAGAAGAACGGATATTATGCAAAAATGTATAAGTCGCAAGCCCAATGGTATAGCTAGGATTATATTTTTTTCATTTATGTACGCATATCATTTGTTAATATTCAACACTATGTTTATCTAGAAATTAATAAAATGTATCTTTTAGTAATTGTAGTATCGATGTCACTAAATAAGGCATAAGTAGATCAATCAAGAAAATGTTACGTAAGCGCTCTACAATAGAGTGCCTACCTTTCTTTTGAAATCCATGTAATAATAACTCTATATATCGAGTCAAGTTTTTCAAGTTGAAAAACTTGAAAAACTTTAGTTAGGAGTTGTTAAACATGGATGAAGTTACATATGTAAAAACTAAGTTACGTCAGGAGCAATGGGAAAAACTTATTGCTGAATGTCAAAGCAGTGGTCTTAAGGTTGATGACTGGTGCCTGAAAAATAATGTCAGCCGTCATGCTTATTATTATTGGCTCCGTAAGATACGTAAAAAAGCATGTGAATCACTACTACCGGCTATAGCTAAGCAAGATACACAGATTGCGTTTACCAAGGTTGAAATGCAAGTACAACAAACCTCATCTATGGTGCCAATCATTATCCGTCTTCAATCCGCTACCCTGGAGATATATCCAGAGACAGATCAGCAAATGATAGAGGTAGTGCTTCGGGCACTGAAAAATATATGTTAGGTGATATTACTGCAGCCAAGGATATCTACATTGCCTGTGGCTACACGGATATGCGTAAATCAATTGATGGTCTGGCTGCAATAGTACAAGAGCAGTTTCGATTGGATCCTTTTTCAAAGAGCCTTTTTCTGTTCTGTGGTAAGCGTAGGAATAGACTCAAAGCACTTCTTTGGGAGGGCGATGGATTTGTCCTGTTATATAAAAGATTAGAGAATGGAAACTTCAAGTGGCCTCGTAGTCAGAGTGAGGCAAGACTCCTTACCTGGCAGGAATTTCGCTGGTTAATGGAGGGACTATCCATTGACCAACCTCAAGCAATTAAACCAGTAAAGCAAGGTGCTTTTTGTTAAGTAAAAAGTGACTGAAAATGCTGATTTTACTGGCTTTTTGGCACATTCTGTGGTATAATAAACCTATCATATATGGCAGGAGAATACCACGGATGGATGCAAAAGATGCTTACATTGAACAGTTAGAAAACACAATAAAGAAATTACAACAGCAAGTAGAAAATCTTACTGAGATGATACTGATTCTCCGAAAAGGAAAGTTCGGTCCATCCAGTGAAAAAACTCCGAAGAATTACATAGAAGGTCAACTAAGCCTGTTCAATGAAGCAGAAGCTTGTGCTGCTTTTCCTGAGCCGGAACCTATAACCAGGGAAGTAAAAGGCTACACCCGTACTGATGCAAGGACAAAGCGGGTAGAAATAATAAAAGATCTTCCTGTTCGTGAAATATTATGCGAGATTCCTAAAGATGCTCAGTACTGTGTTCAGTGTGGAACGAATCTAAAGCCAATCGGTAAGGAAATCGTTCGTGAGGAGCTTGAGTATATACCTGCAAAACTACAGATTGTTCGTTATGTCCGTATGTCTTATGAATGCCCTAGGTGTAAGCATACAGATAAGCCATATATAGAAAAGGCTCCTGCACCGACATCTCTAATGAACCATTCACTTGCATCCCCCAGTTCTGTTGCTAATGTAATGTATCAGAAGTATGTGAATAGCGTGCCTCTTTATCGTCAGGAAAAGGACTGGGAGAATCTTGGTATTAGCCTAAAACGAAGCACTATGGCTAACTGGATTATACGCTGCTCCCAGGATTACTTCTATCCTGTAATACAGTACTTGAGAAAGAAGCTATTGGAAAGGGATATCATCCATTGTGATGAAACACCTATTCATGTACTGAAGGAGGATGGCAAAAAGCCACAGACAAAATCTTATATGTGGCTTTACCGTTCCGGCAATGATGGAAAGCCTCCAATTATCCTGTATGATTACAAGCCATCCAGGAACGGTGATAATCCTGCAGAATACCTTAAGGGATTTACAGGATATCTTCATACGGATGCTTTCAGTGGATATAACAAACTGGAGGTTGTCCGATGTGGTTGCTGGGCTCACCTTCGCAGGAAGTTTGTAGAAGCTATTCCCGGAAAGAAGGCAAATGGTGCTCCACCAACCAATGCAGAAATCGGAAGGGACTATTGTGATAAGCTCTTCCATATAGAGGAAAGCCTAAAAGAGCTTACCCCTGAAGAAAGATATGCCAAGCGTCTTGAACTGGAACGTCCGGTACTTGATGCTTTTTGGTGCTGGCTTGAAAATCTTACGGTATTAAACGGCTCTGCCTTGGGTAAAGCAGTAGCCTATGCAAAGAATCAGAGGCCATATATGGAGAATTATCTACTTGATGGGAGATGCTCCATATCAAATAATCTGGCAGAAAACAGTATACGTCCATTCTGCGTTGGCCGAAAAAACTGGCTATTCGCCGATACTCCAAAAGGAGCCGAGGCAAGTGCTGCAGTATATAGTATAATTGAAACAGCAAAAGCGAATGGACTAAATGTATATACATATCTGGAATATCTGTTATTGTACATGCCTGATACGGATTATCATAATCATCCAGAGGACTTGGAACTTCTGATGCCTTGGTCAGAAGCTGTACAAGCAGAATGTGGTAAATGATTTACTGAGACTGGCTAATTATTATAGCTGGTCTTTTTTATATTCACAAGGCACCTTGTTATTGATCGCTTACGCTTTATGTATGCTAGTGGAATGAGAGCGCAGGAGGTGTGTGACTTGACCGTGGGTGACATACAGTTTTATCCGGACAGGGCCGGTATCAATGTCCATGGCAAAGGACAGAAAATGCGTAGGATAGGCATTCCATCTGCTGCAGCATGGATGCTAAAAAAATACTTAGAACACAGGGGTATATCCACTTGTAGTGGGAGACACGTTTTTTCCAGTCAGACCCATGAAAAAATGTCCATTTCCTGTATAGAAGAAATATTTTCAAAGTATGTAACAAGAGCTAAGCAGGAAAATCCAGATCTGTTCAGGAATAACTATACTCCCCATTCCATGCGACATACAACCGCGACTCACATGCTCGAAGCAGGTGTTCCACTGATTGTAGTAAAAAACTTTCTTGGACATGTATCACTGCAGACCACTCAGATTTACACCGAGATCACGCCGGATACTATGAACCGACAGCTTAAGGCTTGGAATGAAAAGTGGTTCCTAAAGCAGGATGCGAATAGCATCGATGGTAAGGATAAAAGAAATATTCCAGAATTTTTGAGATAAATCATGTATATCGTTATTCCGGATATAATAGAAGAGGTGCTGGATCTAAGCAGAGATCAGCATTTCTTCTGGAATAATGATATTTCTAGGATAATGACTCCAGCATCCGGCGATTTTCAGATCCTCCCTCTCTTTTTCGAGAGTGTGGTACACTTGATATCCATCTGTTACCACCGTACCGCTGTATCCTTTCAGGAATCCCCTCGGATGGCTTGTATTCCTGGTCTTCTGGTATTCATACAGTATGATTGGGTTTGACTCATACATCTTTCCTGTACGATACACCCACATGTAGCTCCTGGAACCGGCAGGCCTTCCATCCTTACTTACCAATACAGACGTTTCATCAGCCTGCAGGATATTGGCTTTGTATAGTTCC
>Ga0134103_1001555_pt1 | contig 20783 bp, 19 predicted proteins | sample 14_taG_2_FD_94445 | JGI IMG/M metagenome (GOLD analysis project Ga0134103, IMG submission 94445) | Switchgrass degrading microbial communities from high solid loading bioreactors in New Hampshire, USA - 14_58_20_212_A1 metaG | ecosystem: Engineered > Bioreactor > Semi-continuous > Anaerobic >...
TAAGTGTTCGTCTCCTTTCTTGACGGCGTTAGGGTTGCCGGTGCTTGCACGGCGGGGCGTCGAGAATTCGGCGGTCTTGCGCGCCGAATTCGAACGAGACGCGCCACAAGCGCGCCGTCCCCGGAGGGCAACACCGGCAACCCTGGGCAGGACTGCCCCGCCGAAAAGTAGTGCGGACTCTTGGCGACATACTTAGAGCACCTAGCATCACATGATTGCGCCGCGTAACGCCACATACGTGCCGCGCCCTCAAACTAAGCCGCGACCTAGGGCAGATGAGTTTCGCTCCGGAGGGACGGACACGGGAAGAAGGAAAAAGCCGCAACGCGTCGAATATGTGTAACCGGCTACAGATAGCGATGCAAGCAGCGACAAGGCATTTGCGTCGCGCGAGGGCCAGTATCTGAAACCCATTGCAGTCAGGAAGCGGGGATGGGAGCATCAGCACGATATACGAAGTCGCCAGACTCGCTGGGGTATCCGTGGCCACCGCATCGAGAGCCCTCAACAACACCGGCTATGTGAGTAAGGAAGCGAGAACCCGTGTGCTGGAGGCAGCGCGCCAGCTCAACTACCATATCAACGTGAACGCGCGCAGTCTCACCAGCGGCAAGACATACACCATAGCTTTGGTGCTGCCGGACGTAACGAACCCGTTCTTCCCAGCCGTCGCGCGTGGCGTGGAGGACGCGGCAAGCAGAAAAGGCTACAGTGTCATTCTCTGCAACACTGACGGGAGCGCGCGCAAGGAAGCCGATTACCTCAACATGCTCAGATCCCGGCGCGTCGACGGGATCATCTTCACCACGTCGGAGCTTTCGGGCGCGCGGATCAGCAGCATCATAGGGACCTCCACCGCCGTGGTGCTCGTGGACCGCGACCTCGGGGAGCCCTACGACATAGTGAAGACGGACAACGTCAAAGGCGGGTTTTTGGCCACGAATCACCTCATCAGCCTGGGTCATACGCGGATCGCCGTCATATCCGGTCCGCTGAGCCTCACAACCGGGCTCGAGAGAGTACAAGGATACAAGAACGCCCTGGCCCAAGCTGGCATTCCTTTTGACGAATCCCTTGTGGTCGAGGGAGATTTTCGCCAACAGGGAGGGCGGGCCGCAATGGAGCGCCTAATAGAGGAGTGCGGCGGCAAGCCCTCAACGAAGTTCTCCGCTGTGTTTGCGTGCAACGATCTCATGGCGGTGGGAGCGCTTACGGCTCTCGAGGACCATGGGATCGCGGTGCCGTCGGAGGTCGCGGTGGTAGGATACGACGATATAGCCTTCGCATCCGTGACGAGGCCGCGCCTGTCCACCGTAGCCCAACCGAAATACGAGATGGGGGTGCTCGCTGCGGAGATGCTCCTGAGGCGCATGGCCAATCCTGCTTTGCCCAGACAACAGGAGGTCCTCCAGCCGATGCTGGTGATCCGTGATTCCACACTCGAAAGGAGCTTGAAGTGTGGATGAGCATAGTAGTCGTCGGAAGCCTGAACATGGACTACGTCATGCAGGTCGATGAGCTGCCCCGCGTCGGCGAGACCGTGTTCTCCACGCGGTACACTTCCGCCCCAGGCGGCAAGGGTGCGAACCAGGCAGCGGCGGCCGCTCGTCTTGGAGCGAGCGTAAAGATGCTCGGCTGCACGGGTAACGATGCGGCCGGGCGGGCCCTGCTCGAAAGCCTGAAGGGAGTTGGGGTTGACGTTTCTGCGGTGCACTTCGAACCGTCACAGCCGACAGGGTCTGCCTTCATAACGGTATCCGCCTCGGGAGCCAACACCATAGTAGTGCACCGAGGGGCCAACTTCGCGCTGTCCCCCGAGCATTTGAAGGAGCACGAAAGCCTCATCGCCCAGGCGAACGTGCTCGTGACGCAGCTTGAGATCCCTTTAGAGGCGGTGCTCTCTGCTCTGAAGATAGCGCGACGCCACCACGTGGTGACAGTCCTCAACCCGGCCCCTTCTGTGCCGCTCCCACTCGAAGCGCTCGAACTCACTGATTACCTCGTGCCCAACGAGACAGAAGCCATCTCGCTCCTCTCCCGACTGCCGAAAGAGGGTCACGGCGGCTCGGAGTCCGGAGCCTCGGGCGCACCCGACCTATCCGACCTATCAGACCCGCGGCGGGCGGGCGCCGTCGCGGCCAGTCTTGCGAAAGCGACGCGCGGCACGGTGGTCATAACCCTCGGCGAGAACGGGTGTGTGGCTTCCACGGCTTCCACGGCTTCCACGACCGGCCGCGCTTCAGGCGCTATCGCCACCGGAGCTCTCCTCACGAGCCTCGCGACCGAGGGTGTGGCACAAGCTCAAGCCTTCTTAGAGGCTCAAGCCGAGCGCGGGTCGGCGAAGGCGCGCCCGGGAGCCTGCGAGCCGTGTGATGGTGAAGAGTACATCGCGTTACCGGCGTTCAAGGTGAAGGCCGTGGACACCACGGCCGCGGGCGACGCGTTCGTGGGCGCGCTGGCTTACAAGATCGACCGCGCACGTGCCCGAGGGGGCACAGGCATCGAAGCGTTCGACCTTGTGGACGCGCTCCGTTTCGCGTCGGCGGCCGGAGCCATCGCTACCACGAAGGTCGGGGCCCAGCCGTCCTTGCCCACGTTGAGCGAGGTAGCCGAGCTCATGAGAACGCGAACCAATTGAGCACGCGGAATAGAGTGCGGGGAATGGGGTGTGGCCTGGTGAACAACGACAGCGTGCAAACGGGTGGGCTCCCCGATGAAGGCGGCGGCAGGCCGCACGAAGCGGGCGGGACCGACAAGCCCATTCTCGAAATGGTCGGCATCACGAAGCGCTTTCCGGGTGTCCTTGCCCTTGACTCGGTGGATTTCCGTTTGTTGCACGGCGAGGTCCACGCGATCGTCGGCGAAAACGGGGCGGGAAAGTCAACGCTCATAAAGATCCTCGCAGGCGCGCATCAGAAGGATTCTGGAGTGATATACCTCGAGGGTCGGCCGGTGAACATATCCTCCCCTGCAGACGCGGCACGTCTCGGCATCAGCGTAATACACCAAGAGTTTACGCTCATCCCCGCAATGACCGTAGCAGAGAACATACTCCTCTCGGATCTTCCTCTGCGCAGGGCAGGTGTGCTCGACAAGCGGGCCATGGTGGCACGTGCTGCAGAGGTACTCGATAACCTCGGCGTCGACATTCCTCCATCGGCGACCGTCCGGTCACTCAGGGTCGCTGAACAACAGATAGTGGAAATAGCGAAGGCCCTGTCCCGCAAGGCCAGGATCATCGTGATGGACGAACCCACGGCTGCCCTGAGTGAGATGGAGGTCGCGAGGCTGTTCTCCGTCATTCGCTCGATGGTCGAGCAGGGTGTGTCCGTAATCTACATATCGCACAAGCTTGACGAGGTGTTCGAGATAGCCAACACGATCACCGTGCTCCGCGACGGCCGCAAGGTCCTGACCACCAGCGCTTCCCTCACAACGAAGGAGCAGGTGGTCCACGAGATGGTCGGCAGGGACATCGGAAACATGTTTCCGAAACAGCATGTGCCTCGCGGAGACGTAGTGCTCGAGGTCAAGGACATCCGTCTATCGGGAGGCCACTCTCCCATCTCGTTCAACGTCAGGGCGGGCGAGATCGTCGGCATCGTCGGCCTGATGGGCGCGGGACAGATCAGGCTCGCGAGGGCGCTTTTCGGCCTGGAGCGCATCGTCGCGGGCGAGGTGAGAGTCCGAGGGAAGACAGCCGATCTGAGGTCGCCCCTTGCGGCGGTGCGCGCGGGCATCGGGCTGGTTACGGAGAACCGAAAAGAGGAGGGCCTCGTGTTGCCGCTGTCCGTCGCCAAGAACATCACGCTCGGCAGCCTTGACCTTGTGTCACGCCTCGGTGTGATATCCCATGCGAAGGAGAAGGCTGTAGTGCACGGGAAAGTCACCGAGCTCGGCATCAAGACACCGTCCATCCGCCAGCTCGTCCGGAACCTGTCCGGCGGAAACCAGCAGAAAGTGGTGTTGGCCAAGTGGCTCACGGTCGGCCCGGACGTCATCATCCTTTGCGAACCTACGCGAGGAATAGACGTCGGCGCGAAAGTGGAGATTTACAGGCTGATGGGGCTCATGGCGTCGCAGGGCAAGGCCATTCTGCTGATCTCATCGGAGGTGCCCGAAGTAGTTGCCATGAGCGATAGGGTGTTAGTGATGCACTCCGGCAGGCTCGTGTGCGAGTTGCCCAGGGAGGAAGTCACGCAGGAACTGGTCATGCAGTATGCCACGGGAGGGAGCGCCCTTGGGTCGCACGCCGTTGGTTGAGATCGTTAGGCGGTTCGGGATGGCACTGATGCTCATAGTCATCATCGCGGTGGTGTCTATCCTGAACCCCAGGTTTTTCAGCGTTTCCAATTTCCTCATAATCATGCGCCAGGTCGCCATTAACGGCACCTTGGCTGCCGGCATGACCATGGTCATCATTTCGGGAGGCATAGACCTGTCCGTCGGTGGAAACGTGGCGCTCGCGGGATGTCTCGCCGCAGGAGCGTTGGGCGCGACGTCAAATCCGGCGGTGGCCATCCTCGTCGGACTGGGTGCCGGGGTGGTGGTTGGATTCATCAATGGGATGTTCGTCGCCTATCCCAAAATGCCCCCCTTCATTGTCACCCTGGCCACGCTCGCCCTGTGCCGTGGACTGACCCTTGTCTACACGGGGGGACGACCGCTTCTGGTCGATTCAAAGGTATTCGACTTCCTGGGCGGCGGCTTCGTCTGGGGGATCCCGTTCCCGGTTCTGATCATGGCAGCGATCTACATCATCGTTTACTTCCTAATGACCAACACGGAGTTCGGCAGAATGGTGTATGCCATCGGCGGAAACGAACAAGCGTGTCGCCTCTCGGGTATCAATGTCGAGAAGTACAAGACGGCGGTGTACACGCTTAGCGGGCTTACAGCAGGTATAGCGGCGGTCATCCTCACCGCCCGCCTGATGTCCGCGCAGCCCACGGCGGGCACCGGGTACGAGCTGGACGCCATTGCCGCCGTGATCCTCGGTGGAACGAGCCTCTCGGGTGGAGAGGGAGGAATCACAGGCACTATCATAGGCGCGTTCATCATAGGCGTGCTCGCCAACGGCCTTAACCTTTTGAACGTGTCGCCGTTCTACCAGGAGGTTGCGAAGGGGCTCGTGATCCTTGCGGCGGTGCTCATGGATAAGCTCATTCACACCACCGCAAGCCAAGTGGAAAGCGGCCCTCCACGGATGGGCGAGAGGGTGGGTCGACAGGCAAGACAGTGACTCAAAACCAGAGGCACAGGAACGGCAAGCCAACGGGAAGCCGCGCGCCCAGTGGGCAGGGCGGCAGATGCATGGAGGTAGAGGGAACTTGAAAAAGTCAGGGATAATCAACCCGCACCTTTGTGAGGCCATCGCTAGCCTCGGACATACCGATTCGCTGACGATATGCGACGCGGGGTTGCCGATCCCGGCGGGAGTGAGCCGCATCGATGTCACCGTCTGCAGAGGGGTGCCAACGTTCGAGCAGGTCCTCATGGCGATCGCGCCAGAGCTGGAGGTCGAACGGGTGGTCATGGCCGAGGAGGCCCTGAAGGAGAACCCAGGTGTCGTGGACCTGGTCCGTAGGGCGTATCCCCGGGTCAATGTGGAATTCGTGCCTCACGAGCGCTTCAAGAAGCTGGTCGAGCAAAGCAAAGCGGTGGTTCGGACGGCGGAGTTCAGACCGTACTCCAACGTGCTCCTCTACTCCGGAGTCGAAGGGCTCTTCGAGGATTCCGCTGGAGAAACCACAACGGACGGGAGGTGACGAATCGGGGATTCATAGTCTGAGATCGTTAGTGTAGCGGGAATGCGGTGGACCTCTCGGTTTCTCTCGGTCTCGTGCTCCAAAACCTCATGCGAAAGGCAGGTAAGTCACATGAAGGCGTCCAGAGTCCTAGCGGCCATTCTGTGTGTAGCCTTTTTCGCGACCCTGACTGGTTTGACAGCGGCGGCCGCGAAGCCGAAGGTGGGCCTCGCCATATCCACTCTCAACAATCCGTTCTTCGTGGACCTCAGGGACGGAGCGCTTGAGGCGGCCGGCAAGGTAGGAGTGGAAGTGAATGTTGCGGATGCGCAAAACGACCCCAACAAGCAGCTCAGCCAGGTTGAGAACTTCATCCAGGAGCGTGTTGACATAATCCTCATCAACCCGTGCGATTCTGCAGCCATCGTGCCCGCGATAAAGTCGGCGAACGCAGCGAAGATACCGGTGATCACGGTGGATAGGGGATCCGACGGCGGCGAGGTGGTGTGCCATATAGCGTCCGATAACGTCGAGGGAGGGCGCATGGCTGGCGAGTATCTCGCGAAGCTTCTCAACTACAAGGGCAAGGTCGTGGAGCTCGAAGGCATACCCGGTACCTCGGCCGCGAGGGACAGGGGCAAGGGCTTCAACGAGGTCATCAAGAAGTACCCCGGCATCCAGGTCGTTGCACGCCAGGAAGCCGGGTTTGACAGAGCCAAGGGCATGACAGTCATGGAGAACATCCTGCAGGCTCAGCCCGCCATCGACGGGCTCTTCTGCCACAACGACGAGATGGCTCTGGGTGCGCTGCGCGCGATCGAAGCCGCCGGGCGCCTGTCAGCCATCAAGATCGTTGGGTTCGACGCGACGGACGACGCCGTGAAAGCCGTAAAGGACGGCAAGATGGCCGCGACAGTCGCTCAGAAGCCACGAACGATGGGGGCCATGGCGGTGGAGACCGCCAAGAAAGTACTTGATGGCGCGAGTGTTGATAAGTTCATACCTGTCCCGCTCGAGCTTGTCACAAAGTAGACGAAGTAGACCCGGCCAGGCGCGGCCGACGCCGCCCGCCGCAAGGCACACTGCGAGACGGCGCGCCGGGGGTTGGAGGTGGGGCGAGGGTTGCACCCTCGCCCCACCGTGCGTCTCGGAGTGAGATGCGTCTTGAAGCGGGACACACTTCCATGTCGCGTACCGCAGCCCGTTCTCGGGAAAGACTATAACGCCACGAAAGAATATAACGCTAAGGCGAAAAGGAAGAGGAACAAGTGGGAACGGGTGCGGTAAAAGGTCCAGTACACACCATTCGGCGCATTCTCAACGTGCTTTGGTTCTGGGCGGGTGCCACGCGCGCGGCCTTCTCGTCCGCGAGCATGGTGCCGGTGGCGCTGGGCGGCGCCGTGGCGGCCTCTCACGGCTTCTTCGCCACGGGGCCGTTCTTGTTGAGTGCCGCGGGCGTGCTCGCCATGCACCTGGGGGCCAACCTCGTCAACGATTATTACGACTTCGCCAGCGGCGCGGATGTGATCCGCGACGACCGGACGCCCTTCTATGGTGGTGGCACGATCCTCGTTGACGGGACGCTGGCACCGCGCCAGGTCTCGCGGGCATACAGGGCGCTCTTCGCCACGGCCATCCTCATAAGCGTCCTCCTCGCTGTGTCCCGAGGGCCCGCTGTAATCGCCCTGGGCCTTGCAGGCTTCTTCTGCGGCTACTTCTACACCGCGCCGCCCCTCCGTCTCTCCTACATTGGGTTGGGCGAGGCCACGATCGGCCTCTCGTTCGGCCCGCTCACAGTCATCAGCGTATACTACGTGCTGGCCCGGAGGCTGGACGCAAACGCACTCGAGGCCCTCGCCGCCTCGCTGCCGGTTGGGCTGCTCGTCGCAGCCATAGTCTTTGTGAACGAGTTCCCAGACCGCGCGGCCGACGGCGCGTGCGGCAAGCGCACGCTCGTCGTGCGCCTCCCTTTGTGGGCAGCCACGGCCGGTTACACCGCGCTCGTGCTCGCACCGTTTGCCATCATTGCTGCGGCAATCCGCCTCGGATGGCTCCCTCGGGCGACGGCGCTCGCACATCTCGCCGCACCCCTGGCCCTTCTCGGTGTCCACAACTTGCGCGCAGCTTACGGCCTCTCTGCGTCGCACCGCACCGCCGCGGCCGGCGCACGGTACGTTGCATCGCGCCAGGTGGCCGCGAGTCTCTCCACCATTCTCCTGCACCTGGCGGTCGGCCTTCTTCTCTCCCTGGGGTTCATCCTGGGGCCACCGGCCGCGTAGCCGCCATTCATCGAGGAGGAGGCGCGAATCGTTGGCGATCCGCTTAGATCCCGATGATGCCCGCGACCCTGTCAGCATACTCCTTCGCCCTGCCGGCAGCGCTCTCCGCGGCCGCGGCCTCGGAGTAAATGTGAACCAACGGCTCCGACGAGTCTGGCAGGACGAGCACCCAGCCATCATCAAAGAAGAGGCGCAGGCCGTCGATGAATTCGCGCCGCATATCTCCCGTCTCCTCGGCCAGCACTCGCATAACCCGGCCCTTGTACTCCCATGGGCAGGCCACCGAACCGGTCACCATCGGCGGAATGGCGAGGCTATCCACAACGTAAGACAGCTTGACGCCTTGGCGCGCGAGGAACTCGAAGAGCTTTGCCAGCGAGAACATGGCGTCGAACGCCGGCTGGAACCTGGGGAAGATGAATCCGCCCTCGGTATCGCCGGCAAAGAGCACCTCCTGGCCGGCCCTGGAGGCGAACTCCATCAGAGACCGGGCGTCCTCCCTCGTCCGCACTGTTCTCGCGCCATGCTGCGCAGCGATCCGGTCCACGGCGCTCGTGGCGGCCACGGTCGCCGCAATGAGGAGACCGTTTCCGGTCGCGGCCGGGGAGCCACCCGCCACGGTCGCGCTCCCGGGGCCGCCCGCCGTCCCCGGCGCGGGCGCGCCGCTGCTGGCGCCGGCGGCATCACGCGTCGCGAGCCAAGCCATGGCCGCAAGGAGCGTGTTGCCCTCCACAACCCTGCCCGTCTCGTCCACGAGCGCCAGGCGCTCCCCGTCGCTTTCCACCAGCACGCCGACGTCGGCCTTGAGCGTGCTCACGGTCTCCGACAGCTTCCTGAGATGGGCCTCCCGGTCCTCGCGGGTCTTCGGGGCCCGCGAGTGGTCCGGGTACGCGTTCAAGGCGACCATCTCGCATCCCAGCCTCCCGAAGATGCTGGGGAGGAACATAGACAGCCTGCTGTAGGCATAGTCCACAACCACGCTGAGGCGTGAGTTGGCGATTATGCGCTCGTCCACGTAGTTGAAGAAGGCCTCCGTGTAGGGTTCCAGCACGCGTCCAGGGAACTCCAGCTTGCCTACCTCGTCCGCGTCGGTCCGGCGGAAGTCCTCGCGGAAGAAAATGTTCTCGATCTTACGTTCGTGAGCCCTGGGCAAATTGATGCCCTGCCTGCCGAAGAGCTCGATCAGGGTGAGCTTGGGGTTGTCCGGGGACACCCGGATGTGCACCCCGCCGTCGACCCCGAGGGGCTTGATATTGTAGCGGCTCACGGGCAGGGGTGTGGACCGGAGGTCAAAGATGTTCACGCCCACCGTCATGAGCCCGCAGATAATGGACCTGAGGATCATCCTTGAGGCCGGATGGTCGTCGCGGCTGGTGGTGACCGTCGCCCCCTTGCCGATGGAGCTTCCGAACGATGCCCCAAGCTTCATGGCGAACTCGGGCGTGAGCTCGATATTCGTGAGGCCCGTGACGCCCCTGTCTTTGAAGATGGAGCCCGGCCACTTCGTGCCCCAGATGAGGCTCATGGTGACGCGCGACCCCGGCTCGATGATCTTGTTCGGCCACACCTTGATCTGGGGCTGAAGCATGGCGCCCTGCTCGATCCTGCACCTGTCGCCCACGACCACGCCTTCGTGGCATGTGACGAAGTCCTTGACGATCGCGTGCTGCCCGATTATGGCACCCCGCACCTCCGCGCCCTGGCCCACGAAGGTGTCGGGCCACAGGACGCTTCGCTGGATGACCGCGTCCCGCTCGATGATGCAGTTGTCACCCATAAAGGTGTACTCAAAGCAGCCTGCGCCGGGGCCTATCCGGCAGTTCCGGCCTATGACGAGCGGGCCGGATAGGCGGGCACCGGGGGCGATCTCCGTGCCTTCGCCGACCCAGATGTCGGCGCCCATCTTGTTGCCGGGGATCTCCACCTTCACCTTGCCCATCACCGCATCCACCTGGGCCTGCCTGTACTGCTGGATGTTTCCCACGTCGCACCAGTACCCGGATGCCACGTATGAGTACAGCCTCTTTCCGTCGCGGAGGAGCGCAGGGAAGACGTCCTGGCTGAAATCGACGGGCCTCCCCGGATCGATATAGTCAAGCACCTCGGGCTCGAGGATGTATATCCCGGTATTGACCGTGTCGCTGAATACCTCACCCCAACTTGGCTTCTCCAGGAACCTGCGGATCCTGCCCTCATCATCGGTGACCACGATGCCGTACTCGAGAGGGTTGTCGACCCGTGTGGTGACTATGGTAGCGACAGCCGATTTCTCCTCGTGAAACCTCACCGCTTCCCGCAGGTCGATGTCGGTGAGCGCGTCACCGCTTATGACGAGCACCCGTTCCCTCCCGAAGACTTCGGCGGCCTTCTTCACGCTGCCGGCGGTGCCGAGGGGCACGTCTTCCACTGAATAGGAGAGGTGAAGCCCGAGGTCCGCCCCGTCGCTGAAGAAGCTCTCGATCTCGTCGGCAAGATAGTAGAGCGTAACGGCGATGTCCGTGATGCCGTGGCGCTTCAGGAGCTCGAAGATGTGCTGTATGATGGGCTTGTTGGCCACGGGCACCATCGGTTTCGGACGGTTGCACGTAAGCGGACGCAGCCTGGTTCCCTCTCCACCCGCCATAACCACAGCCTTCATGTCAAGCCCCCCACTCGCATTGCCGCATTGACATTGGTGGTCCTGCCTTACTTCGGCGACAGCACCGAGAAATCGAGCCACGGGAACGGGTCATCCAGGTCGCTCACTGTGGCGAGGTAGCGCGCGACCTCCTCGCGGGCTTCGACCCCCGCCCCAACTCCCGACCGGGCCTCGATGCCGCCTCCGCCGGGCCCGGCGGCCTTGAGGACCTGCTCCGCGTAGTCCATGAGCCTGTCAAACCTCTCAGCATGTTCCCTGAAACGCCTCGCCCCGTACTCCGTCGCCTGCCTTTCCGTCACGAGGAACGGCCAGTCGCTCGACATGAGCAAAAAGAACTCTCTCAACGCCTGAGCCTTTATGCTGTCAAGCAAACCGGGGCAGGCACGATCGCCTCCATCCGATGGCCGGTCGTCCGCGGACCGCCCGGCCCCAGCGCCGCGGTCGGGCTCGCACAAAGCCGCGAGCCTCTTCACCCGCGCTTCGGCTGCGTGGATGATCTCCCACATCCAGGCGGTCCCGTCGTTGAGCCACACATCGTGTTTCCCACCACGTCCCCACGACGACTCGGGGACATCAATGGCCTCCCTCGGCGGGTGCTCGTCGAGCACCTGCCCCGCTGACCTCGCGGCCACCAAGGCGCTCCCCGAGAGCCCCTTGAGGACTTCGCCGAGCCACTCGATCCCCTCGTACCACCAATGTCCGAAGAGCTCAGTGTCGTATGGTGCAACGACCACTCCGTGCTCGCCTGTCTTCACCCACCAATCGTCCACAAGCTCGTGGACCAGCCCGACGAAGTGGGCTGCGTGTTCCCTGAGCTTGGCCGACGCCGCATCGACATCGTAAACCTCTTTCGCTCCCAGGTCCGTGTCCCTCGACGTGACGCGCCAGTATTGGAGGCCCGAGATATCGTCCTTCTTATGGAACTCCCGATACGCCCCATCACCGGGATAACCAAGCCACGACGACCACACCTGGGCCGTTACGCGCTCGTTCCTCCCGAAGCATGCCACACGCGACCCACTCACAAGGTAGGGCTTGAAAGTCGTTCGTCCCGACTCGCCGCCCCGGCCTGCTCGGGCCTGGCCGGCCAGGGTCTGGTCAGCTCGGGCGGGCCTGCTCCAAGCGGCACCGGCGCCCGCAGCAGTCGCGTGAACCGCGCCGCCGCCCGCTTCGGCCCGCGCCCCCGTGCCCGCTGGCCCATCACCGCGACTACTCGCTATGCCGATGGGCTCCCCGCCTTCGACAGCGTGCCTGTCGACGAAGAAGTACTCCAGGCCCAGCGCCTGAAGATAGTCTTCCAAGCCGGGCCTGTAGGCGCACTCCGGCAACCATATCCCCCGCGGAGCCCTGCCGAAACGCCTCGTGTAACTCTCACATCCGGCGGCGAGCTGGGCTCGAATAGACGTGTCCTCGCGTAGGAGCGGCAGGTAGGCATGGGTAGCCGCCGACGTGATTATCTCGACCACCCCGCGCTCTTGGAGCTCGCCGAACGCCCCCGCGATGTCGCAGGCGTACTCGCTGCGGAACGCGTTTATCGCGCGCCCGTACCTCTCACAGTAGGCCGCCGCCTGTCGCTCGCGGGCGCGATCGCCCGCAAGCCTGAACCGGCCCCGGTCGTTCTCTGCCCGCGCGAGGCGGGCCTCCGCCCATCTCAGAAAGCCCTCGCGCATGTAATCATCATCAAGCTGGTCCAGGAGGATCGGGGTGATGCCCAAAGTCACGCTCACGGACCCCTTGCGCTGCACGGCGGAGAGGTGCCCCGCTCTGGCAGGCTCATCTGCTCCCGAGCCGCCCCCCTCCCCCTGCGACCGCCGCGTCCGTGTGCGCTCCGCCCCTTGCGCCTCTGCCAGGGGTTCCCAAGGAACCGCCCGGAGGAGCTCCAAGAGCGGGATGTACGATTCGAGCATCGCCTCGTACAGCCATTCCTCTCCGAAAGGCCACATTCCCGCCTTACGACAATAGGGTATGTGGCTATGAAACACGAATACGAGAGATCCTCTGGGTCCGGTGTCGCCCGCCGGAGGATCCGGCGAAAGACCCGCCTCGCGATGCACCTCGGTGGCCATCTTGTGTGCGCGGCTCCGCGCGCCCTGCCCCGCCCGCGCAGCCCGCAGCCCTCAGGCCCGCAGGCCGCAGGCCGGTCTGCAACGCCTATCGGCCCCCAGGCCCCAGGCCGATCCTCAACTCAGCGTCTACCGCGTCCGCCAAGAGTGGTGGTGCAACGGCCCGGTTCGGCTGAATGGCACGCCTCGCCGCTCCCTCCTTTCACGCGTGCGTCTTCACGTAACGTATCACTGTGCGGGGGCAGGCCCGCCCTGCCGCCCGCCCGTCATTCGTCCCCTGTTGGCCTGGCTGGGCTTTGCGTGCTCTTTGCGTGCCCTGCATTGCGCATCCTAGTACCTGGCCTGCCCCCGCCGCCCCCGATGCGGCCGACCGCGCACCGCGCGCGCCGCGCACACAGCACCACACACATGCGCTCCGCCGCCTGCCCCGCCACGCCTACCACGCCACCCGGGCCGCCTCGGCGCGGACACGTTCGTACACAGAGTGCGTGGAGGCCGCGACCGCGTCCCACCCGAACCTTGAGAGCGCGTCCTCGCGGCCGCGCTGCGAAAGGAGGCTCCGAAAGCCGGCGTCGCAGAGCACCCGGCGGATCCCCCAGGCAAGAGAGTCGGCGCTCCCTGGGTAGACCTTGACGCCCGTCTCCTCGTGCCGGATGACCTCCGAAAGCCCGCCGACGTCCGACGCCACGACCGCCGTGCCCCTCGCCATCGCCTCCAGCGCCACGATGCCGAAAGGCTCGTAGAGGCTGGGGAACACCGCCACATCGGCCGCGGCGTAGAGCGCGTCGCGCTCCTCATCGCTGATGCGGCCCGCGAACGTCACCGCCTGGCCAAGTCCCATTTTCGCGGCCTTTTCCTGGAGGACGCTCGCGTAGTACCCGTCGCCAGCGATGACGAACCGCGTGTTCGGCACCTCCGCAAGCACCTGGGGGACGGCGTCGAGCAACACGTGAACTCCTTTCTCGTATACGAGCCTGCCCACGTAGAAAACCAGTCGATCCTCGGGACGGGCGAACCGAAGTCGCGTTTGCCTCACGAACTCCGCGTCCGGCGGCCGAGACATTTCGGGGTCCACGCCGTTGGGGATGACGTCTATCTTGTCCCCGGGCAGCGAGAATATCCTCCTGAGCTCGTCAGCCATGTAGTGGCTGCAACATATGACCCTCCACGCCTCATAGGTGATCATCCACTCGACCTCATGAATGTATTTCTGAAGGTCCGAGTGGATGCCTCTATTTCTACCGTATTCCGTGGAGTGAACCGTGAGGACGAGCGGTATGTGCAGGGCGTGTTTGAGGGACTTGGCCGCGAACCCGACCAGCCAGTCGTGAGCGTGCAGAACGTCGTATACATCGCAGCCGCGCGCCTCCGATACCGTTCGGCTGGTAAGCCCGAAGTTGGCTTCCATGACGGTATGAAGGAACGCCCCCCCGCCACCGCCGTAAGGATCACCGCTTGCCTGGATGATCGAGCGCGCGACCCGGGACACCTTCACGCCGTCTTGAACCGAAGACGCCGCGTCTCCTCCGGAGCTCGCGCATATCACATGCACCTCATCGCCGTGTCTTGTGAGAGATCTCGCGAGGCCCGAGACCGCGGCACCGAGCCCTCCGACCACCTCAGGCGGGTACTCGTACGAAAGCATCAAAACGCGCATGGATCCCGCCTCCTGTGTTGTCATGGTTCTACAGAACCTCCCGCGTATCCTTCCCCGCCGCCCACGCGCCCGCGGCCCACAGCCGGGCATGCGGGATCCCCCCGACCCAGGGCCCCGGCCGTGTCGAGCGGGCTCGAAACCCGCGATCCTTGGAACAAGGAATCCTCGAGTCAATGTAGTAAACAATAGGCGATGACAGGGGTGCCCGCGCGCCGCCCGTGCGCGAGCAGGCAACACCCGGCAAGATCTAGAGCGAACGCGGAGGGTCGAGCATGGATTTCATGGATGTCGTCAAGGAGCGACGAAGCGTGCGTGCTTACCAGAACCGGGACGTATCCGTTGACACCCTCGAAAGGGTGCTGGAGGCTGCGAGGCTCGCGCCGTCCGCGAGCAACCGTCAGATGTGGAAGTTCATCGTGGTGCGCGATCCGGAGAGGCGCCAGCGCCTGGCGGAGGCTGCCAACGGCCAGTCGTTCGTGGCTCAGGCGCCAGTGGTGATAGCTGGGGTCGCCCTGCGCACTAACCACGTGATGAGCTGTGAAGTCCCCAGTTACGCGGTGGACCTCGCTATCGCCATGGAGCACATCGCGCTCGCGGCCGCGTCCGAGGGGCTCGGCACGTGTTGGATCGGAGCGTTCTCGCAGCCGAAGGCCAGGGAGGTTCTGGGGGTTCCGGATCAGTACAAGATCGTTGCGCTGATGCCGCTGGGATACCCAGCCGACAGCCCGAGACCCAAGATAAGGAAATCCCTCAAAGACATCGTCTGTTACGAGAGATTCTCAGAGTGAGGGCTGCCTTCGCCGGCGCCCCGCCCCGCCGCGGACCGATCACAGGGCCGCTGCGCCCGGCCTAAACCTAAGAACGGATGGGGCGAGCGGACAGGCGCCCCGGGCGGTCAGGCCCGCTAGGCCCGCCAACGACTCGTGGACGGGCCGGGAAGTTCGCGGCGTCTGCCGGGTTCGGGGAGACGGGCGGAGATAGAGAGTGTCAGAAAACTCGTGGAAGGAGGAAAGCCCCTCCTCCTCCGTCCCTGGCTTGCGGGGCCCCGTGCAAGCCCGTGCAGACGGACGACGGGACGGAAATGGGGGAGTGGCGGAGTGTCATGGCACGCAAAGGAAACAGCGAGAATAACGCCCCAAAGAAACACCGCAACAACAGCAGGATACCTAGAAAAACCCCATGGACCGTCGACGAGGTCCGTGAGATGACCACCGACAAGATCCTCGCCACTCTCCATAGCCTCGGCATCTCCATATCTATGGACGACTTCCGGGAGGAAGTGAAGGAGTTCTGCTCCGCGGAGGACCTGAGCGAGCACTGGTTTGAGACCCAGCCCGTCACGGCCACCGGATGGGACGAAGACTTCCCGTGGTACGCGGCGTGGGTCCTTTGGGAGCGACTCGATGGCGACACCATCCCCTACGAAAGCATAACCGAGCTCATGGCAGAGGAGTACATGTTCGATATCCGCGTGCCCAGGAGCAAGGGCGATGAGGAAGAAGACGAGGACTACCCAGAGCTCGAGGAGGAAGATTACGACGAATTCGATGTCGAGGACGAGGACGACGAATACGAAGACGAAGACGAGGATGAGGACGAGGACGAAGGCCCGTTCAGCGAGTTCGACATGGTGGAATCCGCGTCGGAGTCGTCCGTGCGCTGGATGCAGTTGCGAGCCTGGGATTACATTAAGGCCCTTTTCGCAGGGAAGGCCGCCTCAATCGAGCAGGCCATGGAGATCTGCTCAGGTGCCTCATCGCTCGGTGAATGGTGCGTCACGCTAGCTGATAATCTCGGCTTCGAGGCCGCGTCCATACCGAGCCTTACCCGCGAAAGGCTGAGGTTCGCGAGGGAGTTCTGCGAGGTGTTCCCCGAGAGTGGTGAGGAATACATTCAGCTGATGCGGTCGGCCGAAGCCGAGGCACTGTTCGCCCTCGGCCGGGTAGACGAGGGCGATGAGGTGTTCAGGACGATCGTGCAGCAGTGGCCCAATTGGGTCTGGGGCTACATACGGTGGGGCGATATGTATGCTGATAGAGCCGACGCACATCCCGAGTACGCGGCGCGCGCGCGGGAGATCTTCAATGCTGCTCTTCAGCATGCTGACGAGTCTGACGCAGAAGTCATCCGCGAGCGTCTGGAGGATCTCGGAGACTCCTGAGAACCCTCCGGTAGGATAAGGGGGCGACTGCGTATGCAGGCGCTTTTTCTAGTACTCAACAAAACGGAACAGCTGGACGAGGTCCTCAAGACCCTTTACGATTGCGGGGTGCGTGGGGCAACCATTATAAACAGCACGGGGATGGGGAGGCAACTATCTCGGCACGTGCCGATTTTCGCTAGCTTCGGGTATATCGCCGGTGGAGACCGCCCGTACAACTACACCATTTTCGCTGTCATGAAGGACGACAAAGTGCCGCGGGTGATCGACATGTTGAACCGCCTACTGGGAGATCTTTCCCGTCCCGGCACAGGCATACTCTTCACTGTTCCGGTCGGGACGGTAGTGGGCCTCGCTCCGGATGACTCCGCGACCGAAGTCCGAACGGGCGAGGATCAAAAGGACAAGATGTAGGTCGGTCCTGACGGTGCAGGAGCCACCGGGGGCGTGGTCCCGAAGAGAGGCGAGACAGACGTGACGAGCATGAACATCGTGCTAAGTGGGGGGTTTTTGCTGCTGGTTGGGCTTATAGCGGGAAAGGCGGCCAACCTGCTTAAGTTCCCCGCTGTGACGGGTTATCTTGTGGCGGGAATCGTCGTTGGCCCACCGGTGCTGAATCTGCTTACGCAAGATCTTCTTTCAGCATCCGTGTGGATTAGCCATGGCGCACTGGCGCTTATAGCGTTCAGCATAGGGTCTGAATTCACAGTTGATAACATTAGGCGGCTCGGCCCAAGGGTGCTAGTGATCGCGACGCTCGAGGCACTCGGGGGCACCGTAGCCGTGTTCGCGGCAATGCGGCTGGTTTTCCATCAGTCGGTGGCGGTGTCACTCCTTTTCGGTGCCATAGCTGCGGCCACCGCCCCGGCGGCCACGATAATGGTGGTCCGTGAGCTTAGAGCACGCGGGCCCATGACGGATACCCTTCTTGCCGTGGTAGCGATAGATGATCCTGTATGCGTCATGGTCTTCGGTGTGGCATCCGGTATAGTGGTCATGCTCACGGGCGACGGATCGCTCTCCCTCACGTCCATGATCCTGCAACCTATCGCCGAAATCCTGAGCGCGATAGGCATGGGCGCAGCCGCGGGGATCCTGGTGACGCGTCTCATGGTTGGGCTGCGTGACCGCTCAGAGACGCAGGTGCTCATGCTGGGCTCGATCCTCGCCGCGGCGGGCCTGGCGATAGCGATCGGGTTGTCCCCGCTTCTTACTTGTATGGCTCTTGGATCAACGGTTGGCAATCTTTCCAAGCGATCAGGGATTGCGTTCGAAGCCATCAAGGCTCTGGATACTCCGATCTACGTGGTGTTCTTCGTGCTCTCAGGGGCCGGCCTCCACACCGAGCTCTTGAGAAGCGTCGGGATCCTTGGAATAGGCTATGTCCTCTTCCGCATCATAGGCAAGATAGCGGGTGCCGCAGTGGGTGGAGCGCTCACCAAGGCACCAGGCGTTGTGCAGAAATACCTGGGGCTGGGTCTGGTTCCGCAGGCTGGCGTGGCATTGGGCTTAAGTCTTCTTGTCAAGCAGCAATTCCCGGGCATCGGCGAGATGATATCCACGACTGTCGTAGCGTCAACGGTTGTCTATGAGCTGATAGGCCCGGTATTCTCAAAGATGGGGATCACGCTGGCCGGTGAAGTCGGGATGGCTAGAGACGAGAGCGTTTAGCCTGGCCGAAGCCAGGGGGCAGTAGGTGTCACTTGACGCAGAGGCGAATAGGATCAGAGTAGAAGCGAAACCGCGGGCTCGTTGCCCTCTCTTGCGCGAAGATTTGGAGACTCCGGCAAGGTCCGTCGCCTTCCGGGCGCCGGCGGACGGCGGACGCCTGTAGACGCCTGCAAATGCACGGTCGGGGGAGGCGTGTATCATGTATGCAGCGGCGTCGCTCAAGGTTCTGGCTGACGTGCTCACGCTGTCCAGGGGCATCATAGCCATCTTCCTGTTGCGCGCGAGGAGCCTCCAGGAGCCTGCCGATGTGGTGCGCTTTGTGGTGCTCCTCACCTTGTTAGGATGGACGACGGACGTCTGCGACGGCAACCTCGCGCGGGCCTCCGGACGCACGGGGGGTAGGATCGCGTCTGCGGACTTCCCACTGGACATACTCATGATGTGGAGCGGTGGGTACGTATTCGCGCGCGCCGGGATCATCCCGGCCGCCGTGTTCTCGTGCTACTCCGTGCTCATGGCGGTCGCGGCGCTCTTCTCGAGGTTCAACAGGGCCGTGCTGCTCGGGTTCTCGGCCCCGCTCGCGGCCCTGCCTCTCGTTGTGAGCTACGCGTGCGCGCCCCGCTACTTCGCCATATTCGTGCTGTGGATCGCCATCGTCCTGGTGGCGGATTGGAGACGCTTCACCCAAGTGGTCGACTCGTTCATCGACGCGCTTCCCGAGCCTGAGCGCCGCTTCATCAGAAGCGTCCTGGGCCGACTCGGGTTCCGCCACACCGGCCTCTCGCGGTAGCCGCCGTGGCGGGGCAGGGCCGCGCTAGTTAATGCGCCACGCCACCGGCGGCGGCGCCGGGCCGCCGGGACGGGAATGCCGCACTCACGGAGCCCCAGGGAAGCCCGCACGCAAGGACACGCAGGGCCCGCCGGGCAAGCCGGCAGGCCCCGGGGCTTGTAGGCTCTCAGCACTCTCAGCACTCGGCAGGACCCTCTTTGCGAGACCCGCTGCCGACACGAAGCGGACACCGAATCACGCCGGGCTCATGCCGGGTCAGGCCCTCCGCAGCTGCACGGCCTGCCACCGATTGCCGCAAGCCTCGCACTCCATCCAGTATGTGTAAAGAAACCCCTGTTGACACGCGGTTATCCCGATGGTGTACTCCCGGCCGGCTTCCCGGCCGCATTTCGGGCAAATCCGCAGCACCCGGACCTCCTCCCTCCGTTCTCTGTCTCGGCATCACATGATGCCGCATCGGGAGCCCGCGCTCCTTTCGTCGTCATTCGAACTCCCTGCTTGCGATCATATGCTGCGGCAGGCCGTCCCGGATACCGCGGGTACTTCGGATACCGTCGCAGGCCCGGAGGGCCACCATGAGGCACTCCTGCGCCGCCCGCACGACCCATGCCATGACTAGGGTCAATCTCCGGCTTTCGCGCTCCTATCCTGGTCTTCGAGGGCGATCCGTTTCATGGCCTCGAGCGCGATGGAGATGATCATGTCCTCGCCGCGCAGGAAATCCTCATCTGTGGCGTGGTTGGCAATGGGTATCGATACCTTGCCGGCCGACTTGATCACTTTGGTCTTCGGCCCGCCATCCATGACGAACAACGCGCCGCATCGGAACCGTCGGTAGTGCCCAAGGATGAACACTGTGTCGCTCTCCATCTCGACACATATGACCCCCGCGTCCACCAGCATCTTGTTGAACTCCGGGTTGGGCGGAGCGTAGAAAGCATCTCCGGCGGAGACTACGCCGATGTGGATGCGCGCCCCCAGCTCGCGCGCGACATCATAAAGCGTGCGGGTCACAAAAAAGTCGGCCACCGCAGGGAAGGGCCCGGGGAGGAACTTGTACGAGGTCCCCCCGTCGCGATACGTTGCCGTGGCGATCGCGATATCCCCCACGCCGATGTTATCCTGAAGCCCGCCGGCCGAGCCGACCCGGATGAACGTGTCCGCCCCCATCCTGCCTAGCTCCTCCATGGCGATAGCCACCTGGGGCCCGCCCATCCCCGTGGAACACACGGTCATCCGCACGCCACCATAATAGCCGGTATGAACGAACATCCCCCTCGTGGCGCTTACTTGCCTGACGTCTTCCAGCCGCTCGGCGATCTTTCTGCCGCGAATGTGGTCGCCCGGAATGAAACAATAACGCGCGATGTCCTCGTCCCGGGCCTTGATGTGGTGTTGGGTGTACTCCGGCCCGCCCACGTTCAGCACTTCGAGCTTGAGCTCGGGCTTCCCACGGCCACAAGCTGTCCCTGCCATCATCTCTCCTCCCCTTTCCCCATCTCGCGCACCTAAGTATGGCGCCATAAGTCTTCGTCCTCTTTATTGGCGGCGTCAGGGTTGCCGGTGCTTGCACGAGGGGGCGTGGAGAATTCGGCCATCTCACGCGCCGAATTCGAACGAGGCGCGCCGCAAGCGCGCCGTCCCCGGAGGTCAACACCGATAGCCATAGGCAGGACCCCTCCGCCGAAAAGTAGCGCGAACTTCTGGTGACATACTTAGACTTCGAGCTCGGCCTTCGTGCCGCATGACTCAAGCACGCGAGCCCAGAGCCCGGCCA
>Ga0134103_1001563_pt1 | contig 20692 bp, 19 predicted proteins | sample 14_taG_2_FD_94445 | JGI IMG/M metagenome (GOLD analysis project Ga0134103, IMG submission 94445) | Switchgrass degrading microbial communities from high solid loading bioreactors in New Hampshire, USA - 14_58_20_212_A1 metaG | ecosystem: Engineered > Bioreactor > Semi-continuous > Anaerobic >...
AATAATCCATCACCCATTTCTTTTTTTTTAATCAACTGAGTGATGCAGATGTCAGTTTTAATTTTCAGAGTCTTATGCCCGTGTGGACCTACGGGTACATTCGTTATAGGTCACTATTACGAACATATGGTCTGAATAAACACTATTTGTAATAAGATATTTAAGGGGCAGTATTAATAATATTTTTGGAGGATAGTGTATGAAGTTTGGAGATTCGGACCATGTGTTATTTGATACCTGGATACTCAGGAAGGGTTTGGAGAAGTCCACCTTCAGAACATACCTCCAGTGCCTCAAGAAGTACTGCATGGTCACAGGTATGACCCCTGCAGAACTCATAAGTGAGGCTGAGGAAGAGGAGGAATCTGGCATCAGGATGAGGAAGCGCAAAATAAACCTGCGGCTCCTGCAGTTCAGAAAGGCACTGGAAGATGAGGGCAAGGCCCCCTCCACCATCAGCCTTTACTATTATGCCATAAGGTCATTCTATGAGGCCATGGACATCACAATGCCAAAGCTCAGACAGCCCTCAGGAGACATCTGCCTGGAGCAGAACTATGGCAAACTCATCACCAGGGAGGAACTCAGGACACTTGTTAGCATGGCACCACCCAGGGAGAAGGCCCTCATTTACCTCATGGCACTTTCAGGTATGGCGCAGGCAGAGGCCAGGAGGCTGACCGTCAGGAAGTTCCTGGAGGCTGCAGGTGATGCCATTGGATGTGAACTTGAAACGGTTGAGGACCTCTTCAATGCCCGGGATGAACTCATGGATGAGATCATAACACTGGATATTGTGAGGAAGAAGGTGAACTACCGTTACATGACCTTCATTCCACCTGAGGCCACTAGGGAGATCATAAATTACCTGAGGGAGCGGATGTATGGGAGGAATGAGAAGATACGTATCAGGGATTATGATGGGGCCCTCTTTGTTAAGGTAAACGGTGAGGATATTGACAGGGATGTCATCGTAACGAACTTCAGGCGTATAGGCCTTGAGGCGGGTTTCAAGAAGAAGGATGGTGCCTACAGTTTCTGGAGGGCCCATGCTCTCAGGAAGTATTTCATATCCACCATTATTAACAAGCTTGGTGACAAGGTTCTGGCGGACTTCCTTGCAGGTCATAAGATCTCTGATGTGGATAGGGCCTACTGGTACATGGATCCTGAGGACCTCAAGAGGAGGTACATGAAGGCCCTTCCATATCTTTCAATTGATGGTGTTGAGGTTAGGACCATTGAGGATAGGGATTACAGGCGTCTGAGGGAGGTTGAGAAGATTTATGATCAGATGAAGGAGGAGATACAGAAGACTGAGAAGCTTATAAGGATTTTCAAGCAATATCCTGAGATCAATGAACTTTTGAGTAAGAGAATTCCTGATTAGGGTCTCTGATTGATCTTTTATTCATTCATTTTTTACCAACTGCTACTTTTAGTAATATTTATATAATGTTATTTTAATACACTATTGTAATAATTTTGGAGGTGTTGTTATGAATAGTGTTGGTGAAGATGATATCAGGGAGATACTGGAGGCCATTGATGCATTTGAGAGGCTGGTTAAACTCCTGGATGATGCTGAAACACTTCTGAGGGAGTGATTACGTATATGCAGAAGGTTCTGGTCTCTGCCAGGTGCAAGCCTCAGTCCAAGGTGATAATAAAGAACAGTAATTACAGCTACGGGGATGCCATCGACTACTTTGCCAGTAAGATTAGCAGTGAAAGCACGAGGCTCCGTGTTGAGATTGAGCTCCTGAAGGATGAGATCAGTGAACTTGAGGACATCCTTAAGAAAACGCAGAGGAAGATTGAGGAGAAGCGTGAGTACCTCCAGCTTCTTGAGTCCAGGTACTCTGCTGATTTTGAGGTTGATGAGAAGATCCTGGAATCAATCAGGTCCATTAAGAGCATAGCTGAGTCATTTGACTGTGATCCTATGGAGATCAATGAGTTCACAGGTAATGACACTATTGGTTTCCATGCTATGAAGTGTGGTATAACCAGACTTGAACTCGAGGAGCTCCTGAGAATGAATATTTAACCTTTATTCTTTTTGTGTAGTGTCTCACTAATTTTTCATAGATATATAGGTCCTATTTGACTAGTCAGTATCCTCTTTTAACAATATCAATCACAAAATTTAATAATTCGACTAATACAAGTATTCTCAGAAATAGGGGAGTGTGCTATTTTGAAAATTTCAAATATTTCATTTGAAAATTTCAGGTCTTTTAGGAAGTCTGAAGTCAATATAACTGATATTAATGTTTTTCTGGGTAAAAATGACCAGGGTAAGTCTTCAATTCTTGAAGGTCTGGATGTGTTTTTCTATGATGGTAAAGGAAGTATTAAAGCGACGAAAGATGATTTGAATAAGGATGCTGTAAGAGAGGGTATTAATGAATTTGCCATAGGTGTTCAATTTGAGGGATTTCCAGATCCTATTATTATAGATGAAACGAATGAAACATCCCTAAAGGAGGAATACTTGCTTAATAAGGATGGAAAATTGGAGATTTGGAAAAGATTTAGAAATGGAAACCTTTCATCTACACAGATTAAATGTTATCATCCATGCAATGATGAGTTTCTAGGTGGCCTAATAACAAAAAAGATAGGTGAACTCAGGGATTTTATTGATAAACATGGACTGGTGGTATCTGATAGAAGGAAAGCTGCTGAAATGAGGAAGGCTATAAGAGATTATTTTTCAAAAAGAGATGGTCGATTAATTTTCGAAGAGGTGTATATCCCTATTGACGGGACAGATTTGAAAAAGATCTGGGATAAATTAAAAATGCACATGCCTGTTTTTAATTTGTTTGCAGTAGATAGGGAAAATCTGGACAAAGATTCTGAGCTACAAGATCCTCTTAAAAGTAGGATAAAAGAAATATTCTATAGAGAGGATGTTTTAAACAGATTAAATGAAGTTTCAGAGGAGATTGACAATGAAATCAGAGCATTTGCAGAGAACACAATTGAGATGTTCAGGTCACTGACTAAAAATGAAACAGAAATCACTCCGTCTATACCGTCTACAGAGGATTTGAAATGGGATTGTGTATATAAAAACATCGGATTTAACACAGAAGACGATATACCTATGAATAAAAGGGGTAGTGGTTTCAGAAGGCTTGTTCTTTTGAGCTCTCTCATTGCAAGAACAAAGGAAGAGGTAAATAATGAAGTAGATGTAATTTATGCAATAGAGGAACCTGAATCTTCTTTGCATCCAAAATGGCAGAAAAGACTTGTAAAGGCTCTTATAGAGTTAGCAGAGAGAGAAAAGTATCAGGTTTTTTTAACCACTCACAGTCCCAACATGATGCGCATTTTTGAAATAGAGTGCATAAAATATGTCGAAAGAGATTCTGAGGGATCCAAGGTTTACGATTTTAATGAAGATATAGGAACTAAGATTATAAAAACAATGGGTCTTCTTCCAGATATAGGCAAGGTTGTTGTATGTGTTGAAGGCCCCACTGACAAGGACTTCCTTTTGAATATTAATCAAAATATTGAAGAACTAAAAAGTATTATAGACTTGAAAAAAGAGATGGAAGCTGGAACTCTAACGATTATGCCAATGAATGGATCTCGTCTCAAAGATTGGATTGCCAGTCGCGTTCTAGAAAATACAAATGCTCTTGAATTTCATTTATATGATAGTGACAAAGGTAGTGACAATGAAAATCAGTATCTTGAGGCTATTGAAAAAGTCAATCAAAGGGGAGATGGCTCTTATGGAACTCTTACAGAACTACGCGAGATAGAAAATTATGTCCCAAAGGATGTAATCGAGGAGTGTTTTGGAATTGAACTCGATACTAGTGATGATTGGACTGGTGAGGATATTCCAGAACTGCTGATTAGTAACGGCGTAAATATGGAGAAGAAAGATATAAAGAATAAAATTTGCGGCCAATGCTGTAAAGAGATTAGAAAAGATCATCTCACGAGAATGGGAACATGGAATGAAATCGAAGGATGGTTTTTGAATATAAAGAACATGATGGAAAGATGTAGAAGATAATGTGATATAATGCACTTGATTACTCCTTATTTCTGGATAAATAAAGTGAGAGGTGTTATCTTGGCTGGTAGAAGACCTGGTGGCGGTTTCAAGAGCACAAAACCCGTTGTTGTGAGGCTTTACCCTGATGAGGTTGAGGCCCTTAAGAGGAGGGTCCCAGCAAGGAGCACGATGAGTAACTACATTCGGAAGATAATTACTTGATCATTTGGAAAAAGAGTAATTGGAATTTTAATTTAGTTGTTTTTGCCTTTAATGTCACTGATTTTGTCTGTTATGATTTTCTCCAGGAATTCTTCCTCATCCATGCCTTTGAGGAGGGCCATGAATCTGAGGTCCGTCAGCAGTCTTTCAGGTAGCTCTATGATCATCTGCACTTTTTTATTGGAGAACCGTCTCCAGGAATTATCCAGATTAACACCTCCCTGATTTAATTTAATAATAAAATAATCATTTTTAGTATTTATATACACCCCATGTATATCATGATATACAGACCCTGTATATAACTCAGCGAAGGTCTCCTGGAGAAAATCCTGATATATATATCGTGTATATGTATATCAGGGTGGCCCTACAGGCATACATCCAGTGTATATCACCCCCACACCCCATGATATACACACCCTGTATATCAGGTGATGTATTACGATATCTGTATATCGATATCAGCCCCAACCGGGGGGTACCCTCGGAGAGTTATATACACACCATGTATATCATGATATACACATGCTGTATATCAGACATAGTGGGGGGTTCTGGAGTGGGGCCAGTTTTTATGGGCTCTGGATCTAACTTGTACACCCCACCCGCCCACCCCCACCAACCCCCTTCAACAATCCCATATTGATGGATGGCTTAAATGAGATTCACAGGTTTATCTGCTGTTTCTGTACCCATAAATTTTTATTACTTTTTTTATTCAGTTTAATATGAAAGTGTCGGTGGACAGGTCCCACATGCAATTAATTATGAAATTCAGATTGTGTCCCTCTCCAGCCGAATCTCCCCCCTCAGGGTCCCTCCACCACGGTGGGCCTGTCCACGGCATTAAACCTTGTGGAGGTCTGGAATTGAGTGAATATGTCAACAGTGAGGCGTTCTTGAATCGCCAGAATGACCTCAAGAGGTCCCTCATGCAGGAGAATTTTGATGTTCTCAGTATCAGGGAGCGTGAAATGCACCTCATGCTCGCAGGTGATGGTGAAACTGTTTTTCTGTTCATGGTCCTCCTGCCATACATGGAGGTCTTTGAACTCCCCAAGGCTTACATCTGGAAGCTGAGGAGACTTGCAACCAGGTTCAGGGCGAGGCCCTTTGTCACGACTCTGATACCTGATGTGAGGCACTGGTTCTTTGTACCCCTCACGGCCCTCAGGGATGACGGCTCCTCCTTTGTCCTGGATGTGGAGTCCTGCAGGCACAGGGGTTTCTACCTGCACAGGCTGATTTCAGAGGAACTTCAGCAGAGGTTAATGTAGGTGGTGATTGGAGTGTCAGGTTCAAGGATGGTTCGCGGCAGGCTCTTCATGGATAGGATCACAGGTAATTACTACTTCTTTGTCCCTGATGAGCCTGTGTATATGGAGTGGTTTGATGAGTACCTCGCAGTTCTGTATCTGATGCCTGATGAGGCCAGGTACATCTTCACTGAGGATGAACTCCTGGATGTTGACAGGGAGGGCTTCTCATTTGTTTCAATGCAGAAAGAGGTTATTGAGGAGTTTTCAGTGTCCTAGTCACTGGTTTCAGTGTTTTTCCTATGTATTTTGATTTTGTTTTTCCGTTTTCTTTCCAGTAGGCGTACCAGTAGGGGCCGTGGGGACATTTCTTGCATCCTTTTTTTCCGCACCTCACCTTTTCAAGCCTGTAGGTTACTGAGTCCACGACTTCCCTGCCCTTCCCTGAGGACCTGTCTGCAGCCTCAGATGGTTGGCTTTCCAGGGCCCTGATTCTTGCATCTATGTAGTCTTTCATCTCCTGCAGGGTTTCAACATCTTTCTGCCTGTCTACTATCGCGGTGAATGTCTTTATCATCACCATCACCATATTTTCTTATGTAACTTTTTACATATAAATCTTGTCCATGGTTACATAAGAAAAGAGTACAACTGAACTTAGGTCTGAGTCTCCTGTCATGCACAGGTGAAGGTGCCTTCCTATGCATCGAAACAGGAATCAGGAAAGGTTCCTGAAAATGATTACCCTATCAGAAGTATCATAAAAAATTGTTATATATTGGTGAAACCCAGTTTTGTAACCGTATCACAAGCTCATTAAAGATTTCTTATGACCTTTTGAAGAGATCATAATCCTCTTTTAACGAGAATATCAGTTTTGATTGTTTTTTGGCTTTATCAGATTCTTAATGTAACCTCTGGATACCAGTGGTTATGGATGGTTATGGTTGTGGTTATGACAGGTTATGGGATTCTATCTTTGATTAGAGGAGTTGAAATTGTTTGTATTGTTTTCATTTTTCTTTTCTTTTTTATCTGGGTCTCTTTGTGGTTTATATCTGGATCTAGATGGGCCTGAAGTGTGGTGGTACTTACTGGTTGGATCCTCTTCTACATCTATGAATATACTCCCATTTGAGAAGGGGTGGATCCATACGTCCCTTGTAGGGTTGCTTATGCTCAGGTGGGGTCCTGCAAATCCTTGGTCTGACCTATTGCCTGTGTTTTGGCCTGCCGCCCATGATTCAATCATGCCATTCACAGGGTTGTGCGGAACCATTATTACCACTGTACAGAATGCAAGTACGACCATTACTGCCAGGATCCTCCTTTCACGTGCCTTGGAGTTTTTGTTCTTCCATTTCACAGCGTATCTCATCTTCTTTAAAGGGTGAAGGAGTGGGCAGCCTGTAGGTGTCATACAGTCAAGTACAATATGTGAGAAGAGCCCCACTGTCAGTCCCGCACCTAGGGTGGCATCATACATGATGTAAAGCAGAGCTGGGGGTATCAGAATGAAGAGGTTGTGTAGGTTTCTCTTGTGGTTATCATAAACTGCAATCTCCAGGAAATCAATTACTGTACCTGATGCAACTGTGACAATAAAATAGTAGGGCCCCAGATCCACGCCCAGGATATAACCGAGGACAGCGCCCATGATAAATGCAAAAATCGCATGAGTGTACCATCTCATCCCATGAACTCCCGTGAATTTCATGATGCAATCCAGAGCAGTGTCCTTGCTATTATCGTTCCAAACCATACAGATGCAAGAACAAGATATGCAATACTTCCCTTAAGGCCCATTGCAATCTTCAGGTATAATAAAAAGGCTATAATCCCTCCCATTATAATCAGGGGGATTTTTATATCGGTCACTTCATCCTCTTCGAGGCTCAGGACCTTCATATTGTTCAGGAGCTTTGTGTGGTATCCCTTTGTCTCTGCTCGTATGCTGCAGAGTATCTGGACCTCACTGATTATATCCATGAAGAAGCGGGTTGAACTCCTTGAGAGGTCCTGCAGATCATTGAAGACTATCAGGACGTCCCTGTTTTTTGTTCTTTTCTTTATGGTCCTTGTGATCTCATTCAGAGTGTATTTGCTGTATATGGTGGTTTTGGATGATTCTATAAGCTCTGAGAGTATCATCGCAGCGGTTTCCTTTGCAGGGTTTATGATCTCCAGGTAGATGACCTGGTAGTCTGCGTTTATATCATATTCTGTGACGTCCCTGTATCTCACAGCCACGCTCCTGCCATTTTCAAGGTGTTCGTTGATGAGTTTCTCCAAGCCTTACCCTCCCCTGTTACAGATTTTGAGGTCTTTAAGGCCAATAGTGACTCTGCATGATTCTTCATCTATGGCTTCCATGGGCACCGGTTCCAGAGAGGATGTGTACCTGTAGATGGAGGTGTATTCCAAGGAGATGTTCTTCAATTGTGTCCATGTACAGGGTTTCTTCTAGAATAAAGAGGTGTTTGTTCTTTTTTCTGTCAAAGGGCAGTCTTTCTGTCTGTTCTCCGGTTTCTTTCGCTGAGGGCAGGGCAGGTCTCATTTCATTACTCATTTAAATCACCTCATATTACCATAGGACTATTAAATAATACTATGGATATATGAGGTTATGGGTTCAGAGATAAGGGAAGTATGCGATTTCGGGTGGCCCAATAAACTGGGCGTATAAGTAGGATTTTGCTTTTTTGGTCGATATGGCAGGAGGTCCCTGTGTAATGTATAATGCAATTCGAATTTTTTTTCCTGAGTGAGAACTCTGGGGGTTTAGCTATTTTGTCGTCCAGAGACAATCATGTAGCCCTCGAATAAATCATCTTAAGGCGCTGTAGGAACACTCTTCTCTAACAATCCTGACATTGGATGTTTAACTAGATGTTATGCAGTACCCATAAACTTTTATTATAATATTAATAATATGTAATATTATGGTCAGTGGATATGGTGCTACCTCCACAGTTTCTCTTCAAGAGATTCTTAACGTGGCAAATTCCATGTCCAGGGGCTTGTCTCCATAAAATCATACCAGAAGGGCTTCATAAAACTCCTGAGGTGATGATATGGATTTTGACGACCACTGGGAAGATATGGATCTGGATGAAGAATTTAGGGACCGTAGAGTATGTGAAATTGATGAATACGCCTTTATATTCACAGCATCCATGATAATTCTGGTATTGTTATGGATGGCCTACCTGTTTGCAAGGACAGCGCAGAGCGTAGGCAGGATGTGATTTCCTTGAAGAACTCAGAAATCGATGAAGTCATGAAATTCATCTGCAGGTTGGAATATGATCACGGGAAGAAGATATTCCTCCAGAGGGTCTACCTGGACCTCCATACTGCCTGCAAGCTTCATATTCTGAGCTTCATTGAGGGGAGGTCCAGGAGTGATATCTCAAGGATGGCCATCAGGAGGATAATCGAGGAATATGAGGATGAAAATGGGAACCTGATTAACAGGGCAAAAAGGGAGTTGATGTGGATATAAAAAGTTGAATTTCATCTTCTTTTTTTGTATTCCAGTTCTCTGAAGGGTATTATGACCTCGGTACCCCTGTTCTCCCTTGTGAGTATCCTTAATTCACCTTCTAATTGCTGTGCAAGGCTTTTTACAAGGCTGAGACCCGTCCCTTCTTCTTTATCTCTGAGTCCTACTCCATCATCTGCCACTCTTAAGTGGTATTCTGAATCTTTTTCCTCCACTTCAATGTGAACACTTCCCTTGTTTTCTGGGAATGCGTGTTTGATGGAGTTTGTTACGAGTTCGTTTATTATGAGGCAGAGGGGCATGGCCGTTTCCAGGTTGAGTTTCAGGTCTGTCTTGATATGGAAATTTATATTGTGTGCGTTGAACAGTGACCTCAGGTGTTCTGTTAGTCTAGATACGCATGACCTCATATTGACCATGGTATAGGTTTCAGCGCTGTAAATGGACTCCTGGATTATGGCCATGGCCTTTACTCTGGTGAGGATTGCCAGCAGGGCTTCCCGTGCCTTTTCATCTGCATCATGTAACTGTATGTTTATGAGGCTCGTTATTATCTGGAGGTTGTTCTTGACGCGGTGATGGAGTTCCCTGAGAAGGGCCTCTTTTTCAGTTATGTTTGCTCTGAGGTCCTCCTGTATTTCTATGAGTCTTGTGACGTCCATTAGTGAGATGATGCCTCCCTCGTCGAGGGGTATGGCCCATCCTGTGAAGTATTTCTCATCTATTTTGAATGTGTGGATTGGCTGTGGCAGGTTTTTGTTTTTCAGGTTTTCCTTCCAGAGTTCCTTTAGATCCACTTTGAGGTTTTTCATTGTAGTGTTTATGTGCAGGGGTTCTCCATTTTTGTCAAGGACTGCGATTGCCTCTTCAAGGTTTTCCACGACTTTCCTGAAGAATTTCCAGGTCCTCTCCATCCTCTTCTGGTTTTTTATTCTTTCTGCATCTACTCTGTTGAGTCTGTAGGCTGTGAAGGTTATTATTATGATTATGAGTGCAAGGTTCAGTGCTGCGATGAAAACTTCTGCGGAGAAGGGGAGGTATCTCTTGCTGCTGATTATTATGAATGATGTGATGGTTACGGCGCCTATGATGATTGGGATGAGCATTCTCCCTGTGTAACCTCCTATGTTATGGGAGTATATGGGTTCGACGACCCCCTTTGTTGGGTGGGTGCTGAGGAGTCCTACTGCCACGAATACCATCATTGCAGAGGATGTTATGCATATTCTGAACTGTGGTAAGGTCTCTGCTATGCCTGTGATGTTTGAGAGGAATGATGCATATGCCACTGTGCCTGCAGTGTAGCTGATGATCTGGGCTGCAGAATAGTATCTTATGGTGAACAGCATTACGGCTATTGCGTAGGCTGCGATTATTGTTGAGGTGATGGTGCAGGTTGCTGGCAGGTGGAGGTTGAGGAGTCCCTGCATGCATTTACAGTTTCCACTCATCTGCAGTAGTATCAGGAGAACTGCGAGAATTAGAGATGTTATCTTCATTGAGGTCCTCACTGTGATGATTGAGATGGCCAGAAAGATGAAACTTGTGAATACCACTGGATTTGTATCCAGGAAGTGTCTTATTTCAATCAGACTCGATGGTCCTGTTAACCATAAAATCAATGAAAGTATCGATAATATCAGGACAAAAATGCTCATTGAGAGTGTTAGTTTCCCATCAAGAGATTTTAAGTTTATATCTTTTAGCGGCATTTTAATCACCATTTCACTTATAAACCCTGATTTCATAAATATTTTTTGAAATAATCTCTAAATGGAAGATTTAAAAGTATTAACATGGTATTTCCCTGTTTTAGATTATAATACCTGAAAATTCTTGATATTGGATTTATTGGAGGGCAATGCTCGATTTTTAATATTCTTATGTAACTTATGAATCTGTTGATCTGTATGGTTACATAAGACACTTCGTTTGTACCCAAAGGCATGCTTTAAAGTCTCCTTCAGGTATCTACTGTGATAAATCTCAGGAGGTGGAAAATGCATGCGTAATGGAACACTTCTGCTTGCAGCTCTCCTTGCAGTCTTTATACTTGCAGGTTCATCGGCTGCAGCAGATGTGGGTGTTGAACTCGATAAGAACAACACGAAGCCTGTGTATAACTCGACCCTTAGGGTTAAGGTCATAGCGAAGGCAGGCAATCAGAACGTGCAGAATGCTGCTGCAACTGTCAGAGTTCCTGAGGGTCTGGTCCTCCAGGACTACTACACAGGTCAGGGCTACTATGACCTCGAGACATGTACCTGGGAGATCGGGGACATCCCTGCATATGAGGAGAGGTCCCTGACACTTGTGTGCCTCCTCAACACAACAGGAAATGTCACAGTGACGGCCAATGTGACGGCGGATGGTGATGAGAACCCTTCCAACAACAATGCCCAGTTGAAGTTCAGGGTCAGGGGGATCGCGGACCTTGAACTCAATGTGACCAGCAGTAAACAGAGTGCCAGGCTTGGTGATGCGGTCACATTCAATGTGAAACTCAAGAACAGGGGCCCCCACGCCGCGAATAACATCAACATTGCCAACTTCTTCTCAGGCGGCCTTGCGATTCAGAGTTACAGTTACACTACAGGTTACTTTGACGATGTGGCGAGGGAGTGGATCCTTGAGACCCTTGATGCTGGTGAGGAGGCCACCCTCACAGTTGTGTGCCTTGTTAACAGGACAGGTGATCTCTCTGACTATGTTTCAGTGCGTGAGGTGGATGAGGGTGATGTGAATGTCTATAACAACATGGCCCGGGCCTCAGTCGCTGTTAAGGGAACTGACCTGGACCTTGACCTCTCTGTGAGTAAACCGAGGGCCTATCAGGGTGACGTGGTCAATGTGGTCTGCCGTGTCAGGAATAATGGTCCTGAGGCCGCCCAGAATGCCAGGGTGACCCTGCATTTACCTGGTAACCTGCAGGTCCAGAATGTTCAGGTGGACAGGGGTAGCTACAGTAATGGTGTCTGGGTCATCGGTGACCTTGCAGACAATGAAACGGCACTCCTCAATATAACCGCCAGGGTTGTATCAGCGGGTAACTTCACAGTGAACGCCACTGCGGTCTCACCTGAAATAGATGACAGCAACACTGTTAACAATGAGGATGCAGCGCTGATATCTGCAGCGATACCGAAGAAGGCCCTCAAGGTCAGGATAAAGAACAACTCTGCGGTGACCATAAGGGTGCTCTTATATGTGAATATCAATGACCACGGTAAAATCACCAGGAAGACCTATAACTTCTACCTGAAGAAGGGCCTCAGCAGGGAACTCAGTCTCGGCTACTTCCAGATTGGCACCACCGCGCTCTTCAAGCAGTACACCTACAACACCAATTACAGGTCAAGGACAGTATCCTATGAGAATACCTACAACTCAACTGGTGTCAGAAAACAGAGGGTTAGCGTATCAGGAGTCAGGGGAAGACAGAAGGCACCTGCGGTCAGGATAAGTACTCTGTACTTTGATGAAAGTGGATCAACATTAACATGATCCACTTTTTTTATTTATTTCGTAAATATTTAAATCCATGAAAAAAGGTCTGTGAATTGACCAGCTTAAGATTCAACCTTGCGCATTTTATTCTTCACAGAGGCGAACTAAAAAAATTATTTAATTAATGAATTTTCTATTATTTGCCTTTCCTCTTCAGTAATCCCATAAATCTTATAGACGGCATCATCTATCATCTCATCAACTTCTCTGATCTTATCCTCCAGGCTCTGCAAGGTTATTGTTTTGACCTGTGAATCGCTGAATTCTGATTTTACCTTTTCTTTGTATTCTTCTTCAAGAAGTTGCATTAGATTTTTTATGTTCTTCACGTCTTCTTCTTTGTTTTTTGTGGATTTTGGCAGTTTTATATCAGAGAGTACTGTTTCAACGATATTTTTCTTGCTCCTGTAGTTCTTTTTACCTGTAGTGGTTGATATTGCAAGGTGGAAAAATTCCTTCATTAAAGGATCATCAAAATGTATTTCAATGACATCCTCCACAGAATTGTCATCGTAACCAACAGAGATCACTAGAGAATTATTTTGGCCTTTAACCTTATAAAATCTTGGAAGGCCCATCTTTTCATCATCTATTAACTTCTTCGTTTCAACCAAGTTGATAGAATAATCAGGAGCATTCTTGGGTTTGAGATATTGGCCTAGAGGGCTATTCATCCTATCCTGGCCTATATTTTCAACAAGAGCCTTAAAAGATTTAATAAGAAATTGCCTCTGCTTATTCAAAACCAAAATCTGATCAACAAGACCTTCTATCTTCTCCACAAGGTTTTTATTTTCTTTTGTAATGGGGGGAACGGGAATACGTTCAACGTATTGGTTTGAAAGTAAAAATCCCTTGTCTCCGAGTTGATGAACATAAGTTCTAACATAAAAATCTACTAATTTTGAATTTAAAACCCCAACTAAAAACTTGATATTATCATTTGTCATAAAACACATTGAATCTAAGACATATAAGCCCTTTGGAACTAAAGAAAACGAAAATCGCTGTGTTATTCTTTGCCATACGATTTTTTCCTTTTCAAATTCGTGATAATAGTCGCATGGTCTGAGTTCCCACCAGTAGTCACCTTGATCATCCCTTTCGAAAAGCCCTCGGCCTTTCCCTCTTTTAGCAGATGAAATTAGATGCTTGTATATTGTCGGATAATATTTTCTAAAGAATTTTTCCGGATCTTTTTTTCCTCGATTCTTGTTTGTCCACCCGCTTTTGACCAAAATAATCCAAGAATCATTCCAATCATAAAAGTAACGGTCTATATCTTTACCCCTTAAGATTGGTTTAATTATTTTTGCTGTCCTTTTTCTTTCTTCTTGTGTCTTACAAGCATCTAATATTTCCCTTCTTTTCTGGCTGTCGATGATAAAGGCTTTGTTGAAACCTGTTTTGATGCCAAAGTAAATGTTTGTGTTCCATTCTTTTAGTGGCCTGCCAACCTTCTCTATCTTCTTTTTGATCCTGTTTATCTCTGGTCTTTCAAAAGTCCATGATTCTTTATCAAGTTTTTGCTGTAGTAATTTGAATTCCTCATTTACCAGAATTTCGTTTTCAGGGTGCGGTTTGGACTTCTTTATTACTATTACAGAGACATCCACTGTGGCTCCTTTAAAAACTTTTTTACCAGTGTAATCAACGTATTTCTCTATGGAATAGTTCATAAGGTAGTTCCTAAGGTTTTTTCCATATTTAGCACGTGTAAATTTGTTTGAAGATATGTATGAAAACATCCCGCCCTCTTTCAGGAGTCTTATTCCTCTCTCAAAGAAATATACATATAAATCTGAGGTTGAATTATAGGTTTCATAGTGTTTTTCAAGTTCAGTTTTGAGTTCTTTGATTCTTTCTTGTCTAACATATGGTGGATTACCTATTACAACATCAAAACCATCGGAATTAATGAATATTTCTGGGAAATTAAGTATCCAGTGGAAAGCCTTTAATTCTTTAACTTTTTCAATTGGAATATTATATTCTTCTGCGAACTTTTCATCAAATTTAGTCTGGAACAGGCTATCTATACGATCAAGGAGATCATTGATTTCAGTAGCCTGTTTTGAATTTAGGGATACAATCAGAATAGAGACAAGCTTCTCCTTTATCTGCAGAATCCTTTTTATGTCCGCCCATTTAATCCTGTTCTTACTGAAAATGGAATTAAGATCATCGATATCTTTATTGATATCACCTTTTAATCTGAGGGATTTACTGCAGGATTCCAGGTACTCCTTGAGGTCATCTAAGATTATTTTATCGGCTATGTACTCTGTCTCCTCCTTCTGGGTTCCTGAAAATGAGAAGAGATCCACTTTGTCCTTTCCTATGCTCTCGTAGCCAATTAGGGAGTTTCCCTCTCTGAGGTTGAAGTGGACGTTGGGGAATCTAATAAAGATATCGTTGCCTTCTTTTGAGGGTCTGAAGTGTTTTGCAATGCTGAGGAAGAACCGGGCCCTTGCAACCTTGAGTGCTGAGGGGTTGATGTCAACACCATATATGTTCCTTGAAAGTATGATGAAGAATTTCAGGTACATTTCGAAGTGATCTTCGTCTATTTCAAGAAGGTCAATTGTCTTCAGTTCACCTTTCTCATCTGCAACCGTTATATCAAAGCCCCTGAGTCCAATGCTAAGTGCTTTGTTTCTGGTTTTCCTGTATATGCTAACAAGGACATCTATGGCGCTTTCTAGGAAGTGCCCTGAACCAGCAGCGGGGTCAAGTATCTTTATATCTCGAAGAGTATGGTAAAGTTTAATGAGGTCATTCTTATCAGCATTATCAATTAAATCATCGATATTTCCATAATCTCGGTTCAGTGAGTTAAGAAGGTAGGGCTCAATTGTATTTTCTGCTATGAATGATGTTATCTTCTCAGGGGTGTAATATGAGCCTGTTTCTCTTCTGATATCTTCTGTTATGAGCTTCTCATAGAGGGCGCCGAGGACGTATTCGTCTATGTCACCCTCTATCCAGTCCCTGCTCTCAAAAAGGTTCAGAATAGGTATACCAATCTTTATTCTACGGGGATTTTCGTTTATGAGTTTTTCTGTTACATTTTCCTGGTAGAAGCACCTGTCGGGTATGTCCACGATGTCGAATTCTTCCTCTGTGCCGATGAAGATTGCGGGGCCTATAACAACAACTTTTCCGGTGAGGTCATCCTCGTAGTACTGTTCACCTTCTGTGTCACGTATCTTGTCAAAGAAGTATTCAAGGAATTCCTTGTAGCTTTTAAATCCGGTCTCATCGAGGCGCTTCTGTGAGAGTTCCTCGAATTTGGTTATCAGGTATTTATCATCGTTGTTGAAGAAACCCCTGGCCTGCAGGTACCAGAGGGTCATCATCTGCATCATGAAACTATCGGCAAATTCTTCACGTTTCTCCTCCTCGGCTATTCCCTTGATATTTTCAGCAAGATAGTTTCTGGCGTTTTTGAATAGTTTATAGAATTCCTCGATAATGTCTTTTCTGTCGAAGAGCGCATCAAAATTGGTTTCGGAGGGTTCATCTATTGCTTTTTTGATTTTTTTCTTAAAACTAGTGTTTATCTTATTTAAAGATCTTATTATGTGCTTGTTTTTGCGATGATCCCTTATGAGGAGTTTGTCATCATAAATGACGAATGAGAGGCGGGGTGTGTAACCACTTACAGGTGCATAGTAGTTCTTTATTGATGTAACCTCTCCCTTTTTCTCTGCATCAATTAATAGGAACCCTTCAAATAGGTTAAGTTCAGGGTCACTCAGTTGGGGTACAATGTAGAGATCATAGATCCTGTCATTTATTTCGATTTCCCTGGTTTCATATTTTTCAAGTGCCTTTTCAAGAGTTTTTATTATATCCACAGTACCACCCCTTCATGTGATATTCAACTTTCAGTGATCCAGAGCCGATAAGGTTATTATCAGATAGATAATTGTAAAGTACGTCCAGGAGTTCATTGGCATCGGTTATTTCGACCTGGTTACCTCTCATCTTTATGAGGTTCTTTTTCGTGAGTAGCGACTTTATTTTTCTAGAGTATTTCCTGGGAGGGAGCCTTGAGATAGTGATATAAACACTTTTGAATTTGTGGCTCTCAGATACTTCATTCCGCTTTATCAGTATAGTATTGGATAGGTCCCTCAGGAATCCCTGCTGTGTTTCAGTTACATCCTTAAGCTCATCAGCAACAGTTTCAACGCGGTTTTTGAATTTTTCAAGTCCTTCAATGGCTTTCTCTATCCTGTATGGTTGTGATTCTTTTGATTTGATGAGATCGAGTAGTTTTAATGGGCTTGATTCTTTAACCTCGCCGTCCTCTAAGGTTAGCACCTGTTTTTTTACCTTGTATGGGCCCTTGTGGTACTCGTATATACTTGTAAGGCCATCGCCGTTTTCAATGTAGGTGTAGTAAGTTCCATCCATATCTTCAACTTCGCGGAAGTCCTCTGGTTTGTATTCAAGTTCATACTGGATAATGTTGAGTAATTTATAGTTATCGATCTGTTCCTGTGATATCTTATCAGATATGAAGTTTTTAATTTCATTGGAAAGGCCGTATTCTTCAAGTTTATCCATTGAAATCTTTGATAGATCCTTTATTTTCTCTCCAAAGGTTTCTATGTTGATTTTCTCGTCTGGTGAAAGTATCCTCACATCTTTACCCACAACAAGTGTTATGTCCTCTATTTTTTCATTCAGTTTGTTCAGTATCCCTACGAGGACCTCGATTTCTCCTGATGGCATGTAGTTGATTACTGTGATGTCCTTTTCGTTGCCTATCCTGTTGACTCTTCCCACCCTCTGGACTATGATCATGGGGTTCCATGGGAGGTCATAGTTGACAACTGCGTCTGCATCCTGGAGGTTTATGCCCTCGCTCAGGGCATCGGTTGTTATTAGTATTTCGATTTCACCTGATCTTTTTACTTCTGTCCATCCATTATTGGATCCTGGGGAAAATCTTTTTATGTAGTTTATCTTTGTTGAGGTCTCTGTTTCACCTGTTACCAGTCCGATTTTGAGGTTATCTCCATCTTTTAGCCAGGGATGAAGGTCTATCTCGTCTTTTATCCAGTTTTTAAGGTTATTGTATAGATAATATGCTGTGTCCTTGTACTGTGTGAATATTACGATCTTTTTATTGTAGAGTGTTGGTGTGTCTAGCTTTTTTGATTTGAATTGAGGGTTTCCTATGAGGTTTTTGAGCGCTCTGAGTTTTGGATCATCAGTGTATACGAATATTGGCATTTCCATTATGTCTGTTTCCTGCACTGGCAGTTTTCCAATGGTTTTGAAGTCTGTTCTCTCCTTTTCTTTGAGTTCATCTAGGAAGTTTAGGATTCTGTCCATTGATCTGAGGTCCTTTTCCATATATTCAAGTATTGAATTTATTCCTGATTTGAGAGGGTCTATTTCAGGGCCTGCACAGCTCTCAATGTATTCTATTATCCTTTCGAGTCGTGTTACATCCTCTTCAACGTCGTATTCTTCCATTAGTTCATTGAGGTCCTTATTTATACGTGCAGCTTCAAGTGCTTTTTCAAGTACACGCTGGAGGGTTTCTTTGCTCCAGGTTTGCTGCTTCTTGAATAATTCGTAGAAGATTTTCTCCTTTTCGTATATTCTTCTCAGGGTTGTTTCGAAGGGGTATATTCCACTTTCAAGCCTTTTTCCTAGGAGGAGCTTCAGGAGGTCGGCTATTTCTATGAGCTTTTTCTGGGGTTCGTCTTCACCGATTTGCTCTTCCTCGAACACTATATATCGGGCTCCGTAGAGCTTTGTATGTTCAAAGTTAATCTCTGGGAGTACATCCTTGAGGGTCTCTAGGAAGTCAAGGTAGTCCTTTTTGCAGAATAGGGAGTATTCGAGACTGAATGGTTGGGGATCCTTGAATATAAGTGGTTTGCCATTTATCTTGAGGTCCTTGAATTGCTCGACTATATATTTTCTTGTTCTGAGTATCATTATTTCATCCAGGACCTCTTTTTTTATTTTTTGAGCTGTTATTCTGAGTTCTTTTTTCTTTTCAGGGTCAGGATCCATTTCTATTTCATTTTTTAGCTTTGTATAATTGTTTATGAGTTTATCGACTTCCACACCTTTTATCCTGAAGGGCATGAATGTGTCGTCCATGAAGAGGCGTATTAGATTGTAAACGTCTCTTATTGAGTTGTTGATGGGTGTTGCTGTTAAAAGAATGAACTTATTCTCTTCATCTGTCGTTTTTTTCTGGAGTTTCCTGATGTTTTTCCATCTTTTGGTGTTGCTGTTCCTGTATTTGTGCGCCTCGTCTATGATGAATAGGTCATATTCATCTCTTAATTGCTTGAGACTTTCGTCTCCTATATTCTGGAATTTTCCGAGGGACATGAATCCTATTTTTCCAAGTTTTATGTTGTCTATGATTTCATATTCGCTGGTGAGGATATTGCCGGTTTTTATGAGTTTCTTTTTCTGGCCCTGGAAGAAGTAGTCCTGGTTTAGGAGGAGATCCTCCCACTGGTTTATGAGTGATGGGGGTAGTATGAGGAGTGCAGCCGGCTCTTTGTTCTCTGGTTTCCATTCAGGGTGTTTTCCGTTGATGTATTCTTCTATTATTGCCCCTGCAAGGAAGCTTTTGCCAAGACCAACAGAGTCCGCAAGGATGACACCATTGTAGTTGTTTAATGATGTTATGGCGTTCATGACACCTATTAACTGGAATTCCATGAGGACATCCTTTTTTAGCATGTTTTTTACTCTTCCATCGAACCAGTGGTAGACGAGGTACTTGAAGAGTAGGTCTGGGTCGATTTTCTGGCCGATTTTTGGTTTATGTCCATCCCTTTCAGTTACTCCAGAATAGTCTATTATATTTAGCATGTCCTGACTGAAGTCTGTGGCTTCTTCCCAGAGTTCATCAAACCATTTGTTCAGGTATTGGACATCCTCTCTTGAGGTTAGGGCCACGTTGAGTTCTTTGTTTTGGGTGAGGCCCTTTTTTGTGAAGTTTGATGATCCGACGAGTGCCAGTCCTGGAGACTGGAATTGTGATGTTGGATTTGTGAGGAAAAGGTAGAGTTTGGCGTGGAGTTTGGATTTTTCGAATAGCTTGATTTCTATTACTTCCTCTGCAATGAGTTTTTTGAGGAGGGTGATGTTTTTTATCTCTTTGTCGGTAATCTCCCCCTTCTGGAGCTCTCCTATCATTTTGTCTTTAAAGAGCTCTCTAAGTTCATAACCCTCTGTAATTTCTGCACCTGTTTGTTTGGTGGTTTCATCTCCCATCACTATTTTCAGAAAGGGTCTTTTTTTGAATTTTGCTGGAAAGTCATCCTCTATGAGTGAGAATCCTGTTATGAAGAAGTATCCTATTGCAAATTTGGCCTCTTCACAGTTTTTTAACTGATCTTTAATAAGTCTGACAACCTCGCGGTTTTTAGTATTATCCATGATTGAGGGTCCAAAATCCATCACTATCCTCCAGAAAGATTAACTCCATATCTATCTGAATCTTAACATTCTTTTAATATCAATAGCAGGTCCAAATTTTGGATTTATATTAGGGCGATGTTACAACATGCCCTTGCATCAGCATATTTTCCAAAAAGGGCTAGGACAACGGCTTTGTTGGCCCATGAAGCTTCAATTCTTGGATTTATCTGTAAAGCAATTTCATAGCATTCTAATGCTTCTTCGTATTGGCCTGCTTCGTGAAGTTCAAAACACTTGTCATGCAATTTTTTAAGTTCATCTGAATATTTCAGTTTCTTACTACAGCTTGTGCAATAATCAGCATCCTCTTCATTTTTATTTCCGCATTTTGGGCAAATTATTTCATTTGACATGGGACCATCTCATTCTACACACATTTTATAGATATTTTATTGTTGTTATTTTTTCCTAAAAGTTTGCATTTGATACGAAGATAGAGAAAATTATGATTTTATTTATTTAGATCATCGAGGAAAATTTCACAGTCTTAAACATCCATACATATAGTAAATTTTAAATAAAATTTCTTCAAATAGTACTACTTATGTGTTTATTCTGACCATGTGGATTCGTAACGTCACTATTACGAATATAAAAATTAATTCACAGGATGATGTGCAGTGATTGATCCTCTCTTCCTTAAAAAAGGGGCCAATGCAGAAAACTGGCCTGCAGCTATTATGGGACCCTGGCAGCATT
>Ga0134103_1001565_pt1 | contig 20682 bp, 4 predicted proteins | sample 14_taG_2_FD_94445 | JGI IMG/M metagenome (GOLD analysis project Ga0134103, IMG submission 94445) | Switchgrass degrading microbial communities from high solid loading bioreactors in New Hampshire, USA - 14_58_20_212_A1 metaG | ecosystem: Engineered > Bioreactor > Semi-continuous > Anaerobic >...
GCGTGTAGCGAGCGGGGCCAGGCGCTCCAGCGTCCGTAGCGCTCCAGCGTCTCATCGGTGATCTCGACGATGGTCACAACATCGCTGACCGGGTACGGCTGGTACAGGATATCCCGCATCTGCGTGTTTGTGCTGGAGAGCAGCCCCAGCATCATCAGCATAACTACCAGCCCCGCGCCGAGCAGGCCGATCGCCGCACGGGACCATGACAGTACGGCGCGGTCCTCAAGGAACTCCTCGCGGATGCGCTCGAACGTACTGCGGAAGCGCACGTCGAGCGGCGTCCAGGCAGGCAGGCCGCCCGCCGCTGCCCGCACCTCTTGCAGCGCTTCGAGCATACGCGCATCGCTGATGCCCCGCTCACGCGAGTCGAGCAGCGCCTGGAAGCCCGTCTCGCTGCGGCCCAGCCCGATCAGGCGGGCGGCCTGCCGTGCGAAGGGGCTTTCCCGCAGCGCGAGGCGGGCCAGCTTGACGTCGCCGTCCCGCGAGAAGGCCACTGGCCGCCAGCGGTCGACGGGCGGCAGCCAGCGCTCCAGCAGTGTCAGAGCATTGCTGCGCATCGCGCTCGCGCCGCCCTGCGCCGCCACGTCGATCAGCGCCTGAACGGCGGCGTCGGAGAGCCGGGCGATCTGAATGACGTCCGGCCCGGCGTCGATCATCTGCGCGAGCGTGCGCTCGACGGCGTCGGGCCGCGACGACAGGATCACGTGCTCGCACACGCGCAGACGCATGGCGGGGTCGTCCGCGTACTGCCACCAGTACTGCTGGTTGTGCCCGTACAGCAGCGCCCCCTGCAGCAAAAACTCTAGCTGACCGTCAGCCAGCGGCGGGGCGGTTTCTACATCGCGATAGGCCGCGTCGATGTAGGCGAACTCGGTCAGCGAGGCGGGGTACGGCGTGCCCGGCTTCCAGCCGTCGCTGCGCTGCACGAGCAGCATCTGGGCGTCGGCGCGGAGCAGGTCGGCCTCTTCCACGGCGGTACGATGCCAGTGGCGGTCAAGCTGCATGTCCTCCACAAGCTCATCGGGGAGGCCGTCGAGCAGCAGTTGGAAGGCCTCACGGGCCGAGTCGGGCCGGTCCTGCGGCTCCGGCGCGGCGAGCACACACAGCCTGACGAGCAGCGACGGCAGCAGGTCGGCGTACGGGTCTATATCGTAGAGCCGGCTCCTAACCGAGCGGGGGTCGGCGGTAATCTCGCCTTCGTCGCTGCGTTCCGGCAGGGTGCCGGTGAGCATTTCATACAGCAGGATGCCCAGACTATAAATGTCAGAGCGCGGCGTGAGTCCCCCTCTGCTGTGCTGCTCCGGCGAGGCGTAGAACGTCGTGCCACGCCCGGTGTGCAGCGGGAGCGTATCCTCGGTGAGCCGCCGGGCCAGCCCGAAGTCGGTGAGGTAGGCGCGGCCTTCCGCATCGAGCAGGATATTGCTCGGCTTGAGGTCTCGATGCACGATGCGCTGGCTGTGCAGGTAGTCGAGCGCGGAGACGATGTCGGCGGCAAGGCAGAGCGTGTGCTGCACGGTCAGCGGCCCCTGCCGCAGCAGGTCGGTCACACTGCCGCCTGTCGCGTAGCGCATCGTAAAGTAGTAGAACTCGCTGGACGTGCCGAAGCGGTACAGCGGCAGGATGTTCGGGTGGCTGAAGCTGGCGATGAGGTGCACCTGCCGCTCGAAGTCGGCGGAGATCAGCGCGGGCTGCGTGCCCGCCGTGGGGATCAGCTTCACCGCGACGACGCGCTGCCTGGTCTGGTCCCAGCCGGACCACACGGCGGCTTCTCCGCCCCGCCCGAGTTCTTCCAGCAGGACGAAATCTTCCATCTGGTAACCGGCTCGCAAGGACTGCCTGGCGACCATGCTCAAGCTGCTCCCTAAGCCACGAAGTCAAGTCAGCGGTGTGCGCAGGTGTTGCACTCGGCATGAGTTTAGCAGGAGCGGGGCATTTTGGAAAAAGGCGGGGCGGGGTAAGGAGCAAAGCCACCGCGACGTGCAAGACGCTTCTAGCGTTTTGCCTGGCAGGTTCCGCATCGCGAAACCGACACAAACGTACGCACTGCCGTATGTTATTCGTACACCAGCACCTCGGCGACGCTCATGCGCGAGGCCCGGTACGCGGGCACGAAGCTCGCGAGGATGCACAGCACAACCGTCACGCCGAGCCAGATCAGCCCGCCGTCCGTCGAGAACGTGTAGCGCAGCGGCGTCCCCAGGAAAGCCATGCCGATCATGTCGCTGAGCGGGCGGCTGACCGGCAGCGCCAGCGCGAAGCCCAGCGCCCAGCTAATCACCCCGATGATCACGGCCTCGGCCATGACGATGCCCCGGATGGTAGCCCCCGTCGCGCCAATGGCGCGCATGACGCCCAGCTCGCGCGTGCGCTCCAGCACGTTGATCGCCACCGTGCCGGTCAGCCCCAGCCCGCCGACGAGCGTCAGCAGCGCCACCATGATCAGCAGCACCACAAGCAGGATGTTGAACTGGTACTGGATCTGCGAGATGGCGGTATCGAACGTGAAAGTGCTTGCGCCGATCATGCCCGCCCGCCGCATGTGCATCCCGACCTCCTCCGCGATGGCGGCGCGGTAGGCAGGTGTGTCCTCCCGCGTTTCGATCAGCACGCGGTCGACGGTGCGGGGTTCGTTGATCGTCGTGGCGAGGTAGGGCTGGTTGGTGTAGGCCAGCGGGCCGACCAGCAGCGCCTGCGCGATGCCGACCACGCGGAAGGGCCGGTCGCGCCCTTTGAGGCGCAGCACGAGGTCGTCGCCCACGCGGATGTCCGGCTCCTGCTCCAGGTACCCGGTATTGATCACAATTGCGTTCCCGTCATCCGGGCGGAGCCACCGCCCCTCGACCATGATCGGCGTGATCATGTCCGTCTCGGCGGGCACGTCGTAGATCGTCAGCCAGAAGCCCTCGCTGCCGTCGGGCCGGACGCGATACCCGCCCGCGCTCCTCCAGCTTTCCACCGCTGTGATCCCCTCGATGCGCCAGACCTCCCGCTCGACGCGCCGCCGGTCGTAGGAGCCGCCCAGCTCCAGCGTCACGTCGTAATCCCAGTAGGCGAGCGCATCCTGCAGGGTCAGCGTCATCGAGTCGCGCACGCTGAACACCGATACGAAGATCGCCCCGGCCAGCGTCAGTGTGAACAGCGTCAGCGTCAGCCGCCCGGTGCGCCGGAAGGTGTTGCCCAGCGAGATCAGGAACGGGCGCGGCAGGAAGGTCAGCCGCGCGAAAATGCGCGGCAGCAGCGCGGTTTCGCTCCCCGGCGAGCCGATGCCGTAGTCGTTGATGGCCTCGCGCACCGTCACCCGCGTGCCAGCGATGATCGGGTACAGCCCGGCGATGACCGGCACGATCAGCGCGACGAGCACCTGTATCGCCAGCACTTCAGGCAGCAGGTCAAAACTCACGATGTCAAAGTTCACCGTGTCCGCCACGAACGTGGTCAGCCAGCGCGCGCCGACCACGCCCAGCGGCAGCGCGATCACCAGCGCCAGCACCCCGAACACCAGTACCAGCGAGAAGTACATCCGCACGACCTGCCCGTCGCGCGCACCGAACGCCTTCATAATGCCGATCTGGCGCTTGTGGCGGGCGAGGATCGCCGTGATGACGTTGACGATCAGGAAGCTGCTCAACACGAGTGCGAACACGCTCATCGCGGCAAGCACCAGCGTCAGCGCCTCGATGGTCGAGGCGGCGGGGTGCTTGCCCGGCTCGGCGATGTAATCCCAGTACACGGAGACGCCCTCACGGGCCAGCCGCTCGCGCACGGCCTGCGCCGCCCGGCGGTTGTGCTCCTGGCTGGAAGCCGTGCCCGTGAAGGTGAGGAACAGCTCGTTGTAGCCGTCCGGCAGGCCCATCCACTGCACGGCCCGTGCGTTCAGGTAGCCGGTCGCCTCGTTGTAGAATGCGGCGTCGGTGCGCCCCATGTCGTGCGCCATGCCGACCACGCGCAGGGCGTACTGCCGCCCGAGCGGCGTCTCGACGAGCACCTCGTCACCGAGGGACACCCCCGCGAAGTCGAGCGACGAGCGCTCCATCACAATCTCGTCGCGCCGTTCCGGCCAGGCCCCGGCCTCAAGCGTGATGATGTCAAGCTGCTGGTTGGTGTAGTCGGGCAGGACGACCAGCGAGATGTCCACCCAGTCGTCTGCGCCGCTGGCACGCAACTTGCCGTACACCGAGCGGCGAGGCGCGGCCTCGGCAACCTCCGGCATGCGGCGGACGACGCTCAACAGCGCGTTGTCAACCCTGTCCATGTACAGCACCGCATCGGACGGGTTTCGCTCGGCATAAGTTGCGGCGAGGTCGCGGGTGATAATGATGCGGGTCGTGACAATCGTGCCGATGGCGAACACGCCCACGGCGATTGAGAGGATAACGAGCAGCGTGCGGGCCTTGTTCAGCCACAGGTCGCTCAGGATTTTCTGCCAGCGAGGGCTCAGCATAACGTTGTTCTCCAGATGGCGCGTGCGAGGTCGGCCACGCTGCTAGCCGGCGATCTGCCCGTCTGCGATGGTGATGGTGCGGTCGGCGCGCTGTGCGATGTCATTATCATGCGTCACGATGAGAACGGTCTTCCCCTGGTCGATGAGGTGGAGGAAAAGCTGGAAGACCTGCTCTGCCGTCTGTGAGTCCAGGTTGCCGGTCGGCTCGTCCGCCACGAGGATCGGCGGGTCGTTGGCGAGCGCCCGTGCGATGGCGACGCGCTGCTGCTGGCCGCCGGAGAGCGCGGTCGGCAGCTTGCCCGCCTGGTCGCGCACGCCGACAAGGTCGAGCAGCTCCAGCGCGCGCCGCTGCCGCTCGCGCGGGGAGTACATGCCGCAAAAGTCCATCGGCAGCATGACGTTGGCAAGGCAGGTCAGGGTGGGGAGAAGCTGGTAGAACTGGAACACTACGCCGATCTGCTGCCCGCGCCAGCGGGCCATCTGCCGCTCCTTGAGCGTGTGCACCGCCGTATCCCCGACATAGATCTCGCCGGAGGTCGGGCGGTCGATGCCGGTGATCATGTTGATCAGTGTGGACTTGCCGCTGCCCGACTTGCCGATCACCGCGACGAACTCCCCCGCGTCAACGCTCAGGCTGACGCCCTTCAGCGCCTGGAACTCGCCTGCCCGGCTCCTGTATACCTTGACGACATCACGAAGCTCGATGAGGTGGGTGTTGCCATGCCGATACGTGCCGTTCTCGCCCAGCGCGGCGGCTGCGGCGCTCTTACCTGTCAGCAGGCCCACAGATAACTCCTCGTTTGAATGGTCGATAACCATGAGTGATCAGAGCCAAAGGATTCCGCCCGTCCGGCGGGAGTAGAAGACATGCTCAATGGTCGGGATGCACCGCACCGCCCGATCAAGGCTGGGGAGGCATGGGAGCGGGAGGCGGCCTTGAAGGGGAGCCGTTATCGGAACGGGGGTGCTGGAGCCGGCCCGGCAGCAGCCCGTGCTGCCAGCTAGCCAAATGGTAAACACTTCTGTCATTCGGGTCAAGCCGCTGCCACTTACGTATCGCCGCAGCGGTGCACCCACCGCCGGGTCTGTGAAACTGGGCCTGTCAGCCCGTCAAACACCTCCTGGCTGCTGTTTGTGAAATTTTCATAAATTTAGGATTAAACATCTCTGAAAACCGTTCAGGAGGCGCGTGCAACCTTTGACTTTTTATCCCAGAAATGGGAGGATATAACAAAATCGTATCTATGTAAAGGCATTTGTAGAGAGTACTTTTTCATAGGCGCGCCGCGCCGGCATACCTGCTGCTGAGGTGACGACAACCAGGAATCATCCGGATTTTGTAGCATTGTAATAAGCCTCCGTTGTCGCCTCCTCCAATCTTAACCGCATTTTGCTGCTCACAGGCGTTCAAAAAGCCGGCCCTGGTCGGGCGCTTGTTCTGTCTGTCGAGCTTATTACATGTATACTTTCGAAACTATATTTCTGTGGCTAATACACACTGAGTCCGGGCATGGGCCGCCGGTCGCTACTTCTCTGACCACGCATTCGCACGCTCATCCTGCGGCAGAGCACCCGCCCCGAGAGGCGGCAGGCCATACACTTTATGACTCTCCCGCAGCCTGTCCAACCCGGGGCGACTGCCCTGCCGACGACAAGGAGGCATGACTAACTGACTCGCCAACTGCATACGTCGTAGCTCCCCAGCAAAACCTTTATCTCTGCATTTATGGCGCGCTCGTATTGTTTTCGCAGGGGAGAAACCCATGGACTTATTGGCTGTTGTGTGCCCACCTGTCACGCCGACGACGAACACCGGGACTTCCTACGGGCGATATGATGGCAAACTGTCCGCCCGGCCCCACCCGCTGGCGGCAGCATACCCCTGTTGCGGCCCCCTCACTTCCCTCAGGGCGGAAGGAGGGCTGCATGGCTGCGCCTTCGCCCCGGCTCAGGGGCGCGCGCGTCCGAGCCTGCCGGCTTCCACTGCCCGGACGGGCGCTGGCCTGATCCATCCTGCTGGTTTGACCGGGAAAGCACGAGCCCACCTTGAGGCTGCTTGAAAGGCGTCATCCTTATGCACACTCAGTTAGTGACAGAAGGCAAGACACTCACTCCACTCAGCATCACCAGGGACATTGTCGCCGAGTACCCGCTCACGCACGGGCAGCAGGCGCTGTGGTTCCTGAACAAGCTGACCCCGGAGAGCGTCGCGTACAACATCGCCCAACTGGTGCGCGTGCGCTCGCCGCTTGTCGAGGACAAGGCCCGGCTGGCCCTGAGCCGCCTGGCGGAGCGCCACCCCGTGCTGCGCACGACCTTCGCCGAGGTGGACGGGAAGCCGGTCCAGCGCGTGCACCGGCGGCTTAACCCGGAGCTGGAGTTCGTCGATGCCGCAAACTGGGATGATGCTCAGATCCGCAAGCAGCTTGAGGAAGCGACGTTCCGCCCCTTCAACCTGGAGACCGGCCCGCTGCTGCGGATCACGGTGCTCCGCCGGGCGGACGATGACTACCTGCTGCACATGGTCATCCACCACATCATCGCCGATATGTGGTCGCTGGCGCTGATCCTGAACGATCTGCCCGCCCTGTACGGCGAGGTGCTCACCGGCGAGCCGTCGGGCCTGAAGCCACCCCGCCGCACCTACGAGGAGCATGTTTACGCCGAGGCGGAGATGCTTGCCGGGCCGAAGGGGGAGGCTCTGTGGGCCTTCTGGAGCAAACAGCTTGCCGGGGAACTGCCGGTTCTGGAACTGCCGACTGACCGCCCGCGCCCGCCGGTCCGCACCGATAAGGGGGGCGCGGCCTACGCGCGCCTCGGCGTCGAGCAGGCGGATCGCCTGCGGAAGATCGCCAGAGATGCGGGCACGACGCTGCACGACCTGATGCTCGCCGCCTTCCATGTGCTGCTGCACCGCTACAGCGGGCAGGACGACATTATCGTCGGGCTGCCGAAGGCCGCCCGCACGCGGGACACCGCTCGTACGCTGGGCTATTTTGTGAACACGATTCCGCTGCGCGCCAACCTCTCTGGCAACCCGACCTTCACGGCATTTCTGGCGCAGGTGTCGGACACCGTCAAGCAGTGCTTCGCGCATGATGCGTTCCCCTTCTCGCTGATGGTCGAGCGGCTCCAGCCCGAGCGCACGATCAACGTCTCGCCCATCTTCCAGGTGGCGTTCGCCTGGCAGAAGACCACCCGGCTTGTCGACCCGGAGAAGATAGCGAGCTTCGCGCTGGGCGAGGAGGGCGCGGGCGTGCAGATGGGCCCGATGCTCGTTGAGTCGGCGGTGATGCCCTTCCGCACCTCGCCGTTTGACATGACGCTGTGGATCGCCGAGGCGGGCGATGACCTCGGCGCGACGCTGGAGTACAGCCACGACCTGTTCGAGCATGAAACCGCCAGCCGCATGCTTGGCCACTACGAGCAGCTTCTGAAGGGCATTGCCGAGAACGCCGACCGGCCCATTTCCGACCTGCCGCTGCTGACAGAGCGCGAGCGCCGGCAGATCCTCGTCGAGTGGAACGAAACGGAATCCGTCTGCGAGCCGTTCAAGTTCGCGCACGTGCTGTTCGAGGAGCAGGCGGCACGCACGCCGGACGCGGTCGCCGTGGTGCTGGGGGATGAGCAGGTAACATATGCCGAGCTCAACCGCCGCGCGAACCAGCTTGCGCACGCCCTCAAGACGCGCGGCGTCGAGCCGGGGGTGCTCGTGGGCGTCGGCATGGAGCGCTCGATCGACATGGTCGTCGGGCTGCTTGGCGTGCTGAAGGCGGGCGGCGTCTACCTGCCGCTCGACCCGGCCTACCCCGCCGAGCGCATCGCCTTCATGCTGGAGGACGCCGGAGCGCCCATCCTGCTGACGCAGGCCGCGCTCGCCGATCTCGCCCCGGCCTTCAAGGGGCAGGTGTTGCGCCTGGATACCGACCGGGCGACCATCGAGCGCGAACCGACCTCCAACCCGGTTGTGAACCTCTCGCCGGACGACCCGGCTTATGTGATCTACACCTCCGGCTCGACGGGGCAGCCGAAGGGCGTGGTCATCTCGCAGGAGTCGCTTACCAATCACTGCCGTGACATGCAGCGCGCCTACGATCTGACCGCCGAGGATCGCGTGCTCCAGTTCGCGTCGATCAACTTCGATCCCTCGCTGGAGCAGATCCTGCCGACCCTGTTCGCCGGGGCACGGCTGGTGCTGCGCGGGCAGGACCTGTGGACGCCGCAGGCGTTCGGAGAGTTCGTCGCCGAGAGCGGGCTGACGGTCATCAACCTGCCACCGTCCTACTGGCATCAGGTCGTGACGGCCTGGGCGAACGCGGGCGAGAGTTTGCCCGCCAACCGGCTGCGGCTGGTCATCATCGGCGGCGACGTGCTCCAGCCTGAGACGATCCGCCTGTGGTGGCAGACGCCGATGAAGCGCGTGCGCCTGCTCAACGCCTACGGCCCGACGGAGACAACCATTACCTCAACGACGTTCGACGTGACCGCTTACGGCGAGAAGGCGCTCTCGCTGCGCCGCGTGCCGATTGGCCGCCCCACTCCGGGCCGCCGCCTCTACGTGCTGGACCGCTACGGCAAGCCGGTGCCGGTCGGTGTGCCGGGCGAGCTTTACATCGGCGGCCCGCGCGTCGCGCTCTCATACCTGTACCGGCCCAAACTGACCGCCGAGAAGTTCCTCCCCGACCTGTTCTCAGGCGAGCCGGGCGCGCGGATGTACCGCACCGGCGACCTCGTCCGCTACCTGCCGGACGGCAACCTTGAGTTCCTGGGGCGGATGGATCACCAGGTCAAGGTGCGTGGGTTCCGCGTGGAGCTGGGCGAGATCGAGGCCGTGCTGAGCGCTCACCCCCGCGTCCGCGAGGCGGTAGTCGCGGTGCGTGAGGACGCTCCCGGCGACCGCCAGCTTGTAGCCTACATCGTCCCGGTACGCGGCGCGCAGCTTATGGGCGACGATCTGCGCGAGTACCTGCTCGCGAAGCTGCCCGCCTACATGGTTCCTGCCGCGTTTGTCACGCTGGACGAGCTTCCGCTTGGGCCGAGCGGCAAGGTGGACCGCAGGGCGCTGCCCGTGCCCAACGGTAACCACCACTGGGCGCAACAAAAGTTCGTTGCGCCCCGCACGCCTCTGGAGCGCGAACTGGCGCAGATGTGGGCCGACGTGCTTGGTGTGGAAAAGGTCGGTATCCATACCAGCTTCTTCGATCTCGGCGGACACTCGCTGCTGGCGACGCAGCTCATCGCCCGCGTGGAGGAGTGCTTTCACATTGACCTGCCGGTGCGCCGCCTGTTTGAGCGTCCGACGGTAGCCGGGCTTGCCGAGGTGATCACGCAGCGCATGGCCGAAGACGAGGCTGACGACGAGCTTGAAGCCCTGCTTCGCGAGCTTGAGGCCCTACCGGAAGAAGAAGTCAAGCACCTGTTGTTCAACTAGCCTCCCCTTCGACTCGGAGCATCACAGGAGCTTTGTATGAGCGAACTGTCCCGGCGTATTAGCGAGCTTTCGCCGGAGAAGCAGGCCCTTCTGGTGCAGTTGCTGCGTGAAAGACGAGCGCAGGCCGCGTCCAACCAGATCATCCCCCGCCGGGCGGACCCCGGCGCGTATCCGCTGTCGTTCGCGCAGCAGCGGCTCTGGTTCCTTGACCAGTTTGCACCGGGGAGCCCGCTCTACAATATCGCGGCGGCAGTCCGGCTGACCGGCCCGCTGAACGTCGGCGTCCTTGAGGAAAGCCTGACGCACATTGTGCGCCGCCATGAGACGATGCGGGCGACCTTCAAGGAATGCGGCGGAGAGCCGGTGCAGGTTATCCTGCCCGAGCTTAGCGTGACGCTGCCCATCACCGATCTGCAGGGGCTGCCCGCCGCCGAGCAGTCGGCGGAGGTCGAGCGGCTGGCGGCGGAGGAGGCGCAGACGCCCTTCGACCTCGCACGCGGTCCGCTGATCCGCGGCAGGCTGCTCCGGCTGCAGCCCGACGAGCATGTCTTCCTGCTGACCGTGCACCACATCATCTATGACGGCTGGTCGACGGGCGTGATGCTGAAAGAGCTTGTCACCCTGTACGACGCGCTTCTGCATGGCAGGGCCCCGCTGCTGCCCGCGCTGCCCATCCAGTACGCCGACTTCGCCGCGTGGCAGCGGGAGTGGCTCCAGGGCGATGTGCTCGAAAAGCAGGTCGAGTACTGGCGCAAGCAGCTTGCCGGTGCGCCGCCACTCCTCGAACTGCCGCTCGACTACCCGCGCCCGGCGGTGCAGACGCACGACGGGGCGCACTACACGTTCGAACTGCCGCTCGGGCTTGTGGAGAAGCTCAACGCCCTGGCGCGCGAGCACGACGCGACGCTGTTTATGACGCTGCTCGCGGCGTGGCAGGTAGTGCTCTCACGCTACAGCGGGCAGACGGACATCCTCGTCGGCACGCCCATCGCGGGCCGCCGCCGCAGCCAGCTTGAGAAGCTCATCGGCTTTTTTGTGAACACCCTCGTCATGCGGGCCGACCTCTCCGGCGGGCCGACCTTCTCCGAGGCGCTCCGACGCGTGCGAGAGACTGCACTCGGGGCCTTCGCGCACCAGGACCTGCCCTTTGAGATGCTCGTCGAGAAGCTCCAGCCCGAGCGTGAGATGAGCCACACGCCTTTCTTCCAGGTGCTGTTTGACCTGGGCCGGGCAAGCTGGGAGAACGTCCGGCTGGGCGACCTGGAGATGCGCGTCATGGAGGTGGAGACGCGCATGGCCAAGTTCGACCTCTCGCTGCTGATGCTGGAGCACACCGGGGGCATCAAGGCAACGCTGGAATACAACACGAACCTGTTCGCGCCGCAGACCATCGAGCGGATGGCGGGGCACATCACCACGCTGCTTGAGGCGGTCGCCGAGGCCCCTGATACGCGCATCACGGAACTGCCGCTGCTGACGGAGGCCGAGCGGCGGCAGATTCTGGTGGAGTGGAACGATACCGCCGCCCCCTACGACCGCGAGCGCTGCCTGCACGAGTCGTTCGAGGCGCTGGCGGCGCAGCACCCCGACGCCGAGGCGGTTGTATACGGTGAGAAGGTGCTGACCTTCGGCGAGTTGAACCGCCGGGCGAACCAGCTTGCCCGCCACCTGCGGGCACGTGGGGCCGGGCCGGAAAAGCTCGTCGGGCTGACGGTTGAGCGCTCGGCGGAGATGGTTGTGGCGCTGCTCGGCATCCTGAAGGCGGGCGCGGCCTACCTGCCGCTTGACCCGTCCTACCCGCGCGACCGGCTGGCGTTCATGCTGAAGGATGCGGGCGCGCCGGTGCTGGTTACCCGCTCGCACCTGCGCGATCACCTGCCAGCCGCCGGGCTGGAGGTCGTGTGTCTGGACACCGACTGGCCGGAGATCGAGCAGCACGACGGCGAGAACTTCGACAGCGGCGCAACGCCGGAGAACCTCGCCTACGTGATCTATACGTCCGGCTCGACGGGCCAGCCCAAGGGCGTGATGATCGAGCACCGCTCGGTGCAGAACCTGGCCGCCGCGCTGGACGCGATGATCTACCGCTACCTGCCGCAGCGGCGGCTGCGCATCAGCCTGAACGCGCCGCTCTCGTTCGACGCCTCGGTGCAGCAGCTTGTCATGATGCTCACACGCGGGCACACGCTCGTGATCGTCCCGCAAGAGGTCCGCGCCGACGGCCCGGCGCTGCTGCGCTTTATCCGCGAGCAGCGGATTGAACTGGTCGATTGTGTGCCGTCGCAACTTCAACTGCTGCTGGCAGCAGGGCTACTCTCGGATGGCGGGTCCGCACCGCTGGCGATGCTGCCCGGCGGCGAGGCCATTGACCCGGCGATGTGGCAGGCGCTGCGCGAGGCACCCTCGACCGAGTTCTTTAATATGTACGGACCGACCGAGTGCACGGTCGACTCGACGATTGGCCGCGTGAAGACGAGCGGCGAGCGCCCGACGATTGGTCGCCCCGTCACCAACGCGCGGCTGTATGTGCTGGACGGGCGCGGGCAGCCGGTGCCGGTCGGCGTGCCCGGTGAGCTTTACATCGGCGGGGCGGGGGTAGCGCGCGGCTTCCTCAACCGGCCCGACCTCACCGCCGAGCGCTTCCTGCTCGACCCGTTCTCAGATGAGCCGGGCGCGCGGATGTACAAAACCGGCGACCTCGTCCGCTACCTGCCGGATGGCAATGTCGAGTTCCTGGGGCGCACCGACCATCAGGTGAAGCTGCGCGGCTTCCGCATGGAGCTGGGCGAAATCGAGGCGGGGCTGAAGGCTCACCCCGCCGTGGCGGATGCCGCCGTGCTGGTGCGGGAGGATCGCCCCGGCGATGCGCGGCTCGTCGGCTACGTCGTGCCGGAGGCGGGCGCTGCCCCGACCGTGGACGACCTGCGAACCTTCCTCGGGCGGACGCTGCCCGAGTACATGGTCCCGGCGCTGTACGTGTTCCTCGAGGCGATGCCGCTCACGCCGAACGGCAAGGTGGATCGCAGGGCGCTGCCCGCGCCGGACTGGGCGGGCGAGGCGGCAGACGAGTACGTCGCACCGCGCACCCCGACCGAAGAAGTGCTGGCAGGGCTGTTCGCGGCGGTGCTGCGCGTGGAGCGGGTCGGCGCGACGAGCGACTTCTTCGCGCTGGGCGGGCACTCGCTGCTGGCGACCCAGCTTGTCTCCCGCGTGCGCGAGGCGTTTAACGTAGACCTGCCGCTGCGGACGCTGTTCCAGCACAGCACGGTTGAGCGGCTGGCGAAGGAGATCGAGCAGCTTCAGCGGGCCGCCGTCGGGCCCGATGCGCCGCCCATCGAGCGCATCCCGCGGGAGGGCAACCTGCCGCTGTCGTTTGCGCAGCAGCGGCTCTGGTTCCTTGACCAGTTCGAGCCGGAAAGCCCGGCGTACAACGTCCCGGTTGCCGTGCGGCTCGAAGGCGCGGTGGATGCCGAACTGCTTGAGCGCTGCCTGAACGAGATCGTGCAGCGTCACGAGTCGCTGCGCACCATCTTCCCGACGATCAACGGGCGGCCAGGGCAGGTCATCGCGCCGAAGCTCACCCTGCCGCTGCGCGTCGTCAGCCTGGCGCATCTCCCCGAGGCCGAGCGCGAGAAGGAGGCCCGCCGCCTTGCCGAGCAGGAGGCTCAGCGCCCGTTCAGCCTGGCGCATGGCCCGCTGCTGCGCGCGCGGCTCTTCCGGCTGGCTGAGGACGAGCACATCCTCATGCTCGTCATGCACCACATCATCTCCGACGGCTGGTCGTCGGCGGTCATGGTCGAGGAACTGGTGCGGCTGTATGAGGCGTTCGGTGCGGGCAAGCCCTCGCCGCTGCCCGACCTGCCCATCCAGTACGTTGATTACGCCCACTGGCAGCGCAAGTGGCTGAAGGGCGACGTGCTGGAGCGGCAGCTTGATTACTGGCGCAAGCAGCTTGCAGGCGCGCCGCCGCTTTTGGAACTGCCCACCGACCGCCCGCGCCCGGCCACGCAGACCAATCACGGCAGCTACCGGCCTGTCAGCCTGCCGCCTGCGCTCGTCCGGCGCGTGCGCGAGTTGAGCCGCCGGGAGGGTGTCACGCCGTTCATGACGCTGCTGGCCGCCTTCCAGACGCTGCTCTCGCGCTATAGCGGGCAGGATGACATCAGCGTCGGCACGCCGATTGCGGGCCGGGGCCGCGTCGAGGTGGAGGGGCTGGTCGGGCTGTTCGTGAACACGCTCGTCATGCGGACCGACCTCTCCGGCGAGCCGAGCTTCCGCGACCTGCTCAAGCGGGTGCGCGAGGTGGCGCTTGGCGCGTACGCCCATCAGGACGTGCCTTTCGAGATGCTGGTGGACGAGCTTCAGCCGCAGCGTGACATGAGCCGCACGCCGCTCTTCCAGGTGATGTTCGCCATGCAGCGCTCGCCGCTGGCCGAGCACCAGCTTGACGGCGTGCGCTTCAGCCCCGTGCTGATCGACAACGGCACGGCCACCTTCGACCTGACGCTCTCGCTCGTCGAGGATGGCGACGACGTGAGCGGCATGATGGAGTATAACAGCGACCTCTTCGAGCCCGAGACGGTGGACCGGATGATCGGGCACTTCGTGACGCTGCTTGAAGCGGCGGTTGCGGACCCCGACACGCGCATCGTTGACCTGCCGCTGCTGACGAAGGCCGAGCGCGAGCAGATCCTTGTCGAGTGGAACGATACCACCGCTCTGCTGCCCGACCTCTGCCTGCACCAGTTCGTCGAGCGGCAGGCGCTTGAGCGCCCGAACGCCCCCGCCGTGATCGACGCGGAGACGGTCGTCTCCTACGCCGAACTGAACGCCCGCGCCAACAAACTCGCCCATGCGCTGCGTAAGCGCGGCGTCGGGCCGGAGACGATTGTCGGGCTGTCCGTCGAGCGCTCGGTGGACATGTTCGTTGGGCTGCTGGGCGTGCTCAAGGCGGGCGGGGCCTACCTGCCGCTTGATCCAGCCTACCCCGCCGACCGGCTGGCCTTCATGATCGAGGACTCCGGTATCCGGCTGCTGCTGACGCAGTCGCACCTGCTTAAAAAGCTGGCGGTGCGCCCGCCCGAGGTGCTCTGCCTCGACGCGGACTGGCCAAGCATCGAGCCGGAGTGCGCGGAGAACCCCGCGAGCGGTGTCACGCCCCGCAACCTGGCCTACGTGATCTACACCTCCGGTTCGACGGGCAGGCCGAAAGGCGTGATGGTCGAGCACCGCTCGGTTGTCAACCACAACCTGAGCATGGTCCGCCGCTTCGGGCTGAGGCCGGACGACCGCGTGCTCCAGTTCGCCACGATCAACTTCGACGCGGCGCTGGAGGAGATCTTCCCGACCTGGTGGGCGGGCGGCGCGCTGGTGCTGATGCCGGCGGGGGCGCTGGGCAGCGGCGAGGAGCTTGAGCGGCTGGTCGAGCAGGCCGGGCTGACGGTGCTGAACCTGCCGACCGCCTACTGGCACGAGTGGGTCACCAGCCTGGCGCTGCGCGGCGCGGAGCCGCCCGCCAGCCTGCGGCTTGTGGTCGTGGGCGGGGAGAAGGTGCTCGCCGAGCGCTACGCCCGCTGGCGGGAGATCGTCGGGGAGCGGGTGCGCTGGATCAACACCTACGGCCCGACCGAGGGCACGATTGTCGCCAGCACCTTCGAGCCGGATGGCCCGGTTGAGGGCGAGATCCCGATTGGCCGCCCCATCGACAACGTGCGGCTGTACATCCTCGACGCGCACGGGGAGCCGGTTTCGGTCGGCGTTCCGGGTGAACTGCACATCGGCGGGGTGGCGGTGGCGCGCGGCTACCTCAACCGCCCCGACCTCACCGCCGAGCGCTTCCTGCCCGACCCGTTCTCGAACGAGCCGGGGGCAAGGATGTACCGCACCGGTGACCTGTGCCGCTGGTTGCCCGACGGCAACATCGAGTATGTGGGTCGCACCGACCATCAGGTGAAGGTGCGCGGCTACCGCATCGAACTGGGCGAGATTGAAGCCGTGCTTGCCCAGCACCCGGCGGTCGCGGAGAACGTCGTTGTGGCGCGCGAGGATCAGGCGGGCCGCAAGCAGCTCGTCGCCTACGTGGTCACAGGGACGCGCGAGCAGCCCGGCGTGCTGGAACTGCGCAACCATCTCGCGGCCAGCCTGCCCGATTACATGGTTCCGGCGCAGGTCGTGTTCCTCGATGCCCTGCCGCTCACGCCGAACGGCAAGGTAGACCGGGCGGCGCTGCCCGCCCCGTCGGGCGAGCGGCCTGAGTTGGAGAGCGAGTTCGTCGCCGCGCGTGACGAGGTCGAGCAGCAGCTTGCCAGAATTTGGGCCGACGTGCTCGGCCTGGAGAAGGTCGGGGTGCACGACAACTTCTTCGAGCTGGGCGGGGACTCGATCCTGTCCATCCAGGTCATTGCCCGCGCCAACCAGGCGGGGCTAAGGTTGAGCCCGAGGCAGTTGTTCCAGCATCCGACGGTTGCAGGGCTGGCGTCGGTGGCGGGGCGGGGTCCGGCGGTGCAGGCGGAGCAGGGGCTGGTAGAAGGGCCGGTGCCGCTGACGCCCATCCAGCGCTGGTTCTTCGAGCAGGAGATACCCAACCGCCATCACTGGAACCAGTCGCTATTGCTGGAGGTGACCGAGCCACTTGACCCGGTGCTGATCCGCCGCACAGTGGCGGCGCTTGTGCAGCACCACGACGCGCTGCGGCTGCGCTTCCGCCAGGGCCCGGTCGGCTGGGAGCAGGTCAACGCGGGGGTCGAGGGCGAGACGCCCTTCGTTTACTACGACCTCGCCCGGCACGATGACGACGAGATGCGGGCGTTCATCGAGATCAAGTCGGCGGAGCTTCAGGAATCGCTCGACATCGAGGAAGGCCCGCTGCTGCGGGTAGCCTACTTCGACGCCGGGCCGGAGCGCAGCGGGCGGCTGCTGTTCGTGGTCCACCACCTCGCGGTGGATGGCGTCTCGTGGCGGGTGCTGCTGGAGGACTTCCAGACGGCATATGAGCAGGGCCGTCTCGTTGAGGCCATTGTCCTGCCGCCCAAGACCACGTCTTTCAAGCAGTGGGCGGAGCGGCTTGTCGATTACGCGCAGACCGAAACGGTGCGCGCCGAGGCGCAGTACTGGCTGGACCTCGGCGCGGAGGTAGGTGCCGCGCTGCCCGTCGACCACGAGACGGACACGCCCATCGAGGTCGAGATGCAGACGCTCACCGTCGAGTTCGACCGGGCAGAAACCGAGGCGCTGCTGCGCGACGTGCCGGGCGCGTATGGCACCGAGATCAACGAGGCGCTGCTCACGGCGCTCGTCCTGGCGGCCCACCGCCAGCACGGCCTGAACAGCCTGCTCATCGACCTCGAAGGGCACGGGCGGGAGGATCTGTTCGAGGATGTGGACCTCTCGCGGACGGTGGGCTGGTTTACGACGGTCTACCCAGTGCGTCTGGAGATCCCCGGCGATGGCGACATCGGCGAGAGCCTGAAGGCGGTCAAGGAGCAGGTGCGGCGGGTTCCCGGTCGCGGCATCGGCTACGGGCTGCTGCGCTATCTCAGCGAAGACGACCGCCTGCGGCAGCAACTTGCGGCGCTTCCGCAGGCGAGGGTGTCCTTCAACTACCTGGGGCAGTTCGATCAGCTACTGGCCGAAAAACCGCTCTTCTCGCTGGCGGCGGAATCCGCCGGCCCGCCTCGCAGCCCGCAGGGTGAAGTGGCGCACGTGCTGAGCATCGACGGCGGCATCTACGGGGGCCGCCTGCGGCTGGACTGGAGCTACAGTACCACCGCCTTCGAGTACGAGACAATCCGGCGGCTGACCGAGGCGTACGCGGCGGCGCTGCGAGACATCATCTCGCACTGCCAGTCGGGGGCAGCCGTGGGGTACACCCCCTCCGACTTCCCCGATGTCGACCTGAGCCAGGAGGAGATCGACGCGCTGCTGCTTGAGATCGGCGGGGGTTTCTAGGGCGCTCTCGCCGAGCGGTTTCCCGAATGGGATGAGAAAGAGGCCTGAAGTCAGCGGGTGACGCCCGGTTTTGCCGGGGCGCGCCCGATCAAGAAACTGGAGCGGTTCTACTCACGAACAGACAGGCGGAATTTGATGAGTAAGCGAAACATCGAAGCGGTTTATGAGCTTTCGCCCATGCAGCAGGGGATGCTCTTTGAGAGTATCTACCGGCCCGAGTCCGGCGTGTATGTCGAGCAGATGTACGGCACGCTGCGCGGCGACCTGGACGTAGAGGCGTTCAGGCGGGCATGGCAGGCTGTGCTCGACCGGCACACCATCCTGCGGACCTCGTTCGCCTGGAAGAAGCTCGACCGGGTGCTGCAGGTTGTGCAGCGGCAGGTGGAACTGCCCTTCACGGCGGAGGACTGGCGCGTGCTCTCCCCGGCGGAACAGGCCGCGCGGCTCGATGCGCAGCTAAACGAGGAGCGCCGCCGGGGTTTCAACCTGGCACAGGCCCCGCTCATGCGAGTGGCGTTGCTGCACACCGCTGACGACGCTTATACATTCGTATGGTCGCACCACCACATCCTGCTCGACGGGTGGTCGCTGCCGCTGCTCCTGAAAGAAGTTTTCGCCTATTACGAGGCCTTCTCCCGGGGCCAGACCCTCGAGCTTGCGCCGCCGCGCCCCTACCGCGATTACATCGCCTGGCTGAAGAAGCAGGACATGGCTGCCGCCGAAGCCTACTGGCGGAAGACCCTGGCAGGCTTCACCGCGCCGACCCCGCTCGCCGTCGATGACCTGCCGGTAGCGGGCAACGGCGCAGCACACAGCGAGCTTGAGATCCGCGTGTCACACGAGGTGACGGGCACGCTGGAGGCGCTCGCTCGCCAGCATCACCTGACGCTCAGCACGCTGGTGCAGGGTGCGTGGGCCCTGCTCCTCAGCCGCTACAGTGGCGAGGACGACGTCGTATTCGGCCTGACCGTGTCGGGCCGCCCGGCGGATCTGCCCGGCGCGGAGTCGATGGTCGGGCTGTTCATCAATACACTGCCGGTGCGGGTGCGCATCTCGAACGAGCAGCCGGTCATCGACTGGCTGAAGGCGCTGCAGGCGCAGACCGTCGAGATGCGGCAGTACGAGTACAGCCCGCTTGTCGAGGTCCAGCGCTGGAGCGATGTCGAGCCGGGCCAGCCGCTTTTCAACAGCATTCTGGTGTTCGAGAACTACCCGCTCGACGAGGCGGTGCTCATGCAGCGCGGCGGTCTGCGGGTTGAGGACGTGCATAACATCGAGCAGACCGAGTTCCCGCTGACCGTCGTTTCCGCGCCGGGCGAGGAACTGCCGCTCAAGATCTCCTACGATGCGCAACGTTTCAGCGCCGACACCATCCTGCGCATGCTGGGCCACCTCGAAACGCTGCTTGAAGGCATCGCCGCCGATCCCCGGCAGGCGGTGGGGGTGCTACCGCTGCTCCCCCATGCCGAGCAGCAGCAGATTCTTGTCGAGTGGAACCGGACGAGCGCGCCGTACCCGGCGGACCAGTGCGCGCACGAGCTGTTCGAGACACAGGCCGCCCGCACGCCCGACGCGCCGGCGCTCGTGTTCGAGGGCGAGACGATGAGCTACGCCGAGCTTAACCGGCGGGCCAACCAGCTCGCGCACACGCTGCAGGCGCGCGGGGTGGGGCCGGAGACGCTCGTCGGGCTGTGTGTGGAGCGCTCGTTCGAGATGATCGTGGGCATCCTGGGGGTGCTGAAGGCAGGTGGGGCCTATCTGCCGCTCGACCCGACCTTCCCTCCCGAGCGGCTGGGCTATATGCTGAACGATGCCGGGGTGAGGCTGGTGCTGACGCAGGCGCACCTCGTGAAGCGGCTGCCGGAGCACAATGCCGGCATCCTGCGCCTCGATGCGGACTGGGAGGAGATTGCGCGGGCGAGCGGGGCCAACCCGCAGAGCGGGGCAGCGCCGGGCAACCTGGCGTATGTGATCTACACCTCGGGCTCGACGGGCAGACCGAAGGGGGTGCTGCTGGCGCACCGGGGGCTGGTGAACCTGATCCCGGCTTACTGTGCGCGGTTTGGGCTGAAGCCGGGGGTGCGCTTCCTGCAATTCTCGACGGTGGGCTTCGATGGCTCGGTGCCGGAGGTCTTCGCGACGCTGGCGAGCGGGGCGACGCTGGTGCTGGGGCGGCGGGAGACGCTGCTCTCGCCCTCGGAGTTGCACGCGCTGCTGAGGCGGGAGCGGGTGAACGTGGCGACGCTGCCGCCTGCGCTGCTGTCGGTGTTGCCTGCTGACGACCTGCCCGACCTCGAGCATGTGATGTCGGTGGGGGACCGGCTGACGGGGGAGGTGGCGGCGAAGTGGAAGCCGGGTCGTCACCTGCACAACGGCTACGGTCCGACGGAGAACACGGTGTGCTCGGTGTGGCACGAGGTGACCGACGAGGATATCCACCTGAACCGCTACCCGATTGGGCGACCGTTCCCCAACGTGCGGGCGTATGTGCTCGATGCGCAGCTTCGCCCGGTGCCGGTGGGGGTGCCGGGGGAGCTGTGCGTGGGCGGGGTGGCGCTGGCGCGGGGGTACCTCAACCGCCCCGAACTGACTGCCGAGCGCTTCATTGCGGACCCGTTCGGGGCGGGCGGGCGGCTGTACCGGACGGGGGACCGGGTGCGCTGGCTGCCGGACGGGACGCTGGAGTTCCTGGGGCGGCTGGACCAGCAGGTGAAGGTGCGCGGGTTCCGCGTGGAGTTGGGCGAGATCGAGGCAGTGCTGGTCTCACACCCTGCCGTTGAGCAGGCGGCGGTGAAGGCGCTGGGGGAAAGCCCGGCTGAGACGTGGCTGGCAGCCTACATCGTGCCTGTGAGTGGGGCGA
>Ga0134103_1001572_pt1:0-2500 | contig 20632 bp, 12 predicted proteins | sample 14_taG_2_FD_94445 | JGI IMG/M metagenome (GOLD analysis project Ga0134103, IMG submission 94445) | Switchgrass degrading microbial communities from high solid loading bioreactors in New Hampshire, USA - 14_58_20_212_A1 metaG | ecosystem: Engineered > Bioreactor > Semi-continuous >...
AGTTGACAATATCAAAAAAGCTATGCTATTATACTTGAGCCGTCCGGAAGGGCGGTAAACGAGCGAAGAGCTCGGGCGATTGAAAAAGCCAAAAAAGGGCAAAAAAATAGCTCTTGACAAGAAAAGCGAGATATGGTAAATTAAAAGTCCCGCGATACGGCAGGAAGCTGTCGTAGGGTTGGAAAGAGTTACGGACCTTGAAAATTAAACAACGACGAAAGCAAAGAAACCCTGAGATTTCTTTGAGTAAGTGAAGAACTTACGAAGTAATTCCGAAAAGGAATAAATGAGCTTTAGAACGCTCTAAGATAGGTTATACCGGCATTAGCCGATGTAATACCATATTTTTAGAGAGTTTGATCCTGGCTCAGGACGAACGCTGGCGGCGTGCCTAACACATGCAAGTCGTACGGAGTTCACTTGGAAGCTTGCTTCCGAGTGAACTTAGTGGCGGACGGGTGAGTAACGCGTGAGCAACCTGCCTCACAGAGGGGGATAACACACGGAAACGTGTGCTAATACCGCATAATCCGATGAAGCGGCATCGCTTTATCGGCAAAGGAGCAATCCGCTGTGAGATGGGCTCGCGTCCGATTAGATAGTTGGTGAGGTAACGGCTCACCAAGTCTACGATCGGTAGCCGGACTGAGAGGTTGGACGGCCACATTGGGACTGAGACACGGCCCAAACTCCTACGGGAGGCAGCAGTGAGGGATATTGCACAATGGGCGAAAGCCTGATGCAGCGACGCCGCGTGAGGGATGACGGTCTTCGGATTGTAAACCTCTGTCCTTGGTGAAGAAGAAAGTGACGGTAGCCAAGGAGGAAGCCACGGCTAACTACGTGCCAGCAGCCGCGGTAATACGTAGGTGGCAAGCGTTGTCCGGAATTACTGGGTGTAAAGGGAGCGTAGGCGGGCTTGCAAGTCAGCTGTGAAATTCAAGGGCTTAACCCTTGACATGCAGTTGAAACTACAGGTCTTGAGTGAAGTAGAGGTAGGCGGAATTCCGAGTGTAGCGGTAAAATGCGTAGATATTCGGAGGAACACCGGTGGCGAAGGCGGCCTACTGGGCTTTTACTGACGCTGAGGCTCGAAAGTGTGGGGAGCAAACAGGATTAGATACCCTGGTAGTCCACACCGTAAACGATGATTGCTAGGTGTGGGGGGTCTGACCCCCTCCGTGCCGCAGTTAACGCAATAAGCAATCCACCTGGGGAGTACGGCCGCAAGGCTAAAACTCAAAGGAATTGACGGGGGCCCGCACAAGCAGTGGATTATGTGGTTTAATTCGAAGCAACGCGAAGAACCTTACCAGGTCTTGACATCGAGCGATGTACTCAGAGATGAGTATTTCCTTCGGGACGCGAAGACAGGTGGTGCATGGTTGTCGTCAGCTCGTGTCGTGAGATGTTGGGTTAAGTCCCGCAACGAGCGCAACCCTTGCCATTAGTTGCTACGCAAGAGCACTCTAATGGGACCGCCGCCGACAAGGTGGAGGAAGGTGGGGACGACGTCAAATCATCATGCCCCTTATGACCTGGGCTACACACGTAATACAATGGCCGTTAACAAAGAGCAGCAATGCCGCGAGGCGGAGCCAATCTCCAAAAACGGTCCCAGTTCGGATTGCAGGCTGCAACTCGCCTGCATGAAGTTGGAATTGCTAGTAATCGCGGATCAGCATGCCGCGGTGAATACGTTCCCGGGCCTTGTACACACCGCCCGTCACACCATGGGAGTTAATAACACCCGAAGTCAGAAGCCTAACCGCAAGGGGGGCCCTGCCGAAGGTGGGATTAGCGACTGGGGTGAAGTCGTAACAAGGTAGCCGTATCGGAAGGTGCGGCTGGATCACCTCCTTTCTATGGAGTATAGCTCTTAGGAGCAACTTCAAGGTCAGCAGGGTTAAAGCTTAGTCGTTGTTTAATTTTTGAGGTTCGGAAAGGCGAGCGTGGAAAGCTGCCGGGAGATCCGACCAGTATGGGGATGTAGCTCAGCTGGGAGAGCACCTGCTTTGCAAGCAGGGGGTCATCGGTTCGATCCCGTTCATCTCCACCAAGGGACTGCCGGTAGAAAAGTGCAGTGCCAAATGGGCTCATAGCTCAGGTGGTTAGAGCGCACGCCTGATAAGCGTGAGGTCGGTGGTTCGAGTCCACTTGAGCCCACCAAACTACCTGAGTGAGGTAGTCCAAACGAACCTTAAACTGTGGGGAAACCTGCAGGGAATGTACCTTGAAAACTGAACAATGGAAAAAGTAAGGCAACGAGATAATTAATTAGGGTAAAACTACAATTAATCGTCGAGTTGAACAACTTGAGAACCATAAAGATTCTTATGAAAGTCAAGCTAGAAAGGGCGCAAGGCGGATGCCTTGGCACTGGGAGCCGACGAAGGACGCAGCAATCTGCGATAAGCCACGGGGAGCCGAAAGCAGGCATTGATCCGTGGATTTCCGAATGGGGAAACCCGGCTGAGTGAAGCTCAGTCAGCATGCAGTG
>Ga0134103_1001572_pt1:7500-20632 | contig 20632 bp, 12 predicted proteins | sample 14_taG_2_FD_94445 | JGI IMG/M metagenome (GOLD analysis project Ga0134103, IMG submission 94445) | Switchgrass degrading microbial communities from high solid loading bioreactors in New Hampshire, USA - 14_58_20_212_A1 metaG | ecosystem: Engineered > Bioreactor > Semi-continuous >...
CAATGGAGGACAAAAAATGAGCTTAAAATCAGCACAGAAAACAGATACCAACCTTTACACCCTTGAGCTTACCTGCGATAAGGAGCGTTTCGGCGCCGCGCTGCAGAAGGCATACGAAGAGCAAAAGGGCAATATAACCGTTCCCGGCTTCCGCAAGGGCAAGGCTCCCAGAGCTTTCATCGAGAAGTACTACGGCGAGAGCGTATTCTACGACAGCGCAATCGACGCTGTTTTCCCCGAGCTTTACATAGAGGCAATCGAGGAGTCAAAGCTGGAGACAGTCGGTTCCCCCTTTGACTTTGACATAAAGCATGTCAGCAAAGAAGGCTTTGAGCTTTCACTCAAGGTTTATGTAAAGCCTGAGGTCGAAATCGGCGAGTACAAGGGCCTTTCCGCGGTTAAGAAGGCAGTTGCGGTCGAAGAGGACGAGGTTGAGCACAGACTCCACCACATGCTTGAGGACAACGCAAGAATCCTCACCGTTGAGGACAGACCCGCTCAGAACGGCGACATCGTTGTTATCGACTTTGAAGGCTTTACCGACGGCAAGGCTTTCGAGGGCGGCAAGGCTGAAAAGTATGAGCTTACCCTCGGCTCCGGTCAGTTCATCCCCGGCTTCGAGGACCAGATTATCGGCAAGAACGCAGGCGAGTCCTTTGATGTCAATGTAAAATTCCCCGAGGATTACGCAAAAGAGCTTGCCGGCAAGGACGCTGTATTCAAGGTAGTTCTGCACGAAATCAAGGTAAAAGAGCTGCCCGCCCTTGACGACGAGTTCGCAAAGGATGTAAGCGAGTTTGACACTCTTGACGAGCTTAAAAAGAGCATAGAGGAAGATATCAAGGCATCAAAAGAGCAGGAGGCTCAGAGGAAGTTTGAGTCCGACCTTCTCGACAAGCTGGTTGACTCCGTAAAGGCTGAAATCCCGCCCGTTATGGTAGAGGCAGCCCTTGACGACATCATCAACGACTTCTCATACCGTATGCAGATGCAGGGTCTTGACATGAACACCTATCTGCAGATTACAGGTCTTGACATGAAGACCATGAGAGAGGGCTACAGAGACAGAGCAGAGCGCGATGTAAAGCTTCGTCTTGCTGTTGAGAAGATTGCGGAGCTTGAGAACATCGAGGTTACCGAGGACGACATTAAGGAAGAGTACGAGCGTCTCTCCAAGGCATACGGCGTTGATGTAGAGTCAATCAAGAACGCTGTTGACGAGGATATGCTTAAGAAGGATATAGCCAACAAGAAGGCTGTTCAGATAGTCATCGACTCCGCAGTGGTCGCAGAGGCAGAGCCGGAAGCTGAAGAAGCAGAGGAAAAGCCCAAAAAGACCGCCAAGAAGACCACAAGAAAGACAACCACTAAGAAAAAGGCAGAAGAAAAGGCTGACGACGCGGCTGAAGAAAAAGCCGAATAAACTATAATTTTACCTTTTGTGATTAGAAATTTTTATTGTGCCAATAATTATCACAGGGTACAGAAGGAGGAAGTAATATGCCGCTTGTTCCAACCGTAATAGAGCAAACAAACAGAGGTGAAAGAGCGTACGATATTTACTCAAGGCTTTTAAACGATAGAATCGTTGTTCTTTCAGAGGAAATCAACGACACCACCGCAAGCCTTATAGTAGCTCAGCTCCTCTTCCTTGAGGGACAGGACCCCGAAAAGGACATCAGCCTCTATATCAACAGCCCCGGCGGCTCGGTTTCCGCAGGCCTGGCTATCTATGATACAATGCAGTACATCAAGTGCGATGTTTCAACCATCTGCATCGGCATGGCAGCCAGCATGGGAGCATTCCTGCTTGCGGCCGGAACCAAGGGCAAACGCTATGCCCTCCCCAACAGCGAGGTTATGATTCACCAGCCCCTCGGCGGCGCAAGAGGCCAGGCCACAGACATAAAGATCGCTGCCGACCATATTCTTAAAACAAGGGATAGGCTCAACAGAATTCTCGCTGAGAACACAGGTCAGCCCCTTGAAGTCATCGCAAGAGATACCGACAGGGATTTCTTCATGAGCGCCGAAGAGGCATGCGCCTACGGCATAATTGATAAAGTTATTACAAAGAGGCCATAACAAAGGCAAAGAAATATAAAAGTTTTTTGGTAGAATAAATGCGGGATAAGGCGTTCATCGCCCGCTCCCGCATTTAAACACAGCAAAGCAAAAGCGTGCTTTGAGAGCAGGAGTGTGATTTTTTGGCAAGGAACGACGACGGCAGGGAAAGGGAAGTAAGATGCTCGTTCTGCGGCAAGCCGCAGGAGCATGTGGAAAGAATTATCGCGGGGCCCAATGTCTTTATCTGCAACGAGTGCGTTGATTTGTGCAGCTCAATCGTTCACAACGACGAACCTTTAGGCAGAAGACGCGGCAGCAGCAGTCCTAAGCCGGAGGCTAAGATTCTGCCCAAACCGCTTGAAATCAAGCAAAAGCTGGACGAATATGTAATTGGGCAGGAAGCAGCGAAAAGAACTCTCTCTGTGGCGGTTTACAACCACTATAAGAGGGTATTCTACAAGGCAAAGATGGACGCCGAGGTCCAAAAGAGCAATGTACTCCTTCTTGGTCCTACCGGCGTGGGCAAGACTATGCTTGCCCAGACCCTTGCGAAGATTTTGGATGTACCCTTTGCCATTGCCGACGCCACGACTCTGACCGAGGCAGGCTATGTGGGCGAGGATGTTGAGAACATTCTCTTAAGGCTCATTCAGACCGCCGATTACGATATAGAAAAGGCCGAAAAGGGTATTATATATATCGATGAAATCGACAAGATAGCCAGAAAGTCCGAAAACGCCTCAATCACAAGGGATGTAAGCGGCGAGGGCGTACAGCAGGCTCTTTTGAAAATACTCGAGGGCACCATCTCCAATGTCCCCCCGCAGGGCGGCAGAAAGCACCCGCAGCAGGAGTTTATCCAGATAGACACCACCAACATCCTGTTCATCTGCGGCGGAGCCTTTGACGGCATCGAAAAGATTATTGAAAAAAGGCTCGGCAGCTCGGCTCTCGGCTTTGAGGCTAATATAAAATCCAAGAAGGACCTTGAGTTCTCTCAGGTCATTACGCAGGTAATTCCTCAGGACCTTATAAAGTTCGGTCTCATCCCCGAGCTTGTGGGCCGTCTGTCGGTGGTCGCAACCCTTGACGCCCTTGACAGAGACGCGCTTGTCAGAATCCTGAAAGAGCCCAAAAACGCCCTTGTAAAGCAGTACAAGAGCCTTCTTAAGATGGACGATGTGGAGCTGGAGTTTGACGACGCTGCCCTCTACGCCATGGCGGATTTGACGCTCGAGAAGAAAACAGGCGCAAGAGGTCTCAGGTCCATTATGGAGCAAACCCTCCTCCCCGTCATGTTTGAGGCCCCCTCTGACCACACGATAGAGAGAATTATAATAAGCGAAGCAACTGTAAGGGACGGAGTGCCGCCGCTGATTGAGCGAAACCCCGCAAAGAAAAAGGACGACCAAGCGGCCGGCATGAACCCCAGAAGCGCAGGATAAATTAAAGGGTGCGGTTTTCCGTACCCTTCTTTTTATATAAAGCCAAACGCCCGGAGCTGACCTCTCCGAGCGTTTTTATATAATAAGAAAGGAGAATAATGAGGAGGAAGATTATGCCAGGGGATTTTCGCGCTTTAGGAAAGCATAGAACACACAAGCAGAAACCAAACGGAAAGGAAGTGGAACACAAACTGAGGAGGTAAGTTACCAAAAAGAGAGAATTCATTACAGAAGATAATTCGCAGAAACTTTTACAGCGCCCACTGCGCAAAAATCCCCTCTGATAATGAGTATATCAGAGGGGAAGTACCATTAATTGGACTTTATGGGTATTTATTTGAGTATATACAAGGTATATTTGCCGCCGTCTGCTGTTTCGGATACGGTGCAAAGGTATCTGCCGTCGTCGGTAATATCAAGGGCGCACAGGTATTTAAAGGCGCTGTTGTAATAGATTCTTGAAGTGAAAGCCTCCTCGCCCATTTCAGCCAGCACAATCGCGGGAGCGGAGCTTGTCTTGCCCCTTGCGAAAAGCTTTTTGCCGTCGGCGCTTATTTTGAATATTTCAGCCTTAAAGCCGCTGTCGGAAACATTCAGCGGGTAAGACTTGCCCGTAAGTATTGAGTAACAGGTGTTGTTCTGGGTGTTGAAAAGATAATCTCCCGACCTTAAATAGCTGTCATACTTTCCGGGGAACTCATACAGCTTTTCGCTGTTCTTTCCGTCATAGCGCATTACCTGAACGACGGTCTTGTCCTTGTTATGCTTAAGGTAAATAACGCCCTTGTCAGAGTTCTTGGCGTACATTCCGAGGATGTCCCTTATATACCTGTTGTTGTCGGTATTGTTGCCGGAGCCGCCGCTTTTAAATATATCCAGGGTCTTTGCGGTGTCATAAAGGTGATAATGCCTTGCGGAGAAGAAAAGTATGCTGTTTCCGCTCTTATCCTTAATGACTTCATCGGTCATCATGGCGTAGTCCGCGCGGCCCGCGCCTCTGTCGTCAATAGCCCTGTTCATAATGTAAAGGTAGCTCTTGTTGGTGCCCTTTTCAAGGTCGTAAAGGAACTGCTCCTCATAAACCTTGTCGTTCTTGTAAAAGTCCTCCTTGTCGGTGTCTATAAGGAGAAGTACGGAGCTGTCCTTTTTGTAAGAAGCGGGAACGGAGCTGATAACGGGGACATTCACTATCTTAAAGAAGGCGTATTCGTAGATATAAACATGCTGATTCATGTCGGCTGTGAAAAGACCGTAGCCGTTTAATACGCCGTCCCTTTTAATATAGTAAACCTGAGCCCTCAGCCCCTCGTTGCTGACGGTGACTCTCATTTCCTTTTTTCCGTCGGGCTGAATCTCTTTAAGTCCTGTATCTTCTGAAAGGGTGTAGAACTTAACAGCACCGTCAGTAGTGATGGTAAAGTAGACTCCCTTAATGTCCGTCTTTAAAAGGGGAGCCTCAATTTCTCCGGAGAAGCTAACCGCCTGAAGATAAGACTCCTCGTCCACCTTCGGACCGTCGGTGGTGGCGCCTGGCTGGGGCAGATTATTCTTTACTATAACAAAAACGGTTGTCAAAAGAACCGCGACAAAGGCAACTATGGCTGTGGTAATATAGCTCTTTTTCAAGGCCTTGCCTCCAATATTAGTTTTTACAATGCAATGATACTTAAAATCCGCCCCAAAGTCAATAAACGAAGCCGCAGCTCGCCCGATTTAATTTTTGAGCTGAGCCTTTTCTACCCTGCCGCTTGCGCGGGAAAGATAATAGAGAGTATCACCCGCCAAAGCGCAGTCGGCGGCGGACGCGGCGTTTATGCCTTCTAAAACAAGCGATGCCGAGCCGTTTTCGTCGAGTGAATAAAGACTTACTCCGCCCGAAGTTTTTACCGCGGCAAAGAGCCGAGCGCCGTATGAGAGAACCTTCAATTCCTCCGCGTTTTGGGGCAGATTGAAGGAATTAACCAAAGCGTACCATCTGCTTATGCAATAAAGCCCGCCTCTTTCTGTTTTAAAAGCAAATCCGCCGTCAAAATCGTACAGAGCGTCAAACGGCTCGCTGAGAGCAATAACCCCCTCGGTTTTCTCTCCCGTATCAACTCTCATATGGCGGATTATATCGTTTCTGTCTGCGGTGGTGTAAATCATCTCGTTTCCCTTTACCGCAAATAGCCCGATATTCTCGTAAACCTTCGTCACCGTTCTGATGTCATGCCTGAACTCGGCAAGATAAGAGCCGCTTTTTGCGTAGAGCCTCATGCCGGACACGGCAAAATCTTCAATATCTCCAAAGTCGGCGGCGTCTTTAACGCTGTGCCTATCAAAAATTTTCTCTGCCTTGTCCCCGTTTATTCTGAATACAGAGTCCTTTTCCGAGAAATAAACAATACCGTCTGAGACTAAGAGCATGTCCGCCTCGGAGCTTTTATGTATGAGCTTTGCCTTTTTCGAGCCCTTTTCTATTTTCTCAATGCCCCTGTCGGTTCTGATATAAAGGGCGTCGCCGCTTGATACCGCAAAGCTGCCGAAATTGGAGTCACCCGCCCCGTCAGCCTTTATTCTTCCCAAGCTGTCCGAGCTGTCAAACTCCTTTATCGTTTCCGCCTGCGTTCCCGTTTCATCATTTTCCGCCTTTTTAGCGCAGCCGAAAATTATTAGAAAAACTGCCATAAATATGGTAATTTTCAATAATTTATGCCCTCGTCTATCCACTTTTAGCCCGCTCCCTTGGCTGTATTTTTATAACTCGTTTATAACATTTTATGAATTAGATACTAAATTATTTTAACAATCGGGGAGTATTTTGTAAAGAGTAAATAACTTTTGAGGCAATCACAATATATTGTGGTATTTTTAACAATCAAGCCACAAAATCAATATATATACCCCAAGCGGTTGACATTTGGGAGAGCTTATAATATATTAAAAATAGCGGATTTTTTCGCCGATTTTATCTTTCGACAAGTTTCGGCGTTATAAATATAACAATCTTTCGGGCGCGTTCCGAGAGCCGTTTATGCTGAATTTAAACACATATCTGTGGAAATATAATCTTAAACCGAGAAAGAAGTGATAGCGTGAGCCTTATAGACAACAAGCGCCAACTTGAAATAAATGTCCGCGACTTTATTGTGGCGAACTACACGCCATATGACGGCGACGAGAGTTTTCTTGCGCCCCCTACCGAAAAGACCAAAAAGCTGTGGGCTGAGCTCCAGGAAAGAATGAAGGAGGAGAGAGCCCGCGGCGGCGTTTACGATATTGACGAAAAGACCGTATCCACAATTGTCTCCCACAAGCCCGGCTATATCAACAAGGAGCTTGAGGAGATTGTGGGTCTTCAGACCGACGAGCCTTTAAAGAGGGCAATCATGCCCTTTGGCGGCATAAGACTTGTCAGAACCGCCCTTGAGGCATACGGAAGACAATTGCCCGACGACATCGAGCAGATATTCAAATACCGCAAGACCCACAACGACGGCGTTTTTGATGTGTACACCGACGAGATGAGAAGGGCAAGAAAGAGCGGCATCATCACGGGTCTGCCCGACGCCTACGGCAGAGGCAGAATCATAGGCGACTACCGCAGAGTGCCTCTCTACGGCGTAGACGCCCTTATAGAGCAGAAGAGAAGAGAGAAGGAATCCTTTGTCTTTGACACAATGGACGAAATGGAAATCCGCCAGAGAGAAGAGCTCAGCGAACAGATTAAAGCCCTCGAGGAGCTTAAAGAAATGGCGGCAAGCTACGGCTTTGACATTTCCAGACCCGCCGAAGACATAAAAGAGGCAATCCAGTGGCTCTATTTCGGCTATCTCGCCGCGGTCAAGGACCAGAACGGCGCCGCCATGAGCATAGGCAGAATATCCACCTTCCTTGATATATACGCTGAGCGTGACCTCAAGAGCGGCAAATATACCGAGGAGCAGATTCAGGAGTTTGTTGACCACTTTATTATGAAGCTTCGCATCGTCCGCTTCCTCAGAACCCCCGCTTACGACCAGCTTTTCAGCGGCGACCCCACATGGGTAACCGAGTCCCTTGGCGGCATGTGCGTTGACGGCAGGCACATGGTCACAAAGATGACCTATCGTTTCCTGCACACGCTCACGAATCTGGGCCCCGCTCCCGAGCCGAACCTTACGGTCCTTTGGAGCACAAGGCTGCCCGAGAACTTTAAGCGCTACTGCGCAAAGATGTCCATCGTCACATCCTCCATTCAGTACGAGAATGACGATATAATGCGTCCCAAATTCGGAGACGACTACGGCATAGCCTGCTGCGTCTCCGCCATGAAGATAGGCAAGCAGATGCAGTTCTTCGGCGCGAGAGCAAACCTCGCCAAGGCTCTGCTCTACGCCATCAACGGCGGACGCGACGAGGTAACCGGTATGCAGGTCGGTCCCGAGTTCGCTCCCATCACCTCCGAGTACCTTGACTATGACGAGGTTGTCAAAAAGTTTGACACCGTATGCGACTGGCTGGCAAAGCTCTATATCAACACCCTCAACTGCATCCACTATATGCACGACAAGTACTGCTACGAGCGTCTTGAAATGGCGCTGCACGATGTGAACATCGTCAGAACCATGGCATGCGGACTTGCGGGTCTGAGCGTTGTTGCTGACAGCCTTTCAGCCATTAAGCACGCCAAGGTAAAGGTTGTAAGGAACGAAGAAGGTCTCGCCACAGACTTTATAGTAGAGGGCGACTATCCCAAGTTCGGCAACAACGACGACGAGATAGACCAGATAGCGGTCAACATCATAAAGGCGTTTATGAACAAACTGCGCCGCCACAAGACTTACAGGGATTCAATCCCCACCCTTTCCGTGCTTACGATTACCTCCAACATCGTTTACGGCAAAAAGACGGGCTCAACCCCCGACGGCAGAAAGCACGGCGAGCCCTTCGCCCCCGGAGCCAACCCGATGCACGGCAGAGACACCAAGGGCTGCGTCGCCAGCATGAAGAGCGTCGCCAAGCTCCCCTATGACTACGCAGAGGACGGCATTTCCTACACCTTCAGCATTGTACCCGGCGCTCTGGGCAAGACGGACGACGACAGAGTCACAAACCTTGTCGGTCTCCTCGACGGCTATTTCGGCGATACGGGCCACCATATCAATGTAAATGTAATAAACAAGGAAGTCCTTATGGACGCCATGGAGCATCCCGAAAAATATCCGCAGCTCACAATCAGGGTCAGCGGATACGCGGTAAACTTCATAAAGCTTACAAGAGAGCAGCAGCTTGATGTCCTTCACAGAACCTTCCACGAGAGGTTTTAATTAAGCCTTTGAGCTTTTTGAGAGGATAGAAAGATGGGAGTTTTGGGCAGAGTTCATTCAATAGAGTCCTTCGGAACCCTTGACGGGCCGGGCATCAGATATGTCCTCTTCCTGCAGGGCTGCAATTTCCGCTGCCTGTATTGTCACAACCCCGACACATGGGCTACCTGTACGGGCAAGACTATGGACTCCGACGATGTTATTCGGGATATTCTCAGCTACAAAAACTTTATTAAATCCGGCGGAGTCACCCTGTCGGGCGGCGAGCCCCTTATTCAAGCCGACTTTGCCGCCGCCATCTTAAAGGGCTGCAGGGAGCATAATATCCACACAGCCCTTGACACCGCGGGAAGCATCCCTCTTTCAAAAAGCGCCCCCGTTCTGGATTTGTCAGACCTTGTGCTGCTTGACATAAAAAGCTTTGATGACAATGTGGCAAGGAAAATAAGCGGCTACACAAACAAAAGGACCCTTGAAACCCTAAACTACTGCGAGGAGAAGGGCATAAAGGTTTGGATGCGTCAGGTTCTTCTGCCCGGCTACACCTTAGACTATGAAACCCTCTCAGCCCTCGCGGATTATCTCAAAGGCTTTGAGTGCGTGGAACTCATAGAGCTTCTGCCCTTTCACAAAATGGGCGAGTACAAGTGGGAGCAGCTGGGCTTTGACTACGAGCTGAAAGACACCCAGCCCCCAACGCCCGAGGAGCTGTTGAAAGCCAGACAGGTTTTTGAAAATAAGGGCATAAAAGTATTAATGAAGGGATAAAACCCTTCACTTTTCAGAAAAATATGGTATAATTACAGAAACGACATAAAGGGAGGTCAAAGGATGTTCAATCTTTCTTGCTAAACTGAAGGCATAGCATAAAAAGGCGATATATTCGCTCTCTTTGTTATGCCGTTTGCAAGAAAGTTGATTCTTTTGGCCAAACGGTTTTAAAGCTCATTGTCGGCTGCGGGAATTTACTTTCTTGCGGCCGATTTTTATTTTGGGAGTGAGCCTTATGTCGCTAATAAACATTCAGAACCTAACCTTCAGCTATGAGGGCAGCTATGACAATGTTTTTGAGAATGTAAGCTTTCAGATAGATACCGACTGGAAACTGGGCTTTATAGGCAGAAACGGCAGAGGAAAAACCACCTTTTTAAATCTTCTTATGGGCAAATACGAGTACAGCGGCACAATATCCGCAAGCGTGGACTTTGAGTATTTCCCTTATAAAGTGCGGGACGACAGCCAAAACACCATTGATGTTCTGGGCGAAATCTACCCCGACTTTGTCTATTGGCAGCTTCAAAGGGAGATGAGCCTATTGGAAGTGGACGAGGATGTGCTGTATCGCCCCTTTTCCACCCTTTCAAAAGGTGAGCAGACCAAGGTGCTTCTTTCAATTCTCTTTTTAAAGGAGAACAGTTTTCTGCTCATTGACGAGCCCACAAACCACCTTGACATGAGGGGCAGGGAACTTGTAAGCAGGTATCTCAACCGCAAAAAAGGCTTCATTCTTGTTTCCCACGACAGAGCCTTCCTTGACGGCTGCGTGGACCATATTCTCTCCATCAACAGGGCGAATATCGAGATTCAAAAGGGCAATTTCTCCTCATGGCTCGAGAATAAAGAGCGGCAGGACAAATATGAGCTGGCCGAGAATGAGAAGCTGAAGAAGGAGATTAAACGCCTTAAAGAAGCCGCGAGAGAAAAGGCGCAGTGGGCGGACAAAGCCGAAAGAGAGAAAATCGGCGCCGACCCGAGGAAGGTTGATAACACCGTGGGCCGCAGACCCTACCTTGCGGCGAAATCCAAGAAAATGATGAAGCGGGCAAAGGCGATAGAGGAGCGTTCCTTTAGAGCCGCTGAAGAAAAGTCAAAGCTCCTTAAAAATATTGAAACCGCGGAAAACCTTAAAATCTCTCAGCTAAACTACCACTCAAGCCGCCTTATAAGCCTTAGGGAAATTTCAATCAGCTACGGCGAAAACACCGTCTGTGAAGGCGTATCTTTCGACATCGAAAAGGGCGACAGAATCGCCCTTCAGGGCAAAAACGGCTCGGGCAAGTCCAGCATATTAAAAATGATTATGGGCGAGGATATACCCCATACGGGCGAATTCCAAAAGGGCAGCGGCATTATTATCTCTTATGTCCCCCAGGATACCTCCTTCCTTTGCGGCAATCTTTCTGACTTTGCCTTAGAGCACGGCATAGATGAGAGCCTGTTTAAGGCAATCCTTCGTAAGCTCGACTTTTCAAGAGCCCAGTTTGACAAGGACATGAGGGATTTCAGCGGCGGGCAAAAGAAAAAGGTGCTGATCGCTAAAAGCCTTTGCGAAAAAGCCCACCTTTATATCTGGGACGAACCCTTAAACTTTGTGGATGTCATTTCCCGCATTCAGATAGAGGAGCTGCTTCTTTCCTTTGAGCCTACAATCCTCTTTGTCGAGCACGACAGGGTATTCTGCGAAATAATAGCGAACAAAACGGTTAATCTATAAAAATAGGGCTTAAAGCGTTTGCTTTAAGCCCTTCTTCTTATTTCAGGAATATCTCGATTACGGGAACTATCTGATTCGGCTTTACAACGGGGAGCTTTACAATGATGTCCTCTCCGTCCTCATCCCATAAAACCTCGGAGGCGTCGTGCAGGAACTGCATGTAGTCAACCTCGCCGCCAAGACCCTTGAGTCTAAGCGCCACAAAGGGATATGCGTAAATGTGAGCGTAGAGCACCTTGCCGTTTTGAGTGTAGCGCACATCGGGCGACGCCGGGAACTCGCTTTGAGTGCAGCCGTAAATGCTTCTGGAATTAAGGCGCATCCACTTTCCTATCTGCTCAAGAGCAAAGTCCGCTCTTTCGTCAAAGATGCCTCTCGCCGTGGGGCCGACATTTAAAAGGAGATTTCCGCCGCATGAAACGGTGTTTATAAGCATCCTGACAAGCTGTTCGGGGGATTTCCAGGTTGCCTCATCCCTGTGGTAGCCCCATGAGCCTGAGAAGGTCTGGCAAGCCTCCCAAACAACACGCTGACCGTTTGCGTCCCTAATCCATTCCTCGGGCTGATACTGTTCGGGAGTCCATATATCCTGCTCAATCTCGGTTCTGTTGTTGATGATTATGTCGGGCTGAAGGCTCCTCGCGGTCTTTATCAGCTCCTCAGCGTCCCAGTCGTCCTTGCCCTTGCCCTTCATGCCTTTGTAGGTCTCGGCCGAATAGGAGAAGTCAAACCACAGAATATCAATCTTGCCGTAGTTGGTAAGCAGCTCGGTGACCTGATTCTTCATGTACTCCCTGTAGCGGGCCATGTCCCTGCCGCGGTTAAGCTCCTCGATATTGTCGTCGTCGCGGCGGGGGTGCTTTCCGTCAATTGTGAAATCGGGATGATGCCAGTCGATGAGGGAATAGTAAAAGCCCACTTTAAGACCTTCCGCCCTGAACGCCTCAACAAATTCCTTGACTATATCCCTGCCGAACTTTGTGTTGGTGGACTTGTAGTCTGTGTATTTGGAGTCAAAGAGGCAGAAGCCCTCGTGGTGCTTTGATGTCAAAACCGCGTACTTCATGCCCGCCGCTTTAGCCTTCTTAGCCCACTCTGAGGCGTCAAAAAGGTCGGGGTTGAAGTATTTAAAGTATTTGTCGTAGTCCTCGTCTTTGATTCTTTCGATGTTCTTAATCCATTCATGCCTTGCGGGCAGGGCGTAAAGACCCCAGTGGATGAACATGCCGAACCTGTCGTGGGTAAACCATGCCGTATCGCCTATGGTTTTGCGGATGGAATCAACTGCTGACATAAAGTGCCTCCGTTCAAAAATTCTTGTATAGATAGATTAAAGAACATTTTCGACAATTTATCAAGCATAATTTGTAAACAGTGCGTTGCCGAAAACTTAACTTGTCCGCTCGAGCGCAAGAGCTCCGCTAAGCCCCTGCCTGCCGCCCCAACCGCAGCGGGGGAGGGGCTTTTTTCTTCCCCGACGAGGGAAAACGCCCACTAAGGGACACGCCCTGCGCCATCCCCCGAGTACAGCCATCCGCAAACAGGGGAGCGGGGCAGCTTTTCCCCACCCCGCCGCCGACGGCGAGAGCGCACTCTGCCAAACGAGCGCCGCCGAGCCCCGCCCCTCCGACTGCGCACCCCGCCGCACCCCGCCGAGAGTCGCCGAGACCCCGACCCGCTGAGTTTCCGCCCGCCCTGTCACCCCGCCGACGGATTCGGAACTCCGCCGTCCACCCGCCGCTCCGCCGCCCGCCCAAATCCCACCCCGCCGCCGACACACGCCCACCCCGCTGCAAGCGTACCAACTCCACCGCCGCCCGCCGAGCCCAACCTCGCCG
>Ga0134103_1001577_pt1 | contig 20623 bp, 17 predicted proteins | sample 14_taG_2_FD_94445 | JGI IMG/M metagenome (GOLD analysis project Ga0134103, IMG submission 94445) | Switchgrass degrading microbial communities from high solid loading bioreactors in New Hampshire, USA - 14_58_20_212_A1 metaG | ecosystem: Engineered > Bioreactor > Semi-continuous > Anaerobic >...
ACCACTCGTTCCATGACGTAGACTCTTCTCGCTTCCTTCGTAGACAAGAACACGTCTCCTCTCGCCATGGTGACATTCTCTCTGTCTCGTTATGGGGTGACAATATCACTGTCCCGTGACACGCAATTGCAATTTCCTTGACCCGAAGTCACGCCGTGGATAAAATGTATGTTGCTTGTTTATCGGCAGTAAGGAGGTTTTCAGTTTGGGCGACACGTACATGGCGAAGCCCTCGGAGTCCACTCGCAAGTGGTGGATTATCGACGCCGAAGGGAAGCCTCTCGGCAGATTGGCGACTTTGGCCGCGTCGATACTCAGGGGAAAGATGAAGCCCACATACACACCTTCTGTGGATGCAGGGGACAGTGTAATCATTATAAACGCCGACAAAGTGAAGCTTACCGGCAACAAGCTCAAGGATAAGATCTTCTTTACCCACTCAGGATATCCGGGCGGCGCCAAGTACACGCCCTATGAAGTGATGTTGAAGAAGAACCCCAGGCTCGTTGTGGAGACGGCGGTCAAGGGCATGTTGCCGCACAACCGCCTCGGGCGGAAGGTCATAAAGAGGCTCTTTGTGTACAGGGGCGGTACTCACCCGCACAGCGCGCAAAAGCCGGCGTACTGGCAAGGAGGAGAGTAAGACTTGGCAGATGCGATATTCGCAACCGGAAGACGGAAGAGCGCAGTCGCGCGTGTGAGGATTCTCCCCGGAACCGGTAAGATTGAGGTAAATGGCAAGGACCTGTCCAGCTACTTTATGAACCCAAGCCTGGAACAGGAAGTTGTCGCACCTTTCAAAGTCACCGAGACGGAAGGCAAGTTCGACCTGTACGTCAACGTCGGGGGCGGCGGACTCTCCGGGCAGGCCGGAGCCTGCAGGCACGGCGTAGCCAGAGCCCTTACTGCGGTCGATGAGAACCTGAGACCCATCCTCAAGAAGGCGGGGTACCTTACCCGCGACCCGCGCATGAAGGAGCGCAAGAAGTACGGTCTCAAGAAGGCGCGCAAGGCGTCTCAGTTCTCCAAGCGTTAAGAACTGGATTGGGATTATAAGCTGTAGCGACGAAGGAGTCATATTGGCCCTCGAGCGAAAGTAATATCCGATCGTAAGGGTCGGAAGAACTGGAGTACGGGGGATTTGCATGGCGAGAAGACGGGGCGTGCGACGAAGGCGCCGCCCCTTTTTCTATGTGATAAATGCGCGCGTGCTGATCTTCGGGATCCTCCTGGCCGCCATCCTCATCGGTTCAGGCGCGTTTTCCCGTGCCCTGGAGGCCGTGAGGCCGGCAGCTGGGCCTCTTACCGGGCAGGTGGTCTACATCGATCCCGGGCACGGAGGCATAGATCCCGGGGCATGCGGCTCCTCGGTGCTTGAGAAGGACGTCGTCCTTCAGGTAGCGCTTTACCTCGGTGTAAGGCTTGAGCGAAACGGTGCCAAAGTCGTCTATACAAGGACCGGGGATTACGACCTGGAGTCTGAAGAAAAGAGCGACGTCAGGGCGCGCATCGACCTGATAGAGTCCTCGGGCGCCACTCTGGCGATCTCGCTGCACTGCAACGCCTTCACGGATCCGGCGGAATACGGCGCGCAGACCTTCTACAATGCCCAGAGACATCCGGACTCGAGGCGTCTTGCGGAGATAATCCAGGCAGAGCTCCGGGAGAACACCGACACCTACCGGGAAGCATCCGCCCGGATCGACCACTTCATCTTGAACGCTTCCAACGTGCCTTCGGCTACGGTTGAACTGGGGTTTCTCTCAAACCCCCACGAAGAAAGCCTCCTGGGTTCGGCTTCCTACCGCCAGAAACTGGCGGACATCCTGACGAGGGCGATCATCAAGTTCGTTGAGGAGACATCCCCTCAAGAAGTCTAGTAGCTGTAGGTTCTTAACGTCCTCCGCTTTCGCGAGGTCCTCTACGAAGGACCTTTGTCTATCCCGAGTTTGGCAATCCTGTAGTACAAAGACTGCCTGGTTATGCCTAACTCTCTGGCCGCGCGCGAGATGTTGCCCCCCGCCTTCTCAAGGGCTTCTTGGATGTACTTGGCTTCGGCCAGGGCGACCTTGTCGTCGACGGTGCCACCCCAGGTGGTGGGTCCCACCTCCGCGCTGCATTCCCTTATTGCCTTCGGTAGGTCAGAGAGGGTAATGGTGCCCCTGCCCGACGAGAGCGTTAAGGCAGACTCGACCGCGTTTCTCAGTTCCCTCACATTGCCCGGCCAGTCGTAGGCGATGAGGCGTTCCATTGCCCCGGCCGAGAATTCCGGCGGCTCCATGCCGAGGCTCTGGGCGTAAGATTCCGCCATCTTCCGAACAAGCACCGGGATGTCGTCCCTCCGCTCCCTAAGGGGCGGCAGTTCTATGCTGATGGCAGATAGGCGGTAGTACAGGTCGTTGCGCAGCCTGCCCTGTCTCACGGCGAGCATGGGGTCGCAGTTGGCGGCTGCGATCACTCGAACGTTGACGGGGATGAGGCGGTTCCCGCCGATCCGGCGGACTGCCTGCTCCTCAATTGCTCTCAGGAGCTTGGACTGAAGGGCCGGACCGGCTGAGACCACTTCGTCCAGGAACAGCGTGCCGCCGTCAGCCTGCTCAAACAGACCTTCCTTATCTAATGCCCCCGTAAAGGCTCCTCTTGCCGTACCGAACAGCATGCTTTCTGCCAGCGATTCGGGGAGGGCCGAGCAGTTTACCGCCACGAATCGCTGGGATGCCCTTCGGCTTGCGTTATGTATGCTTTGGGCGAAGAGCTCCTTGCCGGTGCCGGTTTCCCCCCAGATCAGCACGGGCGAGTCGGTCCTCGCGGCGTTCGCGGCCAGGGATTTGGCTCGAAGAAGCAGCGGACTGAAGCCCCAAACATCATCAAAGGTGTACATGGTGTAGTTGGGCTTGAGGGAGCGTCTGGGACTTACAGCGGGAGGCTTCTTCGGGGAAGACCCCGTTTGTCTCGCCTTAACGTCCGCCTCATCGAGAGTGTTCCTACCATAACCTGTGTAGGCAGAACCCCTCTCACCGGTGCCCATATGGGCAGGCCCCATCTCGGCGGGACTTGGGCCTTTCAACGGTATCTGGTCAAGCTTCTGGGATAGAGTCCTTACCCTTGAAATCGTCTTGGCGACCTCCATAGCGGCCACGCACTTACCGTCCACGATGATCGGGATGGTGCTGTTGACCGTTGTGACCAGGTCTCCGGTGGGAGTCCTATACGTCTGGGCGACGTCGTATATTGGCTCGCCTGTCTCCAGCACCTTGAGGAGGGTGCTGTTTTCGGAGTTAAGGTGAGGGAACACCTTGCGGAGGGGGAGACCCAACACCCTCTCCGGGTCGATCCCTTCGATTGCCCCCATGGCCGCGTTGTAGAAGATGGTTTCTCCCGCGATGTTCACGATATGTATGCCCTCATTGATCACCGAAAGGGCGGCAGAATTCACCAGCGACGAGTAATCGTTGGGGTCCAGCATCACATCGGAGAGGTTCTTGGCGAGCTTCTGCGCGCCTCCTCCGACCTCATGCCTCGATTTGCTGCCGAATGAGTCCATTTGCCTTTCCCCCCATCCCGCGACCCATGTACCTGTCGTGCTGACTGATTTGTTGACACCTATGTAGCACAATTGGACACTTGCAGGCACTCATCACTTCTACGTGACTCTCAAATCTCCCTCTTACGCTCTTCATTTCGTCCCTCAATTTAGGTGGCACGAATTATGCTTAAGATACGGTTAAGTAGAGATTCTTGCCATGTGGAGGAGATGTGGATGAGTAAGGAACCTATCAGGGTGCTTCTATGGGGACTCGGGGCCATGGGCAGCGGAATGGCCAAGATCCTTCTGGAGAAAGAAGGAGTTGAGATCGTAGGAGCCGTTGCCCAGACAGCTGCTAAGGCCGGCAAGGACCTGGGCGAAGTCCTCGGAGCTCAGAAGACCGGAGTCGTTGTCACCAACGACATCGGAAGTGCGCTTAACGCCAAGCCGGATGTGGTGCTCCTCAACACCGCTTCCTTCGTGAAAGAAGTGTTCCCGCAGATAAAGCTCATTCTTGAGCGAGGCTCGGATGTAATTACCATCGCCGAGGAGATGGCCTATCCGTGGGCTTCAGAGCCCGGACTCTCGGATGAGATCGACCGCCTTGCCAAGGCTGCGGGCAAGACCGTCCTTGGGACCGGAATCAACCCCGGTTTCATCCTGGACACCCTTGTTATAGCGCTCACAGGCATTTGCGCTGACGTTAAGCACATCCACGCCAAGAGGGTCAACAACCTGGCGCCCTTCGGGCCCACCGTAATGCGCACCCAGGGCGTCGGGACCACTCCGGAAGGCTTCAAAGAGGGCCTGAAGAGCGGCGAGATTGTCGGGCACGTCGGCTTCCCGCAGTCGGTCCACCTTATCGGCAAAGCCATGGGCTGGAAGATTGACAGGGTAGTTGAAGAACGAGAGCCCATCATCACAAACGTGCCGAGAAAGACGCAGTACATAGAAGTGGCGCCCGGTAATGTAGCAGGGTGCAGGCACACCGCTAGGGCGTATGTGGGAGACAGGGAAGTCATCTTCCTGGAGCACCCGCAGCAGATATGCCCAGAGGCCGAAGGGGTCGAGACCGGCGACTACATAACCATCGACGGGACCCCGCCTGTGAACCTGTCCATAAAGCCCGAGGTCCCGGGTGGGATCGGCACGATGGCCATAGCGGTCAACATGATCCCCGATGTCCACGCCGCTCGACCGGGCCTTCTCACGATGGCTGACCTCCCCGTGCCCCGCGGAATTGTCGGCTCGTTCGCCGAGGCGAAACGCGGGTAAGGAATACAAGAAGTTGAAAGGTGGCAGATATCATGAGCCAAAGGTGCGGTAAAGGTGACTGGGTGATGATCCATCAAGTCATTCTGGAGCCTCACCAGCGCAGCAAGGACGTGCCCGAGGACACGGCCAAGGTGCCTCTGGAGGCCTGGATCAAAGGTTGGGCCTCGGAAAGCGCCGAAGTCGGCGAAGAAGTCGAGATAACCACCCTGTCCGGGAGGACTGTGAAGGGACGTCTCGTCGAGGTGAACCCCGGGTTCACCCACACTTACGGACCCGCGGTGCCCGAACTTACCCCGGTCGGACGGGAGCTCAGGGCGGCACTCAAGGAGGCGAAAGGTCGTGGCTAGAGATACTTCTTACCGGGCAGTCATGGCCAGGCAGAACGAGATAATGAAGAAGTCGTTGGGTATGGACTACGAACAGTTCGTCCGCGGCCCCATTGCGTTCGACTACGAATCCATGATGTCGGGGACCGGATATACCCTTGAGAAGATACGCCAGATCCAGAGAGAAGTGGGAGTTGGCAATACTCCGCTTCTCGAGCTCCGGAACATCACCGAACTGGTCAGGCGGAATGCCAAACCTGGTTACGGCGCGCGGATATGCGTGAAGGACGAAGCCTGCAACCCGTCGGGAAGCTTCAAAGACAGGAGGGCGTCGGTTTCCCTGTACCACGCCGCCAAGATGGGATACCCCGGAGCCCTGGCGGCCACGTCGGGCAACTACGGGGCGGCCGTGGCGTCACAGGCCGCCATGAGAAACCTCGGGTGCATCATTGTCCAGGAAGTCTTCGACTCAAGGCACGTAGGGCAGCCCGAGATCATCGAGAAAACCAGGAAGTGTGAGGCTTTCGGCGCCGAAGTGGTCCAGCTGACAGTCGGGCCGGAGCTCTTCTACGTGGCCCTCTTGCTCCTGGAAGAGACGGGGTACTTCAACGCTTCGCTCTACAGTTCTTTCGGCGTGGCGGGCATCGAGACAATCGGCACCGAGATCGCCGAGCAGTGCCGCGCTCGCTACGGCAAAGACCCTGCTTACGTTGTGGTAACTCACGCCGGCGGAGGCAATGTGACGGGGACGACCAGGGGCCTTCGCAAGGCCGGAGCGGACAAGACCGTAGTCATCGGTGCCAGCGTAGACCTCACCGGACTGCACATGGCGTCCGACCGGGACTTCAACCGCAAGTCGTTCACCACGGGCCACACGGGTTTTGGAGTCCCCTTCGCGACGTGGCCCGATCGCACGGACGTGCCCAAGAACGCCGCTCGTCCTCTTCGCTACCTGGATAGGTACGTCACCGTCACCCAGGGCGAAGTCTTCTACGTAACCGAAGTCACGGCCACGGTCGAAGGGCTTGAGCGCGGGCCGGCCGGGAACACGTCCCTCGCCGCGGCTATCCCCTTGGCTGCAGAGCTTCCCGAGGACGAGATAGTCGTCGTCCAGGAGACCGAGTACACGGGAGCGGGCAAGCATCCACAGGCCCAGCTCGACTTTGCCAGGAGGAACGGCGTTGAGGTCAGGCGGGGAGACCCCAGGGAGAACGTCCCGGGCAAGTCTATCGTGATCCCGGAGGATTTCTCACAGCTGCACTTCACCGAAGTGTCGCTTGACCGCATGAGGAGGTCCTACGTGCGGAACGCCGTCCAGAGGAACGGCCTCAAAGAAGTCACTGCGGAGGAGATCCAGTTCCTATCCGAGGACTCAAGGCTCTCCCCCGAGGACGTCTGCAAGGCACTCGAAGAGCTTGGGGTGAAAGTCCGTGGGTAAAGGAACCGGAGAGTCGAGAGATACCGGTGAAGCCAAGGCCGCCGGAGCGGCAGTACTGGCCGGAACGAGAGAAACGGCCGGAGAGACCAGAGAGGAATACCTGGCCAGGCGGAGACAAGAACTCAAGAAACTGTCCGACGACGAGCTCAAGGAGCGGTTCTGGCAGCTCGCAGGGGAGATAGTGAAACCCCTCTATGACCTGGCCTACACTCATACATCGCCGTCGATCGAACGTTCGGTGCTTCTTAGGATGGGTTTTTCAAGCTTGGAGTCCAAAGCAATAGTCTCCCAGGCAGAGAAGATGCGCCTCCTAGGGAAAGGCGCCGGGCACTTGGTGCTCAAGTACGCCGAGATGACGGGGAAGCCCTATCTCGAAGCAGGAAAAGACCTTTGCGTCGACCCGGAGGCTTGGGATGAGCTGAAGGCGGCGTCTGAAAGGGGGTCGTCGCGGTGACGGATGACCGGACCGGAAAAGTGGGTTCATCCGGGGCGTTTGGGCCCCAAGGCACGCTGGAACCATCCAAGAAGCTCGACGTCCGGGAGATACTCAAAGACCTAGAGCACTACCGTCCCAGGAGGCACGGGTGGACATGGAGGAAGAAGGTTCCCGATAACAAGGTAGGCCCCTTCCGCTACAAGGAAACATCGGAGTCACTGGAACGCTCGGTGCCGCTGCCTGCCGCGAAGTATTTCGGCGGGATAGACCCCCAGCCCGATTGCGTGATCACCACGGAGATTGCCTCCGGACGCTTTGAAGACGACATAAGGCGCATGAGGATGGCCGCTTGGCACGGCGCGGACCACATGATGGTCATCCGCACCACCGGGCAGAGCCACATCGACGGGCTCCTTGAGGGGACTCCTGAGGGCGTGGGCGGAATACCCATCACCAGGAAGCAGCTCAGGGCTACGCGAAAAGCCTTGGACCTCATTGAAGACGAAGTCGGACGCCCCATCAATTTCCACTCGTACGTGTCGGGTGTTGCCGGTCCCGAGATAGCCGTCCTCTTCGCCGAAGAAGGCGTGAACGGCGCCCACCAGGACCCCCAGTACAACGTCTTGTATAGGAACGTGAATATGCAGCGGTCTTTCGTGGACGCTGCGGTGGCCAAGACCATCATGGCCGAGTTTGGGCTCCTGCAGATAGACGGCGCCCATAACGCCAACGCCACGGCCCGTGAGGCTTGGAAGGTAATGCCCGAGCTGCTCGTCCAGCACGCCATCAACTGCGCTTTCTCGCGCATGGTCGGGATGAGCCCGAACAAGATAGCCCTTTCCTCGGTCCCGCCGACCGCGCCTCCGGCGCCGGCGATGTCTTACGACCTGCCTTATGCCGTGGCGCTCAGGTGGCTCTTCTCGGACTACAAGGTGAGGGCCCAGCAGAACACCAGGTATATCGAGTCTGATATGAGGGAAGCGACCGTGACCCACACCCTCAACCTCGTGCTCACGCGGCTCACTTCCGCCGACGTGCAGAGCACGATCACGCCGGACGAGGGCAGGAACGTCCCATGGCACTACAACAACTTGGCAGCGGTCGATACTGCCAAGCAGACCCTCCTGGCTGTAGACGGCCTTAAGGATATGGTCGAGATCAAGAAGGAAGGTCCTTTCCGGGAGACCGTGAGGGACTTAGCCGAGCGTGCTGTCTTGTTCCTCGAAGAGGTAAAGGAAAAGGGATACTTCGGAGCGGTCGCGAGCGGGATGTTCGTTGACTCCGGTTTCTACCCTGAGAGAAACGGAGACGGTATCAGGCGCGATCCCAACGGCGGCATCGGTTTCGGCAGCATAGTAGAAAGAGATAAGGACTACTTTGCGCCCGTGTGCCACCATTTCGGGTACCAGGACCCGACGAGAGTGAAGGACCATCCTTGCGAGGAGATCGGCGGCTGCACCTTCTGCGAGCCCGGCAAAATCGTATACATAGACGAGCTCGACCCCGAAGACAACGTCGAGAAGCGGTTGGAGAGGGCCGAAGAAGAACTGGGAGATGACATGATAAAGCCCGAAGTGCAGTGGGCGGGTGACGGCTACATCACCCTCACCATGTTCATTCCCGAGTCCGAACGCGTTGCCGAATATGCCGCGCTAGAGATCGCGAAGCGGCTAAACCTCGAGAATCCCGAAGTGATCCATAAGGGCATCGCCCATCCCGCTGAAGGGACGGTCGTGGAAGTAAAGGCCGTTGTGCCTTTCGGGATCAAGCGCGATTCGCTCAAGATCCCCGACAAGCCCTCCATCCTTTCGGCCGAAGAGATCCGGGAGGAGATTAAGAAACGGCCTATGAAGGTCGTGTGCGCGACCGTCGGTGAAGACGAACACTCCGTAGGGATGCGGGAGATTATCGATATCAAGCACGGCGGCATCGAAGGATTCGGCATCAAGGCCACTTACCTGGGTACCTCGGTGCCTATCGACAAGGTGGTAAATGCGGCGATCGAAGAGGACGCGGATGCCATCCTCATATCCACCATAATCAGCCACGCCGACATCCACCGAAAGAACATGGAGCGTCTCGCCAAACTCTGCGAAGAGAAGGGCGTCAGGCAGAAGTTCATCCTGGTGGGCGGCGGTACTCAAGTGACCAACGACCTGGCCGTGCAGGCAGGGCTTGATGCAGGGTTCGGGCGCGGGACGAAGGGCATTGACGTTGCTTCGTTCCTCGTGAAGAAGCGGAGGGAGCTTCTCGGATTGGAGAATCCTTCATGAAGCCTGACGTATTGGTGTTCGAAATAGGGAGCACGACCACCACGGTGAATGCTTTCATGCTAGGGGAGCATCCCCGGTACATGGGACAGGGGATGTCTCCCACCACGGTGGACCGGGGAGACGTCCTCTTGGGCCTTGAGGCGGCACTGGCCGACCTCGAGAAGAGGACGGGCCTTGGGCCAAGCCCCCTTATGCTGGCAGCATCAAGCGCCGCCGGCGGGCTCTCAATGACCGTCCACGGGCTCGTCTACGACATGACCGCAAGGGCGGCCAAAGAAGCCGCATTGGGTGCCGGAGCCGTGGTCAAGTTCGTCACGGCCGGCGACATGACCGAGTATGACCTTAAGGAGCTAAAGAGGATCGACCCGAAGATCATCCTCCTCGCAGGCGGAGTGGATTACGGCGAGAAAGGGACCGCTGTGAGAAATGCCGAGAGGCTGGCCCGATCCGGTGTGACGGCCCCCGTGGTTTACGCGGGCAACATAGCCGCGAGGGCAGAGGTGGCGGACATCTTCGAGAGAGCCGGCATCAAGTTCTACCTGGTGGACAACGTGTACCCGCGGGTTGACGAGCTGGTTGTGGAGCCCGCTAGAAGGATTATCCAGGACGTGTTCGAAGAACACATCGTAAGGGCTCCGGGCATGGATAAGCTGCGCAGCATGGTGAAAGGAACGGTTATGCCGACTCCCGGAGCCGTCATGGAGGCGTGCAAGCTGCTCCACCCCGTCCTGGGCGACCTCCTTTGCTTCGACGTGGGAGGGGCCACGACCGACGTCCATTCGGTCGCCGACGGGAGCCCGGATATCCAGGCCATCCTGGAAAGCCCAGAGCCTTTCGCCAAGAGGACCGTCGAGGGAGACTTGGGCATCCACAGGAACGCTGCCAACGTGTACTCGCTCGTTAAGGACCGGGCGGAGAGGGACCTCGGGTTTGACCCGTCGCCGTACCTTGAGAACCTGAAGGTAATCCCCGAGACTCCCGAAGAGATCGCGTTCATCAAGTACCTTGCGGCTCAAGCCTGCAAGACCGCCATGGCGAGGCATGCGGGCGTTCTCAAGTTCCTCTACGGTCCGTCGGGAAAGCAGACCATGGCCTCGGGCAAGGACCTTACCAGCGTGCACACGATAATCGGAACGGGAGGCCCGCTGACCAGGCTCCCGGGCACAGAGGAGATCCTCATGGACTTGGTTGGTCGGGGCCCGGGGAGGGAGCTCTATCCCAAGGATGCCGTGATCCTGATTGACAGGAACTACATCATGGCGGCATGCGGCGTTTTGTCGCGGCAGTTCCCTGAAGAGGCGAGGAAAATCCTTATGGATGGATTGGAGGCCCGAAATTGAGATACCCTTTCATGTTCATTGACGTTCAGAAGATCATGCACAACGCGGCTACGGTGTCGCGCCTTTTGGCGCCTTCGGGCCTCAGGTTCGTAGCCGTGAACAAGTCGACGTGCGGGCATCCGGAAGTGGCGCGGGCGATGCTGGCAGGTAACCCTGTGGGCGTGGGCGATTCCCGCATTGAAAACCTGCGGCGCCTCCGGGAGAGCGGGTACCGGGGCGAAACTGTCCTGCTCCGGGCGCCGTCACCGTCGCGGTGCGCCGAGGCGGTAGAGGTTACCGATACAAGCCTGATTTCGGAACCAACCATTGCCCGTGCCCTTGGAGATGCCGCCCGTGCGAGGGGAAAAACGCATAACGTCATTCTCATGGTGGACATGGGAGACCGGAGGGAAGGAGTGCTGCCCGGAGATGCGCCGGGGGTCGCGAAAGCGATATCTTCCCTCCCGGGCATTCGCCTGATCGGGATCGGCACCAACCTTGCCTGCTACGGGGCGGTCATCCCGACCCGGGACAAGATGGAGGCGCTCCTTGAGGTTAAGGAGAGCGTCGAAAAGGCGGTAGGTTTTCCTCTAGAGCGAGTCTCGGGCGGCAACTCCGCGAATATCCCTCTGGTTATGAGGGGGGAGATGCCTAGGGGCATCACCGAACTCAGGCTCGGGGAAAGCGTGCTCCTCGGGACGGAAGCCGCGGAGAGGACCTTGATCCCCGGATGCCACAGGGATGCTTTCACGGTCCACGCAGAGGTTATCGAGCTAATCCGGAAACCGTCGCTGCCCTCGGGGAAAATAGGTCAGGACGCGTTTGGAGCGGTCCCCGTCATCGTTGACAGGGGCGTGAGGAGGAGGGCTATCCTCGCTATTGGGAGGCAGGACGTCGACCCAGACGGCATCACGCCCGTGGATGAGGGCGTGACAGTCATCGGCGCTTCATCCGACCATCTCATTTGCGATGTCGAGGACGCGGGCGACAGGGTGAAGGTGGGCAGCGTGCTTTCTTTCATCCCTAACTACGGCGCGCTTCTCAGACTGGCGACTTCGCCTTATGTTGAGAAGGTGGTGAAATAGCCGTGAAATCCGGAGTGGTCTTGGCCGGGCTTTCGCCCCACCCGCCCATTATGGTACCTGAGGTCGGGCGCGGTGAGGAGCAGAACGCCCCGGGGACCTTGCGGGCTCTTGACACTTTGGGCAAGGAGTTTGCCTCGGCCGAGTACGACACCCTTGTGGTCATCACTCCCCACGGGCTCGTGCTTCGCGACGCCGTCTCGGTAAGGGGAGACGAAACCCTTGAGGGCGACTTGGGCAGCTTTGGTGCGAGGGGAGTGTGCCTCACCGTCAAGAGCGATCTTGAGCTTGTGAGAGAGATCGCCGCGGTGGCCAAAGAAGATAAGCTCACAACCGTCCTTCTGGACCGCCGGAGGCTCGACGGCTACCTGGCCGAAAGACGCCTGGACCACGGCGTCATGGTGCCCCTCTACTACTTGGCAAAGCACGGGTTTTCGAAGCCGGTCGTGATCGTGAACATAGGTTTCCTTTCTCTCTTCGACCTCTACCGCTACGGCGCGGCGATCGCCAGGGCGGCCAAAGGGCTGGGGAGACGGATAGCCGTGCTGGCGTCGGGCGACCTGTCCCACAGGCTAAAGCCGGATGGCCCTGCGGGCTACAACCCGAAAGGAAAGGTCTTCGACGAGACTCTCATGGGCCATCTTAGGGACTTTAGTCCTAAGGACATATTGGGCATGCCCGAGGATCTCGTTGAAGATGCCGGTGAATGCGGCCTGAGGCCGGTGGCCATGATGCTCGGGGCACTTGATGACCTCAAAGTGCGGAGCGAGGTGCTCTCATATGAGGGCCCTTGGGGCGTAGGCTACGGGATCGCCCTTCTGACCCCGGAGGGTCAGGCCGAGTCACGCGTCACGGAGATCCTTGAGGACCGTGAGCGGCGCATCGAGGAAGCCAGGAAGAACGAGTCGTTCCCCGTGAACCTCGCGAGGACCGCAGTTGAGCGCTACGTGCGCTCCGGAGAAATCGTGTCTGTGCCCCGAGAGGTGCCCGAAGAGTTCCGGGTCCCCACCGGTGTGTTTGTGTCCATACACAAAGAAGGCATGCTTCGCGGCTGCATCGGGACTACAGGGCCTACGTGCCCCACGGCGGCTCACGAGATCATCCAGAACGCCATTTCGGCCGCGACGGGCGACCCAAGGTTCCGCAAAGTGACTTCCGAAGAGCTGCCTTTACTGGAGTACTCGGTGGATGTCCTCTCCGAGCCCGAAGAGGTACCGGGCGAGGAGTATCTGGACCCCAAAGTCTACGGGGTGATCGTAGAACGGGGCGGCAGGCGGGGTTTGCTGCTTCCGGACCTGCCCGGGATAGGCTCGGTCAGGGAGCAGGTCGATATCGCCAAGAGGAAAGCCGGCATCGGGCTCCGGGAAAGGGTGCGGCTCTACAGGTTCACGGTGAAGAGATATCATTAGTGGAGTCCATCAGTCGCACACCTGAGTGGTGCTCCAGAGCCATGCCCTTGAGATGCCCTGAGCGATGCCTGTTGCAGAGATGCGTTGGCGCAGGAGTGCAGGGCCGGAGGAATGGGCCAATGGGCGATCTTCGAGATACCGTGGAGGCGATTTCGTGATCGGTATGCCGCGAAAGGCCTTGTTCTGGGAAGAAGCCGGGGGCGACAAGGTTAGGTGTCGCTTGTGCCCTCACGGGTGCGTTATTCCCCCCGGCAAAACCGGCATATGCCGGGTCAGGGAAAACCGGGACGGGGTCCTGTACGCTCTGAACTATAACCTGGCGACTTCGTTGGCGCTGGACCCCGTGGAGAAAAAACCCCTTTACCACGTACATCCCGGCGGTTACCTCCTCTCGGTGGGCACTTTCGGGTGCAACTTCGCGTGTGAGTTCTGTCAGAACTGGCAGATCTCACAGGAGCGTCCGCGGACGGCAGCCGTAACGGCGGAGAGACTGGTGAAAACCACAGTTGCGGAAAGAGACAGGTATCCCGCTGTGGTGGGTATGGCCTACACCTACAACGAGCCCACCGTCTGGATGGAGTTCGTGCTGGAGGCGGCCGAACTCGCCAAGGGAGAAGGCCTCGTGAACGCCCTTGTCACGAACGGGTATATCTCAAGAGAAGCGCTGAAGGAAGTGCTCCCTTTCATAGACGCGCTCAACATCGATGTTAAGGCCTGGAACGAGGAGTTCTACCGGAGGGTCATCCGCGGGAGGCTTAAGCCTGTCCTGGAGACCGTTGAGGAATCGCTCAAAGAGGCCTGGGTGGAAGTCACCTACCTGGTCATCCCGGGCGAAAACGATTCCGAGGACGACCTGGGCGCCCTGGCCCGGCACCTTGCTTCGCTCAGTCCTTCGGTACCTCTCCACCTGTCGAGGTACTTCCCGAACTACCGCATGGCCGGCGAGCCTACACCCCTTGCGACCCTGGAGAGGCTCAGAGACGTTGCCCACGAGCACCTCCATTACGTGTACATAGGCAACGCCGCGAGGCCGGGCTATGCCGATACCTCATGCCCCAAGTGCGGCTCCACGCTCCTCACGCGGGACGGCCTCGCGCTGGAAAGAGCGTGCCTCACAGAGGACGGCCGGTGTCCCGATTGCGGGCGACCGTTTGAGATGGTCGGCCGCGTGTGGCTGTAGACCGCCTTGGCGAAAGCAAGCCTCATATCTTCAGTATCGTTCCCCCAGGAGGGCCCGACCTGCTGCGTCTTCAGTGCGCCGGTTCTCTTTTCGGCTTTCCGGCTTCTCTATACCATCTTCGACACACGCATGACAAAAGACCTAAAGAGGTCAGGGTAAGCGCCCAGATAATACTTGAGATCAAGCCTTTCCGTGTACTTGTGGGCGTCGCGCCCGGACGCGCCCACGTTCACAACGGGGATGTCGAACTTGAGCAGGGTATCCAGCGGCAGGTCGTATACTTCTCCCCATCCGGGCGTATTGGCGGCGAGCGGCACGAGGTCGTCCTTGTCGCCCTGGAACCCCATATAGCTGAGGTCGCTTATGGCTTCGAAGTGCTCGCGCACAACCATCGTCTCGCCGTAGGTTGATGCGGCCTCGCCGATGAGGTCTTCCACGGCTTCCATGAGCGCCAGTTCCCTCGGAGACTTCCTGCGGTTGCTCCGGTGCGGGTAATAGGGCGGGAGGAAGCCTACGATTATGGCGGGGTCTTTGTCGGCGTAGAACTTCAGGACCTGGCCGACGGTCTCGATGGACTTCAGCCTGTCGTCCATATCCCGCGGGAGGCCTTTGATGAACGTCTTGAGGTATTCGTCCAGGGAAGCGCCCTCTTTCGCCATATCCTGCTTTACCTTCTCAAAGACTTCCGCGTAGGTGAGCACCTTGGGCTTCCAGGGGACGCTTGCCTTTTCCGACGAACCTTCCGAGAACTTGTGGGCGCTGTATCTAAGCCGCTCGAGGGCCATGTCGAACGCCCTGAAGGCGACATCCTTCATGAGCTCCAAAGCCGTCTTCGGCGTCTTCTTGACTGTCAGCACGTTGAAACCGGCTACTACCCGGGCAGGCAAGGTTACAGAGTAGACTTGTCTCAGGTCGCGGTGCCAGAGTGCCGTTGGCGGCGGGTAGACTTCGGTGCCTGCCCGGTCAATCCACTCGGGAGCCCCCTCAAGCACCATGCTGACGGCGGAAGCCAAGAGATTGGCGTTTAGCCCCTCGTAGTAGGAGCCGACGTGGCTTTCGCGTCCAACGCAGTAGAACATGGGCATGATCTTGCCTATTGTGCCGACCGCTATGTAGCGGGTGGTGTCACCGTGGTATCTCTCGGCCACTCCTTCGGCGTTGACGCACGCGAGGAAGTCTAGCCCCTCTTCTTCCCGGAGCCGTTCCAGATGCTTAATGGCAGATATCATGCCGGCCGAACGGTTTTCCTCATCGCCGACTAGGAGGAGCGCTATGTTCGCCTCCAGGACATGGGGGTTCTCGGCGCATTCCTTGAGAAACTCGATTTCCACCGCTACCCCGCACTTCATGTCGAAGACGCCCCGGCCGAAGAGGTAATCGCCAGACCGTAGGTCTTCCATGGCCTCCTCAGGCAGTGTCAGTTTGGTGAGTTCGCGGGTATATGCCGGGGGGTCAAACATGAGCTCAGACAGTTCCCTGGCTTCAGCGGTATCCACCACGTCGATGTGGCCCAAGAGGATGACCGTCTTGGCGGTCTTCTTGGGAGAACGGACCATGGCGAAAACGCTGTGCCTACCATAGGGGTCGTCTTCTATAGGTAAGAGACGGAGAGTCCCTTCATTGTTCTCGAAGTACGGCAACGCGGCCAGTCTGTCGTAGATCTCCTGGGCTAACCTCGACTCTTCCTTGCTTGGTGAGACGCTCGGGATCCTCACAAGGTCAACGAGGAGTTCCCGGATCCTTTCGGCTCTCATTATTTGCCCTCCTTGACGTTCTGGCTTTAGTACTGCCCCATTGAACTGCCCTGTGTCCAACCGGTGAGCCCGGATCCCTATTCGGGGCCTTCTATTATGCACTTCTGTATAAGCCATGCATGCTCCTCCAGAAGTCGTCCTTCGCGCCCGGTGTTTCCGCATCTTGTCGTCCAAAGGAAGGATGTTCCACCGTTATGCACGAATGAATAATGTGGATAGCGCCGTCTGCTACATGGTGAGACGCAGGGCGCACGACTAGATTGTGACCTGGGAAGAGGCAGAGAATCCGGGAATCAGAAGGGGGCATCCGAGAGTGGCAAAGAAGAAAGTTATCATTATGGGCGCTGCTGGGCGTGATTTCCACAACTTCAACACCGTGTACAGGGACAACCCCGAATACGAAGTGGTTGCCTTTACCGCGACTCAGATACCCGACATCGAAGGACGCACTTATCCTGCTTCCCTGGCGGGGGCCCTGTACCCGAACGGGATTCCCATCCACTCGGAAGACGAGCTCTTGGATCTCATCCGCAAGCACCAAGTTAACGAAGTGGTGTTCTCGTACAGCGATATCAGCCACGTGAGCCTCATGCACAAGGCTTCTATGGTGATAGCCGCCGGAGCCGACTTCAAGCTGTTAGGCTACGATTCGACATCCCTCAAGTCCAAAAAGCCCGTTATCTCCGTCTGCGCCGTGCGGACAGGGGTCGGCAAGAGCCAGACCACCCGGCGCGTATCCGAGATCTTGAGGGCTGCCGGAAAGAAGGTGGCGGCCGTCCGCCATCCCATGCCCTATGGCGATCTGGAGAAGCAGGTCTGGCAGCGGTTTGCGACATACGAGGACCTTGACCTCCATAAGTGCACCATCGAAGAACGCGAGGAGTACGAGCCGCACATCGACAGGGGCGTCATCGTCTACGCCGGCGTGGATTACGGCGAGATACTGAAGAGGGCCGAGGAAGAAGTAGACGTCATTCTGTGGGATGGAGGCAACAACGACATCCCCTTCTACAAGAGCGACTGCAAGATCGTGCTGGTCGACCCCCACAGACCGGGCCACGAGATGACGTATCATCCCGGAGAGGCCAACCTCAGGCAGGCCGACATCATCGTCATCAACAAGATCGAGACTGCCAGCGCTGAGAATGTCGAAATCGTCCGCCAGAACATCCGGAAGGCCAACCCCAAGGCCATCGTCGTTGACGCCGCGTCGCCGGTGTTCCCGGAGAGGTCTTCGGAGATCGCAGGCAAGAGAGTGCTCGTCATTGAAGATGGTCCGACCCTCACCCACGGTGAGATGAAATACGGGGCCGGCGTGATGGCTGCCCGCAAGAACGGCGCCGCCGAGCTGGTCGACCCCAGGCCTTGGGCAGTAGGTTCCATCGCCAAGACCTTTGAGAAGTACCGGCATATTGGCCCGCTGCTCCCCGCCATGGGGTATTCGCCCAAGCAGATCAAAGAGCTCGAGGAAACGATCGCCGCAGTAGACTGCGACCTCGTGCTAGTGGCCACCCCGATCGATATCCGCAGGGTCATAAAGCTCGACAAGCCTTCCATGCGCGTCCGCTACGAGCTGCAGGAGATCGGCACTCCCAACCTCACCGAAGCCATCAAGATGGTTGGAGGCATTTTGTAGAAGACTCCGGACTTCCGGCTTCCCGGCTCAGGCCGGATTTGGACGGTCAATCTCGGGGCAGGGTCTCTTGTGGACCCTGCCTCTTGCTATTCCGGGCCGGTCACTCTCCCCGGCAAACGTTGATCCGACTTGAACGACCTATCGTTGCGGACGATCCGATATGAGCGACCCGTCAACACGAATCGACGGCTCTGAGCCGTCGATATTGTTTCCCCAGCGTATGTGCCAATTCAGACGGCTACCAAGACCGCCCGCAGCCCAAAGAACTGCCCTTGCTCTCGATGCTTATAAACAGTTCATCAGTTCATCGGCCCGCTGGATTTCCGGGGCGAATAGAGGCGGCACAGAGACGCAACACTACCTTGGGCGAGATAACGCCTGCCGTCAGAGAAAAGGGAGGCCCGCTCGTAGTGACGACTGCCCAGATCCTGTACCTTATCGCTTTTTCCGTGTACCTAATATTCTTCATCCTTTTCGCAAGGTTTTTCGTTTGGAAGGCCTACAGCGGCCGGAAGTACTGGAACCGCAAGTGCGTATTGCGGGTGGAAGACCTTCAGGACACGGCTCAGAGGCTGGGGAAGCCGCTTCCTTTCATAAGCATCATGGTCCCGGCGAGGAACGAGTCGCTGGTCATTGAGAACACCATCAGGCACCTTACGAAACTGAACTACCCGAGGGACTCCTATGAGGTAGTCATCGTGACCGACGAGAAAGAAGCAGTTCAGGCCGAAAGGGACCGCGCTTTGATCGCACGGATATCCCAGGGCATACTCGCCGGAACGGGCACAAAAGAAGATGTGCCCCATGAAATCGAAGCAGCGGTGAGGGCGGTTGTCTTGTCATGCCTTGCGGACTACGCCCTCAAAGAGTACTTCTCAAAAGGGTTTCAGAGGGCATACTCGGTGGGAGTGCCCGAACTCTCTACCATCCCCGCGCCTGAAAGGCACCGGATCGTGACGGATATTTGCGCGGCAATCTTGGGCGCCGTCGGGGCTGCTCCCAAAGCCAAGTTGCAGGGTATCATCCGGAAGACCTGTCCGTGGCTTTCAAAGCTCGACCAGGAAAGAGTCTACCCGGCATGCTTGGCGGTCGCCGTCCCGGTCCTCGCCGCTTTCGCGGAACTCTACGACGGTGAGTCGAGGCGCCTCCTGGCGAGGGCGATAAGGCACACGGTTCGTGCCAGCCACCAACTCACCCAGGACATCGTGCATAAGATGACCGACTTCATAGCCGGTCGTGTGTCGAAAGCCGTTAGAAAGGGTGCCCTGTCGGGCGAACTGAGCGCGAAGGTGCGCTTTTACGTAAACGATATGTACCCGACCACTCAAGAAGTGGTCGAGAGGGTGAAGGCTCAGTACCTTGCATCGAATGAGCCGGCAAACATAAAGCACGTATCGGTGCCGGTGGATTTCGATGGTCTCCTCGGAGGTAAGAGGCTGGGTCACGAAGTGCCTTCAACCAAAGGCCGGGCTCTCAACTGGGGAATTGCCTTTCTCGACAAGAGGACGGAAGTGTGCGGGTTCTACGACGCCGAGAGCCGTCCCGACAGAGACGTACTCCTCTATGTGGGCTACCGGCGTCTCATTGATCCAGTGGGGTCCAGAGTGCTTCAGGGCCCTGTTTTCCAGGTGAGGAACTTCTACCAGATGACTCCGTTCTGCCGGATTGCGTCCTTGTACCAGGCTATCGCCCATGACTGGTACCTACCGTGGCTGTTCCGCACGCTTCCCTTTGTGGGCGGGACCAATGTGTTTGTTGAACGCAAACTCCTTTGCGATGTCGGAGGTTGGGACTGCACGGTACTCACCGAGGACCTGGAATTTGGGGCAAGGGCGTATCTCTTGCGTGAAGCCTGGCCCGAGTATCTTCCCTATGCGTCTTCCGAGCAGACTCCGGTCACGTTCCGGGCGTTCTTCAGGCAGCGTCTACGGTGGGGTACAGGCCACTTGCAGGTTGTCGAGAAAGTAGGCCGAGACCAAACGTCCGAACCGGCCAAGCGGAAGAGGCTATGGCGAAACCTGATAATCAAGGGGCAGCTGGAGTGGATAGCCTATCAGCTCGCTACCTTTGTTCCACCTACGGCGATGGTACTACACTACAACAACCTGCTTGACCCGGAGGTCGTACCTGCTGTGGGCCAGTGGATGCTCCAAGGTTTTTCCCTAATCTACCTTGGCTTCACGGTTTACGCGTTTAAGAGGTACAACAGTTTCCTGGACCATTCGCTCCGTCCGGAAAGCCCCATAAGCAGGTTCGGAGTCTATCTGGGGCTACTCCTGTTGCCCTTGGCGGCCTTCATCTTCCCGGTGCCGTACACCAGCGCCCTGGTGCTCAAGACCTTCGGCAAGGAGCCTAAGTCATGGGTCAAGACCCCTAGATCCGAAGAGAGCCGGGCAGCAAGCTAAGGCATTCTGGGAAGCAGAAGGATACTCGGGTTCCTCTGCCTAACACTTCATGTCGACTAAAGGCAAGGGAGGGAAGAGCCTCCTGGCTCTCTCAGAGTGAACTGGAATATAGTGGTGTCAACCTTTGTAGCGGTTTTTTTCGCTGAACTTGGGGACAAGACTCAGCTCTCCACCATGATGCTGGCTTCATCCAAAAAGGCTCCGGCGAGCGTTTTTGTTGGTTCGGCCGTTGCCCTCGTTCTGTCCTCGCTGATTGGAGTGCTGGTCGGAGATACTCTCTACAGGGTGGTCCCTGCCCACATAATCCGCATCGTGGCAGGCGCCGGCTTCCTGGTAATCGGAGCTCTCATATTGTTCGGCAAGATATAGGCACAGGCCGAGATCCACCGAGACCCTTGTCCATCTGCCTGTGATGATGCCTGATTGCCCCTAAGAGCACAAACTGTCAACGGACAGTGATTATGTCACCCTGAAAGGCGTTAACTAGACTGTGATAATGTCACCCTCTTTTTTGGGTTGGGGGCAGCGTGGCTGCCCCCTCCGTCTTCAGTCGAGCAGACTGCT